>Ga0209599_10000477_pt1 | contig 25607 bp, 50 predicted proteins | sample Shrwel_input2_FT_FD_187534 | JGI IMG/M metagenome (GOLD analysis project Ga0209599, IMG submission 187534) | Subsurface microbial communities from deep shales in Ohio, USA - Utica-3 well 1 S input2 FT (SPAdes) (version 2) ... | reverse complement strand
GATTTGTTGTTGACAGCAAGTTCAAAGAAGACCGTACTCCAGAGAATCCAATTCGTCGATTCATCATTGGTAGCCAGATTTTTAACATTGTTAAGAACGCACTAATGGATGCTGAGATTGAAGAATTGCCAACAGACTACGTTCGTGGTTTGGATTTTAAGATTGCTAAAACCAGCAAAGGTGGTTACGCTGACTACTCTACTTCTACTTGGGCTCGTCGTGAACGTGCTTTGAGCGAAGAAGAACAAGCGGCTATTGCACAACACGGTTTGTTCAAACTGTCAGACTTCTTGCCCAAGAAGCCAGGCGCAGTTGAACTCAAAGTTATCAAAGAGATGTTTGAAGCATCTGTTGATGGCGAAGCATATGATCCAGATCGCTGGAGTCAATACTTCAAGCCTGCGGGCTTTGGTGGTCGTGATGCAGATGAAGGCGGCGCTAAGGCAGCACCTGCACCGAAGGCAGCACCAGCTCCAGTAGCTGAAGAAGCGGCACCGTGGGAAGAAGAAGTTGCAACAGCAGAGAAATCATTCACTCCTCCAGCCGCAAAAGCTGAGAGTGCTGGTGGTGAAGCATCTAGCAGAGCAGCCGATATCATTGCGATGATCCGTAATCGCCAAAGTACTTAATTAGGAGATAGACATGGGAAAGGCCTTCGATATTTCGAAGTTCCGTAAGTCTATCACTAAAAGTATTGATGGCTTAGGAATTGGGTTTAATGACCCTACCGATTGGATTTCAACCGGTAACTACGCCCTGAACTATCTTATCTCAGGGGACTTCTACAAAGGAGTTCCTCTGGGCAAAGTAACAGTTTTTGCAGGCGAATCAGGCGCAGGTAAATCATATATCTGCTCTGGTAACATTATTAAAGCGGCACAAGAACAAGGTATTTTTGTTGTCTTAGTTGACAGCGAAAACGCACTTGACGAAAAGTGGTTGATTGATCTAGGTGTTAATACCAGTGAAGATAAACTTCTAAAACTCAACATGGCTATGATTGACGACGTGGCAAAAACCATTAGTGAATTCATGAAAGAGTACAAAGTTATGCCAGAAGACGGTCGTCCCAAGGTATTATTTGTTATCGATTCATTGGGCATGTTGTTAACTCCAACAGACGTTAATCAGTTTGAAGCAGGAGAGATGAAAGGTGACATGGGCCGTAAGCCTAAAGCACTTACATCGCTTGTTCGTAACTGTGTAAACATGTTTGGTTCGTGGAATGTAGGTATGGTTTGCACAAATCACACTTATGCTTCACAGGATATGTTTGACCCAGATGACAAGATCAGTGGTGGACAAGGTTTCATCTATGCTAGTTCTATTGTTGTTGCTATGCGTAAACTGAAATTGAAAACAGATGCAGATGGTAATAAGACTACAACAGTTAACGGTATCCGTTCAGCTTGTAAGATTATGAAAACACGTTATGCAAAGCCATTTGAATCAGTGCAAGTTGAGATTCCTTACACAACAGGTATGAGCCCGCACAGTGGTTTAGTTGACTTGTTTGAAGCCAAAGGTATGTTAAAGAAAGAAGGCAATAGTCTTGTTTACACAACATCTGATGGTGAAGTAATCAAACAATTCCGCAAAGCATGGGATCGTAATGAAAAAGAAGGTTTATCTATCATAATGGAAGAAATTTCTAAGAATGGTATGAAAACTGAAACTACAGCAGTAACAGAAGACACCGAGGAGGCATAATGGAAGAAGATCTAATCATAGAAGTATGGGATACATTCAGAGAATATGTCTCTGATAAAAATAAAGAAGTTGCCGCAAATCAATATATTGATTTTTTAATTGGCAAAGATGTTGAGTTGTCAGTACTCGAAGGTTTAATGGGCTACGACACTCATCTTGACAATGCAATCCAATTAGTTGTAGATGAAAACAAAGATGACGAAGACGACATCGATGAAGAAGACTACGATTATGGCGAAGACATGGACTGAGTATGTCATGGTACTCCAAAGTAAGCAAAGACATATCCTTCCTTCCTGATTGCATAGAGTACTTTTATAAAGAACTAGATTCTGCAAGGTATGAGGTTAAAATACACGGCAACGTGGAAAAGGCCTCAGCCCATTTACCGGGTATAGTTGAACAACGATTCAATCAACTTCAAGAAATTGAAGCCGTGCTTGAATATTTGAACATTGAACTAAGACGTACCCGTAGTAAGGCATTTAAGAAATATCTAGAAAATTATCAGAGAGCACTCAGCAGCCGAGATGTTGAAAAATATGTCGATGGCGAAGCAGATGTTGTTGATATGGAAAAAATTATCAACGAATTTGCCATGTTACGCAATCAATGGTTAGGCATTGTCAAGGCTTTGGATATAAAACAATGGCAATTGAGTAATATCATCAAACTTCGAACAGCCGGCCTAGAAGACGTAGTGTTATAAACAAAAGGAGACTTGCTCTCCTTTTTGTTTTGTGTTATAATAATTTTATGTATATTGAAGACCTAATTATTACCCTAGCTATCAGTCGTAATGTGTCAATGAATCCATATGATTCAAAATTGATATACAGTTTTCACGATCAAATATCCCGCGGGTCCGGATTTACAGAAAAACAAGAATTATTATCTGTAAAAATCTTAAAGAGACAGGTAGCAAAATTAAATTCCATATTCGGCAAGGATATTTTGCCATTTTTGGAAAATCCGTCATTTAGACTGGCAAGAAGATTAGTGTCTTCCTTCAAACGTATTGCTATGTTTGAACATCCTAACTTTGGAAAGACAATTAAAATAGAATTTCCATTCAACGAATCACTGCTGGCAAGAATTAGAGAAGAAAAGCCAAAGCTAAACATGGCACAGTGGGACCCAGAGCATAAATCATGGGTTTTTTCACTAGATGAACGGTCATTGACATTTTTAGGTCGTGTTGCCATTGAAGAAAATTTCATAGTAGACGAAGAATTTGAAAATTATCAAAATCAAATCAGAGAAATTGAAGCCAACATTGAGCAGTACATTCCTATGTTGTCGTATGCTGACAAAAATCTGAAATTTTTGAATATTTCTGAAAAAATAGCTCAACCTACTAATTCAAACATCATTGAAAATTTGTTCAGAGCAAGAAAATTAGGAATTTTTACCTGGGACGAAACCATCGAAGAAACTGATGAATGGAAAAATACAGACCGAGTGATTAAAAAATTCCTACAAACTGATCCTGGTGAAAATATGTCAATAAATTTGGAAGAAAATGGTATTTTTTCTCTCAAAGATATTGTAAAATATATGGGGCCAGTTTTGTTTGTAATTCCAGGTGGCAGTGAAATGGAAAAATTAGAAAAATCTTTAGACTTTTTAAAAGTTAGTGAAATTTCTAATGAAGAAATTAGTGTGCTGTTTAGACTACCCAACGAAACTGGTGAAAAATTCAATAATTTTGTCAGAGAAGAAAAATTAAATTCTGTCATCAGTGAAAAAACTAAAGCAGTGTTTATCAGCAGTAAGGTCCCTAAAACAATTCTTGACAAAAAAATAAAATTTAACTGTGTAGTGAATTTTAATTTTTATAATATTCATTATTCCATCAAAAATTTGCTAAATTGGCACCATAACGTAATCAATGTATTAGACAACAACAAAACAAGGACCTTAGATTTTGGCATCATGTAAAATTATTATCAAAGATGAGGTAAACGTTAAGATTGAAAATTTAGATCTTGATGCACGTAAGGCTTTGGTCAAAAAATTCAAGTATGAGGATCCTACTGCACGGTTTAGACCAGCTTATAAGTTAGGAAGATGGGACGGTAGTATCAGCTTTTTTGGTCTTGGTGGTACTACCTACATGAGTATGCTGCCGCAGGTGCTTGAATACCTTGAGGCAAAGAATTATTACATTGAATTAGAAGATCATCGCCGCCCAACAGCATTAAGTTTCCCTGAAATTTCTGAGGAATTTTGGGGTGATCAAACGTGGCCTGTAGGTCATCGATTTGCCGGTGAAAAGATTAGACTGCGCGATGACCAGGTTGAAGTTATCAATAAGTTTTTAGAAAATCCTCAGTGCATACAAGAAATTGCCACTGGTTTCGGCAAAACTATTACCACTGCAACTTTGGCAAAAATCTGTGAAAAATATGGTCGAACAATAACCATTGTTCCTAACAAGTCACTGGTTGAACAAACTGAAGAGGACTTTCTTAACTGCGGATTAGATGTTGGCGTTTACTACGGCGACAGAAAAAATCTTGACAAAACACATACTATTTGCACTTGGCAAAGTTTGAATATTTTGGACAAGGGTTCCAAGGAATTTGACGGTGAAGAACAACTGTTACGTCTAGCTGAATTGTTAGACGGAGTCAGCTGTGTCATGGTTGATGAAGTGCATATGGCCAAGGCAGAAGTGTTAAAGAACTTGTTAACACGTAACCTTTCCAACGCACCTATACGTTGGGGTTTGACTGGTACAGTACCAAAAGCAGACCACGAATTTCAAGCCCTACGTGCTAGCCTAGGAGAGGTTGTGCATCGTGTTAAAGCACACGAACTTCAAGAAAAAGGCGTGCTCAGTGATTGTCAAGTAACTGTTATTCAAACAGCAGAGTGGAAAGAATTCGAAAGCTATGCAGGTGAATTAAAATACCTTGTCACTGACGAAACACGTATGAATTGGATCAGCAATCTTATTAACGGCATTGCAGAAACAGGCAACACACTAGTATTAGTTGATAGAATTGAGTCCGGTCAATTAATTATTAACAACATTCCAGACAGCGTTTTTGTCTCGGGCTCAATGAAAACAAAAGATAGAAAAGACGAGTATGACGAGATTAAAACTGCTAACAACAAGATTATTGTGGCGACTTACGGTGTGGCCGCTGTGGGTATTAATATCCCCCGTATTTTTAATATGGTTCTTCTGGAGCCCGGAAAGAGCTTTGTCCGCGTTATACAAAGCATTGGGCGAGGCATTAGAAAAGCAGACGACAAGGACTTCGTCCAGATCTGGGACCTTACGGCATCTACAAAGTACGCGAAGAGGCATCTTACAGAACGCAAGAAGTTTTATAAAGAAGCCAAGTATCCGTTTGAAATACAAAAAGTGAAATATCAATAATGCAAATTTTAACATTAGAAAACAAAACATTCTATCTGAATGACCTACCAGAGGAAGTAGATGAGGATTTAAGATTCTCAGTCCTTGACAACAGTGATAATCAAAATCCTGATTATTTCTTTATTCCTCTTATCTTTCTTGAGAGTTTCACCGGGCCAGCAGCCGTATTAAAGATCGGACCATATGAACTTACTATGCCATTAGATTGGTGTACCGTAGTCGGCGATCCAGAAGGTCCAGACATGGAAGTGTTACCATTAACAAGTTTAAATGACCGAGGATTTAAGACTTATTGTTTTAATCCCATCAGTGGATTTAGACCAGAATTTCATGAGATAGATATTATAGATATATACCCGGATGTTAAATGGTATTTCCCCAAAATGAAACCTGGACAACTTCTATGCACTCCATTAGCCGCAGGCGACAAACCAATGTGTGCTTACTTTGTCAAAGAAGTTAGTCGCCAAAGCGAAATTGTAGATTATACTAAGTGTTGGTAAATCATGGGTACATTAACTCCGGGTGCTACATATATCTATGAACGCAATGGCGAAGAAATCTACGCCAGAGAAGTTGGGTCCCCAGTCCAATCTAGAAAATTAGTTGGCTATCAATACCAGAACGAAAAAGATCCAAGAACACCCGACGGCCGTCCGTTATACGAACATATAAAAGAAGATAGACTTTGGGGAGAGATCCGTCGTGAAGCCCGGACAAACCCTGCCTTGCAAAAAGCCATGGAACAGTGTATAATAATATATCATCTAAGTAAAAACAAGGAAACAGTAGATTGGCACCCGGTATGAAGTTCCATGGAATAATGGCGCAAGAAGTAATGCGTATCGGTTCTAATGGCAGTCTCGGTATTGGTACCAGTTCTCCTAGCACTACACTCGGTGCATGGGGTGAATGGCAAGAGATACAAAAACTTGCAGAAACTAATCCTGCTGTAAAAATTGCATTAGACAAATTAATGACTGTTTATCATTTAAGTAAAGAACATGGCAACGACGAAACCTAAAAAAGAACCAAAGAAACGGGCACTTGATCTAACTCGAGTGCTATCTGCCGTTGACAGCAAGAACTATGAGTTCTATGATAATCTTACAACCGCAGAATTAAAAGAATTCAGTCCTTATGTGTTGTTGAGATTTGTTAGCAGTGTTGGATCTAATGACAGAGACATCCAGGAATGGTTTGTTGAAATGACCAATGAGATGGTTAATAAACATCACTGGACATTAAGTAAGAATCATGAAAAATTGTTGTGGTTGTTGTATGCAGCCACTGGTGCAGGTATTAAGAGTTACCACCCCTACCTCCCTGCAATGAAGGCAGACTTTGACAAATTTGAAAAGTTGTTGGCAATTTTACATCCGACATATAAGATGGATGAGATTAAGTTGTTAGCCAGTGTAATGACTGATGAAGAAAAGTTAGATCTGTTTGATAAAATAGGTTTTGATAAAAAAGATAGAAAAGAATATCAATGATAGCACTTGTGGAGCAGCCTTTTATCTGTGTGCATTGTAGCAAGAGTTTCATGAAAGAGAAGACTCTTGTTGCTCATATGTGCGAACGAAAACGTAGGGCTTTACAGGAGACTGAGAAAAGAGTGCAGGCTGGTTTTATGGCCTATAATAGATTCTATCAACTGACGCAGGGTAATAAAGTTCCTAAGAACTATGATCACTTCTGCAACAGTGCTTACTATAACGCCTTTGTAAAATTTGGTAGCTTTGTTAATAATGTAAATCCATTGTATCCTACTAAGTTCATCGACTATGTTATTAAAAGTGGTGTCAAGTTAGACCACTGGTGTAGAGATGAACTCTATGAACAGTATCTATTTGAAACAGTAAAAACTGAACCTGTCGAGGCGGCGGTGCAAAGAACTTTACAAACTATGATGGAATGGGGTGATGAGCATAATGCAAATTTTGCGCATTACTTTAACTATGTTAGTCTTAATAAAGCAGTACATGACATTGTCAACGGAAAGATTAGTTGTTGGGTTTTATTAAATTGTAACTCGGGTAAAGACATGGCAGGTAAGATGAATGACGAACAATTGGCAATGATTGCTCCAGCGTTTGACATTAAGTATTGGTTAAAGAAGTTCAAGGAATTTCCTGCAGATGTAGCACTTGTTAAAGAAATACTCAACGAAGCAGGAGTCAAATGACCGTGATAAAGTTACTAGATAAAGACCCAGGTGCTGTAATAGACATCGTTAAAGAACTACGTGCTAGTGGATTAGTACAGGGTAAAGATTTTGATTTTGCATTTTATCGAACTCGTTGGGATCCTATGATTGGTGATGTTAAAGGTTTTACTAATTTTACATTCTATGAAGAAAAACTAGCAACTTTGTTTGCATTAAAATACGGATCATGAAAATACATCGCCCTATTAAGTATTCTACACTACTACCTCTAAGGGCAGTACAGAAACACAGTTACGAAATCATAGACCGAGGTCAGGTAGACAGCGAACAATGGTATGTTGTACAAGCCGAGCCTAAGGTTGCCAGTTGGGTGAGAACACAAAACAAAGATCTATGGTATGATTACAAAGTAGGAAGTTATCGAGTGTTAGATACATTTGATGTACACGAAAAACTATATACAATGTTGGCAATGAGATGGGCATGACTGGATTTGCAAGTAAGCGAGCAGTAGCACGTAGTTTACAAAATGACATTATAGATCGTATGGCTGAAGATATGGCCCGAAAGATTGATAAAGATCTATTAGATGATATGATGATTGCTATATTAAAAGATGAAGATTGGGTAGAAACCAAAGTTAACCCTGCGTACACAGACATGGGAATGTTGTCTGGCAAATACGAAGAATGGTATAGTAAGACCGCAGAATGGATACACTTAAATGCCCAAGGTGATTATAAATTGATAAAAGGACAGTGGTTGTTCAAAGACCCTAGAGATGCTACAATGTTTATTCTAAGGTGGTTATGAAACATTTTAAATTAGAAAATACAGGAGCACGTGGTTGGTTTATAGGATCATTTCCTGAAGCCGCAGTTCAAACTGATCTAGTAGAAGTTGCATATACACCGGAGCCAGTTGGCCTTATTAAGGCACATTATCACACTCGATGCACCGAAACAATATTACTCATTTCTGGTAGTGTGATTATACAAGGTATTAAATTTGTAGCAGGTGATATTATTGTTTTAGAACCAGGAGAAGTAAATGATTCTGATTACTTAGAACCATCAGTGATCATTGGTGTTAAAACTCCTGCAGGTGCTGACGATAAGGTTTATGTTTGAGCATGGAAAATATAAAAAGTTTTTGTGAGCAACACCAAATTCGTGTGCTTGATACAAATAAACGAGCGCACCGTTATCATAAAATTAATCTAAAGTTTTTTAAAGACCCAATGGATTATAATCTAGTCCACGAAGATATTATAGCCGACAGTGAACCTTTATACACAGTTGAGATTGCACAAAGTGAATTAGAACGCATAGCAGATTTTGAAGCACAAGTTTTTAACAACATGAAAAAACAAGGACATTATCACATGTTTGAAATGCTCATGGAACAAAAAGAACGTGAAAAATATTTAAGAGACAAGTATCCAGCTGTAAATAATGCATATAAACAATATAGCCTAATGTTAAAATTAGCTGAAAGTGGAGAATTATGAAATTAGTTACAGTAGGTTCGCGCTGGTGGGCAGGTGAAGGAAAGAGATTTGTAGTTTCTAAAATTGTAGAAGAAGGTGAGAATACTTGGGTGCATTATTACAATGATAATAATCATGACCAAAAATATTCTTGCTATCTAGAGGCATTCTTAGGAAGATTTACAGGATTACCAGAATGACACAATTAAAAGGTCTAGTTCCAAAAGGTTGGGGGTCAGAATTTATCTGGGCCACTAACGACAAGTATTGCGGCAAGTTTATGAACTTTAATGCAGGTGCCAAGTTTAGTATGCACTTCCATAAAGACAAAGAAGAAACTTGGTATATACAAAGCGGCAAGTTTATTGTTCGTTGGATTGATACTAAGACTGCTGAACTACACGAAGAAGAATTGCGTGATGGTGCAGTGTGGCATAATACACCCTGTATGCCACATCAACTAGAGTGCATCGAAGCTGGTACTGTTATTGAAGTGAGTACTCCAGACAGTGTGGAAGATAATTATCGTGTAGGTAAAGGCGACAGCCAAAAATGAAAATTATAGTTAATGGCACGTTTGACATACTACATCGTGGACATGTTGAACTACTAGAATATGCTAAAGGGCTAGGAGAATTTCTTTTAGTTTGTATTGATACCGACCGCCGTGTAACAGAACTTAAAGGTGAAGGCAGACCTATTAATAATCAGGCTGATAGAGCATTTATGCTTCAGGGATTAAAATGTGTAGATGCAGTTTGGACATTTGATTCCGAAGAGGACCTAGAAAGAATCTGTAAAATGTATCAACCTAACATAATGGTTAAGGGCAGTGATTACGAAGGCAAACGAATTGTAGGTGCCAAGTATTGTAAAGAAATTAAATTTGTAAAGCTAGTAGATGGATACTCAACAACAAACATCATTCAACGTATTACTAATCGGTGATAGTTGCACTGATATCTATAACATAGGTACAGTAGATAGATTGAGCCCTGAGGCTCCTGTACCTGTTGTTAAAATTGTAGAAACATTTTCATTACCAGGCATGAGTGCAAACGTACATCGCAATTTGGTAAATTTAAATATTGAAGCGGACTTTATACACAACGATACTTCAATTACAAAAACTAGATTCATAGACAAACGTTCAGGACAACATCTATTGAGAGTTGATGATGAAGATAATGTCGTGCAATGGTCAGGCTCAACACCTAGTCCATTAGAAACGTATGATGCTATTGTTATTTCAGATTATGATAAAGGGTTCCTAACATATGAACATATTGAAAATATCATAGGATCAGTAAAGAGTCCAGTTTTTATTGATACTAAGAAAACAAATGTAGAACGTTTCCAGGGTGCATGGGTTAAGGTCAATGAATTAGAATACAGTAAGCTCAAAAGTGAGTGTTCTGGTCTAATTGTTACACTAGGAGACCGAGGTGCAAAAGTTCCACACCACGACATATATTGTCCAACTAAGTCAGTCGAAGTTATGGATGTATGCGGCTGCGGAGACACTTTTATGGCGGCACTGGTTGCTCAATATCTCTTTACAAAAGACATAGAAAAAGCTATAATATTTGCTAATGTTGCCGCAGGCATAACTGTGCAACACCGTGGAAACTACGCACCATCATACGACGAGATCAGACATGCCGGATATTGATATTGACTTTGCCGATAGGAAAAAAGTTTTGGATATTATCCAACACGTTCCGGCGGCCCAAAAAGAAAATAATACTTTTAAAAAGCACAATACTGGCGTATATTGTCATGCTATACCGTATAATCCGTTAACAGACACAGCCAGCATAGAATACAAAAAAGCCGAAGATAGAGGCTACTTTAAGATAGATTTTTTGAATGTAGGCATATATAAAGATATACGAGATGAAGAGCATCTCAAAACTTTAATGGAAACCGAACCACTATGGGACCTTTTAGAGCAGGACGATTTCAGCAACTTACTATTTCACGTCAACGGGCACGGCTCCATCCTAAGGCAGATGAAACCGAAGAGTATACTCCAACTAGCGGCAGTTTTGGCTATGATACGTCCCGCCAAGAGACACTTGATTGGGACAGACTGGACGACAGTGATGACGACTATTTGGACAAAGCCCGAGGATGGTGAATACTACTTTAAGAAGGCTCATGCTGTAGCCTATGCTATGGCAGTAGTAGTACAGATGAATTTGATTTGTGAAGGTATCAGTTACGGATATTCTTAACTGATCTTACTAATTGAATTGATTTTCTTTTTATACGTTTCTCGGCAATTTCGCTGAGATTAACGGTTGGCCCAAAGACTAATTCTGCATCTTTAGAATTAAATGTTTTAATAAACGGCCTAAATACCTGCATTTCAGATTTTAGAAAAATATTGATAGGTATTTTTCGATTACTTTCCCACCACCAAATCTCACCCATTTCTAAAAATAGAGTGCGTTCAGCTTCGCCTAATATCATTGATAGATCGTAGATGCTGGCAATGTAATCATCAAAGTTGATAACAATGCCCACGTATTCTTTATCATTGGATTTAACGCAAGATATAAAGGGGAATTTTTCTTGAAACTGATCGCTCATTATTTTTAAATAAATACTCTTATGCAAAATTTACCAATCTATTTATATCCAAATACACTCGCCGTTATATTAGATTTGGACGCTACTACTAGGGGAGTTAACCAGGTTATGTATCAACGAGACTTGAAAATACAAAAAGGGATTAAGAACCAAGTTCGAGTCCAGTTTAAAAACAGCGATCAGAAAAAGGTTACAATTCATAATACCCAAACATTTGTATTCAGTATGTTTGATGCAATTAACCAACGACTGATAGTAGAGAAAGAATTAGATGTTTTAGATCTTGGAACTACTGCTACACGCGGACTTGCTCTATTAACTCTCAACGAAAGCGATACTCTAGACTTAGATAGAACCAGCTATCAATACAGCGTAAAATTATTAGACTCCGATGGTAGTTACACTCCTGCATATTCAAATACTTATTACGGTATGGCTGGAACCCTGCATTTAAGTAACGATGTAAATCCAGTGCTCAAGGACAGCGTTTCAGTTACTACATTCAATCCAGTTTGGAATGACGAAACTCAATTGTATGAAAATCTTAGTGGTAACCTTTATGCAGATCCAGCATTTAACGGAAACTCAGCATTACATACTGTGGCCGTTTATATGACAGCTTACAAAGGCACCGTTTATGTTGAAGCTACATTGGACAACACTCCAGATAGCAGTGAAAACTATTCTGTGGTCAGCACCTTAACCTATAACGGTTATACCGGAATTGGCTACGCTAACTTCAATGGAGTGTATTCATATATTCGAATCAAACATGTTCCAGCCAAAGGTCCTACTGATACGGACAATAGAAATACTGCTTACTCCGGAACACTTGACAAAGTTCTCTACAGAAGTTAAACTGTATATGTGAATGATATACAATCTGCATTATTAGCATTACTGCCTCCAAAAAGAAAACTGACATCTGGCGGTTGGACAAGTTTCAACGCACCCTGCTGTCACCATAGAGGCGAACGTCAAGATGACAGGCTCCGTGGCGGTATTAAAATAGAAAAAGACGGATTTGTTTATCATTGCTTTAACTGCGGGTTTGCCGCAGGTTGGACACCTGGTAAACTATTAAGTAAGAATTCAAGAAACTTGTTCCAATGGATTGGAATGAGCGAGATAGATATAGGAAAACTTAATCTGGCTACCATGAAGATCAAAGATGATCAGCCAGTACTTAAGAAAGCACTTAACCTAACATTACTAGAAAGATCCTTGCCTGAAGGCACCATGACTGTGATGGAATGGATTAACACTGGTTACTTGCCTGACGTTGCAGAAGATATTGGTAAAATAGTAGAATACATTATAGGTCGTGGAATGGATCTAGATTGGTATAACTGGATGTGGAGTCCTGCCCCCGGTTATATAGATAGAGTGTTAATACCTTTTTATCAAGATGGAAAGATTGTAGGATATACAGGAAGAAAGATCACAGATGGTAAACCTAAGTATCTTACAGATAGCCAAAGCGGTTACGTGTTTAATATAGATACACAGGACTACAATAGAAAGTTTGTCATTGTCACTGAAGGTCAATTTGATGCCATTGCTATAGACGGTGTGGCTATTATGACCAACGAACCTAACGAAGCTCAAGTAGCTAGGATAAATGCTCTAGCTAGAGAAGTAATTGTAGTACCCGATAAAGATAGACCCGGAGCTAAAATGCTTAAGGCTGCAATAGACAATGGCTGGAGTGCCAGTTCACCGCCGTGGAGCGATGATATCAAAGACGTTGCAGATGCTGTTAAAAAATATGGCAGACTCTATGTTCTAACCACAATCTTGCACTACAGAGTCTCGGGAGAGATAAAAATAAATCTAATGAAGAAAAAACTAGAAGCACTAAAAGATGAGTAAAGAAAAAGCACCTAAACCAAATTACAACTACGACATTCAACGACTGTATCTCGAAATGTTCATGAGCGATGCAGAAACGTTTGTTCGCTGTCAAAATATTTTTGATCCACTAAACTTTGACCAACGACTGCAAGACATTGCTACATTCATTAACAAGTATGTAGATGAATACAAGGTCATGCCCGAGGCAACAATTGTCAATGCTAGCACAGGTGCAGACCTAAATCCTGTACAATTGCCCAAGGAAAATTATGACTGGTTGATGAACGAGTTTGAGCAGTTTAGTAGACACAAAGGATTGGAGAGAGCTATTATCGACTCCAGTGATCTACTAGAAGCAGGTGACTACGGTCCAGTAGAAAAGCTGATCAAGGATGCCATCCAGATTAGCCTTAACAAGGACATGGGCACAGATTACTTTGAAGATCCTAGGGCACGTCTAAGCAAACTGAAAGATGGTAACGGACAGATTAGCACAGGATGGCCTAGTATTGATAAGAAACTTTATGGTGGATTTAACCGTGGAGAGTTGAATATCTTCTGTGCAGGATCAGGTGGTGGTAAGAGTTTGTTCTTAGCCAACATGGGTGTAAACTGGGCGTTACAAGGACTTAATGTATTGTATCTTACATTCGAATTGAGTGAAGGTTTAGTGTCTATGCGTTTGGACTCTATGATGACAGGTATCTCAACTCGCGAAGTATTCAAGAGCATCGATGACGTCGAGCTCAAGGTTAAGATGCTGGGCAAAAAGGCAGGTAACTTGCAGGTCAAGTATATGCCATCTGGCAAGAACTGTAACGACATTCGTGCTTATTTGAAAGAATACCAAGTTAAGAAAGGTTGCAAGCCCGACGTTATTCTAATTGACTATTTGGATTTGATGATGCCGCTGAGTGTTAAAGTTAGCCCCAGTGACCTGTTTGTCAAAGACAAATATGTATCAGAAGAGATTCGTAACTTGGCCATGGAAACACAATGTATTACTGTTACAGCGTCACAGTTAAATCGTTCAGCCGTTGAAGAAATTGAATTTGATCACAGTCACATCTCAGGTGGCTTGTCAAAGATTATGACGGCGGATAATGTTATTGGTATCTTTACTTCTAGGGCTATGAAGGAACGTGGGCGTTATCAAATCCAGTTCATGAAGACACGTTCTAGCTCGGGCGTTGGACAAAAGGTTGATCTAGAGTTTAATGTAGAAACTCTGCGTATCACTGACCTAGGTGAAGAGGAAGAAGGCAGCTTCAATCAACAACGGCAGAACAATGGTGGAGGTAGTAGTGTGTATGCAGGACTAAAACGTACCAGTGCTATTAACACCACATCTGACAGCGGGGAAACCAGTAGTGCCGGGTGGGAAAGGGCAAGTCCTAAAGAAGGATTTGATTTAAGCAAGCCTAGAGTTGATGCTCCAAAAGCTACTGCTATTAGAAATTTGCTTGCAGGCCTAAACAGCGAAAAAGATTAAAACCAAGTAGATACCTGCATACGGCCACTTTCAGTGATCACCGTATGCCATTGATCTGAGTTGTCCAAACCAAACAATGTATCAATATCAGCAGGCAAGTAGGTCCAAGTATGATTAATGTTCCAAGGTTCTTCACCGAGGATTTCTCCTTCTAGGTGCCCGGGTAACCATCTAGTATATCCTGCTACTACTCTAAAGTATTCAGGACCTTGCCCGTCTGATATAGCAGCCAACACACTGATATCGTTGCTGACTCCAATCTGATCAGTGAGTTTAGTTGTATTAGAAGTATACCAATCTAAGCTATGTATTACGTGTATTCTATTTGTAGACTCTGGACCACCGTTATACAAAGGTTGATCTATATCATTGGGCAAGCCTACATTCTGCATCACTGTATCAAAGCTAACATTGCTGCTGAAAGTTTTGTTAATCTGTAATCCTATAGCACCTGCATTGTCGTGATCAAGTACTAACATGACTCCCTTACGTAGATGTGGGTCAGGCCTTTTAGGATGAGCGGCTAATAAGTAGCCTCGGTAATTCTGTTCAATCATATAACATATTTAATCGATAAATATCTATCTATGCGTATACTTGAGTTAGATCTAGGTTTTGAAGAACACAACGAACTTAACCCGCTGTTATGGCAGGGTGAAGAACTGCGTCCCGAAGTTAAAATGACCCTGCTAAAGATAGCCCGAGACTTTGTTGACTATGTTGAAGTGCCTTTTAAGGTGGAAGACCTAGTGCTCACAGGCAGTCAATTGGGCTACTACTATACCAAACACAGCGATTTGGATCTGCACATTATTGTAGATTTTAATACTGTGGACTGCGACCGTGAAGCCGCGGAGTTGTTTGATACCAAACGCTTGCTCTATAAGAAACAATACGATATCAGCATACATGGTGTTCCCGTAGAAGTGTATATTGAAGACTCAAACTTCCCCGCAGTCAGTGCAACATATAGTTTGGGCAGTGGTGGTTGGCGGGTAAAACCAGACAGCCAACCCGAGGAAATTGACCGTGAAGAAATCATAAGAATGAGTAAAATATGGCAGACAGTCATAGGTAAAGCCATCGAATCAAACGACCTCGAAACCGGCCGAAAAGTATTAAAAATGCTACGAAATTACCGCAAATTAGGCCTAAAACACTCCGGAGAATACGGTATTGAGAACCTGGTATACAAGACCCTGCGTAACAGTAAAATCATAGAAAAACTCATGAAATTAATCGGTGATCTGCACGATCAAAGTTTGAGTATAAAATAAATCCAACTCTGTAAACGAGTTTCCAGGCTACCGCGTTATATATACATACAGGGATAATTCTTGTATTAAACAAACCAAGGAAACTTAAAATGAAAACTATCGCTACCCTAATCGCCACATTGGCCTTATCCGCTACTGCTTTCGCCGCTGAACCAGCTAAGAAAGAAGAAAAGAAAGTTGAAGCCAAGCCAGCTGCCACAGCACCGGCCAAACCAGCAACAACTACACCAGCAGCCACAGCGCCAGCAACGCCTGCCAAAAGTGAGCCTGCTAAGAAAGACGACAAGAAAGACGCAGCCAAGAAGTAATCCCAAGGGGCTAGAAGAAGGTGAATATGAAGTCGATGACGAACTCACTTTCGGCCGTAATCGTCAAGCTGAACAGTTTGGTAAGATAGTTGATGAAGAACTATCGGATCATGTAAAGTTTAGATTATGGCTGGCCCGACAAATTGCATTGGCCAAGTATAGAGAAACCCGAGCTTAAACCCCCGGGTTTTTTCTTGGCGGTAAATCGTAACAGGGACGGCCCGAAGCCAGCGCGAAGCGCCAGCGGTAAAAAAGAATTTTTCAGAGCCTATTAACTACCAACTTTAAAGCCACCAGCAGCCACAATAGCGTCAGCCATGTCATTCAACGCGGCCATGCTACGTAGACTCATACGTCGGTTAAGATCAAAGCTCACTTGAGTAATAGCCGCACTCAAATCGTTGCCAAGAACTTGTACAGCCAGTCCACCCGCGGCAATCCAACTAGAGCAGTTATCAGGTCGGTCGTCTACTAGGATATCCCCGGACCGACAATGCCGTTGTTTGTCCCACGAGTGCGGTCCAAAGTGTACAGGGACGTCGGGAAAGTGTTCTTGAGCCCACAATACCTTGTCGTAGTAGGCCCAAGGCACATCATCATCTTTGGGCACAGCAGTTAGAAACAATAAGTTCCAACCCAACCCATCTCTATATCGTCGTGCTAGATCCACTAGTTCCGCAGATCTGGGCATCAAAGGCAGGCTACGATAAAATCTCTGTTGTGTTTTAATACGACTCCACTCTTCTGGAGTATTCTTATAGTGTGTTAGATCATTGGCGGGCCGTTGTGGTCGTCCTAGAAACTGGGATGCGGCCCTGTCCCAATCTGCGACAACCCCGTCCATGTCCAGGTAAAATGTATTAGTCATAGATGTAATTAACTGTGTCCGAGTTCACACTGAGCACGCCAGCACCGTTCTTTAAATGGAATATACGTGCCATTTCAGTGGGTGGACTCAGTGTAACAAATGTCTTAATGTTCTTGTGCTCTACACGTATACTACGCTGAGCTTCTTGTATGAGTCGTCGTCCTGCTCCGGGACTGTAACTCCATATAGTATAGAATACTGCCACTGTAGGAACCTCAATATCCACAAGAGCCAACTCCACCACATCTTTGGGCACTGTGCTCTTACGTGCTACACAGACTACAGCTTGTGGCTTCTTATATTCATCATCCAATAACACGTATACACAACAATGATCACTGACTCTAAACTCAATGGGAATGTCCGGACGAACAGGATCATCCTTGATTAAAGCTAGTAGTGGATCGTCTAAGGTAGTGATAGTGTGTAGCATGGTGTCATATGAATTATATACATACTTATACAAAATGTCAAGAATTCTATATAGTAGAGGAAAAAATAGCTAAAAAAATTTTTCATGAGCCAAAATCTATATACAGTCTGAGTTTTAGAGTGTATACTAAACACACTATGTACATCAAACTAACCAATGCCACGCCGGCTCATAAAGGCACACCTTTGGCTATTAGACAAGATCTAGTGGTCAGCGTTCACCACAATACTATAGTGAGAGATGACGGAACTGTGGAACCAGTGACGTTTCTACACTGTCCACCACACGGAACTTGGGAAGCACAAGACTCATTTGAAAGTGTGATCCAACAGTTGAACTTGGCCAGTGGTGTGAACACTGTGATTCCAGTTGAGCCTACTACAACTAAACGAGCTACGCGAGTAAAAGCGGACCCAGCTTAATAAGCACGTCGGAACCAGGGCGTTAAATGCGCTAGTGTCATTATTAACCACATTGCGGGCATGGAGTAATCATGCCCGAGTCCACATACACTGGGATGATCAATGGTGTATACACTGTAGAGAAATCCCAGCGCACACAGGGGACTGGGCAACAATGCTAGCAATGAGATCAACTTTGGGGACATGACTTATTTAAGTGTCACAAGGGCCCGAGGTCTACACTAGGGCAAAAAATTGCCGCGCAGTTAAAAATAGGGGAAGAGATCTCGGCCCCTGGTGATCTAGTCTAACTGGGGGTTGAAAAGTTGGCATGCTTGCAAGTTAGTGTGTGCTAACTTGCTGTGTGCTATGCCCCCCACCCCCTCAGGCCTCCAGCCTCTCTGAGTCACCATAGCAGTCAAAGCCTTCCGCTTCTAACTCAGTGATAGCCTCATTGAATGCGTCCTGGATGTTCCACACTGACTCTGCTGTCCTCTTATCCTTCTTACGGTGAACTGCTGTGCCCTGCTTGTAGACTAGCCACAAGTGATCTGCACAGTAGCTACGTCCTTCTACTGCGGCTGCACAGCATGAGGGCTGTAGTCTAACAGTGTCCTCTGCACTAGTTCCTATGTATGTACATGTAGTCATTGCTCTTTGTCCATTATATCGTTGATGCTTTGTCGTTGTTCTGCACTCATATTGCGGTAGACTTCTATGCCAAATGCAATGCCCGCTTGGTAGGCTAGGTGTTCTAATACTAGGGCCACACCCCATACACACCACACTGCCCAACCGTAGTCTACGTCCGTGTCCGAGTACAGGTACCACAGCACGCCCCAAAGGGCACCTAGTGCCGCGATACGCTGTAGGTTACGCATACTTAGGCTCGCTTCATACAAGTAGTCTTAACCATAGCTGTCCAGCTAAGTGGAAAAGCCTTACGCAGATCAGCGATCTTCAGGACCATACGCAGGCTCAGCTCACGAAGCTTGTCCTGATTAGTTTCAACGAACTCAACAATCTCGTCCTTGACACAGTCTTGGAACTCGTACTTGGCCAGCATCTCGCCCTTGTTCACTACCTGCTTGATACGCAAGATCTTCTCACGATTCGTGTCCATTTGCAGATCAATGTAGTGGCAACGGCTTTCCAATGCATCCAAGTGATCACGGAGCTTCTTACTGCGAACGTGCTCGAACTTGATGTTCGTGATAAAGATAGCCGCACCGCAGAACTCAAAGCGGTCTGGGATACCTTCACTACGCAACAAGCGGCTGTCTGTGTTCCAGCTGATGAAACGACGAGCGCTACTGTCCAAGGCACCCTTGAGGATGTTCAAGGATAAGTCTTCCATCAAGATGCTGTCACAGTCATCAAACACTACAACATTACCAGCTTTGGCAAACTCGTAGAGTTTAGCGTAGAGTCCAATGCTGGACATAGCACCCTTTACCACTTCGAACTTGGGCTTGCGTTCTGCCAGCGTGTCAAACAAGCCGTCCTTTTGCAGGATGCTCTCAACACCGAAGCTCTTGCCAACACCTGGAGGGCCGCTGACAATCATAGCACGGACATCGCCCTGCTTGACTGCTTTGGTCATCTCGTCCAAGATCTCAAAGCGCTCGCCAAGACGGGCCAGGATCTGTTCGTCGCTCTCACGAGCTACTTCCTTCTCGCGACGCTTGATAGCATCTGTATCAAACTCGAGAACCGTGGTGCCCTTGCTGGGCGCTTTAGCTTTGGTAGCTGCCATGTTGTTTCCTTAGTGTTAAAGATTGTATTATAGCAGGGAATTGCTTCCCCGTCAATGACTAATTAGTCCATTCTGCTTCCGCTGTAGACCTTGTCCAAGCCCAACTTGTCTTTCAACACTTGAGCGTAGGCATCAGCGCCAGCTTCCAAAATTGAGATGCTTTGTGTCGGGAAGCCGCTGGGGTTCCACAGGCTCAATGCACCTGTGTAGTCTTTGCGGAAGCCTGCGGCCTGCAACCACTTGCCCAACTTAGAGTTTGAACGGACGCCCCAAACGTTAACCCAAGCAAAGCCACAAGCATCACGATCGCCATGCTTGGCGTGGAATGCTTTGGCCGCTGAGCGGGCTTGTTGAGCGGCTTCGTTGGTTGCGTCTTGTACCAACTGCTCTGTGATCACTGTTGCGATTGCTTGCATAACTATCTCCTGTTTAGTGTGTGTAAGTATGTATTATAACGCCAATTTACCAATCTGTCAACCACCCTACAAGCTGTAGGGTTATTCGCTAGCCCAAACAAATTCGTTATTAATGTCTTTATAGACATCGGCATCTGCTATAAAGCTAACACCTACGGCAGCCGCACCGTAGAGTTCTTGTGTCTTGTTGTTGGGCACAATGTAGACCTGGAAGTCTTTTTTAACGCGGCTTGGATTGGTTGAGTGTGCCCAAGCACCGTTCCGAACAGTGTCAAGGATGTCGTGTACAGAGTTTGACTGTAGCAAGATCGTGTTATCGTCAATATACCGCATGCCGCTCTGTGGGATCTTGCCTGCAAGTTTCTTAACCAACTTAACGCATTCAGCATCCATCATGCGGAAGTCTCGGCCTAAAACAATGTGATTGTAATCTGACATAATAGTCCTTTTGTGTCTGTGTGTATGTATTATAGCGTCTTTACAAAGCCCTGTCAACCACTAGGGTTATTTGTAACGGCTTTCCATTTCTTTGCGTTGATCCTCAGACTCCAACTGTCCTACACGGACTTGGTACAGTTGATAGATACAGTAGCCCATAAGGGCAAAGGATCCAGCGGCAACCAAGTCATTGGCTTCTACGCCCAACTTGATAATGTAGCCAACGACTGCGATGGCACCCAGCACAATGGTAGCGACCTTGACTAGGTCTAGTGCGGCTTGTTTCTGATACTTGTTCATTTTACTTTCCTTTGTTTGATTTAGCTTCTTGAGCGGCAATCTTACCGCTGTAGGCTTTGCCGGCTGTATGGATCAAGCCAGTCTTTGTGTAAGTGATGACTCCACCTGTGGAGCTCGGAATTGATTTCTGTGTCATTGTGTGTCCTTGTTTGTTTATGTGTGTATTATAGCACAGAAAAGCCTCGGTGTCAACCCCTGCGAAGTACCCAGGCGAGTTGCAGGGTCTAGTGGCAGGGGCTGGCACTCTGGCAATTAGTCTATCCAGCTCTCTACCATTAACACGGGCTTCTTAAGAACCCGCTTAACGAAGTCCTCAGGCTCGTCGTCTGCACGGACCATAATAAAGCCCATGCTCTCTACCAAGTCTATCTCGCAGATCTGCAAGTCCAGGCCTGCCGCCTCAAAGGCAATGTTCATCTTAGTTAAGGCATACTTAACACCTGCGTCAAATGCCGCATACTCGCCATCACCTGTGTCTTCAAAGTCGAACTCTGTCTCCATAATGTTAACATAGTCCTGTCCATCTGCTACGATGAACTTACCGATCTTCTTCCAGTTGCTCTGCTTCTCACTGTCAAAGTGGTCACAGCATTCGTTAATGTCAAAACTAGCAAATCTGTCATAGTTTACTTTAGTCATTTATCGCCCCTTTTGTGTTAGTGTGTATGTATTATAACTTCGTTTTACTACTCTGTCAACCGACCCTATTCTCTGTAGGGTTATTATAATCGTTGCCCCATCTAAATGCCCTAGTTCCTCTGGGGCGTTAACACTGTTCCTCAGCGTCCTTAAATGCTCTTTACTTCAGCAACCTTATTCTTTCTTCTTGTATGTATTATAACGTCTTTTCAAAGACCTGTCAACCTAAAGGGTTTTAGGACTTGTTGTGCAAAAGCCACATCTTCTACTTCATCGTAGGTAGCGGCAATCATCATCTCCCGCACTATGTAGGCTTCTACGCCAAAGGCACGGAGTAGCACATTGACTTCATCATTGGTCTGGCAGGCCCACATAAGGTCTGCAATGCGCCTCTGCTCTGAGGTACGAAATTGGATTTCCATATCAATACTCCTTGCGATCGCCGTTGGCTTCGTTGTTGGTATAGCCTGCGGTGTAGGCCACGATCTCTGCGGCAGTCATCTGCGCCAGCTCAATCTTTGGGCTATTGTAGGTGTCGCCTACGAAGTAGTGTGGATTATAGTCACGACCGTAGTAGCTGTCGGCTGTGCCGCGATCATATGGGCCGCCGTGGCGTTCATCATAGTAACCATGTTGTGTCAGTGTTTCTAGCATCATTGTTCCTTGTTGTCTGTGTATGTATTATAACACCAAATCAAAGCCCTGTCAACCGGTAGGGTTATTACCAAACCAGCTCTTTTGCAGGGAAGCGGATCTGACCTTCGTATTCCAACTGATCCTTCTCAAACTCTGTAAGGTAGTCGTCGGCTACGATCTCCCAACCGATGATGCTTTCGCGATACCATTCGTTGTCGCACTCGATCTGACCGCGCAGGGCCATGACAACCTCTGTGACCTTGCCTAGGTCTTTGAACTTCTTGACCACGTAATCACAGCCGCCTTTTGGCTTCCAATGTTGGTTGACGTCATCACCGTAGTTCTCGTGTGTTTGAGTTTGGATTAACAGTTTAGCCATTGTCTGCTCCTTGCTAGTGTATGTGTGTATTATAACAGGTTTTACCAACCCTGTCAACCCCTAACTACATCAAAGATTGAATTCTGTAGTTCAGAGACTTCATCGTTGGGCACATAGAAGTCTGTGCGTGGATCCCAGTACTCGCCAGCCATTGGATCGTAATACAGAACACGACCGTTGGGATAGTGGAAAGGACCCTCTAAGCCCTTGCGGCTTGTGAACTCCTGATTGTGCTTGAAGACCGTGTAAGCCATCTCTGCTCCTTGTTGCGATATATGTATTATAACACCGTTTCAATACCCTGTCAACCAAAAAGGGTATTGCGTTCTTTAACTGAGATCTTGCCGCTAGGGTAGTCACGCACTAAATCAGTGCCCTTTTTAAACACTACACGAACCTTAGGGAACTCTGTAACATCGCTGATGATGTAGTCAATGCTCTCGGCATGCTCATGCAACACTGCCTTGTCAATCTTGCGGCCTGCGCCTAACATTGTGCTAGGGGCATAGCTGGCGCCACCTTTGGTAAAGCCTTTAAGATCATACTTGCGTTTGGTAGTCTTGCTGACATGATCGTAGCCCTTGGCGTCTACAAACTCCAAGTCCGGAAACCATGTAGGAATCGTGTGCTCCAAGAACTTACTGGCAACACGGCCGTCTTGAAACAGTTTATGCAGTTGCTCAACAGGCATGTCTCCAAATTGGATCTTGCCTGTAAAGTCAAATTCGTATGTGGTGTTGTATTGTGTGTTCATGTATGTATTATAGCAAAGTTTTACCACTTTGTCAACCATTTGAGTGTTGTATTTTTACAACAAAGGTGAACCCCACGTATCTCACGATAGGCGGGGTTCGGGGGGTTTGCCTGGGACACTACCCCCAGGACTTCGGAGCGATCTATTAGACTAGACCTAAAGACATAGCCTTGTAACCAGCGGCAACGATTGCACGGCTTGGCTTACCGATTACATATTCTGTAACCTTGGCGTTGTTACCAGCGACGCGAGTGTTAGCGTAGACAGCATAACCGTTTTGACGGATGCGGCTTACTTCAGCACTGATGTTCTTGATGCCAAAACGCTTTTGAGCGGCACTGGCTGTAACAGCTTCACCGTTGTACATTGCGTTGAACAACTTGAATGTCTTTGTTTCTGGATTGAAATGTTTCATTTTGTTTTTCCTTATAAGTTCTGTTTCTTAACAGTTGCTACTAGTATAGCAAAGATACCCTATAAGGTCAACTCCTAATTTGTCCAAACTCTTTGCCCACGTAATGAGCGATGAGTTCGCGTTGAATTTGAGTAACGAGATCACCGTGATCATCATTGACCACGAACCTCACGGGGCACGAACCCCAGGCACCTGTCTTATTGAAATTGGCAAACCATTTGCGATGGTCTTTGTTCTGTGCGTCGAATACGACCCACTGTCTTCCGAATAGTTGTAGTCTGCTCATAGTGTTTTTCCTTGAATACCCCGGTGTATAAGAGAGGACTTATTGGCACTGCCCCTCGTTGATCAGTAAGGAGCGTCTTCCAAGTCAGCCAATTGGGCAATGACTTCAGCCTTGCTTACAGTTGCCTTAGCACGGATGCCTTCGAGTGTAGGCTTAGGAGCTGGAGCTTTCTTAGGCTTCTTAGCTTCCTTGTTGCCTTTGCGCTCTTTGTTAGCAGCCTTGGGCGTATCGCTACGCTTGGTGACTTCAGCTTCAAGAGCAGCCTGAACAGCAAGGTTGCCGTTGGCAAAGTCGATGCTCATCAAATAAGCAAGAGCGTCTTCTTTAGACATAGCGTTCTTGAGTTCGATGATATCGATATCAGTGTGACCGTTCTTGATCAACACCTTGGTACGCATTGCGTCATTGGCAAAACGAACCTTGAACTCACCGTCCAACTTAGAAACACCAGCGTGGGTAAATGATTTAGACATATAATCTCCTTATGTGAATGTCTGTGTGTGCCTGCGAACTATTTCGCATTAATTAAATTATACAACCATTTTGGTTGGTTGTCAACCATTTTTTGAATTAGGCTCCGTAGTAGGGACTGAAGATCTCATCCTCCTGTGGCGCATCTGCCACATTCATAGCTTCCAATGCGCCCAATACAACCTCTATGGGGCACCCTAGTTCTTCTGCGATTGCTCGGCTGTTGAAGCCGTCAATATACAGTTGCTCAATGTCGTAGGTCAAGTCTTTCATCGCGCTCATGCTGTCTCCTCCTGTGCAATACGATCTTCTTCGTCTAAAATAGCAGATACCAACGGAACATAGACGTTGTCGTGATCTGCTACAAACCAAACTGCCTCACCGCCTACTGAGCGCAGGATGTACTCGTATTCCTCATACTGGTGGTTGGCAATGTAGTCCGCATAGTCTTTGAACTTCTTGGAACTCGTGCCGTCCTCGCCGCGATCGCGTCCGTAGAAGGTAGTCATGTTGCCGTAGAGTGCTTCGTAGTCCTCTTGCTTCATGTCTGTGCCAAAGTGGCTAAAGGCGTGCTTGGTGCCTACTGTAGGCTTGAGTGAGCTGATGTCTCCCAAGTCAATCAAGTCACGCAAGATGAAAGGATTGCTGTAGTGCTCCAACAGCATCTTGCCATTGTAGGCCAAGTAGCCGTCCCAGTGGCAATACACTTGCTCGACTGTGCCGTCTGCGAATTCCAATGCGATAGTGCTTCGTGTTCCCATTTTTTTACTCCTAGTGTGTTTGTATATGTGCTAATTATAGCACGGTTTTACCATTCTGTCAACTGATAGTCTGCAATAACCCTATCCTCATCGTGGTCATAGCTGAGGAATACTTTAGTGCTATCTGAACCGCCTTTGACTGGAAAGACTGCTTGATAGCAGAACTGCCCGCCGTTAGTGATGCCCAGGAACTTGCAGGCTGTGAAGGTTGGACCCTTGTAGCCTGACAACTGTGCGGCTTTGGTTAGATACTGCGGTGAATACGAAGTTAGAACTTCGATAGTGTCTGCTGTGATCATAGTTGCTCCTTAACAGTCTGGGTCAAATGATTCCCACTCTTGGGCTTCGTCGGGCTGGCCGTCTTCCTC
>Ga0209599_10000476_pt1 | contig 25616 bp, 20 predicted proteins | sample Shrwel_input2_FT_FD_187534 | JGI IMG/M metagenome (GOLD analysis project Ga0209599, IMG submission 187534) | Subsurface microbial communities from deep shales in Ohio, USA - Utica-3 well 1 S input2 FT (SPAdes) (version 2) ... | reverse complement strand
CTGGCGATGGCGGAAGCTGAACGTTATCTGCCGACACTGGTCACCCATGTCGAGGGCATTCTGGCCAAACATGGCGTGGCAGAAGACCATATTATCCTGCGGGTGGTGGGGTGTCCGAATGGTTGTGGTCGCGCCATGTTGGCCGAAGCCGGTTTAGTCGGCCGTGGCCCAGGCAAGTACAATTTGTATTTAGGCGGCAACACTGCAGGCACCCGTATTCCGAAGCTGTATTTAGACAATGTGGCGGAAGCGGAAATTCTGGCGGCGCTCGATAGCCTGATTGGCCGCTGGTCGATTGAGCGTGAACCGGGTGAATGTTTTGGTGATTTTGTCATTCGTATTGGTGTGGTGGCAGAAGTGAAAGTCAGTAAAACTGATTTTCATGCCTGAGATTCAGGCCTGGTTTTTGTGCCTGCTTTTCATTGCTAAATTTGGGCTGGAGTTTTTAACACAATGAGTTATCAGCAGTTATTACAACTGGAGCCTGCCGCGCAGCAGCAAGCATTACTCGAAATTAACCAACTGCTGGCGCCTTTAACGGCGCAGCAAAGGGTTGAATTTGCGCTCAAACAACTGCCTGGTCACCATATGTTAAGTTCCAGCTTTGGTATTCAGGCGGCGGTGATGTTGCATCTGTGCACCAGCGTCAAGCCTGATCTGCCGGTGGTACTGACGGACACCGGTTATTTGTTCCCGGAAACTTACCGCTTCATCGATGAGCTGACCGACAAGCTACAACTCAATCTGCAAGTGTACCGCAGTGCGCTTAGTCCAGCCTGGCAGGAAGCCCGCTTTGGTCAGCTCTGGACCACGGCTGAGGGGTTAAAACACTATAATCAGCTGAACAAAGTTGAGCCTATGGTCAGGGCACAGCAGGAACTGGCAGTGCAAAGCTGGTTCAGTGGCTTGCGGCGCAGCCAGAGTTCGACCCGCGCTGATACCCCTATTGTCAGTGTGCAACGGGATGTGGTGAAATTTTGTCCTATCGTCGAGTGGAGCAATAAAGACATTCACTATTATTTAAAAGATCACAACCTGCCGTACCATCCGTTGTGGGAACAAGGTTATGTTTCCGTCGGTGATACTCACTCCAGCCGGCCGCTGGAACCGGGGATGACCGAAGAAGAAACCCGCTTTAATGGCCTTGGCCGCGAATGTGGCCTGCATGTGGCGGGCGATGGTATTTAATACGCAGACGCTGACAAGCCATGTTGGTACTACCGATCTCAGGCAGAAAGATGGCGCCATGAAAGTGTTGCACCGCTGCTTCGGGTCGCATGACGCATTGAATCCAACCTTGTATGTCAAATCTAAGCCACAGATATATTGATAGTGCATCGTAGGTCAATAAGACTCGTGGCTAGCGTCGACCCGACAGGTACATCATTGGCATTGTCACCCGGCAAATCATAGTTCCATCGCTTGAATAGTTGCCAGCCCCTGACTTTGTCGGCACAATCGGCGACAAAATTTAATCACAGGAACAGTGCGCTGATGACTTCAACTCCTTCTGCCGGTTTTCGGTTTGGTTTGGTCCCGCAAATATTGCTGGGTATTTTTTGTGGTATTGCGCTGGCCAGCTGGTCGGCAGAAGCCGGTCAGGCGGTGGCGATGCTGGGCGCTTTATTTGTCAAAGCATTAAAAGCGATTGCGCCTATTTTGGTGTTTATTTTAGTGGCTTCTTCGATTGCCAACCGCAAAATTGGCGGCGCCAGCAAAATGAAACCTGTGCTGGTGTTGTATCTGACCGGCACTTTTTTAGCTGCACTGACGGCGGTGGCAGCCAGTTTCTTATTTCCAACTACCTTGGTACTGGCGGGCACGGCAGATGCGGTCACACCGCCGGAAGGGATCAGCCAGGTACTGAAAACTGTGTTAATGCAGGTGGTGGATAATCCAATTAATGCCTTGCTGACCGGCAATTTTATTGGTGTGCTGGCTTGGGCTATTGGTCTGGGATTGGGTTTACATCATGCCAGTAAAACCACCAAACAAGTGTTTGCCGATGTCTCGCATGGCATTTCGATGCTGGTGACTTTTATTATCCGGCTGGCACCGCTGGGTATCTTTGGTTTAGTCGCCGAAACAGTCGCCACCACAGGTTTTGCCGGCCTTGCCAGTTTCGGCCAGTTACTGACCGTGTTGGTAGGCTCTATGTTGTTGATTGCGCTGCTGGTGAACCCGCTGCTGGTGTTTGTCACCACCCGCAGAAACCCTTATCCGCTGGTGCTGACCTGTTTACGGGAAAGTGGTATCCCAGCCTTTTTTACCCGCAGTTCGGCGGCCAATATTCCGGTCAATATGCTGCTGGCGGAAAAACTGAAGCTGGATGAAGACACCTATTCGGTTTCTATTCCGCTCGGGGCAACCATTAATATGGCTGGTGCCGCCATTACTATTACTGTGCTTACGCTGGCGGCTGTGCATACCCTGGGCATTGAAGTGGATTTTGCCACCGCTATTTTACTCAGTATTGTGGCATCGATTTCCGCCTGTGGCGCTTCTGGCGTGGCTGGCGGTTCCTTGTTATTGATCCCACTGGCCTGTGGTTTGTTTGGCATCTCCAGCGATGTCGCAATGCAAGTGGTGGCGATTGGTTTTATTATCGGTGTGGTACAGGATTCCTGTGAAACTGCCCTCAATAGCTCCACCGATGTGGTGTTTACCGCGGCGGTTTGTCAGGCTGGCTTGCAAGAGTAATAAAGGTCTGGGCGTCGCAGTCCGGCGCCCAGCCGTTAAACCCTGTGTAGCTGTTGTTAGCTGGCGGCTTGCCAGGTTGTAGCCTCGGTCAGGCGACCATCTTGCATGAATAATTGTCTGGTTGCGATGCTGGCGACGTTGGCGTCATGCGTTACCAGCAGAATGCTTTGGCCGCGGCTGTTAAATTCAGTCAGTAACGCGCTGATACTCTTTGCATTTTCGCTATCCAGATTACCGGTCGGTTCGTCGGCCAGTAAAATAGCTGGCTCGCCAACTAAGGCTCTGGCAATGGCCACCCGTTGTTGTTGACCACCGGATAACTGGCTTGGGTAGTGACCGATGCGGTGTGACAGACCGACAGTTTCCAGCATGGCGGTTGCTTTGGCTGTCGCGGTGGCGCTGCTGATATCCTTGCGAAAACTAAGCGGCAGTACCACGTTTTCCAGCACTGTCATATGTGGCAACAAGTGAAAGCTCTGAAAAATAAAGCCCAAATACTGATTACGGACCCGTTGCCGCTCCTGTAAACCTATTGCTGCCACATCAACCCCCGCTAATTGCAGCAAGCCGCTGTCGGCTTTGTCCATTAACCCTAAAATGGCTAACAAGGTACTTTTGCCAGACCCCGAGGGGCCCTGCACAGCAATAAAATCGCCTCGGTGTACCTTCAGATCCACCTGATTTAATGCTTTGGTGCAGATGTCACCCTGCACAAAACTTTTGCACACTTGTTGTAAGGTCAGGATTTGTTCCATGCTGTTTCACTCCCTGTGGTTAACCTTTCATCCGCACTGTGGCGGGTTCACCGCTGATTGGCAGCGGTTCCAGTAAAACTTTATCGCCAGCAGCCAAGCCTGATTTGATAATCTGGGCTTCTGTGGTGGCGTCACCAGTCCGGACTTTAATCTGGCGTAACGTGTCGGTTTGTGCCGGATCCTGCCGGTACAGTGTCATTTCGCTGTTGGCTTTGAGCAAATCATTGCGCGGCAAATGTAATACGGCTGGTAAGGCTGCAGTGGTGATGGTTGCTTGCACCGGCGAACCAGCCGGGATTTCGATATCAGTCCGGCTCAAGCGCAGATCAACAGTGACCATGTCGCTGCTGGCATTGGGATCAATCCGGCTGACTTCGGCACTCAGCCTTTGATCCAGCCAGCTTACTTCGGCTTGCATCCCCACTTTCACTGTGGCAGCCTGAATTGTTGGCAATTTGATCTCAGCCTGAGCTTGACCGGCCAGACTGAGTTCAGCCAGAGCACTGCCTGCAATCAGATGTTTACCCACAGCCAAATCTGGCGATAGTTGTTGTAACACACCGTCTGCTGGCGCTTTGATCGCCAGTTGACTAATTTTTTGCTCGGTCAGTGCCAATTTGCGGGCGGATAAATCCACTTTTGCTGCAAAAGCTGCCCGTCTGGTTTGATGTAATTGGGTCAGTTCTTGCAAGTTTTCCTGCTCTGAACCCTGCTGCTGTTTCAGCTCGTCAACATCAATCGCAGTGCGGTCCAGCGCAATCTGTGATACCACGCCATACGTTTGCAGTTTTTGCTGCGCTGCCTGTTCCAGTAACGCTTTCCTAAGCTGGCTGTTAATGCTGCTCAGTTTTTGTTTCTGGTTTAATAATTCAGTGCGTAACAGTGCATCCTGAGCTAATTGTTCGGCTTTAAGCTCCTGTAATGTCAGCTGCTGAGTCAGTAATTCGTCTTCCAGCTGTGGGTTACGAAGGGTCATCACCGTATCGCCAGCTTGTAATTTACTGCCCGGCCGCAACAGAATCTGTGCAATTAAACCACCGCTTTCAGCCACCAGCCACTGACTTTGTGCCGGTCTAATCATGCCTTGTCCGCTGACGGCGGACTGCAAAGGGCCACTTTTCACTTCCGCCAGCCAGAGGCCGGATTGGATGGTGGGTGGTTGTTGATAGAACCAGTAACCGGTCATTACTGCTGTAACCGCCAGTACTGACCACGCGATGCGGGTATAACGTGCTGGTTGGCTGGCTTTAATCTGAATATCCATCATCGTCTTTGCTCTCCCAGCAACTTAGTCAGCGGTTGTCGTAATTGTTGCAGTAAAGGCAGCGCAATAGCCAGCAACGTCAGCAGCGCCAACAGCAGAACCACCAGCAACAGCAAGACCCAGCTCTGTTGTTGTAACTGGCTTAACGACACTGGCAGTTGCCCAAGCAACAGGCAAGCCAGCGGCAATGCCAGCAAGATTGGCCACTGTAGTTGTGTCAGTTGCCGGACTGGTAATTGCCACAGCGGGCAACCCAAAGCCAACAGCAATAGGGGTTCTTTACCTTTAGCGGCCAGCAGTCGCTGGATACCGTAATAAAAAATCACCAACAGCACCAAGCTAAGCAGCAAGGCGGTAAAGGTCAGGACTTCGATCAGAGATTGGAAATTCTGATGTTGTTTCTGATTCAGTTGCTGCTGTGAGCGCAGTGCTAAATCGGCGTATGCTGGCTGTTGTAGTTTATTTTGCAGCAAGCTTACCTGAGCCTCGGACGCCTGGAAGACCTGCTGATACAGATAACCTGGGGACACCTCAGCGGCTGCGTATAACACAGCATCGGCTTTGCCGTATGGATCTGAATAATGCAGGTCGCTGACAATACCAACTATTTTCCGTTGACTGTTCGGTTCAGCCAACAGCAGCTTACCCAGTAATTGTGCAGGTGGCAGCGCCAACTGGCGGGCCATGGTTGCACTGAGCACCACTTCATCAGCTTGTTGCGGCCACTGGCCAGTGATTAATTCCACTTTTAACAGTGAAAAGAAACCTGCCGACACCGGATTCACAAAAGCAGTCACTGGATTCCCCGCAGTTTCTGCCAGCCGGAAAGATTGTTGATAAGTGCTCCCTTGTAGCGGTAAATATAAGGCCAGCTCAGCTTCAAGACCGACGCTATCAAACAATGGTTGGCGCTGGGCTGGATCTGGTGGTTGATTGGGGTTAAAACTGCCGGTAAATGCCAGGCTATAGATGCCATGGGTGCTTCCTACCGTTGCCGCCGACTGCATCCGGGCTAAATCCAGCTGCAGTAATATTACTGCCGGCGCCAGTGTCAACAGCAATGCCAGACTCAAACTCAGGCTGAAGCGCAGGGCGGAGTTTTGCTGCTGCTGATGTTGCTGCAGCTGTAACTGGCGGCGGATATTCAGGGTTAACACCAGGCAAAGCAGCAGGCTGAACAGCAGCAGCGCCATCAGCCAGACCAGATCCAACCAGCCCAGTTGCTGTTGATAGCTATAAAAAATCGCGCCTAACACTGGCAGTCCGGCCAGATAACTGCTGACCGGCCACCAGCACAGTAGCACAAACCCGAACAGCACCAGGCCGAGCAGACTCAGCTCTGCCAGCAGCAAGCGCAGAGCGGTGCTGGCTGGCATCCCCAGCACCAGTCGGAGCCGGAATTCAGCCTGATGTTGTTGCCACTGATAGGCAATTAGTAAAAATAACGACATCATCGCAAACAAACTCATCAGGCCCGCGACCGCCAGGATCAACTTAATCAGCTGCAGTTGTTGTTGTCGGCTAGCTGGCGATATCGTCAGTCCGCTGACCACTTCGGTTTGGCTTAAGGCCGCATAAGCACTGCTACTGACAGTTTGACCTTGGTAGGTCAACTGGCCATTCCGGCTATAAAGTGACAATTCCGCCAATTGTTGCCGGATTTGCCTGAGATGTTGTGTGGCTGGCAGCACACCAAACGCATAAAAAGCGGGTTGGATCTGACCAAAAGCCTGCCGCGTCAACAACGCTTGTTGCCGTGCACTTTCGCTGTGATCCTTCGGCAGATGCAATGGGCTGGCAGCTAAAAATAAATACTGATGCTGGCTGCTCAGCCAAATATCAGGGCAGGTTTCGGTGAGATCGGGCGCGCAAAATGTCGGATCTAATACGCCACTGACCTGAAATGCCTGGCCGTGCACCTGGAAAGTACGTTCGGTCTTGAGCTGCTGTAAAAAACGGCTAGACACCACCGCTTGCTGCAAGTGGTTATGCTGATTGAAGGCGGCACCACTGAGGAGCGGTGGTTGCAGCAACTGAAAAAAATTCGGTGATACCAGTGCTATCCGGCTGGCCTGATGCTCCACACCCTGCACAACACTGCTGGCGGAAAGCGCCTGATAAAAAGCTACGTGCTGGCCCAAGGCAGAACTGGCAATTTTATCGGCATGCGCCAAGGCAAATAAAGCTGGCTGGCCATGTTGGGTGCTACCGGCCACAGTAAAATACTGTCGGTCAGGTTCAAGACCGGCCGGGATACTGGCTTGCAAAAACCGGGCGGCACCACTAAAGAGTGCCAACGTCAGCAGTGACAGTGCCAGCAAGCCACTACAAAGCAACAGTTGCAGCCATCGCTGTTGATACTTACGCCAATGATGGCGAAATTCAAAGCAGAACCAGTTCAGCATTGGGTTAAATCCTTTTAAAAGCGGTACCTAAATACCGCTTGTCCTGTGGTTACTTAAGGTTTAGATCAAGAGCAAGTGCAACCGGTTGGGCTTGAGCTGCAAGCAGCTGTTTGACCGCTATCGCAACTAATTTGACATGAGTTATCGCCAGCCAATTGAATTGGCCCTGACTCAGTTGTTTGCAAAGCTAAGGCAAATTGAGCGCTTACACCAAAACTAAAGCAATACATGCTTTGGCCAAAAAATTTAATGTCATATAAATTCCTTTTTTATTGTTAATCATTTATTGGCAACATATTAATTAATTAATGCGATTGGGTTGTCAATAGGGACAAGACTAAAAAGAAGTATTTATGAAGAAAAGTTACCTGGTGTTAGCTTGTATTGCTTTGGTAGGTTTTTGCGCCTGGCCTGCCGCAAACAAGCTGCATACGAAACATTTAATGAAAAAGGTATTCCGGTCATCTTAGTTGGCGACACTCTCATATCTGGTTTTGATGCCAAACGGATTGTAGCCGCCCTTGCTGAACACGCAGTTTCTGAGTAAAAACCGACCTGGTTTGTGCTATACAGCATCAACTGAGTTAAATCGCAGCCGACAGCTACAATTGCTGTCAGGCGCGATGATGTGGCTGCTGAGCATGAACCGACCAGCCGCTACATTTACGCTATGCTAATTCCATTTAGTTATATCTGAGTGCAATCCCTTCTTGGATTCAGGACGTTTAGACGTCTAATATTCGGCCTGTATGAGAAAACAGCGGCAATAAGGAGACCACTCTGTCCAATGCCGCTGCCAATCTGCTGCAGCTCAACGGAGTTGTGGCACACAGGCGATGCGAGTCCGGGAGCAAACAGTGCAGTATTTACCCATTTTCACCAATCTTAGTGGCAAAGCTGTGTTGCTGGTCGGTGGCGGCCATGTGGCGCTGCGTAAAGCCCGCACTTTACTCAGTGCCGGTGCAATCTTAACTGTGGTATCGCATCAATTTGAAGCCGAATTTTACCAGTGGCAGCAACAACAGCAAGCACGGTTAATCCAGGGTGATTTTGAACCGGCACAATTGGCAGGTCATTGGCTGGTGCTGGCGGCGACCGATGACGACGACGTCAATGCTGCCGTGCATCAAGCCGCCACTGCCCGGCAAATCTGGGTCAATACCGTGGATGACCAGGCCAAATGTGAATTTATTTTCCCTTCCATTATCGACCGTTCACCGATTTTAGTTGCCATTTCCAGTGGTGGTACTGCGCCTGTGCTGGTCAGACGGCTGCGGGAAAAACTGGAAACTTTATTGCCACAGCACTTAGGGCCGCTGGCTGAGCTGGTGGGCAAGTTTCGTGGCAAAGTGCAGCAAAAAATTCAGGGTTTTGCCGAGCGCCGGCAATTTTGGGAAAAAGTGTTTAATTCTGCTGTGGTCAGCCTGGTGCAGAAACAACAATTCAGTGCCGCTGAAGTTGAACTGACGGCTGCACTCGAGCAGCATCAAACCAGTCTTGGTGAAGTCTATGTGGTGGGGGCAGGGCCGGGCGATCCGGAACTGTTGACGCTCAAAGCCTTGCAACTGATGCAACAAGCCGATGTCGTGGTGTACGACTATCTGGTGTCTGAACCTATTATGCAACTGGTGCGGCGTGATGCTGAACTGATTTGTGTTGGTAAAAAAGCCGGCGCTCATTCGGTCGCGCAAGAACATACCAATCAGTTGCTGATTAAACTGGCACTTTCTGGCAAAAAAGTGTGCCGGTTAAAAGGCGGCGACCCTTTTATTTTTGGCCGCGGTGCTGAAGAAATTGAAGTGTTGTTGCCGCACCAGATCCCGTTTCAGGTGGTGCCCGGCATTACCGCAGCCGCTGGTTGTGCCGCTTATGCCGGTATTCCGCTGACCCATCGTGATCATGCCCAAGCCGTGCAGTTTGTCACAGGTCATTGTCAGAAAGATGGTCAGGAACCGGACTGGCACAGCCTCAGCCGGCCACATCAGACGCTGGTGATTTATATGGGATTGATGAAATCCAGCCATATTCAGCAGCAGTTATTGCAAGCCGGTCGCGCCGCGGCTACACCTGTAGCTATTTTAGAAAATGGCACCCGCCCGGAACAACGGGTGATCACCGGTACCCTGGCTGAACTGGCGACGCTGGTGGAACAGCACCAGGTCCAGTCACCGGCGTTATTGGTGATTGGGGAAGTGGTGAGTTTACAGAGCAAGCTGGCCTGGTTTGGCAAGCAGCAAGGGGCAGCGGTGTTTGCCCAGCCCTTGACCCAGTTGGCCTGAATGCCGGATGCTGCGACAGATTACATATTGATAGATTTTGAATTGAGGGGACTCAGGTGCATAAGTTAACAGCGCAAACCTTAACCCACTTACAGCAGCTGGAAGCCGAAAGCATCCAGATCTTCCGTGAAGTGGCGGCCGAATTTGATCATCCGGTGATGTTATATTCGATTGGCAAAGACTCGTCGGTGCTGTTACATCTGGCCCGCAAAGCATTTTATCCCGGCAAAATTCCATTTCCGTTGTTGCATGTCGACACCGACTGGAAATTCCGCGAAATGATTGAGTTTCGTGACCGCTTAGCCAAAGAATATGACTTTGAGCTACTGGTGCATAAAAACCCGGACGGCATAGCGATGGGGATGAACCCATTCACCTTCGGCAGTGCCAAACATACCGACGTGATGAAAACTGAAGGTCTGAAACAAGCGCTGAACCAATACGGTTTTGATGCTGCTTTTGGTGGTGCACGGCGGGATGAAGAAAAATCCCGCGCCAAAGAGCGGATTTATTCGTTTCGTGATCAATACCATCGCTGGGATCCAAAAAATCAGCGCCCTGAGCTGTGGCACACTTACAACGGCCAGGTGAATAAAGGTGAAAGCATCCGGGTGTTCCCGTTATCAAACTGGACTGAGCTGGATATCTGGCAATATATCTATCAGGAAAATATCGATATTGTGCCGCTGTATTTTGCCGCCGAGCGGCCAGTGGTCGAACGTAATGGCACGTTGATTATGGTAGATGACGACCGGATGCCGTTAGCGCCGGATGAAGTGCCACAGCAGAAACTGGTCAGGTTCCGCACTCTGGGTTGTTACCCGCTGACCGGTGCGGTGGAATCTACCGCCACCAGCTTAACCGGCATTATTGAAGAGATGTTGTTATCGCGCTCCAGTGAACGGCAAGGCCGCGTCATTGACAGCGATTCCAGTGGATCAATGGAAAAGAAAAAACGTGAGGGCTATTTCTGATGTCAGTGGCAATTGAACTTGAACAACTGGGGATCGAAGAGTACCTCAAACAGCAGCAGCACAAATCTTTGCTGAAGTTTTTAACCTGTGGCTCGGTTGACGACGGCAAAAGCACCTTGATTGGCCGTTTGCTGCACGACAGCGCGCAAATTTATGAAGATCAGCTGGCGGCGCTGCATAAAGACAGTAAAACCCATGGCACCACTGGTGAAGCGGTTGATCTGGCCTTGCTGGTGGATGGTTTGCAGGCCGAGCGCGAGCAAGGCATTACCATAGACGTGGCGTATCGTTATTTCTCCACGGCTAAGCGTAAGTTTATTATTGCGGACACGCCAGGCCATGAGCAGTACACCCGCAATATGGCCACCGGCGCGTCCAACTGCGATCTGGCAATTATTCTGGTGGATGCCCGTTACGGCGTACAAACCCAGACTCGCCGTCATAGCTTTATCTGTGCCTTGCTTGGCATTAAGCAGTTTGTAGTCGCGATCAACAAAATGGATTTGGTCGGTTTCTCCGAGGCGCGTTTTGCCGAAATTCAGCAAGAATATCTGGCATTTGCGCAACAGTTGTCGGCACAATCAGGCGCACAGCCCGTGATTGATTTTGTGCCTTTGTCGGCGCTCAATGGCGACAACGTGGTCAACCGTTCTTCGCAAAGCCCTTGGTATTTGGGTCCAACGTTGTTGGAAAAACTCGAGCAAGTCCCTGTCAATGGTTTTAACCTGCAAGGGGATGCGCGTTTGCCGGTCCAGTATGTCAACCGGCCAAATTTAGATTTCCGAGGCTTTGCCGGCACTATTGCCGCCGGTACTTTTACGGTCGGCGATGCCATCACAGCGTTGCCTTCGGGTAAAAGCTCGGTGATTAAATCCATCGTGACTTTTGATGGTGAATTATCGTCTGCTTTTGCCGGTCAAGCGGTGACGGTGACCCTGGCCGATGAAATTGATATCAGCCGCGGCGATGTGATAGTGCCGCAGCAACATCAAGCCAGTTTGTCGAATCGGTTGTTGGCCAAAGTGGTGTGGATGCACGAAGACGAATTAACGCTGGGGAAAACCTACAACATCAAACTGGCGACGAAAAAAGTACCAGGCAAAGTGACGGCGATCCGCCATGCCATTGATGTTAATACGCTGGCTGAGTTTTCGGCACAGTCGTTGGGGTTAAACAGCATCGCCTTGGTGGAACTGGAATTAACTGAAGCTGTGGTGTTTGACCCTTACCAGCAAAATCGCGATACCGGTGGTTTTATCTTTATCGACCGGCTGAGCAATATCACGGTGGGTGCTGGATTGGTCGATAGCGCACTGACTGCAGCGCAAGCGCACAGCAAATTTAGCGCGCAAGAGTTAGAGCTGAATGCCTTTATTCGCCAGAATTACCCACACTGGCAGGCGCTGGATATCAGTAAGCTGTAACAGCAGCAAGCACTTAAGCGGAGCTCTGTGCTCCGCTTCGCTTCACAACAAGATTTTGGAAAGCTATGAGCAACATCGTCTGGCAACAACATCAGATTGGCCGTGCTGAGCGGCAAGCGCAAAAGCAACAACAAGCGGTGGTTTTGTGGTTTACCGGCTTAAGTGGCGCTGGCAAATCCACAGTGGCAGGTGCGTTAGAACAAGCGCTGGTGGCTCGGGGGGCCCATACCTATTTGCTCGATGGCGACAATGTGCGGCATGGGTTATGTGCTGATTTAGGCTTTTCCGAAGCAGACCGCACCGAAAATTTACGTCGGGTCGGTGCTGTCGCCGGTCTGATGGTGGATGCCGGTTTAATCGTGCTGAGTGCTTTTATTTCGCCGCTGCGCAGTCAACGGGACGCCATCCGTCAGGCTTTGCCTGCGGGTCGTTTTATTGAAGTTTATGTCGCGACCAGTCTGGCAGTATGTGAGCAGCGTGATGTGAAAGGGCTGTATCAAAAAGCCCGCCGTGGCGAAATTGCAAACTTTACCGGCATTTCGGATCCCTATGAAGCGCCACAGCAAGCCGATATCGTGCTCGATACCGGGCTGTTGTCGCTGGATGAAAGTGTGCAACAATTGCTGCAGTTATTACAACAACGCGGCATTATCCAATGAACGAACTTGCGTTATTACTGCCTGCCATTCGCCAAATCAGCATCGCCGCTGGCGCTGAAATCCTGGCGATTTATCAGCAACCACAGCAACTACAGGTAGAGCACAAAGCGGACGATAGCCCGTTGACCGCAGCCGATTTAGCCGCGCATCAGTTGATTATGCGCGAGCTGACCGCACTGACGCCGGATATTCCGGTGTTATCCGAAGAAGCCGCCGATATTCCGTGGACAGTGCGTCAGCACTGGCAGCGTTACTGGCTGGTGGATCCGCTCGATGGCACTAAAGAATTTATTAAACGCAATGGCGAGTTTACCGTCAATATCGCCTTGATTGAGGCGGGTGAACCTGTGCTTGGCGTGATCCATGCGCCGGTACTGGGTAAAACCTACAGCGCTGGTTTAGGCTTAGGCGCTTTTGTGGCAGATGAGCGCGGTGAGCGGGCCATTCAGGCGCTGGCGCCGCAAGCCGGTGAAACGGTGCGTTTGGTCGGCAGTAAAAGCCATTATCAACCGGAAGTCGAGCCTTATCTGGCGCAATTTCCACAGCATGAATTAGTTGCCGTCGGCAGTTCGTTAAAATTCTGCTTAGTGGCTGAAGGCGCTGCCCATATTTACCCACGGTTTGGCCCCACCATGCTGTGGGATACCGGCGCAGGTCATGCCATTGCCGTGGCCGCAGGCGCAACAGTGCAATACGACGGCATCGAAGGCCCAGCCTATCAGCGGGAAAATCTGCGCAACGGCAATTTTGTGGTGCGGGTGTAAGTGTGGGTGGGGCAAGCACTGACCCCACCAACACCTTGTTAAGATAGCAACGCGGTCATCATTCGCAGCGCAACACTTCAGCCGGTCTGCTGCTGGCGGCTTTAAAGGCGATAGCAGCGACTGTTAACCAGGTGATTGCTGCGACGACAGCCGCGGCCAGCAGATAAACCCAGCCGCTCTGGCTGATGCGGTCATTAAAGTTTTGCAGCCAGTCGTTCACCAGCCAATAGGTCAGCGGAAACGCCAGCGCTAAACTGAACGCCACCAACAGCAGGAATTCGCGTGCCAGCAAATTGACCAGACTGAAGCGGGACGCGCCCAGCACTTTACGGATCGACACTTCTTTTTGCCGTCTTAACGCTGAAAATGAGGCCAGACCAAAGGTGCCAAAGGCAGCCAGCAGCATCGCCAGGCCACTGAATATGCTGACCAGTTGCGCCGTGCGGGCGTCATTTTGATAAATTGCCTGATAATTGTCGGCCAGGATCTCAATGTCAGGATTGTGGATATTCAGGCTCTGCGCCAGGATTTGCGTCAGTTGCCCGCGAATGGCAGGCAGTTGTTGCATATCAATATCCAGTAACAACCTGCTGTTATTGTTATTGGTGTAACCGCAGACCAGCACAGGTGCCGGTTGCGCGCCGCGGCCAGAACCCACTTTAATATCTTTCACCACGCCGACAATGGTCAGGCGGAAATGCCAGTTATCGCCGTTTTGGCTGGTCAGCGTTTGGCCAATGGCTTGCTCCGGCGAGGCAAAACCGGCCTGTTGCACCAGCGACTCACTGATAATGGCTGCCGCTTGCCGGTGTTTATCGTCCAGGCGTTGATACCAATCGCTGGCGGTGTGGTCGCTAAAATCACGGCCTGCAATCAGGTCAAGACCCATAATCTGCACTGGTTGCATGCCAACGCCAATAAAAGGCACTGTCTGATCCCGCATCACGCCATTGTCGGATGACAGCGGCAGTGAGGAGTTAAAAGAGTTGGTGATGGAAATATCGACCACTCCGACCTGCTTCACCCCGGCAATGGCTTTGATCCGGTTTAAAAGTTGTGGATTTTGCTGGTATAACAAATGCTTGCTTGGAATTTCTGTCACCTGGATTTTGCCTTCGCGCTGGTAACCGACCGGCAGCTGTTGTAAAAACTGCAGTTGTTGTTGCAGCAGCAGGGCGGCAATAATCAGCGCCACCGACAGCGCCGATTGCAGGGTTAATAGCGTTTTCCGTACCAGAATGGCGGTCTGACCGCGTTGTAAATCGCCGCTCAGTACCCGTTTGGCGCTAAAAGCTGCCATAAAAAATGCCGGATAAGCGCCAGCGCTGACGCCAACCAACAGCACCACCAGCAGCAAGGCCACGCCAAAGGCCGACAGATAGTCCAGGGTTAACTGCCGTTCCACCAATTGATTAAACCAGGGCAGACTCAGTTCGGTCAGGGCACAAGCCAGTACTGCAGCCAGCAGGGTGATCAGCACTGATTCAGTTAAAAACTGCAGAATAATTTGCGCCCGGCTGGCGCCCAAGGCTTTGCGGACACCCACTTCTTTGGCGCGCCGTGCCGACTGGGCAATACTCATATTGATAAAATTAAAGGCCGCTAACAACACCAGCAGCACACTTAACCCAAGACAAATCTGCACTGAACTGCGCGAGCCGGTGGCTTTCATTTCATAGCGCAGGCCGCCATTTAAATGAATGGCCGTCAGTGGTTGCAGCGACAGTTGCACGATGTCAGCGGGTTCGCCCGGATACGCCAGTTGAATATAGTGTTGTTGCAGGCTGCGGGCCAGGGCTGGCACATCAGTGCCGGCGGTCAGGCGCAGATATTGATACCCGGTATTATGCTGATAATTTTCCTCAAAAGGGCTGAGCTGATGCAAGGCATTAAAAGCAAAATGGCTGTTCTGCGGTAAATCGGCAAACACGGCGCCTATGGTCCATTGACTCTCGCCTTGTTGCAGGCTGCGGCCAACCACATTCAGCTCGCCGAACAACATGTTGGCATAACTGGCGCTCACTGCCAGTTGCTTGGGCGTGCTCAGCACCTGGCTTAAATTGCCGCTCAGTAACTCTAAATGAATAAAATCAGCCAGATTGGCACCCACGCCCATCACGCCATCTAAGCGGAAGCGTTGTTCACCGACCCTGAATTCAGTGCCAGGTGTCAGCGGCTCCAGTGTCAGTACATCTTCAATGCCGGGCTGCTGCCGCAGCCGGTTGATGGCGTTTTTATTGGTCAGCGGAATACCGGCCGCCATCGAAGGATAATATTGTTCGACCCGCCAGACGCGCTCGGCGTTGGGCTGAGATTGATCATAAGAGGATTCAAAGCTGGCGTATAACGCAATCAGCAGCGCAGCGGTCAGGCCAAGGGTGAGGCCCGCCAGGTTCAACACAAAATGCAGCCGGTGTCTGGCAAAAGCCCGCAGCGCGGTGCGTAAATAATTACTCAGCATGTTATGCCACCTCGCTGTGTTGCTGGTTGGCGGCGCGGTCCAGCATAATACGGCCATCCAGCATCCGGACGAGCCGATCGGCATAACTGCCTTCTTTTTCCGAGTGCGTGACAATCACCACTGTGGTGCCAGCACGATTGAGTTCGCGCAGCATGGTCATCACTTCTTCGCCATTTTTCGAGTCGAGGTTACCGGTCGGTTCGTCGGCCAGAATAAGTTTGGGGTTAATCACCAGCGCCCGCGCCACTGCGACCCGTTGTTGCTGGCCGCCGGACAGTTGTTGTGGCAAGTGATTGGCACGATGATCGATGCCAACCCGTTGCAACATCGCCAGCACCCGGCTTTTACGTTCAGCGGCACCGATCTGCAGGTACTGCAACGGCAATTCGACATTTTCAAACACCGTCAGTTCGTCAATCAGGTTAAAGCTCTGAAAGACAAAACCAACACTGGCTTTGCGCAGGTTAGCCAGTTGTTGTTCACTGAAGTGACTGATGTCCTGACCATCAAAGCAGTAACTGCCACTGCTCGGCGAATCCAACATACCCAGAATGGCCAGCAAGGTCGATTTACCACAACCGGACGGTCCCATAATGGCAACGAATTCACCGGCCTTAATGTTGAGATCGATCTGTTGTAAGGCGGTGGTTTCAATGTCATGCGTGCGGAACACGCGTTGAATTTGTGAAAGTTTGATCATGATAATTCCTTGATTTTATTTATTTTAAATTAAGATTTGTCGCTTTGTCGAAGTTGCTGTAAGCAGAAGTAATCACCTGATCGCCTGCCAGCAGGCCGTCCAGCACTTCCACATCATGTTGATTACGCTGACCCAGTCTGATGTCGCGGCGCACAGCCTGCTGGCTGGCGGGATCCAGCACATAGACCCAGTTGCCACCGCTGCTGCTGATAAAGGCGCCGCGTTTCAGTAGCAGTGCCTGGCGTTGTTCACCGCCGAGCAGCAGCTCGGCATCCAGGCTCTGGCCACGGCGGATGCCAGTGATATCTTTAGGTAAGGCCACTTCAATTTGAAACTGAGCTTGATTGACGCGGCTATCGATTTTGCTGATGCGGGCTTCGATGGCTTGTTGTTCCAGCCGGATCCGCACCGGCATGTCGCGGCTGACCTGATTGAGATAAAATTCATCCAGTTGGATCACCAGCTTAAATTCATCCGGCAGATCAATTTGACCCAGCCTGGCGCCTCGCTCTTTGGACTCACCGACTTCGGCGTTTAATTCGCTGAGATAACCACTGACCGGCGCCCGCACCAGTAAATTGTCCAGATTGCTGCGTGCCAGTTGCAGATTGGTTTGCAGCATTTTGGCGCTGTCTTCCAGTTGCGTCAGTTGTTGCGCCCGGATGCTGTTTTCCTGTGCTTGTTGCTCCAGCGTCAGTTGGCGGCGATCCACAAAATATTGCAGATCCTGTTGCAGTTGCGTCAGGGTATCGCTGGCGACCAGCTTTTTCGCCAGCAACAATTCAGTTTGTTGTAATTTGCGTTTTAAGTGACTGATTTGCAGTTCGGTATCCAACAGGTCACGCCGCAGATTCAGCCGGTTGGTTTCCATGGTCATCTGGGTATTGCGCAAAAAATTCAGCTGCTCTGTGACCTGGGCTTCCCGGCTCATCACTTCCAGCTGCAAACTGGTATTGCTCAGCCGCAACAAGGGTTGGCCTTGTTCGACATAATCGCCTTGTTCGGCCAGCCGTTGTTCAATCTGGCCACCGGCGATACTGTCCAGATAAATGGTGGTTTTAGGCACAATCTGGCCCCGTACCGGCAGTGTCAGCTGGAACATGCCCTGGCGGACAGTACTGATTTCCAGACCGGCTTTATTGACATGCTGACTCTGGCCGCTGGGGCTGGCCTGACTGAAATTATACAGTGCCAGACCACCAACCACGGCGACCAGCGGCAGCGCAAATTTGCGTAGTTGTTGTTGCCAGCCGGGCTGACTGATTTTTTTATCCATGTTGCGATGCTCCGTCGTGGGCCGGGCGGTTTGCCGCGTAGGCCGTGCTGATCTGACTGCATTTAGTAATTCAATTGTCAGGCCAAAGTTGTATATTGTTTTATTTCAATGATTTATATTTATTTTGTTGGCGGGCGCCAGAGCGGACTGTCCGCAAATGGTACAGTGGCACAGCGTCGACATGTCCATTTCTGGACAGTCGGCGGCTTTTTCGGTTAGGCTGGTTCTGCTTCAAAATTGCCAGGGAGAACAACAGGTTGAAACAACAAGCAACGTTGCTGATTGTCGATGATCACCCGGACGTGTTATTAGCTGCCAGGCTGGTGCTAAAACAGCATTATCAGCAAGTACTGACGCTGACCGATCCCTTTGCCATTGAAACCACCTTGCAACAGCAGCCAATAGATGTAGTGCTGCTGGATATGAACTTTCATCGTGATTTGAGCAGTGGTCAGGAAGGTTTTTACTGGCTGAAAAAAATCCACGCCCAGGATCCGGCCATTGCGGTGATCCTGATGACGGCCTACAGCGATGTGCAGTTGGCGGTGGAAGCAATTAAATGTGGTGCCACCGATTTTGTCAGTAAACCCTGGCAGAATGATCAACTGCTGACCACAGTCGCGACTGCACTGGCGCATGCCCGCGACAAACAGCGGTTGAATCAGCTCAGCCGGCAAACGCAAGGGCTAACTCAGGCGCTCAGCAGTCAGTCTGCGGTCGTGTCACCTTTACTTGGCCAGAGTAAAGCCATGCAGCAGGTATTTGATATTATTGATAAAGCTGCACAAACAGATGCCAATATTCTGCTCAGTGGTGAAAGTGGCACCGGCAAAGAGCTGACCGCTCACGCCATTCACCAACGCAGTTTAAGAGCGCAGCAACCTTTGATCAGTCTGGATATGGGCGCCTTGTCCGGCACTTTGCTGGAAAGTGAGTTGTTTGGTCATAAAAAAGGCGCTTTTACCGATGCCAAAGCCGATCGGATTGGCAAATTTGAGCTGGCGCACGGCGGCAGTCTATTTCTGGACGAAATTGGCAATATGCCACTGGAACAGCAGGTGAAATTACTGGCGGTACTGCAAAACCGATCGATCACTCCGGTCGGTGGTAATAAAGCCATCGCGACCGATATCCGGCTGATTTGTGCCACCAATGAACAACTGCCACAAGCGGTGGTGGCAGGGCGTTTCCGGCAGGATTTATTGTATCGGATTAACACCATTGAAATCCGGCTGCCACCGCTGCGCGAGCGGCCTGAGGATATTCCACTGTTGCTGCAACATTATTTGACCTTGTATGGCGAGAAATATCAGCGTGAGTTGCGGCTCAGTGCTGCGTTATTACAGCAACTGCAACGTTATGCCTGGCCTGGTAATGTGCGCGAGTTAGCACATGCGGTGGAGCGGGCGGTAATTTTAGCCGAAGGGCCTGAACCTGAATTGGCCTTGTTATGTCCGTCCCTGCAAGCGCCTACCGCAGTGAGTTGGCCGGATGAGCAGGACAGCGCCGCGCAGCTGAGAACTGTCAGCGCTGCCAGCCCGGTGTTTGATCTGGCGCAGGTGGAACTGCAAACGATTCAGGCCGCGCTGCGGCATTTTCAGGGTAATGTCAGTCACGCCGCCAAAGCGCTGGGTTTAACCCGTGGCGCTTTGTATCGCCGGCTGGAGAAATATGGTTTATGAATGCCAATCGAATCATCGTCTACGGCCTGTTATGCGCAGCGCTGGGTGCTGCGCTGGTGTGGGTCAGTGCGGCTGGTTTTCAGGCCAGGCAGCTGTTGTTGTTGCTCCTGTTGGTCGCGGTGTTGTGGCTGATGCGGCAAATGTTGTTGCAGCAACAACAACTACCGGAGCAATTATTCCGTGCGCTGGCCAATGGCGACAATTCATTGGGATTAGCGGCGGAACATCCGCTGCAACAGCATTTTGAGCAAGCCAGGTCAAGAATGCAGCAGGCCAGACTCAGCAGTGAAAGCCAACTGCAGTTTTTACGGCAGGTGTTGTGGCAGATTGATTTGGCGTTGCTGATTTGTACTGAAGATGGCCAGATCAGTGAGCAAAGTCCGGCTACTGGACGTTTGCTCGGATTAAAACCACAGTCTTTGGCACAGTTACAACCGACGCTGAGCGCTTTTATCCAGCAGGTGCAAACCGGCACCGCCCGTGGCAGTTGCCCCTGGCAACGCGGCGAGCAGCCGGATACTTTGTCGGTACTGGTCAGTTGTGTGGTGATTGCCGGAGCGCCGATGAAGATTGTCACTTTGCAGTCGGTGCAGCAGTTATTAAATCTGCGCGAACAACAGGCTTACAGCCGTTTAACCCGGGTGTTGACCCATGAGGTGGCGAATTCGATTACGCCGCTCAGTTCGCTGGCGCAAAGTTGTGTCAGTTTAATGCCGGCAGGCCTGTGTTTTGACAATGCTGAGGATAAAACCGATTTGCAGCTGGCGTTGACCACCCTCAGCACCAGAACCAATCACTTAGGTGCTTTTATTCAGGATTTTCGTCAGGTCGCTGCGTTGCCGCTGCCGCAGTTACAGCCGGTGCGACTGAGTAGCTTGCTGCAACAAGTACTGCAACTGTTCAGCGCTGAGCTGGCGCAGCGGCAGATCCAGTGTCAGAGTGTGATAGAGCAAGACAGGACCGTGTTGCTGGATGCCGGCCAGATTGAGCAGGTGCTGATTAATGTGCTGAAAAATGCCATCGAAGCGTTGCAACAGCAACCGGCAGCGCAACAACCGGCGCAGATTTGGCTGACGCTTTCTGCCTTGCAGGACGATCAAGTGCGACTAGATATCAGAGACAATGGTCCCGGCATTAGTGCTGAAGCGGCAGCGCTGATTTTTGTGCCATTTTTTACCACCAAACGGCAGGGTTCCGGCATAGGTCTGGCGCTGGCACGACAAATCATGCTGAATCATGGTGGGGACTTATTGACGGTCCCCACCGAAAACGGCGCTTGTTTCCGCTTATTATTCGGTTAACGGTGTTGAAGGTTCTGTGCTTGCCTGGGCAGTCCGGCACTTGGCGCAATAGATAATGTTTGCGCTGATGCATGTTGGACTGCCCCAGTGGTACCGGGTCGAGTCCAACCTACGAATTTTTACCGGCCAGCAAACCCGGATTTTTCCCGCTTGGCCGAAAATGAGCCGTGACTGCTTCAAGTTGGTGGTCCAGGCCGGTCGCTCCGCTGGTCGCCAGCCTTCAACTTCTGTTAAGGTGGCTGGGATGAAGCTTGGCAGTATTGGAGGAAGTGGGATGGCAAAAATAGCGGTGATGGCAGGCACTGTTTATGGTGCGACCAAACGACTGGCGCAACTCTCTGTCACTGAGTTACAGCGGTTGGGGCATCAGGCCCAGCTGTTTTATCCGGCCAAACTGAGCGAAGTGTTAGCATATCAGGCCGATCATTGGCTGGTGATGACGTCAACCACGGGTCAGGGCGATATCCCGGATGATTTAGTGCCGTTTTACAGTCAGGTGAACCAGCAGTTTCCATTGCTGACCGGCAAAAGCTGGGCTGTCGTGGTGCTGGGCGATAGCAGCTATTATGACACTTACTGCGGCGCTGGCGAGCACTGGCATGCCTTACTCAGCCAACTGCAAGGCACAGAATTAGCAGCTATGCTGAGGATTGACGCTGGTGAAACTTTGCAGCCGGAAACTGTCGCCTTACCCTGGCTGCAACAAAATTATGCCGGGCTGCGGTGAAGCTGAGCCGGACTTGGCCAAGTCATCCATTCGACCAAAGCAGTAGCAAATAGCGCTGTTGTTTCGGCGTTAAGCGGCGGATAATAGTCAGCCTGCAAGGCTGGGGGGAATTCGGTTGTCAAAGTTGGCAGCCGGCGAAGCTCGACAGGCGCTTTGATTACAGGGTACGGGGATCGGCATGAAACTGTTACGTCATCTGCATAAAGCCCCACTCAGGGTGCTGCGGCTGCAAAGACGCAAAAGTAAGATCCGGATCCGTTTTAGCATGATCCGGCTGAAAACTGCGCTGGCGCAGGAAAAAGACGAAACCCGACAGATGTTGCGGATTTACCAGCATTATGTCACCGGTGACGTTACGAAAGCTGAACTGGCCAGAGCAAACGCTCAGCTGGCGGATGTGCTGCGAGCCACCGGGCTTGGCATTTTTGCTATTCTGCCTTTTGCACCTATTACTATTCCGCTGATTGTCAAACTTGGCAGAAAACTTGGGATTGAAGTATTACCGAGCGCTTTTTCGCCTGGCGCTAAACATCAGGCCGAGAAAGTGCGCCGGCTGGATCGGCAGCGACATGACAGCGTGCAGGCTTCGTCAGGTGCTGAACAGCATCAGGCCAAAACTGCGGTGGATGCGCCGTTAAAGAAGCAGCCCTAGTGGTGGTAGAGCGGATAAAAAAAGCAGCCTGAGCTGCTTTTTTTATCCGGGCTGGTTTAGCCTTTGATGGTCATATAAGCCACAATGGCAATCAGTAATGGCGCCACAATAGCCGCCATCAGCCGGTACCAACTCAGTACATGCTTGTGCATTTCCTGCGCCAGAATGGTTTTGATTTCTGGCCAAATGCGCCAGCCAACAAAGACTGCCGCCAGCATACCGCCCAATGGCATCAGCAGGTTCGACGCAATAAAGTCCATCAGATCAAACGGCGTTTTACCGAAAATTTTCATATCTTCAGCCATAGCGCCAAAAGATAAAGCGGCTGGTACGCATAAAATCAGGTAGTTACTGATACTGACAACCAGAGTGGCTGTTTTACGCGCCATGCCGTATTCGTCAATCAGGAAGGCCACTGCCGGTTCCAGAATCGAAATGGACGAAGTGACAGCTGCGAATAACAGCAAAGAGAAAAATACCAGCGCCAGAATTTGGCCACCGGCCATCTGCGCAAAGAGCGCTGGCATGGTAATAAAGGTCAGGCCAGGACCAGCAGCCGGGTCGACATGAAAGGCGAACACCGCGGGTAAAATCATTAAGCCCGCTAACACACTGGCCATAGTTGCTAAGCTGGCAATCCATAACCCGGCATTTACTACTTTGGTTTCAGCGCTTAAATAAGAGCCGTAAGCAATCATCAGACCGGCGCCAACAGATAATGAGAACACGGCTAAACCCAGTGCATCCAGCACCATTTTAATCGACAGTTTGCTCCAGTCCGGGGTGATAAAATACATCACACCTTCCATCGCACCCGGTAAGCTCAGACTACGATAAACCAGGAATAACATCAGGCCAAACAACACCGGCATCAGGATTTTACAGATCCGCTCAATACCGGCCTGTATCCCGGCAATGACGATAGCGGCCGTGATCAGCATAAAACCAGCGGTATAAATCAGCGATGAGGTTGGATCAGCAATAAAGTGGGTAAAAGTATCGCTCAGCACTTTGGCATCTGTGGTCAGAATATCGCCTTTGATGGCTTCGACAATATAAGCAATGGTCCAGCCCCCGACCACACAATAAAACCCGAGGATCAGATAAACGCAGAGCACCGAAATCCAGCCCGCCCAGTGCCACTGACTTTTGCCAAGCTGGCGATAGGCTGAAGTGGCAGATTTTTTCGCACTACGGCCAATCATCATTTCAGCCAGCATCATCACCACACCGACCGAAAAAATACAGGCCAGATATACCAGCAAAAACACACCGCCGCCGTTCGCGCCTGCCACATAAGGAAATTTCCAGATGGCACCAAGGCCAACTGCAGAGCCGGCCGCTGCCAGAATAAAGCCGATGCGGGAGCCCCAGCTGCCGCGGGCTGTTGTTGTATTGGTCATGATTGTCCCGAAGTAAGGTTATGTTTGTTTATAGGAATAGTTTGCCAAGCAATGTAGAGGAAATGACCGCAGCAATGCAACCAAAATAGTTAACTGCACGCTGACGGACGGTAAAAAGCCAGTGATAGCGGGGCCCGCGCTGTGACAGTGGTGCGCTGATGTGCCATTTATGGTGGTGGCTGAATTTGTGGTTGTGACCAGCGCCGAGGTTGCCGCCGGCTGACGTCAGCTTTACACTGACACTTTGCAGCGCTGATGCTGCGCTCTGGTGTTTTCTGATAGGTCCCCCGCATGCGTTTAGATAAATTTATTTGTGATTGTACTGGTTTAACCCGCAGTCAGGCTGGCAAGCTGATCCGACAGGGGCTGGTTCAGGTGAACCAGCAGCTGTGTAAACAACCAGCCACCCAGGTTAGCCCGACCGATAACATCTGGCTGGAAGAAGAGGAACTGCAATTAATTGGCCTGCGTTATTTTGTGATGCACAAGCCAGCCGGTTATGTCTGTTCCACTGAAGATCCGGATCACAATACGGTATTTATGCTGATGGACGAGCCGTTAATGGACAAACTCCATACCGTAGGCCGGCTCGATCTGGATACCACCGGCTTGTTGTTGATTACTGATGATGGCCAGTGGTCACATAAAATCAGTTCACCAAAACATGAATGCGCCAAAACCTATCGCGCCTGGCTGGCCGATCCGGTCGAAGAGTCAGCGATCGCCTTATTTGCCGAAGGGGTGATGCTACGTGGTGAAAAATTGCCGACCAAACCGGCGCAACTGGTGATTGTCAGCCCGACTGAGTGTCTGTTGACCATTCATGAAGGCCGTTACCATCAGGTCAAACGGATGTTTGCCGCCATTGGCAATAAAGTGGAGCAATTGCATCGGGAACAAATTGGCAGTTTTGCGCTGGATAGCACTGAACTGGCGCCTGGCGAATACCGGACTTTAACCCCAGCCGAAGTGGCTGCGCTGGTGGCATGAGAGCGCTGACTGCACCTCAGGGCCGCAACACCAGTCAGGGTTTCTGGTGGTATCAGAGTCTGGGCTGGAGTTTTTTTGCCATTCTGCAGCTACTGGTGCTGACGACAGATGAAGCCTTAAGTCTGCACACAGCGCTGCCGGCGTTGTTGCTTGGTGTGTTGGCGCTGGCCGGTTCTTTAGTGCTGCGTAGTTTCTGGCAGCGTTTGCGCCAGTGTCTGATTGGCACGGCCAGCACTTTAGCTTGTTGGTTTGGCAGTGCTTTGGCATTGGCCTTGCTGCTGGATGTGCTGCATCATAGCTTGTTAACAGTGCTGGCTAGTTTGTGGCCACTTGCTCAGGGCATGGCAGATGCGCAACCGCTGGGGGCCAGGGCTGTGCTGTTGTTGCCGTTATATCTGGCCTGGAGCGCTTTGTATCTGATGTTAAGCCGGCAACAACAGTTGCAGCAGGCGCAGCAGCTCCAACTGGCTTCAGAGCTGCAACTGCAGCAAAGTCAGTTACAAAGTTTGCTGGCGCAGTTAAACCCGCATTTTATGTTTAACTGTATTAACAACATCCGGGCGCTGATCCTGGAAGACCCGGCGGCAGCGCGGCGGATGCTGGCGCATTTTGCCGATATGCTGCGGTATCAGATTAGCGCCGATCAGCAGGTGCTGGTGCCACTGCGTACTGAATTGGCGGTGGCGGAAGATTATATTGCGTTGATGCAGATCCAGTTTGAACAGCGGCTGACCGTGACCAGGCAGATTGATCCGGCGGCCTTATCGCTGTTGGTGCCGAAACTGACCTTGCAGCTGTTATTGGAGAATGCTATCAAACATGGCATCAGCCAAAGCGCAACTGGTGGCGTGATTGCGCTGGTGGTGACTGTTGACCCGTCCGCCGGCTGCTGGCAACTGATGGTGCAAAACAGTGGCCGCTTGCAAGCTGAGTCTGCTCAAGGCAGCAGCGGCACTGGCCTTATCAATTTGCGGCAACGACTGGCGTTGTTATTTGCCGATCACGCCAGCCTGAGCCTGCAACAGCAGGCGGATACCGTCGTCGCGACGGTAAGTTTCAGCGGGCCGCCACTTTGTCACAACATCACTGCACCGAGGCAGCAACCGGTATGACTAAAGTCCTGATAATTGAAGATTCCCGTTTAGCCCGGCTGGAGCTGACTGAATTATTGCAGCATTGGCCACAATTGCAGCTGGTGGG
>Ga0209599_10000473_pt1 | contig 25784 bp, 18 predicted proteins | sample Shrwel_input2_FT_FD_187534 | JGI IMG/M metagenome (GOLD analysis project Ga0209599, IMG submission 187534) | Subsurface microbial communities from deep shales in Ohio, USA - Utica-3 well 1 S input2 FT (SPAdes) (version 2) ... | reverse complement strand
CCAAACATAGTTTGAAGCTTTTTGTACTCAAGGCGGGACTTGAACCCGCACGAACGAAATGTTCACTGGATTTTAAGTCCAGCGTGTCTACCAATTCCACCACTCGAGCATTTTACAATTACTTGTAAATATATTTTAAAGGTAGTAGAGCGAAAAACGGGGCTCGAACCCGCGACCTCGACCTTGGCAAGGTCGCGCTCTACCAACTGAGCTATTTTCGCATTGCGTTTTTAAAGAACTTCGCGATACTTGTTCCGTATTGCGAGTGCAAATATACAACAAGAAATTACTTCTGCAAGAACTTTTTAAAAAAATTTTAAATTCAATTTTTAAGCACTTGAATTGTAATTCTTTATCCTTTTTATTTTTTTGTAATCATGCGTTTGATTTCGTTCAATTTCATTAATGCTTCCACTGGAGTTAATGTATTGATGTCTAAACTCAAGATTTCATCTTTGATTTCTTCCAAAAGCGGATCGTCCATATTGAAAATACTCAGTTGCATTTCGTCCTTAGCCGATTTAATCCCGCTCAATACTTCTCCAGAATGATTCTTTTCCAGCTTCTTTAAGATCTTCCCTGCTTTCTGAATCACAATTTGCGGCATTCCGGCCATTTTAGCCACATGAATACCAAAACTGTGCGCACTTCCTCCTTTTTCTAGTTTACGAATGAAAAGCACTGTGTCTTTTAATTCCTTTACCGAAACATTATAATTTTGAATACGCGGTAAACTTTCTGTCATTTCGTTCAATTCGTGATAATGTGTCGCAAACAAGGTTTTGGGTTGCGCCGGATTTTCATGTAAAAATTCAGCAATAGCCCAAGCAATCGAAACCCCATCATAAGTACTGGTTCCACGACCAATTTCATCCAAAAGAACCAAACTCCTGTCTGATATATTATTCAAAATAGATGCCGTTTCATTCATTTCGACCATAAACGTAGATTCTCCCATCGAAATGTTGTCACTCGCTCCTACTCGTGTAAAAATTTTATCTACCAAGCCCATTGTAACCGCTTCAGCAGGCACAAAACTCCCCATTTGAGCCAACAGCACAATCAAAGCAGTTTGTCTTAAAATAGCCGACTTACCGGACATGTTTGGCCCAGTAATCATAATAATTTGTTGCGAATCTCTATTCAGATACACATCATTGGCAATATAAGGTACCCCAATAGGCAATTGTTTTTCGATAACCGGATGACGGCCGTTTTTAATATCCAATTCAAACGAATCATTAATCTCAGGACAAACGTAATTATTATCGATAGCCAATTGCGCAAATGACGCCAAACAATCCAATTGCGCTATTAAATTCGCGTTCAACTGCACCGGTTTGATGTAGGTCGCAATCCAACTTACCAATTGCTCAAACAATTGATTTTCCAGTTGTTGAATTTTTTCTTCAGCTCCTAAAATTTTCGATTCGTATTCTTTTAGTTCTTCGGTGATGTAACGCTCGGCATTTACCAAGGTTTGTTTTCGAATCCATTCGGATGGTACTTTGTCTTTGTGTGTGTTTCGGACTTCAATATAATAACCAAAAACATTGTTGAAAGAAATTTTTAACGACGGAATTCCAGTAGCTTCCGATTCTCTTTTTTCAATCGCTTCCAAAAATCCTTTTCCAGTGTTGGAAATGTTTCGCAATTCATCCAATTCAGTATTGACTCCAAAAGCAATTGCATTCCCTTTATTAATCGCTACAGGTGCTTCCTGATTTAAAGTAGTCGTAATTTTTTCACGCAACAAATCACAAGAATGCAAACTATCACCAATCACTTTTACCGCTTCTTGAGGGCTTTTTAGCGCCAATTCTTTCACCGGAACTATAGCATCGAGTGATTCTTTCAAATAAATAACCTCACGAGGAGAAATACGTCCAGCAGCTACTTTAGAAATCAAACGCTCTAAATCAGAAATTTGTTTGATTTGGTGTTGAATTTGATGTAAAACCTCTCGGTTCTCATCCAAATAACCCACCACTTCGTGGCGACCTCTGATTTTCATTAAATCCTTCAACGGAAGTGCCAACCAACGTTTTAATAATCTTCCCCCCATTGGCGAAAGCGTTTTATCAATCACATCCAAAAGCGTCACCGCATTGGGATTGTAGCTGTGATACAATTCTAAATTCCGAATCGTAAAACGATCCATCCAAACGTAGGCATCTTCGGCAATACGATGAATCGAAGTTATATGTTGTATTTTATTGTGCTGGGTTTCGGATAAATAATATAAAATCGCCCCCGAAGCAATCACCCCATGTTGTAATTCTTCAATTCCAAAACCTTTTAACGAATTGGTTTGAAAATGATTCGTTAATGTTTCCAAAGCGTAATCTTCTTTATAAATCCAATCTTCCAGATAAAAAGCATGAAAATTATCGCCAAATGTTTCTAAAAAATCTTTTTTATTTTGCTTGGGCACTAAAATTTCACTCGGACTGAAGTTTTGCAACAATTTGTCTACATATTCTTCATTGCCTTCCGAAGTCAAAAACTCTCCCGTAGAAACATCTAAAAAAGAAACCCCAATTTGTTTCTTCCCAAAATAAATGGAAGCCAAGAAATTATTGGATTTCGAAACCAAAACCTCATCGTTCATAGAAACCCCCGGCGTGACTAATTCGGTTACGCCCCGTTTTACAATGGTTTTAGTCATTTTAGGATCTTCCAGTTGGTCACAAATGGCCACTCGAAGCCCTGCTTTTACCAATTTTGGCAAATAAGTATTAATAGAGTGGTGTGGAAAACCAGCCAAAGCAGTTTCTGTTTCAGAACCAGCTCCGCGTTTTGTCAACGTAATACCTAATATTTTAGATGCACGCACAGCATCTTCACCAAAAGTTTCATAAAAATCCCCTACCCGAAATAACAAGCAAGCATCTGGGTACTTGCTCTTTATCTCATTATACTGCTTCATCAGCGGAGTTTCTTTTGGTGCTTTTTCTTTTATTGACAAAACGTTAAATTTTTTAATTATTGGCGACGAATTTACTTATTTTGGCCCAATATTTGTTTAAATATTTTTACATTTGTTTATTAAACCTATTTATTGAATTATGAAAAAAATAATACTAATAGCTGCTGCTGTTGCTTTCTTCGGAAATTTAGGCGCTACAGCTCAAGAAACTAAAAAAGTTAAGAAAACTAAAACTACTAAAGTAGTCGCTAAAAAAGAAGACGCACCTAAATTTGAAATGGTAAAAGTGGCAGGCCCTGGAATGCTATTTGATACAGAAACCATTGATTATGGAACAATTGAACAAGGTGCAGATGGCCAAAGACAATTTGTCATTACAAACAATGGTACAGAACCGTTGATTATTTCGAACGCACAAGGATCATGTGGTTGTACCGTACCTACTTTCCCTAAAGAGCCTATTGCTCCTGGAGCAAAAGCAATTATTGGGGTAAAATATGACACCAATAGAGTTGGTCCTATCAATAAAACAGTAACAATTACTTCTAACGCAAAAGATTTGCCTATGAAAATTGTTACTATAAAAGGAAACATTAATGCAAAAGCGGTCCCTGCTTCTCCATTAACTCCTGCAGCACCAGCTGGACCAGTAGTAAACTAAGAAGTTAGTTTTTCACAAGATATTTATCCCGATTGGTATTTTACTAATCGGGATTTTTTATTTTTGCCCCATGAGAAAGATTGAAAACAGCGAATTGGACCGAAAATCGGTAGCAGAATTTAAAGAAGCCCAAAAAAATCCAATTATCATTGTTCTAGACGATATTAGAAGTCTGCACAATATTGGGTCGGTTTTTAGAACCAGCGATGCGTTTTTAATTGAAAAGATTTACTTGTGTGGCATTACCGCAACCCCTCCCAACAAGGAAATCAACAAAACAGCCTTGGGCGCTACTGATACCGTGGCTTGGGAATACCAAAAAGATGTTTTAGAAGTAATTACCGATCTAAAATCTCAAAACGTAGAAGTTTACGCTATCGAACAAGTAGAAAACGCTATTTTTTTGGATAATTTTGAAATTGAAGCCAATAAAAAATACGCTCTTATTTTTGGCAATGAAGTGTTTGGCGTGAATCAGGAAGCCGTTAAACTATGCGATGGTGCGATTGAAATTCCGCAGTTGGGAACCAAGCATTCTTTAAATATTTCAGTAAGTACGGGAATTGTGATTTGGGACTTGTTTTGCAAGTTGAATAAAAACTAAAGTAAATGAAAAACACGATAGCGATTCTCTTATTATTTAATCTGTTTTCTTTAAAAGCTCAAAAATTTGAAAAAATAACAATTTCAAACAACGACCCATCTGAATTATATTTAAACGATGATATCTCAACAGAACTATTTTATTATAAATATGTCCCTAAAAAACCCATTAAAGGAGTACTAGTAATTTTACCCTCAGGAGGAGAAATCATTGAAAATACTTTAAAGCAAATAACCCTTCATAAGTTAGCCTATAAAAAAGGACTATTAGTTATCGCTCCTTCAATAAATTGGGGTACCGATAACCGAGAAGCCGAATTTAATATACTCACGAAAATTTTTAAAGAAGTTGTTGAAACCCATAAGATATCAAAAGATAAATTTATTATTGGCGGATTGTCTAGCGGCGCAATACTTTCATTAACCTATACTGAAAAAGCAGTTAAGAATCCTGAACAATTTTATTTAATTCCAAAAGGAATATTTGCTCTTGATGCTCCTTTGGATAAAGCAAGATTTTATAAATATTGTGAAAGAGAAATTGAAAAAAATATTTACCAACCCGCAGTAGATGAAGCCAAATGGATAAAAGGACAATGTGATTCTATTTATGGTGGCTCCCCTGAAAAATTTCCAGAAAAATACATTGAGAACTCAATCTATTCCTTTGGAGCTAAAGATGGAGGAAATGCGAAATACTTAAAAAACACTCCTCTTTTAATGTTCACTGATTTAGATACTGATTGGTTAATTAACCAAAGACATCGTGATTTGAATGACTGGAACGGAATTGATATTATCTCGATGGTAAATCAATTAAAAATACTAGGAAACAACAATGCAAAAGTAATTGTCAGCCAAGGAAAAGGTTTTAAATTGGATGGGACAAAAAATCCACACTCTTGGTCAATTATGGATTCTAAAGTTTGCTTGGATTGGATTTTAAGTTTATTAGAATAATAAACAATTAACAATCCAACTTCTCCTGAATGGCTCGCAAAATAGTCACATAATCTTCCTGACGTTTCACAAAATCAAAATCGGAAACATCAATTACCAACACATTCAAATCGGTTTGGGTTTTAATGTAATCCAAATAGCCTTGGTTGATTTTGTCCAAATATTCTGCCGGAATTTCCTGTTCGTAACTACGCCCGCGCTTTTTGATGTTTTTTAAAAGCCTTTCCGTATTTTGGTATAAATACACATACAAATCAGGCTTAGGCATTTCTTTGTAAATGATATCAAACAAGGTTTTATACAATCTAAATTCATCTTCCTGCAAGGTAACCTTAGCAAAAATAAGCGATTTGAAAATATGGTAATCGGCCATGACGAAATCGGCAAACAAATCAAATTGCGATAAATCATCGGCCAATTGTTGGTATCGATCGGCCAAAAAAGACATTTCCAACGGAAACGCATAGCGATTTTGGTCTTTATAAAACTTCGGCAAAAACGGATTATCCGCAAAACGTTCTAACACCAATTTCGCATTAAAATCTTCGGATATTTTTGTGGCCAAAGTCGTTTTCCCCGCCCCAATATTTCCTTCAATAGCGATATAATTAATCTTGTTGACATTGCAATTCATCGCGGGAGCGTTTAGCTGGGCCACCACTTTACATTCACTCGCATCGGGACAATCCTTCAATAGTTCTTCGACCGATTTTCCTAAAACTGGATGTTGCCAAGCCAACTTCAAATCCTGAATCGGTAGCAAAACAAATTTTCGGTTTTGCATTTGCGGATGTGGAATTATCATACTTTCCGTGTCGATGACCTGATCTTCTATCGAAATAATATCAATATCGATAATTCGTGCTTCATAACCGGCCGCTTTTTTTCGGATGCGTCCCATTTCTTTTTCAATAGAAGTAATCTTTCGCAAAATTTTATCTGCCGAAAAAGAAGAATGAACCAAAATAGCACAATTGTAAAAAGCATCACTTTCAAAACCCCAAGAAGGCGTTTCATACAATTGAGAAACACGCAAAACCAATCCGATTCGTTGATGAATGAATTGGATACAATCCTCCATGTTTTCGAGGCGATTTCCTATGTTACTCCCTAATGAAAGGACGACTTTTTTCTGCAAATTCATAAAGCGCAAAGTAACTAAAAAGAATTGTAGAATGGTAGTATATTTGCCCGGTGTTAATAACTTTGTTTTGTAACAAAATCAAACAAATAGCTACTTATTGTAATAAATAAAATTGAGATGAATTTTTTAAAAAATGTATTGGCCACCATTGTTGGACTATTCGTATTCTGTCTGTTATTTTTCTTCGGAATAATCATATTGGGCGCTCTTTTTGGCGGTCCAGAAACCACTCATATTGAAGACAATTCGGTTTTAGAATTGAATTTAGAAAAAGTAACCCATGATTATGGCGGAAAATTCAACTACGAAGACATGCCTTTTTTGAATGAAAAAGGAACCGGAGAAGGTTTAACAGATGTTTTGAACGCTATTGATGCGGCAGCATCTGACGATAAAATTAAAGGAATTTCGATCCTTAACAATCAATTGAATTTGGGAATTGCACAAACCAAAGCCTTACGTGATGAATTGGAAAAATTCAAAAAATCAGGAAAATTTGTATTAGCATACGGTAACGTTATTTCGCAAAAAGAATATTATTTAAATTCGGTTGCGACAAAAGTGTACTTGAACCCTGTGGGTGATTTAGATTTTAAAGGTTTGTCGACAGAAATCTTGTATTTCAAAGACTTCCAAGACAAAACGGGCTTAAAAATGGAAGTAATTCGTCATGGAAAATACAAAAGTGCCGTAGAACCTTTCTTGGCAAGCGAAATGAGTTCTGAAAACCGTGAGCAAATTTCCACTTTCTTAAATTCTATCTGGAATTCGATGGTGGTTGATATTGCCAAATCTAGAAACCTATCCGTAGACAAATTGAATGCGATTGCAACTGGCTTATTGGCCAGAACACCAGAAATGGCAAAAGCCAACAAACTGGTTGACGTGGTGGCCTATGAAGATGTGTACCACAATGACCTTAAAAAATTACTAAAAACGGATAAAGATGAAGACTACAATAAAGTAGACATCATGGATTATTCCAAAGATGTTGCCGTCGCTTCTGAATTTTCTACCAAAGACAAAATCGCCGTGATTTATGCGCAAGGCGAAATTGGTTCAGGCGAAGGTGACTTGAATGTCGTAGGTGAAGGTTCTATGCGTCGTTCTCTGAAAGAAGCTCGTGAAGACGAGGATGTAAAAGCCATTTTGTTACGTATTGACAGTCCAGGCGGAAGTGCTTTAACTTCCGATTTAATTTGGAGAGAAATTGAAATTACCAAAAAAGCAAAACCTGTTATTGTTTCAATGGGGAATTTAGCCGCTTCGGGAGGCTATTACATTGCTTGTAACGCTAATAAAATTTTTGCCGAAAACAGCACTATTACGGGTTCTATTGGAGTTTTTGGTGTGTTACCCAATTTTTCTCAAATCACCAACAAATATGGCATTAATTCCGAATTGGTAGAAACTCATAAAAATGCTTCAGGATACAGTCCGTTTGAGCCTTTAGATGCCGATTTCAGAAACTTTACCCAAGAAGGAGTGGAGAATATCTACAAAACCTTTGTGACCCGCGTGGCTACTGGACGTAAAATGACCTTCGCTCAAGTAGACGCAATCGCTCAAGGTCGCGTTTGGGCAGGTTCCGATGCTTTGAAATTAGGCTTGGTAGACAAAATTGGAGGTATGGATGATGCCTTAGCGTATGCCGCCAGTTTAGTCAAACTAAAAGAATATGCTACGATTGCTTATCCGGAATACAAAAAAGATTTCTTTGCCCAATTTGAAGGCAGTGGTTTCTTGAGTTTTATGAAATCGCGCGAAGCGCTTTTAAAAGAAGAATTGGGAGAAGAAAACTACCAAATGATTCAGCAAATTAAAAAACTGAATTCAAGAAAAGGAGTACAAGCAGCACTTCCTTTCGAATTGGATATCAAATAAACGAATACTATTTATACCTAAAATCCGTTCTATACTAGAGCGGATTTTTTTTATGAAAACTTTATCCTAACTTTTTATTATATATTTTACATTTGTAGAAGTAAGACAATATTTTTGTCTGAATCCATTCAAATTTAGTCGTCATGAAAAAGAAAATTCTTATTGGTATTGGAGTGTTTTTAGTAATGGTTGTAGGAGCGCTTGCCGCTATTCCCTTATTTTTTAAAGACACTATAAAAGCTAAAATCCAGCAAACCATCAACGAAAGTGTCGATGCTAAAGTTTCTTTTGCTGATGCCGATTTGAGTTTGTTCAAAAGTTTCCCACAGGCGACGGTTTCCATCGAAAAATTAACCGTAATCAACAAAGCTCCGTTTGAAGGCGACACCTTAGTCGCTTTTGACGAATTGAATTTAGAAATGTCCGTTTCCGAATTGTGGAAAAACGACAAAGAACCGATGACCTTAAAAGCGATTACTGTTAAAAACGGATTGGCCAATATTTTATTCAACAAAGACGGAAAAGGAAATTTTGACATCGCTAAAAAAGATACTACTCCTGAAGACAAGAAAGAAGATAGTAAACCTTTCTCGATGAATATCCAAAATTATGCGGTTGAAAATTTCAAATTCAAATACTTCGACGAGCGTTCTAAAATAAAAATGGTCATGACCGATTTGAACCACGAGGGTACCGGAAATTTTGGGACTCAAAAATTGGATTTAGACACCCACTCTACCACCAAATTATCTTTAGACATGGACAAAATGAACTACATGAAAAATGTAGCCATCACTCTTGATGCCGTTTTGGGCATTGATTTGGAGAAAAACAAATACACGTTTAAAGACAATACGGCCAAAATAAACGAACTCCCGTTAGAATTTACAGGATTTATTCAATTGTTAGAAAATGGTCAGGTGTATGACTTGAGTTTTAAAACGCCTACTTCTTCTTTCAAAAACTTTTTAGGATTAGTACCAGCACAGTATGCTGGCGATTTAAATTCGGTAAAAACCACAGGTGATTTTGCAGTAAACGGAAAGGTTAAAGGTACCTTGACCGATACCACTGTTCCTAAATTCAACATCGCCATTGCCTCTAATAACGCTTCTTTTCAATACCCAGATTTACCTAAATCAGTACAAAACATAGTGATTGACACTAAAATCATTAACGAAACCGGATTGATTACCGATACTTATGTCAACTTGGACCAACTGTCTTTTAAAATCGATCAAGATGTATTCAATGCCAAGGCCAACATTAAAAATGCCATGACGAATGCTTTGGTCAATGCCGAATTAAAAGGCGTAATCAATTTAGGGAATTTCACCAAAGCCTATCCGGTAAAATTAGACCAACCGTTGTCTGGAATTTTAAAAGCCGATGTGGTGACAAAATTCGATATGCAATCGGTAGAAAAAAGTCAATATCAAAACATTCAAAATTCGGGCAACATGTCCTTGACCGGATTTAATTATGCCGGACCGGAAATGGCAAAACCGGTTCAAATAAAACAAGCCGTGGTTGCTTTTAACTCCAGCCAAATCCGTTTGAATAAACTGGATATGAAAACAGGAAATTCGGACATTCAGGTGGTGGGAACTTTAGATAATTTTTACGGATTTTTGTTCCGAAATCAAATCTTGAAAGGAAATTTCAATATGAATTCTAACAACTTCTTGGTTGCCGATTTTATGGCACCAACACCCGAAGCTAAATCGGATTCAGGCGATTCCTCTAGCAGTGGTGGTGGTACAAAAACTTCTGCTAAAAAAGAAGCGGTAAAAATCCCTGCCTTTTTAGATTGCACAATCACAGCAAAAGCCAATACCGTAGTGTACGACAATCTAACACTAAAAGCAGTTTCCGGAAAAATGATTATTCGGGACGAAGCTGTTACCCTGCAAAACATCACAACCAATATTTTTGACGGGCAAATTGGGGTTAGCGGAGTGGTTTCTACGAAAGGAAACATTCCTAAATTCAATATGAATTTGAATTTAAACAAAGTGGATATAGCCAAATCCTTTACTCAATTGGATATGCTTAAAAGTATTGCTCCAATTGCGGGGGCTGTTTCCGGAAAATTAAATTCAAACATCAAACTAAACGGAAATCTTGATGCCGTAGAAATGACTCCCGATTTAAAAACCATTACAGGAGATTTGTTAGGACAATTATTGTCGTCTACTGTAAATGCTAACAATTCACAAATGCTGTCAGCCTTGAGTTCTCAAGTGAAGTTTTTAGATGTCAGCAAAATCAATTTGAACGATATTAAAGCTGCCATTTCTTTTAAAGACGGAAGGGTCGTTGTAAAGCCTTTTAAGATAAAATACCAAGATATAAATGCTGAAGTAGGAGGTTCTCACGGCTTTGACCAAAGCATGAGCTATAACATCAAAATGGATGTTCCTGCCAAATATTTGGGTAGTGAAGCCACTAAACTATTAGCCAAATTAACTCCAGCCGAAGCTTCTAAAATTGAAAGTGTACCTGTTACTGCTTTGATGACTGGTAATTTTAAATCGCCTAAAGTAACAACCGATTTAAAACAAGCTACAAGCAATTTAGCCCTACAAGTTGCCAACTTACAAAAAGAAAAATACCTCAACAAAGGAACCGATGCTTTAGGTGATTTATTGAGTGGAGGCAAGAAAAAAACTGATACCACGAAAACTGCCGATCCTAAAAAAGATGCCGTAAAAAATACAGCCAATCAAGTATTAAACGGTTTATTCGGAAAGAAAAAAACTCCTTAATAAAAAACCCTGTCAGTCCCGATGCATTGGGACTGACAGGGTTAAGTTTTTCTTATAAACTAATCTTTACCACATATCCTTCATAGGTTCGGATATTAAAAACGGTTCCGTCTTCAAAAATTAAGTATTGCCCTTTTATCCCCATTAATTTACCGGAAAAATTAGGTGATTTTTCAAGATTCAAGCTATTTACTTTCTTGGGATATTCCAAAACAGGATAATGCAATTCATATAAATCATTACTTTCTGGATTATAGTAGTCCTGAACTTCCTCTGGGATCACATATTTTAAACCATTTCTCTCTGCCATCAAATCAACAGTAGGAATATCATTTTTGAGCATTTTTTGCCAATGGGTTTTGTCGGCATACAACCTTTTTAACGCTACTTCGGTAATACCTGCCAAATAACGGTTAGGCACTTCTACAATCGGAATGGCTTGTATGGCCCCTTGATCAATCCATCGTGTAGGCACTTGTGTTTTTCGGGTCACCCCTACTTTGACTTCGCTAGATAAAGCTAAATACACAATATGGGGTTGCAATTGCACCTTTTTTTCGTAGTCTAAATCACGATCTTCAATATCCAAATGAGCCGTACTCAATTCGGGTTTCATAATCCAATCGCCAGCAGAAGCACTTCCCATAAAACAATCGTAACAAAATCCCTGTCGGAATATTTTTTTCTTCTTTCCACATTCCAAACACTGATAGCCCTCGTGAACGATTTCCAACTCTTTACCCAACAACTGATTAAGGTTTAAAAAACTATTTTCAAACACCAAATAGTACTGAATTGGATTTAAAAATTCGGTTTGCATTTTAGTAAGTACGCCTTCGTATTGCATTATAGATACCAGATATTAGAATTATTTGCTATTTTTGAAAAGAATGTAAAGTTAATTGTTTTATTTAGGTTATCTAAAATCTAAGTTCAGAAATCTAAAATCTAAAATTTAATGCCATTACCAATTATAAATTCTATTGCTTCCTGGGTTTTAAAACAGCGCATACACGAAATTGAGCTGTTTTTAAAATATCCGAATGAAGTTCAGGAAGAATTACTGATGAACTTAATTCGTTCTTCGGAAAACACGGTTTTTGGCAAACAATATGATTTTAATTCGGTAAAATCCTATCATACCTTTCAGGAACGCGTTCCAATTTCCAGTTATGAAGATTTAGAACCGCTTATTGAACGCACCCGTAAAGGCGAACAAAATGTCTTTTGGAGCGAACCTATTAAATGGTTTGCCAAGTCAAGCGGTACCACCAATGCCAAAAGCAAATTTATACCTGTAAGTGGACAAGCTCTTGAAGACTGTCATTTTAAAGCCGGTAAAGATTTGTTGTGTTTGTATTTAAACAACAACGAAAACTCACAGTTATTTACCGGAAAAAGTCTTCGATTGGGCGGAAGCAAACAATTGTATGAAGACAACAATACTTTTTTTGGCGATTTATCGGCCATTTTAATTGACAACATGCCTTTTTGGGCTGAGTTCAGCAGTACTCCTAGTAATAAAACGTCGTTAATGAGCGAATGGGAAACCAAATTATTGGCTATCGTTAATGAAACCAAAATAGAAAATGTAACCAGTTTTGCAGGCGTTCCTTCATGGATGATGGTGCTACTAAACAAAGTACTCGAGGAAACAGGAAAAACCAATTTATTTGAAATCTGGCCCAACCTTGAAGTCTATTTTCACGGCGGGGTAAGTTTTGATCCGTATCGTGAACAATACAAAAAAATATTACCGAAAGACACCTTCAAATACTATGAAATTTACAATGCCTCCGAAGGTTTTTTTGCCATTCAAGATCTGAATAATTCCAACGATTTATTGTTGATGTTGGATTATGGTATTTTCTACGAATTTATTCCAATGGATACTTACGGCACTCCAAACCAAAAAGTGATTCGCTTGGCCGAAGTAGAATTGAATAAAAACTATGCTGTGGTGATCACTACCAATTCTGGATTATGGCGTTATTTAATTGGAGATACCGTACGCTTTACCTCTTTAAATCCTTACCGAATAAGAGTTACCGGAAGGACTAAGCATCACATCAATGTTTTTGGAGAAGAATTAATGGTTGAAAATACCGATATGGCTATTGCCAAAACCTGCTTATTGACTAACACCGAAGTCAAAGATTATACCGTGGCTCCTATTTTTATGGAAGGAAAAGAAAAGGGGGCACACGAATGGATTATCGAATTTAAGAAACAACCGGAAGACCTTCAAAAATTCAGTCAATTATTGGATGAAAGCATCCAGGCTTTAAATTCCGATTATGAAGCCAAACGCTACAACAACATGACTTTAAATCCACTTAAAGTAAATGTAGCCCGTGAAAACTTGTTTTATGACTGGTTAAAAAAACAAGATAAATTAGGAGGTCAACATAAAGTACCACGCCTTTCCAATTCTAGAGAGTACCTCGATAACTTGTTATCCCTGCAAGCAAAGTAAGAAAAATACATTTTTAATTTTGTCGATGAAATGCGTATTTAATCGATAAAATACATTTTACGCTATTGCACTCCTTATCCTCCTTACACTTGGTCGATTATTTTGGGTCTTAATCCAATAAATTATATTTAAAAGCAAAGCTTTCATAGTTTCGCGGCTGAATTATCAAAAACCACTAAATTTTGAACTCATTTTTTAAGAAAAATTCATTTTTTTCAGTTGTTTTATTTTTGGCATCTGCTTTAGCTATCGCTCAAGATTCATTTATTCCTACCGATGATTTAGAAAATACCTCCTTCTCCAAATCCGTTTTAGAATTGAATGACAAATATGATATTATTTCAACAGGAATTAACAGTACCTTATCAGAAATAGGAGCTACTTTTTTCATGGACAAATACATTATGTATTCCTCAAGAAAAACTGGAGCCATAGGAGCTGGTCGCGATGAAAATACAGGAAATCCGTACAATAGCTTATATTGTTTAAACATCGACAAAACAGGGAATTTATCACATCCTTATTTTTTCGCTTCGGTTTTAAACGAAAAAGGAAACGAAGGTGGCATTACTTTTTCCCCCGATCAAAAAACGGTATATTATACCAACAGTACTCCTGAAAACACCACCAATTATCAATTGTACAAAGCAACTTTTGATGAAGAATGTCGTTGCAGTAATGCTTGGATTAAAAAAGAAGCAGTTTCGTTCAATAATACTTCTTATTCAATAGAAAACCCATGTGTTTCTAGTGATGGAAAAAAAATTTATTTTTCTTCAAACATGCCAGGTGGTTTTGGCGGCTACGATTTATATGTAGCGGATATTAATGAAAATGGAATGCCTATAAATCCTAAAAATTTAGGAAGCGATATCAACACCAACAATGATGAAAAGTTTCCATACTCATCACCTGAAAAAGAGTTATTTTTCTCTTCTAACGGCCATTCGGGTTATGGAGGGCAAGATGTATTTGTTTCAAGAATTCGTAAAAACAGTTTTTCTTCTCCTTTAAATTTAGGAAAAACCATCAATACTTCTGCTGATGAAGTCGCTTTCATTTTAGCTTCCAGAAAAAAAGGATATTTGACTTCAAATAGAAATCAAGGCTTGGGTTCGTATGACATCTATCGCTTTGAACTTCAAAAAAATGTCAGCTCTCTAAGAGGATTGGCTACCGAAAAACAAAGCAAAATTGTTTTGCCTAATACTAAAATTAGTTTGATTGATATAGAAGGGAATGAAGTAGCCACCCAAACTACCAATGAAAATGGGGCTTTTAATTTTGAAGTAACACCATTGGAAAGTTATACTGTTGTAGCCAATAAAGATGGCTATTTAGACTTTTCGTTACCTGTTATTACTCCTATCGGAAGCGCAACTACTCTGGTTGAATTAGACCAGAAAAAAGCTGAAGTTACAAAAACTAATATCTTAATTGAAAACATTTATTTTGATTACAACAAAGCCTCTTTAAAGAAAGAATCAACGCTTTCATTGAACAAAATATACGATGTTTTGATGGCTAATTCGGAAATGAAAATCACTATCAATGCGCATACGGATTCTCGTGGAACGGATAATTACAATTTAGTTTTATCAGATAAAAGAGCAATCTCTGCGTTACAATATTTGATTAAAAAAGGAATCAACAAGTCGAGAATTGCTGCCAAAGGATATGGAGAAACTATGTCTTTATCACACTGCAAATCAAATTGTTCTGAAAAAGAATTTGAGACCGACAGACGTATCGAATTTGTGATTATTAAATAATACGTTATTACTTAATTCACACAAAAATGCCCAGACAAATCTGGGCATTTTTTATTTTATTATGAAGCTATTTCCAATCGCTTTAATAAGTTTTTGGTTAAGGCTTCTTCTACATAATGTTTGTCAATATGTAATTCTTTGGTTTCAGACCCCGGAATTTCATACATCGCATCCGTTAAAATGGCTTCACATAATGATCGCAACCCTCTGGCTCCTAATTTGTATTCCAAAGCTTTGTCAACAATATAATCTAAGGCTTCATCGTCTATAGAGAACTCAATTTCATCCATGGCGAAAAGTTTTTTATACTGTTTGATCAACGCATTTTTAGGTTCGGTCAAAATGGCACGAAGTGTCTTTTTATCCAACGGATCCATGTGGGTCAACACTGGTAATCGACCGATAATTTCAGGAATCAATCCAAATTCTTTAATATCCTTTGGAATCACATACTGCAGTAAATTAGTTTCGTCTATTTTATCCGTTTCTTTGGAAGAGCTGTAACCCATCGCTTGACGATTCAGTCGCTTAGAGATAATTCTTTCAATCCCGTCAAAAGCACCACCTGCGATAAATAAGATATCTTGGGTATTGACTTCTACAAACTTTTGATCTGGATGTTTACGACCTCCTTTGGGCGGTACATTCACCACGGTTCCTTCTAATAATTTCAGTAAGGCCTGTTGCACACCTTCTCCCGAAACATCACGAGTAATAGAAGGGTTATCGCTTTTACGGGCAATTTTATCAATTTCATCAATAAAAACGATTCCACGTTGTGCTTTTTCCACATCATAATCGGCAGCTTGAAGCAAACGAGTCAGAATACTTTCTACATCTTCTCCTACATAACCCGCTTCGGTTAACACCGTTGCATCTACAATCGCCAATGGAACATCTAACATTTTGGCAATGGTTTTCGCTACTAATGTTTTTCCCGTTCCGGTTTGACCTGCCATGATAATGTTTGATTTTTCAATTTCTACATCATCACCATGATCTTGCTGCATCAATCTTTTGTAGTGATTATAGACTGCAACCGACATTACTTTTTTGGTTTGATCTTGTCCAATCACATATTTATCTAAAAAGGCTCTGATTTCTTTTGGCTTTTTCAAGACCAAATCGGCTACATTTTTAGATAATCCTGTTGCTTTTAATTCTTCTAAAACAATACCATGTGCCTGCTCGATACAACGATCACAAATATGTGAGTCGATACCCGCAATTAACAAGTTGGTTTCAGGTTTTTTCCTTCCGCAGAAAGAGCATTCTAATATTTCTTTTGCCATTCTTTTGTACAGTAATCAATATTCTTGATTACTAAATTTTATCTTCTTAACACTTCATCGATCATTCCGTATTCCTTCGCTTCGTCAGCAATCATCCAGTAATCTCTTTCAGAATCTTTATGAACCTTATCGAAAGTTTGTCCTGAATGTGTAGAAATTATCTGATACAATTCATCTTTTAGTTTCAACATTTCTCTTAAGTTGATTTCCATATCCGTCGCTACTCCTTGTGCTCCTCCTGAAGGTTGGTGAATCATCACTCTTGAATGTGGTAATGCCGAACGTTTTCCTGCTGCACCCGCACACAATAACACCGCTCCCATAGAAGCCGCCATACCCGTACAAATTGTAGCTACATCTGGTTTAATGAATTGCATCGTGTCATAAATCCCTAAACCAGCATACACGCTTCCGCCTGGAGAGTTGATATAGATTTGAATGTCTTTGGATGCATCTACACTTTCCAAAAACAACAATTGTGCTTGAATAATATTCGCCATATAATCGTCTACGCCAGTCCCCATGAAGATAATTCTATCCATCATTAAACGAGAGAAAACGTCTAATTGCGAAATATTTAGCTGACGTTCTTCAATAATATACGGTGTCATACTACTTACAATTTTGTCATAGTACATACTGTTTACACCGTGGTGTTTTGTAGCAAATTTTTTAAACTCTTTACCGTAATTCATGCTAGTATTTTTATTCGATTAGTATTTGATTTATAATTATAGACGAGTATTGTTCTTCAAAGGTTGTTCCACAAAAACAAACATGTCATATTGTCTATAAAAAAAGCGTCAAATTTATCATTTGACGCTCAAATATAAGGAATTTTCAGAAGATTATTCTCCGTACATTTCTTTTATGAATTGGTCGTAAGAAACTTCTTTTGTTTTCGCATTGAATTTTTCTTTGAACAAGTTTAGCATTTTTTCACTCATTACTTGTTCTGACAAACGGCGTACTTCTTCTTGGTTTGACATTACGCGAGCTACGATTCCGTCAACATCTTCTTGCGAAGGATCTAATTGACCAAATTGTGCCATTTGTTTTCTGATTACATCTCCAGTAAACGCTTTTAAATCTTCGAAAGTGATTTGCAAGTTATTTCCTGTAATGATTTTAGTTTCGATTAATTGGTAACGCAAACCATTTTCTGATTTTGCATATTCTGCTTCCGCTTGTTCTGCAGTTAATGGTGTTTCGCCAACTGTTTGAATCCATTTTTTAAGGAAAGTTGCTGGCAATTCTACTTGGTGGTTTTTGATTAAAAACTCGGTAGCATCGTTAAAGAATTTTTGATCTGCTTGTTGTGCAAATTGCTTTTCAGCATCTTCTTTGATTTTTGCTTTGATATCTTCTACTGAAGAAACTGCTCCAGGACCAAATAACTTGTCGAATAACTCTTGGTTTAATTCTGCCGGTTCACTAGTGGTAACTTCTTCAATCTTGAAATCTACGTTGATATCTAAACCATGAACATCGTCATGACCTACTCCCATGTATTCCATTAATTTATGGTCATCGTCAAACAAACCTTTAGTTGCGATTGAAACCACATCTCCTACTTTTTTTCCAATGAATGCTTTAGCAGCCTCTTTGCTTTTGAAAATATCTAAAGTAATTTGAGCTGGTTTGTTGATTCCTTTTTCTTCGTTGCTGAAAGTTCCACGGATATCGTCTTCTTTAGCCACTTCATTTTTAGCAATCATTTTTCCGTATTGTTTTTGAATACGTTTTACTTGCTCATCCAACATTTTTTCATCAGCAACGATTTTATAATACGTCAAATCGTTTTTCCCTTCTAAGCTAACATTAAATTCAGGGGCTAAACCTAATTCGAATTCGAAAGAAAAATCATCAGCATTCCAGTCTAATTCATTGTTGAATTTTGGAAGTGGATTTCCTAAAATATCTAATTTTTCTTCGGTTAAAAATTTGTTTAATCCTTCTTGAATTAATTTGTTTACTTCTTCCGCAAGAACTGCTTTCCCATATTGTTTTTGGATTAAAGACATTGGTACTGCCCCTTTTCTAAAACCAGGAATGTTAGCATTTTTGCGGTAATTTTGCATTACTTTCTCTACATTGTCTGCATAATCATTTTTTGCAATGGCTACCGTTACTACAGCGTTTAACGCATCAATATTCGTTTTTGTAATATTCATTATATGTGTTTTTTACGTACTAAAATTGGGTGGCAAAATTACACAATTTCTACCACCCAACAAATTTTATTTAACTGAAAATTAACTCACTAATCTTTAATCTTTTATCCAATTTATCTTCCACTGAATAACACAACCTTAAATAGCCTAAAATCAAACTATAGGATGTCCTGCATAATCCTGAACAATATCCTCAAAAACTTGCAGCAAGGCATTATGTTCGTCTAGTGTTACCAATTTTTGACGGTGCTCTTTAAAATGTGGAATTCCTTTGAAATAATTGGTATAATGACGACGCATTTCCACAACCCCAACGCGTTCTCCTTTCCATTCCATAGACCAAATCAAATGATTGCGAGCTGCTTCTACTCTATCATTTATCGTTGGTGAAGCCAAATGTTCTCCTGTTTTGAAGTAATGTTTGATTTCATCAAAAATCCACGGGTAACCAATAGCCGCACGACCAATCATCATTCCATCTAAACCGTATTTATTTTTGTATTCCAATGCTTTTTCAGGAGAATCAATATCCCCGTTTCCAAAAATAGGCATCGTAATCCTTGGATTTTCTTTGATTCGTTGAATGTGCGACCAGTCCGAATGTCCTTTGTACATCTGCGCACGAGTACGCGCATGCACTGTTAAAGCCTGCACTCCAATATCTTGTAGTCTTTCGGCCACTTCATCAATATTAATCGAACTCTCGTCCCAACCCAAACGGGTTTTTACGGTCACCGGAAGACTTGTTCCTTTAATCACCGATTTGGTCAAACGCACCATTAAATCGACATCTTTTAATACTCCAGCTCCAGCCCCTTTGCAAACTACTTTTTTTACCGGACAACCAAAATTGATATCTACTAAATCCGGCTGAACGGTATCTACAATCCTGGCCGACATTTCCATCGCTTCCTCGTCTCCTCCAAAAATTTGAATACCCACTGGACGTTCGTAATCGAAAATATCCAGTTTTTGACGACTCTTGATAGCGTCGCGAATTAATCCTTCTGAAGAAATGAATTCCGAATACATCAAATCGGCGCCATGTAACTTACACAAACGACGAAATGGCGGATCACTCACATCCTCCATAGGCGCGAGTAGTAGCGGAAAATCAGGTAATTCGATGTTGCCAATTTTGGGCATGGGTGCTAATTTTTTGCAAAAATACAATAAACTAAGAGAATAGAAAAAAGATAATAGAATAAACAGATCACTCTACTCTTTGAAACTGACTATTTTAAACTATATTTGCAGATTAAATGCGAAAGCATTTTGCTGAAAATTGACAGAGAAAGAGAATGAAAAATATTAGAAATTTTTGCATTATTGCACATATCGATCACGGAAAAAGTACGTTAGCCGACCGTTTATTAGGCGCTACACAAACCGTTACGGCTCGTGAGGAAAAGGCACAGTTACTAGACAATATGGATCTGGAGCGTGAACGTGGAATCACCATTAAGAGTCACGCCATCCAAATGGAATACAAATACAAAGGAGAAGATTATATTTTAAATCTTATTGATACTCCGGGACACGTCGATTTTTCTTACGAAGTATCGCGATCTATTGCCGCTTGCGAAGGAGCTTTATTAATTGTTGATGCTGCGCAAAGTATTCAGGCACAAACTATCTCTAACTTATATTTGGCTTTAGAAAATGACTTGGAAATTATTCCAGTATTGAATAAAGTCGATTTACCAAGTGCCAATCCGGAAGAAGTTTCGGATGATATTATTGATTTATTAGGATGTAAATTGGAAGATATCATTCATGCTTCGGGAAAAACCGGTTTTGGGGTGGAAAATATTTTAGCCGCCATTATTGAAAAAGTTCCTGCACCTAAAGGCGTAAAAGACGAACCGTTACAAGCCTTGATTTTTGATTCACATTACAATCCGTTTCGTGGCATCGAAGTAATCTTCCGTGTGAAAAACGGAGAAATTAAAAAAGGGCAAAAAATTAAATTTATGGCTACGGGCAATGAATATTTTGCCGATGAAGTAGGCACCTTAAAACTAAATCAGGTTCCGAAAAATGTAATTTCTACCGGTGATGTTGGGTATTTGATTTCTGGAATTAAGGAAGCAAAAGAAGTAAAAGTAGGAGATACAATTACCGATGCCAAAACACCTACGACCAATATGATTACCGGATTTGAAGACGTAAAGCCGATGGTTTTTGCCGGAATTTATCCTGTTGATACTGAAGATTATGAAGATTTGCGTTCTTCTATGGAAAAACTGCAACTGAACGATGCTTCGTTGGTATTTACACCAGAAAGCTCGGCTGCTTTAGGCTTTGGTTTCCGTTGTGGATTCTTAGGAATGTTACACATGGAAATTATTCAGGAGCGTTTAGAGCGTGAGTTCGACATGACGGTAATTACTACAGTTCCCAACGTTTCGTATTTGGCCTACACCAAAAAAGATCCAGAAACACCGTTTATCGTTAACAATCCATCCGATTTACCTGAGCCTTCTCGATTAGATCGCGTGGAAGAACCTTATATCAAAGCAACAATCATTACCAAAGCCGATTTCGTAGGAAACGTAATGAGTTTGTGTATCGAAAAAAGAGGATTAATTACCAATCAGACCTATTTAACAACGGAACGTGTGGAATTAAACTTCGATATGCCATTGGCCGAAATTGTATTCGATTTCTACGATCGTTTAAAAACAGTTTCGAAAGGATATGCTTCGTTTGATTATACTCCAATTGGAATGCGTACCTCGAAATTAGTAAAACTGGATGTCCTTTTAAATGGACAAACCGTTGATGCACTTTCGGCATTGATTCACGAAGACAATGCGTACAATATTGGTAAGAAAATGACCGAAAAACTGCGTGAGTTAATACCGAGACAACAGTTTGACATTCCTATTCAGGCCGCTATCGGAGCGAAGATTATTGCTCGTGAAACCATTAAAGCCTTACGTAAAGACGTTACGGCCAAATGTTATGGTGGAGATATTTCGCGTAAGCGTAAATTATTAGAAAAACAGAAAAAAGGTAAAAAACGTATGCGTCAGGTAGGGAATGTAGAAATTCCGCAAGAAGCATTTATGGCTGTTTTGAAATTAAATGATTAACTTTTCAGAAGAAAATAAAGAAACCCAATAATGAAAGTTATTGGGTTTCTTGTTTACATCCATAAAAAAACCTCTCAACAATGAGAGGTTTTTTGTACCCGGAGTGGGAATCGAACCCACACACCTAAGTACACGAGTTTGAGTCGTGCGCGTCTACCAATTCCGCCATCCGGGCAAAGGATGAAACTAAAACTGATTATTGTTTCAGTATTGTGGGTGCAAATGTAAATATTTTTTTTAGAATTCATAAAAAATAGTTCGAAAATATCTTTATCTCTTCATTTTTATTCCTAAATTTGCACCGCGTTAAACCGCACAACACATAACTAACTACATCCGAGGTATTTATAACAACCCCGTTTTTTGATTCAAAAAACAAAGCTGTGTAAACACCTAACGGAATAAAAACAACAAATTAATGTCGCACCTAGAACCCGAAGCAAAAGTTTTTGCCTGTTCGCAAAGTGTTTACCTAGCCGAAAAAATAGCCGAAAAATACGGTGTCGAGCTAGGAAAAGTATCGTTCTCGCATTATAGTGATGGTGAATTTCAGCCGTCTTATGAAGAGTCAATCCGTGGATTGAGAGTGTTTATTGTTTGTTCGACCTTCCCAAGTGCTGATAACTTGATGGAATTGTTACTTATGATAGATGCTGCCAAAAGAGCTTCAGCAAGACATATTACCGCTGTAATCCCTTATTTTGGTTGGGCTCGTCAAGACAGAAAAGACAAGCCAAGAGTGCCAATTGGAGCCAAACTAGTTGCAAAATTATTGGAAAGTGCAGGAGCAACCCGCATCATGACGATGGATTTACATGCCGATCAAATTCAAGGTTTCTTTGAAAAACCAGTAGACCATTTGTTTGCCTCTACTATTTTCTTACCATACGTAAAAAGTTTAGGGTTAGAAAATTTAACGATTGCTTCGCCAGACATGGGTGGTTCAAAAAGAGCCTATGCTTATTCTAAATTTTTAGAATCGGATGTTGTAATTTGTTATAAACAGAGAAAAGCAGCCAACATTATCGAATCGATGGAATTGATTGGTGAGGTAAAAGGTCGTAATGTAATTCTGGTAGATGACATGATTGACACCGGAGGCACATTGGCAAAAGCTGCCGATTTAATGCTCGAAAGAGGAGCCTTAAGCGTAAGAGCTATCTGTACACACGCCATTTTATCCGGAAATGCTGTGGAAAAAATTGAAAATTCTAAATTGGCTGAATTGATCGTAACCGATTCGATTCCGTTGAAGAAAGAATCTTCAAAAATAAAAGTGGTAAGTTGTGCACCACTATTTGCTGAAGTGATGCATATGGTTCACCATAACAATTCTATCAGTAGCAAGTTTATAGTTTAATTTTTTTATTAATTATATATTTTTTTAAATGAAATCGATTACAATTAAAGGATCAGAAAGAGAAAGCGTGGGCAAAGTTGCTACTAAAGCCTTACGTAATGCTGGAGCGGTTCCTTGCGTTTTATACGGAGGAGATCAACCAGTGCATTTCTCAGCAGAGGACAAAGCATTCAAAAACCTGGTTTACACTCCAAACGCACACACAGTTGTGATTGAGTTAGAAGGTAAATCTTACAATGCAGTTTTACAAGACATTCAAGTACACCCAGTATCTGACAAAATTTTACACATTGACTTCTACCAGTTATTTGACAACAAAGAAGTTACTATGGAAATTCCAGTTAGAGTGGTTGGTACTTCTCCAGGTGTTTTATTAGGAGGTGTTTTACGTTTAAACCAACGTAAATTAAAAGTAAAAGCATTACCAGCTAACTTACCAGATTTTATTGATGCCGATATTTCTCCATTAGAAATGGGTAACAAATTATACATCACGAAATTAGTTTCTGACAAGTATAAATTTTTACACCCAGACAACACTGTAGTGTGTCAAGTAAGAATTTCTCGTGCGGCGATGAAAGCTGCTCAAGAAGCTGCAAAAGCAGAAAAAGGTGGAGCAAAAAAGAAAAAATAATTTTTTTCAACTCTATACAAAAGCACCTCAATCGAGGTGCTTTTTTTATTAACTGCAAAAATTATATTTTTGCTGCATGAAATGGATAAGTCGTATTTTTTATTCAAATGAAAATACCAAACAAATAGATATGAAAAAATTTCTAATAATAGGCTTGGGAAATATTGGTGCCGAATATGTAAATACACGTCACAACATAGGTTTTAAAGTCGTTGATTTTTTAGCCAAAACACATTCGGCCGAATTTGAAACGGCAAAATTGGGAACGTTGGCCGAAATTAAAATAAAAGGAAGAACCCTTTTATTGCTTAAGCCCAACACCTACATGAACCTTAGCGGAAAAGCAGTTCAGTATTGGATGGAAAAAGAAAAAATTGCCAAGGAAAATGTTCTGGTCATTACTGACGATTTAAACTTACCCTTCGGGACGATTCGTATGAAACCTAAAGGAAGCGATGGCGGTCATAACGGATTAAAAAGCATTCAACAAACACTAAATACAACCGATTATCCAAGATTTCGATTTGGAATTAGTGACGACTTTAAAAAAGGACGACAAGTAGATTATGTTTTGGGAGAATGGGATGAAGAAGAAAAAACCAAACTACCCGAAAGACTAGAAATGGCCTCCAAAGCAATCGAATCGTTTGCTCTGGCTGGATTGGGAAACACGATGACCGAATTTAACGGAAAATAAAAAAGGGTACGCTAAGCGTACCCTTTTCTTTATCATATATCATAGATTATTCTACAACAACTCTTTTTACCGTTTTCTTAGTACCATCTGAAATAGATACTAAATAAACACCAGATTGTGCATTTTCCAAATTAATATTTTGATTGAAAGCACCATTGTTAGCAAAACTTCTGTTGAAGATTTGACGACCTCTTAAATCAAAAACACTCACTTGAATCTCCTTGCTGCTTTCTGAGTTTAATTCTATAGCGAAGTTTCCTTTATTTGGATTAGGGAAAACTCTCAAGTTCGCAAATTCATAATCAGGATTAGACAATGCTGCCTGAATATTACAAATATTCAAACTCCAGCTATTTAAAGAACCACCACCACCTGAACCAGCGTCATTATCTTTTACAGTTAGTGTCCACGTTCCTGTAGAATTTTGACCATTAAAAGCTGATAATGCATTTAACGGAATCACAGTTCCGCTTACAGCTGGAGTAGCACCGCAAACCAATGCTGTCCCGCCATCATCAAACGTGGCATTAATATTGTCATTACCACCACAAGCTTGATCAAACACGATAACAGGCGTACCTGAAGGACTAGTTAAGGTAACAATTAAATCGCTTATAACCGTATGTGTAACATTCAAACTTAAATTCAAATCCGTTATTACGACTCCGGCAGGAATAACAATTGTTGAAGTAACTGTTGGCTTACCATTAGTTGCAATTGTTTGCGAAGTATTATTACTTGGACTAGAACAATTTACAATACCTGTTGTGAATTTAAAAGCTGCCCCATAAGCTGCGGCACAACCCGCATTTTTAGGTCTTACTCTCCAGTAGTAATCCGTTGACTGAGCCAACCCACTTACGGTATAATTAGTTGCCGAAGTAGAACTTGTCGCAATAACATTTGTAAATGCACTATCTGTTGCTACTTGTATATCATAAGCCGTTGCGTTTACACCAGCTGTCCATCTTAAATTAACCGTTACATCTTGTGCTACAGCGTTATTAGCAGGGGTAGATAAAGTTGCAGCTTGCGGCGCAGCTTGTACGTCTAAATAAAATGGAACTGTTTTTGTTGGCTGACCTGTCGCAGTTGCATTAACTATAATATTTGCTAAACCAGCTGGAGTACCCGCTGTAGTGTTTACCGTCATTGTTACTAATCCTGAACTATTTCTAGTTGTTGGCGTGAAAGCAACTGTTGTTCCTGCTGGAACTCCTGTCGCATTAAAAGTTGTTGTTCCTGCAAAACCTGCTAAAGCAGTATAGTTAAATGTATAAACCACGCTGTTTACTCCTTGACAACCTCCTTTGTTTTGCTCCCCTGCTGTAC
>Ga0209599_10000472_pt1 | contig 25802 bp, 26 predicted proteins | sample Shrwel_input2_FT_FD_187534 | JGI IMG/M metagenome (GOLD analysis project Ga0209599, IMG submission 187534) | Subsurface microbial communities from deep shales in Ohio, USA - Utica-3 well 1 S input2 FT (SPAdes) (version 2) ... | reverse complement strand
ATCCACAATCCTTGTTAGCCGTTTCTCCTACCATTTCTCAATTTTTAGTCAGCAATAAACTGATTGAAAAAGCACCTGTATTTGCCAATGGTTTAGATAGCTCGATTGTTGCCGATGCCTTGAAAAAATAAACATCCTGTAGGGGCGAATTTATTCGCCTTACTTTATTGTTGATTAACGAATCAATTCGCCCCTACGGAACAGAGGAGTTTTTAGCATGGGCAACTCGGATAAAAAATCACAGCGCAAAGCACATCAAGGTGCGGGTATGTGGGCAATTAGAGGTCAAATCAGCCGTCGTAACTACTGGTTACTGGCAGGACTGGGTTTGATTGTGCCTTTGGTTGTCTGGTGGGGGGCAACGCTCAGTGGCGCAAATGAAATATTTTTACCCAAACCATGGAGTGTGATGACTCGTATCGTCACTTGGTGGCAAGAAGATGGGTTATGGGGTGACATGACCATTAGTATCTCGCGGGTGATGGGAGGATTTTTACTCTCTGCGCTGATTGCGCTTCCTTTAGGTTTATTAATTGGCAGTTATAAAGCGGTACAAGCCTTTTTAGAACCACTGACCGATTTTATTCGTTATATGCCTGCGGTAGCTTTTATCCCTTTAGTCATGCTTTGGATTGGTATTGATGAATCGTCAAAAGTGGCGATTATTTTTATCGGCACGTTTTTTCAAATGGTATTGATGGTGGCTGAAGATGTGCGGCGTGTGCCAATGGCACAAATCGAAGCCGCGCAAACGATGGGCGCAACACGCGAAGAGCTGATTCGTTTAGTGATTTTCCCCTCCGCCAAACCTGCCCTACTCGATACACTGCGCGTGACAATGGGCTGGGCATGGACTTATTTGGTAGTCGCTGAATTAGTCGCAGCTAACTCAGGTTTGGGTTATGCCATTTTAAAAGCGCAACGCTTTTTACAAACCGACAAAATTTTTGCCAGCATGATGTTAATTGGTGTCATTGGTTTACTCACTGACCAACTGTTTCGCGCTTTTCATCGCAAAGCGTTTCCTTGGTTATATTTGCGAGGCTAATCATGTCTGACCCGAAAATAAGCATTAGCAATGTCCAAAAGTTTTTTGGCGAAGGCACGGAACAAATTCAAGCGTTAAAAGATATTAATTTAGCTATTGGTGCCAATGAATTTATTACCTTTGTTGGCGCATCTGGCTGCGGAAAGTCCACCTTATTACGCATCATTGGCGGTTTGGAATATCACAATGACGGCGATATTTTAGTCAATGGCAAAGAAGTCGATGGCCCTGATGTTGACCGAGCGATGGTGTTTCAACATTACAGCCTGTATCCGTGGTTGGGTGTACGGGACAACATTCGTTTTTGTCGGCAATTAAAAGCGCATACACAAGACCGTACACAAGCTGATGTCGAAGCTGCGTCTGGCCGTGCGGATGCTTTAATCAGACTCATGGGCTTATCGGCAGTCGAAAATGCTTACCCTAATCAACTTTCGGGCGGTATGCAGCAACGGGTCGCGATTGCTCGCGCACTGATGAGTAAACCCGATGTGTTATTGATGGATGAGCCGTTTGGCGCGTTGGATGCTCAAACCCGTGAAGTCATGCACGATTTAATTCGTCATGTCTTCAAACTGGAAAAAACCACCATTATTTTTGTCACCCACGATGTGGAAGAAGGCATTTATTTAGGTAATCGCGTGGTGTTAATGGCTCCTAGACCGGGGCGAATCGACACCATTTATGATGTGCCCTTGCCTGCCCAACGTACGCAAGACATGAAACATTCACCTGAGTTTTTGCAATTAAAACGGCAAATTTTAGAACGCATTCGTGAAACTTCAGGCATGAAAACCGATCTTGAACTGTTGGAAAAACTCACTTTACAAGCAAACAATTAGGACTTACGCATTTCACTGAAATTAGCGCGTTTTGTGAACTAAAAATCGTTAAAAACGCTTATTTAGTGAGCAAATAAGCGATAACAGCGTAAGTCATAACAAACATCACGAGTAGCGAATTATGAGCTTATCAACACCTATTTTTTTATGGGAAGAATTAGTGCCTGCGGGCCATCATTGGTCTGGGCTGATTCGGCGCGGCACGGTGTTACGCCTCACTGATATTGACGGTGGCGCGAATGTCTCAACCTTGTTTTTTAATCCCGAAGACAAGCTCGAACGCTATAACATGGCCGACTCCTTAAAAGCGCAACATACCGCTTTTTTAACAACAGGTCATGTGTGCTACTCGGATATGGGACGAATTTTTTGTTCGATTCTTAGGGATGATGCAGGTTGGAACGATACCTTTTGTGGCCTATCCGATAGCGCACAAGTGCAAGCACACTATGGTGAGGCTAATTTTGGTCAAGTACGCAATCAAATGTACCGTAATGGTCAAGATAGCTTACTGATTGAATTAGGAAAATACGGTTTAGGCTTGCGTGACCTCGTGCCAAACATCAATTTTTTTAGCAAAGTCAGTTGTGATGACAATGGCAAACTCTCTCATCATCCTACCCACAGTAGCGCAGGTAGTGTCATTGATTTACGCTTTGAAATGAATAGCTTAGTCATGCTATCGACTGCTCCTCACCCCTTAAATCAAGCCAGCGAATACTCACCCAAACCTGTGTTATTGAGTGCGTATCGTGCGGATGCCGTAGCCGATAATGATGTATGCCGTACGCAATGCGCGCAAAACACACGCGGTTTTATCTTAACCGAACGTTATTACGCTATTTAGGCTAGGAGCACATCATGAGTCAGTTCAGTCTTGAAAATGCGGTCTTAAATGAAGTGTGTCCTTCTGGTGAGTCATGGATGGGCAAAGTCAAACGTGGGCAAATTTTTAGAATTTTAGATTTAGAAGGCAATCAGGCCGTTGATACCTTATTTTACAACGCCGACGATGCCAGTGAACGTTACAGTGCTAGCGATACCATTCGTCGTCAACAACAGCTTTATTTAGAAAAAGGCTCGGCCTTGTACAGTAATTTAGGGCAAGTGATGTTGCGTATCATTGATGACACCTGTGGTCGCCATGACACGTTAGGCGGTGCTTGTGCTGCCGAAAGTAATTGTGTGCGCTACAGTATTGATAAACGCCACATGCACAGTTGTCGTGATAACTTTATGCACGCCATTGCGCATCATCCTTACAGTTTAGAGTTGGGTTTAAGCAAACGTGACATCACCAGTAATATCAATTTTTTTATGAATGTGCCTGTATCGGCCAATGGCGATTTACATTTTGCTGATGGTATTTCGGGAGCTGGTAAATATGTTGATTTACAAGCGGAGATGGATATTGTCGTGCTGATTTCTAACTGTCCACAACTGAATAATCCGTGTAATGCTTATAACCCCACACCGATTCGGTTATTGGTATGGGATGCAGTTTAAAAAACATAACATTAGGACGACCTACTGTTATTTCGTTTTGTGTGGGACGACCCACGGAAAATCATCATGCTGACTAAAGTATTAATCGCCAATCGTGGTGCTATTGCTTGCCGTATTATTCGCACCTTAAAAAAACTCAATATCAAAGCCGTTGCCGTTTACTCTGAAGCCGATGCTCAATCATTGCATGTACGTTTAGCCGATGAAGCGATATGTATTGGTGCGGCTGCCGCCAGTGACAGCTATTTGCGCGGTGATAAAATTTTAGCAGCTGCCCAACAAACAGGCGCACAAGCGATTCATGCAGGTTATGGCTTTTTATCCGAAAATGCGCAGTTTGCCGCTGATTGTGCCGCCGCCAACATTGCCTTTATTGGCCCAACACCTGAGCAAATGCGCGCCTTTGGCCTGAAACATACGGCACGAGCATTAGCCGAAAGTAACGGTGTACCCTTGTTAACAGGCAGTGGCTTATTAGATGACTTGGCTCATGCCAGCATTGAAGCTGAACGGATTGGTTATCCTGTTATGCTGAAAAGCACCGCAGGTGGTGGTGGTATTGGTATGCGTTTAATTTGGCAAGCGGCTGACTTAGCCGAAGCTTATGCTTCAGTTGAGCGCCTAGCGCGTGCCAATTTTAAAGATGCAGGTTTGTACTTAGAAAAATATGTCGAACACGCCCGTCATATTGAAGTACAGATTTTTGGTGACGGTGAAGGTAATGTTTTAGCACTAGGCGAACGTGATTGCTCGGTGCAACGACGTAACCAAAAAGTGATTGAAGAAACACCCGCCCCCCATCTTAGCGAAGACACACGCCAAGCCTTGTATGCCACCGCCATCCATTTAGGCCAAGCTGTCAACTATCGCTCGGCAGGTACGGTTGAATTTGTCTTTGATGCCGACACTCAAGAATTTTACTTTTTAGAAGTAAATACTCGTTTGCAAGTCGAACACGGTGTCACCGAAGAAGTGATGAATATCGACTTAGTGGAGTGGATGGTACGTTTAGCCGCAGGCACTCTGCCCCCACTTCACACGCTACAACCACAAGCAATTGGCGCGTCGATGCAAGTGCGTTTATATGCCGAAGACCCGAGCAAAAACTTTCAACCGTCGGCAGGCGTATTAACCCAAGTCCAATTTCCAACCAATACTCGGGTGGATACATGGGTAGAAACAGGCAGTGATGTGCCTGCATTTTATGATCCAATGTTAGCCAAAATTATTGTTCATGCCGACACCCGCGCCGCCGCCTTAGCCAAACTTCAACACGCTTTAGAAAATACCAAAATTGCAGGCATCGAAACCAACTTAGATTATTTACGACAAATTTTAGCCGATGAAGTCTTTAGTCAAGGTCGGCAAACCACACGTTATCTCAATAGCTTTAGCTTTAATTTGCACACCATAGATGTTTTAGAAGCAGGGGTACAAACTACCGTACAGGATTATCCTGCCCGTATCGGTTATTGGGATGTCGGAGTCCCTCCGTCTGGGCCCATGGATAATTACAGTTTTAGACTCGCCAATAAATTGGTCGGCAATAGTGAAGAAGCCGCAGGTTTAGAATGCACCATGACCGCACCAACACTACGGTTTAATCGACGTAGTATCATTGCCATTACCGGTGCGCCCGTCAACGCGACAGTGGATGATTGTCCGATTCCCTTGTGGCAAGCAATAACCGTTGAAGCAGGTTGCGTGTTAAAAATGGGCGCAGCAACGACGACAGGCGCACGATGCTATTTAGCCATTCAAGGTGGACTGGATGTACCGCTCTATTTAGGCAGCCGCTCAACTTTTACCCTCGGACAATTTGGCGGTCATGCAGGACGAACCTTACGCGTGGGCGATGTATTACACCTTAATCCCTGCAATAACTTGAGCACCTTATCCGCCCATCCTGTGGTGATTCCAGACTACAGTCACGATTGGCAAATTGGCGTGTTATATGGTCCTCATGGTGCGCCTGATTTTTTTACCGATGACGATATCAAGCAATTTTTTGCTACTGAGTGGGAAGTTCACTACAACTCTAGCCGTACAGGTGTGCGTTTAATTGGCCCTAAACCAACATGGGCGCGACAAGATGGCGGTGAAGCAGGCTTACATCCCTCCAATATCCATGACAACGCCTATGCCATTGGTGCAATTGACTTTACGGGGGATATGCCCGTAATTTTAGGGCCTGATGGCCCAAGCTTAGGCGGATTCGTCTGCCCTACCGTTGTTGTTGCCGCCGAACTGTGGAAGCTTGGTCAATTACGGGCAGGCGATAAAATTCGTTTTGTGCCGTTGAGCTATCAGCAAGCCCTTGACTTAGAACAAGGACAACAACAAGCACTAGCGACTTTAACTCAGCCATTAGCCACGATTGAAAATTCTTTGGCCGCTTTAGAAAGCCCGATTTTATTACACCTCCCTGCCGAAGATGGCAAAGTACAAGTGGTGTATCGACAAGCAGGTGATAAATATCTGTTAGTGGAATACGGCGATTTAGTCCTTGATTTAAACTTACGTTTTCGCGCTCATGCCTTAATGCAATGGATTCAACAACGGCAACTCGTAGGCATTATTGATTTAACGCCGGGTATTCGCTCCTTACAAATTCATTTTGATACCGCTCATATCAGCCGTGACTATTTGTTGAACGAACTGAAACAAGCCGAAGAACAACTCGACCATATTGACGATATTGAAGTGCCATCACGTATCGTCCATTTACCGTTATCGTGGGATGACATTTCCACCCAAGTGGCGATTGAAAAATATATGCAATCGGTACGCAAAGACGCGCCGTGGTGTCCGAGTAATATTGAGTTTATTCGTCGTATCAATGGCTTAGACAGTATCGAACAAGTGCAAAACATCTTGTTTGAGGCCAGTTATTTAGTCATGGGTTTGGGCGATGTCTATTTAGGCGCGCCTGTTGCTACGCCCATTGACCCACGCCACCGCTTAGTCACTACGAAATATAATCCTGCGCGGACATGGACACCTGAAAACGCGGTAGGGATTGGCGGTGCGTATTTATGCGTTTATGGGATGGAAGGACCGGGTGGTTATCAATTTGTCGGGCGTACCTTGCAAATGTGGAATCGTTATCGTCAAACCGATGCTTTTACCGATGGCAAACCGTGGTTATTACGCTTCTTCGACCAAATTCGCTTTTTTCCTGTGAGCAATGAGGAATTAACACAAATTCGAGCTGATTTTCCCTTAGGACGTTATCCGCTAAAAATTGAAAACACCGTGTTTAAACTCAGTGATTATCGTCGCTTTTTGGCCGATAACGCCGAATCTATTGCCGAAGCTAAAGACAAGCAACAAAGCGCATTTGATGCCGAACGCGAACGCTGGTTAGCAACGGGTCAAGCACACTATGACGATAGCCAACAACAGGCCACGCAAAGCACCGCCACCGTTGAACTACCTGCCAATGCAGTGATTATCAACAACAGCGTCTCAGGTAATGTTTGGAAAATTTTGGTGAGTGAAGGCGACAGTGTGAAAGTTGGCGACACCTTAGCGATTATTGAGTCAATGAAAATGGAATTTAATGTCACCAGTAGCGCAACAGGTACGGTGTTTAAAATTAACTGCCAAGAGGGAACAGCGATTCAAGCGGGACATGAAGCGATTATTTTAACGGTTTAAAACAAGGGCGACTATGTTCGCCCTCACTTAATCAAACAGGATTTTTAATATCCACGAAAATATGTTCCACACCCAATTTAGCTGCCAAAAACTCGCCCATCGCTTGCACCCCATAACGCTCGGTAGCGTGGTGTCCTGCGGCAAAATAATGTACGCCTGTTTCGCGTGCGGTATGTACAGTAGGTTCAGAAATCTCACCGCTTAAATAGGCATCACAGCCCATTAACACCGCTTGCTCTATAAACCCTTGTGCCGCACCTGTACAAAAACCAATTTTTTTAATTACAGGGTTAAAACCTGCAATGTGTATTGGCTTTTGCCCTAAAACACGCTCACACAAATCAGTAAAATCGTTGGCTAACATCGCTTCATCTAATATCGCAATATTACCTACTTGTTTGGGATTATCAGGATACAAAGCCTCAGTAATACCCAAACCTAGTTTTTTGGCCAATTGCACATTATTACCTAACTCATGGTGTGCATCTAAAGGCAAATGATACGCCAATAATGATATATCATGCTTTAATAATGCCTGTAGACGATTCTTTTTCATGCCCACCACACAAGGATTTTCGCTTTTCCAAAAAAAGCCATGATGAACCAAAATCGCATCCGCTTGTAACTCAATCGCTTTATCAATCAGAGCTTGGCAAGCAGTAACACCCGTTACCAACCGTTTAACCTCTGCCCTTCCTTCAACTTGCAAACCATTGGGACAATAATCATTAAAAAGATAAGGTTTTAAGGTGCTTTGTAACAATTGCACAACGTCTGTTAAGGAAGCCATATTTTACTCTTGATGTATTTTACAATGCCTCCAATTATATGCTTTATTGTCGCCCCGCATAGGATAGGATTATGTCTAAACCTAGTTTTCGTCTCATTGTTCTGAGTAGCTTAATCGCTTTAGTCGCTTGCCAACCCAAAGAATCTGCCGAGTCAGCCCCACCCGCTCAAGTTAATTTAAGCCAAGAACGCCCCTTAGCGATTCAAAGTAATGCCAGTGGTGTGGTGTCGTATGCACCAACGGTTAAAGCCACTGCCCCTGCGGTCGTTAATATCTTTACCACCGAAATCGTCAAACATAATAATCACCCGTTAATGAATGACCCGATGTTTAGACGTTTTTTTGAGTTTCACGGCATGAATCAGGAAGAATCTGAGCCGCGTTCTGGTTTAGGTTCGGGAGTCATTGTCTCTAAAGATGGTTATATTTTAACCAACAATCATGTGGTGGGTAAAGCCACAGAAATTATTGTTGCCTTACATGATGGCCGTAAAGCCAAAGCTAAAGTGATTGGTACAGACCCCGATAGCGATTTAGCGGTGATTAAAGTAGAGCTAAAAGACTTACCGACCATTCCTTTTAAAAACAGCATCAGTGAAGTTGGCGATGTGGTATTAGCAATTGGTAATCCGTTTGGTGTTGGGCAAACCGTAACCCAAGGCATTATCTCTGCTTTAGGGCGTAATGGCTTAGGTATCAATACTTTTGAAGATTTTATTCAAACCGATGCCGCCATTAATCCTGGTAATTCGGGTGGCGCATTAGTTGATGTGGCAGGAAATTTAGTCGGGATTAATACCGCCATTTATTCGCGTTCTGGTGGCTCAATGGGCATTGGTTTTGCTATTCCTGCTCAATTAGCGCAATCAGTAATGTTAGAAATTATTAGTAATGGCCAAGTGGTACGCGGTTGGTTAGGTGTCGAAATCAAACCAAACATGACGGACAATTCAGCATTAGATAATCCTAAAGCCAGTGAAGGCGTAACAATAGCAGGTGTGGTACGCGGTGGCCCTGCGGCACAAGGCGGCATTAAAGCCAATGATGTAATTTTAAACATCAATAATCAAAAAATGACTTCGGCTAATCAATTGATGAATACCATTGCCAAAATCAAACCCAACAGTACGATTCCTGTGGTGGTTAAACGTAATAATCAAGAAATTGAGCTAGAAGTCACGGTAGGTAAACGACCTAAAGCGGAACAAAGTCAAGAAGATGTAGAGCAAGAGTAATTGCTTATTGTCTGAGAGGTAAGATGAATGTGGGTTGATGGACTAAACCCACATACCGATTAATTATTGTAGGTTTTTCATCAACCTACGCCATATCGACTAACGCGTTTATTGTCAATACTAATAAATGACCTAAGCCCAAAGGTCAGTCTAGGTCATCCTCTCTAATAACCACTGTACCTGCTATTTTGTCATGCCAACCTTGTTTTTTCTTATCAAAGGCTACCCAAATCAATCCTAATAAAAAAAACAACATGGCAGGAATATATGCAATATATCGTATGAATGCTTGGCCTACAGACAACTTAGAACCTGTTTCTGCATCTACAATTCGAAGTTTTGCAACGAGTTTACCTGGGGTGGCACCCAAGGTTATCCACAACCATATTGTTGCAACAAACGGAACAATGTATCCTAAAAAAACATCCCAAAAACCTAAAACTCCATGATTATTTTGCCAATATGCTGCCCCATAAATCAGTGTTAATGGGAAATAAATAAATAGCAACATCACCAATATATCAATAAGTGTGGCATAACATCTAATCCAAAAACCTGCATATTGTGCTTTTTCCATTACGCTATATTTCCTATATTGACCAAAAAACTTACAAAATTAATGTTAAAGCAGTAAGCAATGCCCCATTTTCTTCGGGTTTGCCCACCGTAATCCGCAAAAACTGCTCAATGCGCGGCAGCTTAAAATGACGAACAATAATCGCTTGCTCACGCAAAGCTAAAGCCAATTTAGCAGCATCATGTTGTGGATGACGGGCAAACACAAAGTTTGCCGCAGAAGGCAACACCTCAAACCCCAAAGCGCGTAATTGACTGGCTAATAACTCACGGCTATCAATAATGGCTTGGCAAGTTTGGTCAAAATAAGCGGTATCTTCAAACGCAGCCACGCCACCCGCAATCGCCACTTTATCCATGGGATAAGAATTAAAGCTGTTTTTTACGCGCTCCAAGGCTTCAATTAAATGCGCTTGGCCAATGGCCAAACCGACACGCAAACCCGCCAAAGAACGCGATTTTGAGAGCGTTTGAGTTACTAATAATTGTGGATATTGCTTAACCAAACTAATGGCACTTTGACCACCAAAATCAATATACGCCTCATCGACAATCACAACAGTATGAGGATTGGCTTGCAGTAATTTTTCTATTTCTAGCAAAGGCAGTAAACAACCTGTTGGTGCATTCGGATTAGGAAAAATAATACCGCCATTCGGCTGTTGATAATCTTCTACATTAATTTGAAATTGTGCATTTAAGGCAATAGTCTTGTAATCAACTTCATACAAACCTGCATACACTTTATAAAAACTATAGGAAATATCAGGAAATAAAATCGGTTTGTCGTGTTTAAAAAAACTCATAAAGGCATGAGCCAACACTTCATCTGAGCCATTACCCACAAACACTTGATTACGCTCTACGCCATAATAATTGGCAATTGCTTGTTTTAAAGCAGTCGCATCGGGGTCAGGATACAAACGCAAACCATCATTAACTGCCGCTTGCATTGCACTTAGTGCTAAGGGAGATGGTGAATAGGGATTTTCATTGGTGTTTAATTTAATTAAATTAGCGACTTTAGGCTGTTCACCAGGAATATAAGGGACGAGTTCTCTAACCAGAGGACTCCAATAAGATTGATTAGTCATGTTGAGGATAACACTCTAAGGTTTAATCAAAGGGTATTTCAGGGATGGCGTGGTGCAGCTTGTTTGAGGCATGGATGCCGAGTTCTGCACCACAAATGGTTTTGCTTACTTTTGCCTAAACAAAAGTAAGGCCTGCCGCAGGCACTAACAAAAAAACCATAAAGGCTTTACGCACCATATAAAAATACGTTTTAAATACTAAAAGCTAACCACTGCTGGCTTTTACTATCCCAATAAGTCAGGCTATTCAAATCAATCTCGGACAACTTAAGCCACACGTCTTTACCCTGCTCACCTGCACCTGTACTTATTAACAGAGCATCGTCAGTGATTTCCATAATCCAACCCTGTAACAAACGATTATCTAGCGTTTTTAAGCGTTGTTGATTACCCGATTCAGCAAATTGGACAAATTTATCGGCTAAATCCATCTGCTTATTCCTCAGAAAGAATACGATACTCTGCTGAACGTGCATGAGCGGTTAAACTTTCACCACGCGCCAACACCGAAGCCACTTGTGCTAAATGACTTGCTCCCTGCGCTGAACAATAAATAATACTTGAGCGTTTTTGAAAATCATACACACCTAAGGGCGAAGAAAAACGCGCTGTACCTGAAGTTGGCAAGACATGATTCGGCCCTGCACAATAATCGCCCAAGGCTTCAGGTGTATAACGTCCCATAAAAATTGCCCCTGCATGACGAATCTGTGGCAATAAGGCTTCGGGGTTATCAACTGACAACTCTAAATGTTCAGGCGCAATACGATTGATTAAATCGAGTGCTTGTTGCTGATTTTGTACTTGAATCAATGCGCCACGCTCAGCAATTGAGGTGCGGGCAATAGAGACACGTTCTAAAGTAGCGAGTAATTTTTCTAAGGATTGCTCTACCGCATCTAAATAGGCCGCATCTTCGCTAATTAAAATGGCTTGTGCTTGCTCATCATGTTCGGCTTGCGACAATAAATCCATCGCAATCCAGTCGGCAGGCGTTTTACCATCACAATAAATTAAAATTTCAGACGGCCCAGCAATCATATCAATACCAACTTGACCAAACACCAAACGCTTTGCTGTTGCAACGTAACTATTACCCGGCCCAACAATTTTATCTACTTTAGGAATAGCACTTGTGCCATAAGCTAAGGCTGCCACCGCTTGTGCGCCACCCACAGTAAATACTTTATCCACACCCGCCACATACGCTGCCGCTAAAACTAACTGATTAACTTCGCCGCGTGGTGTTGGCACACACATAATGACTTCGCCTACCCCTGCCACTTTAGCAGGAATCGCATTCATCAATACCGATGAAGGATAACTGGCTTTACCACCAGGAACATAAATCCCCACACGGTCTAACGGTGTAATTTGCTGACCAAGTATTGTTCCATCGACTTCTTTGTACTGCCAAGAGTCTTGCTTTTGTTTGCTATGATAATAACGAATACGTTCGGCGGCCGTTGCTAAAGCATGACGCTGCTCATTATCTAAACCTTGATAGGCCGCTAATAATTGTGCTGGCAAAATGGTTAATTCGGCCATACTTTGCGCGCTAACTTGGTCAAAACGACGGGTGTACTCAACAACAGCACTATCACCCTCCGCTTGCACATGAGCAATCATTTGTGCCACAGTTTGTTGTAATTGATGGTCATTCACCGATTCCCATGCTAATAACGCAGTTAATTGGCCATCAAAATTGGCATCAACGGTGCTTAAGCGGCGAATAGTTGTCATCAATTAGCTCTCTCAAGGGTAGGGGCAACAGCGTTTGCCAATTGTTGTAATAAAGGCTGAATTAACTCGGCTTTACGTTTAAAACTGGCTTTATTCACAATCAGGCGCGAAGAAATATAAGAAATCAACTCTAAAGGCTCTAAACCATTTTCTTTAAGGGTTTTGCCTGTATCAACCACATCAACAATACGGTCGGCCAAACCCATTAAAGGTGCTAACTCCATTGAGCCGTACAGTTTAATCACTTCCACTTGCTCGCCTTTTTGCGCGTAATACTGCTTGGTCAAATTGACAAATTTAGTGGCCACACGCAAACGGCCATTGACAGCAGGCGCATTAACTTTACCTGCTACCATCAATTTACATTTAGCGATATTCAAATCCAGTGGTTCATAGACACCACTTGCACCATGCTCCATCAACACATCTTTACCTGCCACGCCAATATCTGCCGCGCCATTTTCGACATAGGTTGGCACATCGGTCGCACGAATGATAATAATGCTCACTTGCGGATGGGTAGTAGGAAAAATCAATTTACGACTTTGGTCAGGGTCTTCCAATAACTCAATACCTGCCACTTTTAATAGCGGCAAGGTATCTTTTAAAATACGTCCTTTAGATAAAGCAATAATCAACTGCGACATTCAAATGATTCTCTAAATTTAGGCTTTGACGCGGCGGATGGTAGCACCTAATAACGACAATTTCTCTTCTACACGCTCATAACCTCTATCAATATGATAAATACGATCAATCAGTGTCTCGCCATCGGCAGCCAAAGCAGCCAAGACTAAAGACATCGAAGCGCGTAAATCGGTCGCCATCACAGGCGCACCTTCTAAGCGTTCTACACCACGCACCACGGCAGTATGACCATCGACTTCGATATTTGCGCCCATACGATTAAGCTCGGGAACGTGCATAAAACGGTTTTCAAAAATCGTTTCGTTAATCACGCCTGTCCCGTCAGCTATCGCATCAATGGCCATAAACTGAGCTTGCATATCGGTCGGAAAAGCAGGATGGGGCAACGTACGAAAGCTCACTGCGCGTGGCCGTTTACCCGCCATATCCACTTCAATCCAATCTTCACCTGTGCTAACGGCAGCACCCATTTCTAAAAACTTGAGCAAAACGGCATCTAACAACTTAGGGTCGGTATGCGTAGCACGAATACAACCGCCTGTCATCACGGCAGCAGCCAAGTAAGAACCTGTTTCGATACGGTCAGGGCAAACGGCATATTCACAACCTTGTAATTGCTCAACACCCTCAACCACAATACGGTCAGTGCCTGCACCTTCAATTTTTGCGCCCATTTTTTTGAGCATATTGGCCAAATCAACGACTTCTGGCTCACGCGCTGCATTTTCAATAATGGTAGTACCTTCGGCCAAGGTAGCGGCCATCATGGCATTTTCTGTACCACCAACTGTCACTACATCAAACAAAATCCGACCACCGCGCAAACGGCCATCAACCTTGGCGTGTACATAACCTTTCTCAACCGTTACCGTGGCTCCTAAAGCCTCTAGGGCTTTAAGATGTTGATCAACAGGGCGTGTGCCAATCGCGCATCCTCCTGGTAAAGACACATAGGCTTCTTGAAAACGGGTAACCAAAGAACCCAAAACAAAAATAGAAGCGCGCATGGTTTTAACTAATTCATAGGGGGCAACGGCTTGGGTTAAAGTGTTGGCATCAACCACCACCACGCCATTTTCGCCTTTAGTTAAGGTCATGCCCATGTGCTGCAAAATTCGCATCATGGTTTTAATATCATGCAAATCGGGGACATTAGTCAAAGTCATCGGTGTTGAGGCCAAAATCGTTCCTGCCAACAAAGGCAAAGCCGAATTTTTTGCCCCTGAAATACGCACTTCACCGTTTAAACGTGTACCACCCGTAATCAGTAATTTATCCATTATATTTCTTCTTATTAACCAAATAACTGTGCTTTACGCCATTCTTCGGGCGTTAAAGTCCGCATTGTTACCGCATGAATCGCACCACTAGCAATATGAGCATTTAATGGGGCATAAACACGCTGTTGTTTGGCAACAGGACGTAAACCTGCAAATTCTTCACTGACAATAGTGACATTAAATTTTCCACCTTCACCCGTCACTTCAAGGGCTTGTGCTTGAGGAAAGGCGGCTGTTAATAAGACTTTAATGGCTTCGGGATTCATGTAAATTCCTAGATGGCTTCAGGAAGGGCTTCTGTTAACCCGCTGACACTAATCATAGCGCGCAGTTTTTCGGGCATATTAGCAAAAGACAAACGTTGTTGGCTTTGACTTGCGGCGCGTGTCCAAGACACCAAAATAGCCACTACCACACTATGACTACTTTGCAATTGCTGCATATCTATAGTAATCGCTTTAGGTGCAGTTTTTAACAATTTTAGTCCGTCATCGCAAACTTTTGCTGCATTATCAAAATGGACAACGCCCCCAAAAAGGAGGCGTGTCTCTTGTAAACTTAATTGAGCAACAGTATTGGTCATTTCATACTCAACATAATATAGCGGTACGCCCTCACCCACAGGGAGAGGGAATTCGGCAGCGTAATCCTTATTTTTTAACATCACCCGCCGAAGGCACAAAATTGGCAATTGCTTTGTCTAAATTACCACGATTTGCCTCAACAGTCGAAGCAAACTGATTACGGAAAGTTAAACCAAGGTTAATGCCGTTCAAAATCAAATTGCGTACTTTCCATTGACCTTGTGTATTTAATACCATTTGATAAGTGACAGGAATAACCCCGTTGTTACTTTGAATTTCCATATCCACTTGGGCTTTTTTGGGGTCTTCACCCGCCACATAGGGCTTGACTGTAAATTTTTGATTTTCGTAAGCACCTAAACCATTGGCATAAGTACGAATCAAACTTTGTTTAAATTGCACTGTAAAATCAGCACGTTGTTTGTCGGTAGCTTGACGATAAAACTGTCCCATTACGCCTTTGGCAAAATTATCAAAATCGACATAAGGCTCTATATTTTGTTGAACAATGGTCAACAATAATTGCGGGTCTTTTTGATAAGCCGCACGCTCTTTAACCAAACGTGTCGTTAATTCAGTGGAAATACGCTGCACAAAATCTTTAGGATTTTCAGCCGCGTGACTCACTTGTGCCATTAAAACCATACTCAACATGGCTAAAAAAGCAAAGCTACGTTGTACTAATGCTAACATGCTGCAATCCTCACTCTTAAGACTTGTTAGAAGTCGTCTTGACTATTGGCAGCAGGGGCTGGCGTTGTTGCCGCATTGTTACTGCCTTTGTCTTCGGTGGCTTTGTTAAATAAAAACTTGCCTATCAAATCTTCTAACACTAAAGACGATTGTGTCTGTTCGATTTCGTCACCGTTCTTTATAAATGTGTCATCAGCACCTGGAACAATACCAATGTATTTTTCACCCAATAAACCTGCTGTTAAAATGCTGGCGACTGAATCGGTACTAATTTCGTTGACATCATTATAAATTTCGAGAGTCACTTTGGCATTTAAACGCTTTTTATCTAATTCGATGGCAGCGACACGGCCAATAGTCACACCCGACATGGTGACTTTTGAACGCACAGTTAAACCACCAATATTTTGATAATGAGCATAAACTTTATAACTTGGCTGACTCAATTCGCTACTCAGGCCACTGACTTTAATCGCCAAAAAAAACAAAGCCGCTACACTAATCACCAAAAATGCCCCAACCGCGAGTTCTAGGGAGCGAGTACGCATTAAAAACCTCCAAACATAACGGCTGTTAAAATAAAATCTAGCCCTAACACGGCCAACGAGCCATAAACCACGGTGCGTGTGGTTGCAACCGAAATACCTTCTGATGTGGGTACACAGTCATAACCTTGAAATAATGCTATCCATGTGACAGTGATACCAAACACCACACTTTTAATCACCCCATTGATAACATCATCATAAAACTCAACTGAATTTTGCATATTTGCCCAAAAAGAGCCAGCATAAATCCCTAACCAATCAACACCTACCAACATACCACCAATAATACCCACTGCCGAAAATATCATTGCTAACAGGGGCATACTAATAAATCCTGCCCAAAAACGGGGGGCAATAATGCGCCGCAAAGGGTCAACACCTATCATTTCCATACTGGCTAATTGTTCGGTAGCTTTCATTAAGCCAATTTCGGCTGTCAATGCCGAACCTGCTCGACCTGCAAATAACAAAGCAGTCACTACTGGCCCTAACTCACGCACAAGGGTCAAAGCAACCATTGTCCCCAAGGCCTGTTCACTGCCATAAGTCACCAAGATATTGTAGCCCTGCAAACCTAAAACCAAACCAATAAATAAACCAGATACCAAAATAATCGGTAACGACATTACGCCTACCGAATGCAGTTGTTTAATCAGTAAGATAAATGAGGTTTTAAATTGTGGTACTGCGATTAAGGCTTGCCATAAAAAAATACCTGCTGCGCCAATAGCTTGTAAACGGGCTAAGGTACTTGCGCCAAGTTGACGAAGAGCTTCAAGCATTACACATCTACTCCCAAATCTTGGCGATAGCTAGCAGCAGGATAATGAAAACGCACGGGGCCATCTGGACTGCCGTTTAAAAACTGTTGCACAAAAGGAGAGTCCGAATGACGTAACTCTTCGGGTGTGCCTTGGCCAATAATGCCTTTATTGGCAATAATATAAACGTAATCGGCAATATGTAGTGTTTCAGGGACATCATGCGACACAACAATCGTGGTTAAGCCCAATGCTTCACGTAAGGTACGAATTAAGGTCACCAATACCCCTTTCACCATCGGGTCTTGGCCTGCAAATGGCTCGTCATACATAATCAATTCAGGGTCTAAGGCAATGGCTCTGGCCAATGCTGCACGGCGTTGCATACCGCCTGATAATTCATTGGGCATCAGTTTAACCGCACCACGCAAGCCTACTGCTTCTAGCTTCATCAGCACAATTTCACGAATCAAGTATTCAGGCAATTGGGTATGAGCGCGTAAGGGGAAAGCCACATTTTCATATACTGATAAATCAGAAAACAACGCACCACTTTGAAATAACATCCCCATTTTGGCACGAGCAACAAATAACTCTTTGCGACTCATATCGGGGATATTTTGACTATCCACCAACACCTGACCTGCATCGGGCAATAATTGACCACCAATAAAACGTAAAGTAGTGGTTTTGCCACACCCAGAAGGTCCCATAATTGCTGTGACTTTACCGCGTGCGACATCTAAATTAATGTTTTCAAAAATAACCCGTTCACCACGACTAAAGCTCAACTGGCGAATCGAAACAAATGGTGATTCATTGGAAGGCATGAGATTTTTACCTAAACAACACGGCGAGAAACTTGGATTCAAAAAAATTATCGGTGCTTAATCAGCACCGATGTCAAAGCTCAATTTAGGACTTAGGCATTTTAAAAAACACCCAAGCCATTAATTATTAAAGCAAAACCCTCTTAAGGGCAGTTGGTTTTTTCGCGTTGCAACTGTGGACTACCTGACAGCATACGGTCAATTTGGGTTTTACCTGCGGCATAAACATTATTTAATATCAACCATTGTTCTTTGCGTGTGGCCAACGTGGTTTTCATATCAGCACGATAACCAAGTGCGGCAACACGCTGCTTTATGGCATCTGCCTGATCATAGTCAGACACTGTACCTAAAGAAATCGCATTTGCCATTTGTGATTCTGTAACCACAGTGGCATCTATACCCTGTTTTTGTAATTCTTGGGCAATACTTTCGGCACGGTCATTACTCGCAACAGGTGGAATATATAACCAATACTTAGAGCCGCCTGTACTGTTTGAACTCAGCGTCACGTCAAAACCACCTTTTTCAAAGGTTGCTTTTAGCTGACGAGCCATATCATCATCAAGTAAAGGCCCTACTCGATAACAAGCCGCTTGGTCTCTCATCGCAATTTTGGCTGATTGACTGTCATCAACAATGCCTGTGCTTTCTACTTCTTTGGCACTTTGAATCACATCAGGACGCTCAGAAAGCAATTGAATGGCTTTGCCTTCTTGTTTATCGACAATTTCTATCGTGTTTTGGCCACGATTTTGCTGCTCAAAGAATTGCCATGCTAAAAAAACAGCATTTAAGACCACCAGCAGTCCAAAGACTAAAGGCATATCCATTCCTCTTATAATATGGCTATAAAAACAACATCTCTGAATGTAAAAACAATAGTAAGATTTACACGGCTATCGCTTCGCTGGAGCATGTAAGTCCTGAATAAGCGTTATTTTAATCATGAATAGCCAAAATAACGCTGCATTCCTAATAACAATAATTCGGGGATAATATCATGCTCAATTTGCAAATGCTGAGCTATTTTATGGGCATTACCACCCGTTAATATCAAGGCTAATGGCTGCTCTAACTGTTGTTGTTGTTGTCGATAGGCGGTTTCTATAGCACCTACACAGGCCAGCAATATACCATGATATACCGCCTGACTGGTATTGTGACCTAAACTCAGGCTCGGTTGCTCGACCTCAATTGGGCGTACACCTTGCGTACCCTGTACTAAGGCTAACAATTGCAAATTCATATTAGGCAAAATAAAACCGCCCAAATGCCTATTATTGGCAACCACATCAATCGTAACTGCCGTACCACAACTGACCACACACACAGGTTGTTTTGGCGCAACCGCCAAAATATGTAGCCATCGGTCAATACCTAATTGCTGCGGTTGTTGATAGGCACACTGGATGTCTAAATATAACGCGCTGCTTTGTGCAAAAACAGGCTTTTTTTGCCACCATGATTCACATAACCACATTAAATATTGGTTACTTGGCTCATCTAAGACCGAAGATACACCCACAAAGTCCACAGGCTGATGAAAAATCGCTGGTAATTCGGCGGCAAACTCGGCCAAATTTTGCTTATGCCAACAAGCATGACTAGCAATCACTTGCCCGTCTTGACAAAGCCACCATTTGATGCGCGAATTGCCCATATCTATAAAACATTGTTTTGCCATTTATGTGTCCTTAAGACTTAAGTCATGTCCTTGCGTACCGACACTTCGCCACCACTGATTGCTTGTAAGCCTGTTGCGGTTTGTATTAAAAATGCACCTGTGGCATCAATCCCTTGCGCTACTCCCTCCATAGGATCGGCAAAACCGAGTATGTGTACGTTTTGCCCATACAAAGCATCATAATTTTGCCATTTGCTGCGCCACGCGCCAAAACCTTGTTGCGCATAATCTGCCAATAAACTCACAATATGACTAATTAAAGCGACAGTGATTTGTTGTCTATCAACCAGTTTACCTATAATTTCTTTTACATCAACAGCTTGCTGTGTAATATGTACTTTACTGCTTTGGGGTAAAGCCAAGTTGACTCCTACGCCAACCACCACATAACACGCACCATCCACTTCCGCGCTCATTTCAATCAATACACCTGCCAATTTTTTGCCTTGCCATAAAATATCATTAGGCCATTTAAGACTTAAACCTTCTACACCACAACTTGCCAAAGCTTCAAGCACTGCCACACCAACCGCCAAACTCAAACCTTCTAAAACCTGAAAACCTTGTGGATAAATCCAACCCACTGAGCCATAAAAAGTCCCTGCAGGCGGAGAAACCCATGTACGGCCTCGTCTGCCACGCCCTGCTTGCTGCATTTCTGCCAAACACACCACACCTGATTGTTGCTTTTGTTTAAGCTGTTGTGCCACGACATCATTGGTTGATGAAACCTGCAATTGCACATCAAACTCAGTAATCAAGGCCTGTGTCTGGTGCGGCATCGCTTGCCAAATGGCTTGCTGATTGAGCCATTGTATCGGCTGTTGTAAGCGATAACCTTTGCCATTGATAATATCAATATCTAAACCTTGTTGTTGCCAATACGCTACTCTTTTAGAAATGGTGGTACGACTGACATTTAAGGTGTGTGCCAAATCTACGCCCGAATGAAATTGACCATCGGATAATAGCTGTAAAAGTTCCATGCCCTAATACTTCATGTCACAAAAAATGATGTAGAGAATAACAATATCCCACACACAAAGCTATTTTGAGGCAAACATGAAAATTGTTCCCTTGCCCTCTTGCCACAAAAACCTTATCTTTATTTACTTTTTATGGCTTACGCGGTTATCGCTTATTTGCGTACATTTCAATCGTTTTCAACGATTTTATGTTCGCAAAACGCGCTAATCGCAGTGCGATGCGTAAGCCTAACTTTTTATTTTTGTCCCTAAGGTTTTCATCATGAGTGATTACAGCGTTTTTACCAGCGAATCGGTGTCAGAAGGACATCCCGATAAAATTGCTGACCAAATTTCTGATGCGGTGTTAGATGCCATTATTGCTAAAGATAAATATGCGCGTGTGGCCTGTGAAACCATGGTCAAAACAGGTGTGGCGATTGTTTCAGGCGAAATTACCACCAGCGCATGGATTGATTTAGAAGATTTAGTACGCGGTGTGATTAACGATATTGGTTATAACTCCTCTGCGGTCGGTTACGATGGTTCAACGTGCGGCATTATTAACATTATTGGCAAACAATCGGTGGATATTGCTCAAGGTGTTGACCGTTCACGCTCCGAAGACCAAGGCGCGGGCGACCAAGGCTTGATGTTTGGTTATGCCAGCAACGAGACCGATGTGTTAATGCCTGCCCCGATTTGTTACGCCCATCGTTTGGTGGAGCGTCAAGCCGAAGTACGCAAAGGCGGTTTATTGCCGTGGTTACGTCCTGATGCCAAATCTCAAGTCACGTTCCGTTATGAAAATGGCAAGCCTGTTGCCATTGATGCCGTGGTGTTATCAACCCAACATAATCCTGATATTGCTTATGGTGATTTACGCGAAGCAGTGATGGAGTTGATTATTAAACATGTGTTACCTGCTGAGTGGCTACACAAAGGCACACAATTTCATATCAACCCAACAGGTCAATTTATTATTGGTGGCCCTGTTGGTGATTGTGGTTTGACTGGCCGTAAAATTATTGTTGACTCTTATGGTGGCATGGCACGTCATGGCGGTGGTGCATTTTCGGGTAAAGACCCGTCAAAAGTTGACCGTTCCGCCGCTTATGCAGGGCGTTATGTGGCCAAAAACTTAGTCGCCGCAGGCTTGGCAGACCGTTGTGAAATTCAAGTGTCGTATGCGATTGGTGTTGCCGAACCAACTTCAATCTCTATCAACACCTTTGGCACAGGTAAAATCAGTGATGAGCAAATTGTGGCTTTAGTACGCCGTCATTTTGATTTGCGTCCTTATGCAATTACCAAAATGCTTGATTTGTTACACCCCATGTATAAAGTTACCGCCGCTTATGGTCACTTTGGCCGCACGCCACAAAACGTGACGGTTGATGATGATAGCTTTAGCACGTTTACTTGGGAAAAAACCGACAAAGCTGAGGCTTTAAAGGCTGATGCGGGCATTTAATGTTTTAACCAACGCTCCAATGTAGTGGCCAACTCTTTACGTTTAAAGGGCTTGGCCAATACATCATCCATACCACAGGCCAAACACGCAGCACGTTCATCATTTAACACACTAGCGGTTACCGCCACGACAGGTACGCGTGGTAAGCCTTGCTCCGTTTCATAGTGTCTAAATAAACGAGTGGCTTCAAACCCATCCATTTCGGGCATTTGACAATCCATCAATACTAAATCGTAATGTGAATTTTTTAGTACGTCTAAGGCTTGTTGGCCATTTTGTACGATATCCACTTCGCAACCAAAACCATACAGCATGGCTTTCATCACTTCTTGATTAGTCAATGTATCTTCGGCCAATAAAATCCGCGCACCCTGCCACGAACTACGCAAAGATTGTATTTTTTTGCTTTGTTGCAGATTGTCTTCTAATGCCGACAAGACGGGTGCTGTTGCTGGCTCGAAGGTTAAACTAAATGAAAAACTACTGCCATGCCCCAACTCACTTTGTACCGCAATACAGCCCCCCATCAGCTCAACTAATTGTTTTACAATCGCTAAGCCCAAGCCCGTACCACCAAAACGCCGTGTATGCGAACTATCTGCTTGAATAAAGGGTTGAAATAATCTTTGTTGCACTTCGGGACGAATACCAATACCTGTATCAGAAATTCTAAAATCTAAAATAGTATTTTTATATTTATTGGCTTGAATACTAATACTCACCAAACCATGCTCAGTAAATTTAAGGGCATTTCCCACTAAATTTAACAAAATCTGTCGTAGACGTGTTGGGTCGCCATTGAGTGCTTGCGGTAAATTGTTAGCTATATCGGCGGTCAACACTAAACCTTTACGGTGTGCCTGTTCTGACAACAAGCTCAACACATCATCAACCACCATTCGTGGGTCAAAATCCACTGTTTCTAGCACTAAACGCCCTGCTTCAATTTTAGAAAAATCTAAAATATCATTGATAATCAGGAGTAAAGACTCGCCCGAACTATGTACAGTTTCAACATAACGCCGTTGCCGAGAGTCTAAAGACGTGCCTAAGAGCATTTCGGACATACCCAAAATACCATTCATTGGCGTACGAATTTCGTGACTCATGGTTGCTAAAAATTGTGATTTCGCTTTGTTGGCGGTTTCTGCGGTTTCTTTTGCGACACTTAATTCTCGGGTACGTTGTGCCACTAACTTTTCTAAACCTTCACGATGATGTTTTAATTCGGCCTCACGTTGTTCGATTTGAATTAACATTTCATTAAAACGGTCAACCAAATGACCTATCTCGTCAGCACCACTGCCCATCGCTCTTAATGTGTAGTTTTTGGTGGTCGAAACTGTTTCGGCCATTGTCGCTAATTGCAACACAGGCTCGGTTAAATAGCGCCCTAAACGCAAACCTAGTATTGCTGCCAAGGCCAAGGCCAACACCAATAACACAGCCAATGCCAGCAGATACACCGCCAAACTCAACCATGCAGGACGCATATCGACATCAATATATAATTCGCCAATCAATTCTTCATCTAAAAAAATGGCTTCTTTAAGATGTAATCGACTGGCAAACCACTGCTGACGATTATCATTTTGTTGCAGACACTCGGAAGGAGAAGATTGAGAAAACCCTGCCCAAGTCTCATTTTGCCATTGGGCAAAAACTGTACCCGACACTCGAACTACACAAGCATAAATGACTGTTGAGTCACTTTTTAACGAACTTAAAACATTAGCCGTTTCTTTGGCATCATCAAAAGTTAAAGCCACTTGACTATTAAATGCCGTGACTTTGGCAAGGGTAGATAAACGCTGATTGGTATCTTGATGCATTTTAAGCATCGACATGACAGCAAAACTCAGCCATGCCACTAACAAAGCAGTGCCTGCACTGGCTAACAAAATCCGCCGTAATTTTTTTTGTAAGGGAAGTTGACTTATTTTCATGGTCATTCCCTAGGTACACGGGCTAATTGCAACATGCGCGCACTTAATTTAAGTCCCGTATTTTGGGTAACACTTTGATTGACTACAAACTGCACCCGTTGGGCTTCGGTGTAAAGACCAATCATGCCCCCTTGTTTAATAAAATCAAGATTATCAGCAATAGTCAGTGTGGCTTGATGTTGCACTTTAGCCAACCATTGTTGTTGGCGTTTTTTTTCGCGCATACTCATAAATAAAATATGACATTGATGATTTAATGCTATGTCTAGCTCATCAGTGACATCAATAATTTTGAGAGCATGTCCTTGCGCCTCACGCTGATTCAGTAATTGTAAAGCATCGGTGGTTTTATCTTTACCGACAAAACAAATATTGAGTGTTTCATTGGCAGGCAACGCTGTTTCTGGCCATTCGACAAATTTGGCAAAATTAAAAACAAACGCGGCTTTAACCTCATATTCACTTGGCTCTCCTCGCGCATAGGCATACAAACTCATGCTTAACAACGTTAAACAAGTCATTATTAGCCATTTCCTCACCGTCTTTAGACGATGCTCCATAGGTATTCTCCGCCCAACGTTTTAGCCAAATCCACGCCAATTGTAACAAAGCATTACAAAACCTCTCTTTTCAAGCCTTAGTACAGTGCATTATAAGTAATGCGCGTATGGTGCTGGAGCAACCTCTGCTATGACCAACACCACAGGATTTACGCATGTCACTGTCATAAGCGATAAGCGCGTAAATCCTAACCACCGTTTACCAACTTGAAGACGAAGAGTTTTTTGCTATGAAAAAATACGTTGCGCTTATTTTAGCTACTTTAGCTACTCCCAGCTTTGCCGATAACTTAGCTTTAGACTTAAATGATGATGCGCTACGTTTAAACTACCAATACAGTTTAGACAAAAACTACAATACCGATTTTGCTTGGACACACGTCAAAGACTTAGGTAATACCTTTTCTGCTGGTTTAACTTTAACACAAAGCCTCAATAACGACATCTCTGCCAACATTGGTGGCAAAGCTATTTTTCAGCAACACGACCATTTGCCTGATGGCACAGCCATTGCCATTGGTGGCTCATTACGTTTAACACCTGCCGCTAACAAAAACTTTGCTGTGATGGCGAGTGCTTACTTTGCGCCCAATGTTTTATCATTTGGCGATATGGACGACTACCAAGAATTTGAAATTCGTGGCGAATACAAAGTCAGTGAACAACTGACAGGTTATGTAGGCTACCGTAATAATCGCGCCGACTACGACACCAATAATGTCAAAATCAACAACGCCGATTTGTATGATGGTGTGATGATTGGTGGTCAATTTAATTTTTAAACTTTATAACCCCACCCTAACCCTCCCCTAATTTAGGGGAGGGAAAGTTTTTATGCTTGTTTCTTTTTACGATATTCAATCGGCGTTAAATTGGTCCAGCGTTTAAAGGCACGATAAAAAGTGCTAGGCTCAGAAAATCCCGTTAAATACACAATCTGTTCAATACTTTCGCTGGTTTGTGCCAATAAGCGTTTTGCCAAACGACAACGATAATCAGCCAACACCTGATTAAAACTGGTATTCGCCTCGGTTAATTGACTGCGTAAACGGCGTGGTGCAAGATTTAAGCGTTTAGCCACCGTCTCTAAACTGGTTGTGCCACTTTCTAAAGACTCACCAATGGCGCGCCGTACTTCGGCCACCAAATCAAAACGCGCCAATTCTTGTAGCTTTTCGTGAGCCAGTTGTTCGTGAAAACGTAACAATTCGGGTTCGGCTTGCCAAATCCGACTTTTTAACACTTCAGGTTTAAAATATAAACGAATTTCATCTGCACCCAACACCACAGGACAACCATATACTCGTTCGTATTCTTCGGCATTTGCCCCTT
>Ga0209599_10000471_pt1 | contig 25843 bp, 30 predicted proteins | sample Shrwel_input2_FT_FD_187534 | JGI IMG/M metagenome (GOLD analysis project Ga0209599, IMG submission 187534) | Subsurface microbial communities from deep shales in Ohio, USA - Utica-3 well 1 S input2 FT (SPAdes) (version 2) ... | reverse complement strand
TGACAACGTACAAATGACGGTTGAATTGATTCACCCGATTGCGATGGACGAAGGCTTACGCTTCGCTATCCGTGAAGGTGGTCGTACCGTTGGCGCAGGTGTTGTTGCCAAAATCATCAAGTAAGTTGTTTTGATGGACAAAGCCCAGCTAAGGTTGGGTTTTGTTGTCATTACGAAAAAGCTCTAGGCCAGTAGTTCAATTGGTAGAGCACCGGTCTCCAAAACCGGGTGTTGGGGGTTCGAGTCCCTCCTGGCCTGCCATTTTCCTGTCTAATAAGCTGACGGTTTATGACCACACAAGCAGAAACCGCGACAAACAATGGTTTAAACATCGTTAAATGGGTGTTGGCTATTGCTATCCTTATTGCGGCAACCGTGGGTAATCGTTACGCACCTGAGTTGTTTCCGCAATTATCCGCATGGGTTCGTGTTGTTGCGTTGATTATCATGGCGGTAGCAGCCCTTGCACTGACCTTAGTCACCACACAAGGTCAATCCTTCTTAAAATTATTAAAAGAAGCCCAAGTTGAAGCGCGCCGTATTGTCTGGCCAACCAAAGATGAAACTATGCAAACCACGATGATTGTGTGTGCAGTAGTCTTTTTTATGTCTTTGGTGTTATGGGGTGTGGACTCGCTATTCGGTTGGATGATTTCTGCCGTTATTGGCTAATACAGAAGAGGCATTTATGAGCAAGCGTTGGTATATCGTTCATGCCTATTCAGGCTTCGAAAAGCAAGTGATGCGTTCTTTACAAGAGCGTATTAAACGCGGCGAAATGGAACATCTCTTTGGTGATGTTTTAGTTCCAACTGAAGAAGTTGTCGAAATTAAAAATGGCGTAAAACGCAAAAGCGAGCGTAAATTCTTTCCAGGTTATGTGTTGGTACACATGGAAATGAATGATGACTCGTGGCATTTGGTTAAAGATTGTCCCAAAGTGATGGGGTTTATTGGCGGTAAAGCCGATAAACCTGCACCAATCACCGATAAAGAAGCGGAAGCGATTTTAAAACGCTTACGTCAAAGTACTGATGCGCCACGCCCCAAAACCTTGTTTGAACCAGGTGAGGTGGTGCGTGTCGTTGATGGGCCATTTGCCGACTTTAATGGTGCTGTTGAAGAAGTGCATTACGAAAAAAGTCGCTTACGTGTTGCTGTGATGATTTTTGGTCGGGCAACACCTGTTGACTTAGAATTTAATCAAGTCGAAAAAGTATCTTAAAAATTCAGGACTTACGCATTTCGCCGAAATGAGCGCGTAAGTCTTAAACTGACAGTCCATTTTTAAGCGTTATTTTAGCCTCTTGGGTTAAAAGCAAAAAAATGGGCTGTTTTTTATCATCATTAGAACTTATGCAGTTATTGCTTATTTGTTCACACTTCAACCGTTATCACGGTTTTGTGTTCACAAAACGCTCTAATCGCAGAGCGATGCCTAAGTTCTATTAACTCGGGGAGCCTTACGGCGTTACCACCCAAGGAGTCTATTATGGCTAAGAAGATTGATTCTTATGTCAAGCTGCAAATTCCAGCTGGCAAAGCAAACCCATCCCCACCGATTGGCCCCGCTTTAGGTCAACGTGGCGTAAACATTATGGCATTCTGTAAAGAGTTTAATGCCGCTACGCAAAAAATGGATGTAGGTCAACCTACACCCGTTGTTATTACTGTGTACTCCGACAAAAGCTTTACTTTTGTTATGAAAACACCTCCTGCTACTTTCTTGTTGAAGAAAGCCGCAGGCATCAAGTCAGGTTCACCACGTCCGAACACACAAAAAGTCGGTAAAGTGACTCGCGCCCAGTTAGAAGAAATTGCAACCACCAAAAAAGCTGATTTAACGGCAGCCGATATGGACGCAGCCGTGCGTACTTTATCAGGTTCAGCACGTTCTATTGGCTTAGAAGTGGAGGGTTAATTCATGGCTACATTAACTAAGCGTCAAAAAGCGATTAAAGAACAAATTCAAGCAGGCAAAGCCTACGGTATTGAAGATGCCGTTAATTTGCTAAATGCTTTGCCACCTGCAAAGTTTAAAGAGTCGATTGATATTGCGGTCAACTTAGGTGTTGATCCACGTAAATCTGACCAAGTCGTTCGTGGTGCTTCGGTATTGCCAAACGGCACAGGTAAAACAGTCCGTGTTGCGGTGTTTGCTCAAGGTGCTAATGCAGAAGCAGCTAAGGCAGCAGGTGCAGACATTGTTGGTTTCGATGATTTGGTCACGAGCATTCAAGGCGGCAACTTAGATTTTGACGTAGTGATTGCCTCACCAGATGCCATGCGTGTCGTTGGTAAACTCGGTACGATTTTAGGTCCTCGTGGTTTAATGCCTAACCCTAAAGTGGGTACAGTAACCGCTGACGTAGCAACGGCTGTTAAAAATGCTAAGTCTGGTCAAGTGCGCTATCGTGTTGACAAAGGCGGTATTATTCATACTACCGTTGGTCAAGTGGGTTTTAGTGCCGAAGCGATCAAGCAAAACGTAGAAGCCTTAATTGCTGATTTGAAAAAAGCCAAGCCAGCAACTTCTAAAGGTGTCTATGTGCAGAAAGTGACACTTTCTACCACGATGGGTCCTGGTTTAGCGATTGACCAAGCTTCTTTAGCAACTGCTTAAAAAATTATGGGGCTGAAAAGCTCCAAAAAGGACTTTGATACGCTGTCTAGCGTCAAAGACCTCAGGCGTGAGTAGCTTGATACTTACTTAAAAGCGGTTAATTAACCAAAGCCTGCGTAGACGCGGTGTGGTTCAGCTTTCTGTACCCCCGCGAACAGTCAGTTTAGATACTGGCTTTTAGCTTAAGATGAATACAAGTTTTTTGTATTGGTCTTTATTTTGAGGAGGTTACAGTGACTCTTAAATTAGAGGATAAAAAAGAGATCGTTGCCGAAGTCAACAAAGTTGCTTCTGGTGCATTCTCTGCTGTGGTCGCCGATTATCGCGGTTTGACTGTAGGCCGTTTGACAAAATTGCGTACTCAAGCGCGTGAGCAAGGTGTCTATATTCGTGTTATTCGTAACACATTAGCCCGCCGCGCCTTTGAAGGTACTAACTTTGCCTGCTTACAAGACTCGTTAGTTGGCCCAAGCATTATTGGTCTCTCTCTGTCTGAAAATGACATGGGTGCAGCCGCTCGTTTGTTTAAAGATTTTGCTAAAGACAACCAAAAATTGGAAGTTAGAGCATTGGCTTTTGACGGTAAATTATACGCGCCAGCAGATATTGATGTTATCGCTAAGTTACCAAACCACAAACAAGCACTGTCAATGTTGTTGTCTGTCATCCAAGCGCCATTATCCAAGTTTGGCCGCTTAATGACTGCATTGAAAGAACAGAAAGAAGCTGCTTGATTGCAGCCTAACAATTTGAACCATACCCGCGAGGCTTACGCATCTTACTAAGACTAGCGCGTTTTGTGAGTATGAAGCCGTTAACAACGGTTGAAATGCGAATAAATAAGCGATAGCCGCGTAAGCCATAAACTGAATGTTGGAGTGTATTAACATGGCCTTGTCCAAAGACGATATTTTGAATGCCGTTGCTGAATTAACTGTAATGGAATTGGTAGAATTAATTTCTGCTTTTGAAGAGAAGTTTGGCGTTTCTGCTGCTGTTGGTGTTGCTGCTGGTCCAGCCGTTGCTGCTGCTGTTGTTGAAGAACAAACAGAATTCAACGTGGTAATGACAAGCTTTGGTGCTAACAAAGTTAGCGTCATTAAAGCCGTACGTGAAATCACTGGCTTAGGCTTAAAAGAAGCTAAAGACGCTGTTGAAGGCGTTCCTTCGGTAATTAAAGAAGGTATTGCTAAAGCTGATGCTGAAACCTTGAAAAAGAAATTAGAAGAAGCTGGCGCAACTGTCGAAATCAAGTAATTCCCTTATTTAAAGGGTGTTTACTGCGGTCGATAAGTAAGCGCGAAAATGGCTGGTGGCTGTTACAAGCTGCCGGCCTTTTTCAGTTTTGATTGTTTATAGGACTTACGCATTGCGCCGCAATTAGCGCGTCAGTTCTAAAATAGTTTTTAGACAATTTGACAAGAAAAAATTAAGGTCTCTTCTCCACTCGATAATAGATGAGAATTAGCGGTTTCTTGCAAATAGTTTCACAAACACAAGGATAGTGAAACAGAGTGCGATTGCGATGAGACGTGTATGTCGTTTCAAGCAAATCCCTTGTTTTATCAGGATAGATTAAGGTCTCGCCAGTTTTTATACTGGTTATCATTCGAGTTAGGTCTAGCTGAGGACTCCAGATGGCATACTCATATACCGAAAAAAAACGCATCCGAAAAAATTTCGGCAAATTACCCACCTTGATGGATGTTCCACATTTGTTGGGCATTCAAGTGGATTCTTATCGTGCGTTTTTACAAGACGGCAAAAAAGCCAAACAACGTGAAGATGTTGGATTACAGGCTGCATTCAAATCCGTTTTCCCGATTCAAAGCTATTCGGGCAATGCCGCATTAGAGTTTGTTGAATATCATTTGGGGCATCCTCCGTTTGATGTTCGTGAATGTATTTTACGTGGTTTAACCTATGCTGCACCGTTGCGTGTCAAAATCCGTTTGGTGATTTATGACCGCGAAACATCAGTCAAAACCATTAAAGATATTCGTGAACAAGAAGTCTATATGGGCGAAATGCCCTTAATGACCGAAAACGGTACGTTTGTTATTAACGGTACTGAGCGCGTTATTGTTTCTCAGTTGCATCGTAGTCCAGGCGTATTCTTTGACCATGACAAGGGTAAAACCCATTCATCGGGTAAAGTATTATTTAATGCGCGTGTGATTCCTTATCGTGGTTCTTGGTTAGACTTTGAATTTGATGCTAAAGACTTAGTGTATGTGCGTATTGACCGCCGCCGTAAGTTATATGCAACGATTTTGTTACGTGCTTTAGGTTATAGCTCAGAACAAATGTTGAATATGTTCTTTGAAACAACCACCATTAAACACGAAGCCAATAGTTATCGTTTGGGCTTGATTGCCGAGCGTTTGCGTGGCGAAACGGCTGCTTTTGAAATTGCTTCTAAAGAAAAAGTGATTGTTGAAATTGGTCGCCGTATTACACCTAAGCATATCCGTGAAATTCAAAAGTCAGGCTTAACTGAGTTAGATATTCCTGCTGATTATTTACACGGTAAAGTGATTGCCAAAAACTTATTGCATCCGACCACCAATGAATTGGTTTGCGAATGTAATACCATTGTGACTGCCGAAGTATTAACACGGTTAATGAAAGCAGGCATTGAGCAGTTTGAGATTTTATATACTAACGAAATCGACAAAGGCGCGTTTATTGCCGACACTTTACGTGCCGATGCTTCTACCCGCACCGAGTTAGATGCCTTAGTTGAAATCTATCGCATGATGCGTCCTGGTGAGCCTCCCACCAAAGATGCAGCCGAAGCCTTATTTAAAAACTTGTTCTTCGCTCAAGAACGTTATGACCTGTCTGGTGTAGGTCGGATGAAGTTCAATCGACGTTTAAATCGCGGTAATGACCGTGGTAACGGCGATAGCATGGAAAAAGACGGCGTATTGTCGAAAAAAGACATTGTTGATGTTTTAAAAACCTTAGTTGATATTCGTAACGGCAAAGGTGAGATTGACGATATTGACCACTTAGGTAACCGTCGTGTGCGTTGTGTCGGTGAAATGACCGAAAATCAATTCCGTGTCGGTTTAGTGCGTGTGGAACGTGCGGTCAAAGAGCGTTTAAGTTTAGCTGAAAGCGAAAACTTAATGCCGCAAGACTTGATTAACGCCAAGCCCGTTTCGGCAGCGATTAAAGAGTTTTTCGGTTCAAGCCAATTATCGCAGTTTATGGATCAAAACAATCCTTTATCAGAAATCACGCACAAACGCCGTGTTTCTGCTTTAGGCCCTGGTGGTTTGACTCGTGAGCGCGCAGGCTTTGAAGTGCGTGACGTGCATCCAACCCATTATGGTCGTGTTTGCCCCATCGAAACGCCTGAAGGTCCAAATATTGGTTTGATTAACTCCTTAGCGGTGTTTGCTCAAGCCAACAGTTACGGTTTCTTAGAGTCACCGTATCGCAAAGTGGCTGATGGTCAAGTACAAGAAGAAATCGTTTATTTGTCGGCGATTGAAGAAAGCCAATGTGTGATTGCTCAGGCGGACTCGGCTGTTGATGGCGATGGCCGTTTATTAGACGATTTAGTTGCCGTACGTCATAAAAACGAATTTACGGTCATGGCTCCCGAAAAAGTCACTCACATGGACGTTTCACCGCGTCAGGTAGTGTCGGCGGCGGCTTCGTTGATTCCATTCTTGGAACACGATGACGCGAACCGTGCTTTGATGGGTTCAAACATGCAACGTCAAGCAGTACCCACTTTGCGTGCTGACAAGCCCTTAGTCGGTACAGGCATGGAGCGTTATGTTGCGCGTGACTCGGGTGTGTGTGTGGCTGCCAAACGTGGCGGCGTGATTGATTATGTTGACGCGGCGCGTATCGTGATTCGTGTTGACGAAAGTGAAATGGTGGCTGGTGAAGCAGGGGTAGATATTTACAACTTGACTAAATACACCCGTTCTAACCAAAACACGTGTATCAATCAACGTGCCATTGTCAATCGTGGTGACGTGGTTGCGCGTGGTGATACCTTGGCCGATGGTCCTTCGGTGGATTTAGGTGAATTGGCACTGGGTCAAAATATGCGCGTGGCATTTATGCCGTGGAATGGTTACAACTTCGAAGACTCGATTTTGTTATCTGAGCGTGTAGTGCAAGAAGACCGTTTTACCTCCATTCATATTCAAGAATTGTCGTGTATTGCGCGTGATACTAAATTAGGTGCAGAAGATATTACTGCTGATATTCCTAATGTGGGTGAAGCGGCATTATCGAAATTAGATGAATCAGGTATTGTCTATATTGGTGCTGAAGTTAACGCGGGCGATATTTTGGTGGGTAAAGTCACGCCTAAAGGTGAGACCCAACTCAGCCCAGAAGAAAAACTGTTACGCGCTATCTTTGGTGAAAAAGCCTCTGACGTAAAAGACAGCTCCTTGCGTGTGCCTTCGGGTACTAAAGGTACAGTCATTGACGTACAAGTCTTTACCCGTGATGGTGTGGACAAAGACAGTCGTGCCTTAGCCATTGAAAAACAACAACTCAATGCCTATCGTAAAGACTTGAAAGAAGAATACCGTATTTTTGAAGAAGCAGCGCGTAGTCGTTTATTGTCCTTGTTAAAAGGCCAAGAAGTGAATGGCGGTTCGGGCTTCAAAAAAGGTGATGTGTTAAGCGAAGATAATTTGGCAGGCCTAAAATTAGACCAGTGGTTTGATATTCGTCCTGTTGATGAAGCGGTTGCTGACCAGTTAGAGCGTGTGCAAGCCTATCTCAAAGAGCGTCAAGAAGAAATTGAAGCGAAATTTGAAGATAAAAAACGCAAAATTACCACAGGTGACGACTTAACACATGGCGTGTTAAAAGTAGTCAAGGTGTACTTGGCAGTTAAACGCCGTATCCAACCTGGTGATAAGATGGCGGGTCGTCATGGTAACAAAGGTGTAGTCTCGGTGATTATGCCTGTTGAAGACATGCCGCATGATGCTAACGGTGAGCCAGTTGATATTGTCTTAAACCCACTTGGTGTTCCCTCGCGTATGAACGTGGGTCAGATTTTGGAAACCCACTTAGGTTGGGCGGCCAAAGGTTTAGGTACGAAGATTGGTAAAATGCTTGACGAACAACGTCAGGCATCCGAACTACGTGACTTCATGGACAAAATCTACAATCAAGTCGGTGGCGAACAAGAAGAATTGGCTGAGTTAGAAGACAAAGAGATTTTTGCTTTAGCCAAAAACTTACGCGGTGGTGTACCGATTGCAACGCCCGTTTTTGACGGCGCACACGAAACTGAAATTAAGGCTTTGTTGCGTTTGGCAGACCAGTCAGAAACAGGTCAGCAATGGTTGTACGATGGTCGTACAGGTGAGCGTTTTGACCGTCCTGTCACCGTGGGCTATATGTATATGCTCAAGTTGAACCACTTGGTTGATGATAAGATGCACGCCCGTTCGACTGGTTCTTACTCCTTAGTGACGCAACAACCCTTAGGCGGTAAAGCCCAATTTGGTGGTCAGCGTTTCGGGGAAATGGAAGTCTGGGCATTGGAAGCGTATGGTGCAACCTATACCTTACAAGAAATGCTCACTGTTAAGTCTGATGATGTCAATGGTCGTACCCGTATCTACAAAAACATTGTGGATGGCGACCATCGCATGGAGCCTGGTATGCCCGAATCCTTTAACGTGTTGATTAAAGAGATTCGCTCACTGGCGATTAACATCGAATTAGACAACGAATAAGCATCACAATCCGCAAGATGCACTCAGTGCATCTTGTGCTTTGCTGGAGATACCGCTTTGAAAGACTTGCTGAACATGTTGCAAAACCAAGGGAAAGAAGTCGAGTTTGACCGTATTCGTATTGGTCTTGCCTCGCCTGAAATGATTCGTTCTTGGTCGTATGGCGAAGTAAAAAAGCCAGAAACGATTAACTATCGTACTTTTAAGCCAGAACGCGAAGGTTTGTTCTGCGCCAAAATCTTTGGTCCCATCAAAGATTACGAATGCTTGTGTGGCAAATATAAGCGCATGAAGTTTCGCGGCATTATCTGCGAAAAGTGCGGCGTTGAAGTCACCTTAACCAAAGTGCGTCGTGACCGTATGGGTCATATTGAGTTGGCTTCACCAACCGCGCATATTTGGTTTTTAAAATCTTTACCTAGCCGTATTGGTTTGTTGTTAGATATGACGCTGCGTGATATTGAGCGCGTGTTGTATTTTGAAAGCTTTGTCGTTATCGAACCGGGCATGACTCCTTTGGAAAAAGGCCAGTTATTATCGGACGAAGAATACTACACCGCCTTAGAAGAATACGGCGATGAGTTTGACGCAAAAATGGGTGCGGAAGCGATTCAAGCCTTGTTAAAAGACATTGACTTGGCCGCCGAAGTCGAGCGTTTGCGCGAAGAAATTCCTAATACAGGCTCTGAAACCAAACTCAAAAAACTTTCTAAGCGTTTGAAGTTGGTTGAGTCATTTTTATCTTCGGGCAACAAACCCGAATGGATGGTGATGACGGTATTGCCCGTATTGCCACCTGATTTACGTCCTTTAGTACCATTAGATGGTGGTCGTTTTGCTACGTCTGACCTCAACGATTTGTACCGTCGTGTTATTAATCGTAACAACCGTTTAAAGCGTTTGTTAGAGTTAAGTGCGCCTGACATTATCGTTCGTAACGAAAAGCGTATGCTGCAAGAAGCGGTTGATGCCTTACTTGATAATGGTCGTCGTGGTCGTGCGATTACAGGCAGCAACAAACGTCCGTTAAAATCCTTAGCTGATATGATTAAGGGTAAACAAGGTCGTTTCCGTCAAAACTTGCTCGGTAAGCGTGTTGACTACTCTGGTCGTTCCGTTATCGTGGTAGGCCCAACATTACGTTTGCATCAATGTGGCTTGCCGAAAAAAATGGCTTTGGAATTATTCAAACCGTTTATTTTTGCTAAGTTAGAAAGCAAAGGTTTGGCAACCACTATTAAAGCTGCCAAAAAGATGGTTGAGCGCGAAACAGCAGAAGTGTGGGATATCCTCGCTGATGTGATTCGTGAACATCCCGTGATGTTAAACCGTGCGCCAACTTTGCACCGTTTAGGCTTGCAAGCCTTTGAGCCTGTATTGATTGAAGGTAAAGCGATTCAATTGCATCCTTTGGTGTGTACTGCGTTTAACGCCGACTTCGACGGTGACCAAATGGCGGTTCACGTCCCATTGACTATTGAAGCCCAGCTCGAAGCCCGTGCCTTGATGATGTCCACCAACAACATCTTGTCGCCTGCTAACGGTGAACCGATTATTGTGCCATCTCAAGACGTGGTTTTGGGTTTGTACTATATTTCGCGTGACAATATCAATGCCAAAGGCGAGGGCATGATTTTTGCCGATTTTGCCGAAGTGACTCGTGCATTAGCTAACAAAGTGGTTGATATTCATGCACGGATTAAAGTGCGTGTGCGTGAAGTGACCATTGATGAAGACGGCAATCGTCAAGAGCGTAAATTCTTGGCTGATACCACACCAGGTCGTTGTATGTTGTGGAATATCGTCCCTGAAGGCTTGCCTTACAGTGTCGTTAACCAACCGATGACCAAGAAAAATATCTCTAAACTTATCAATACCTGTTATCGGGTATTGGGTTTAAAAGATACGGTGATTTTTGCTGACCAATTGATGTACTTAGGTTTCCGTCAAGCAACTTATTCGGGCGTATCGGTCGGTATGGAAGACATGGTTATTCCTGCCGAAAAAGAAGTGATTATTGGTGCAGCCGAAGAAGAAGTACGCGAAATTGAAAATCAATTTGGCGCAGGTTTGGTGACTGGTCAAGAACGTTACAACAAAGTCGTTGATATTTGGTCACGTACTAACGAACGTGTTGCCAAAGCGATGATGGATAACCTCTCCACTGAAAAAGTAATGAATAAACAAGGTGTTGAAGAAACTCAAAAATCTTTCAACTCCATCTTTATTATGGCGGACTCAGGTGCGCGGGGTAGTGCAGCACAGATTCGTCAGTTAGCAGGTATGCGTGGTTTGATGGCCAAGCCCGATGGCTCGATTATTGAAACGCCGATTAAAGCTAACTTCCGTGAAGGCTTGACCGTTCTCCAGTACTTCATCTCGACTCACGGTGCGCGTAAAGGTTTGGCCGATACCGCGTTAAAAACAGCTAACTCGGGTTATTTAACACGACGTTTGGTTGACGTGGCTCAAGACTTAGTGATTACTGAGCCTGATTGTGGCACAACGAAAGGTATCGTCATGACCCCGTTAATTCAGGGTAGTGATATTGTCGAACCGTTGCGCGAGCGCGTCTTAGGTCGGGTATTGGCGGCAGACGTATTGTATCCAAACTCTGAAGAATTGTTTGCGCCAGCAGGCACATTATTAGATGAGAAATGGGTCGAAAAATTAGAGCCAGCAGGTGTTGACGAAGTGGTAGTGCGCTCAACCATTACCTGTAAAACACGTTTTGGCGTGTGTTCTAAGTGTTATGGTCGTGATTTGGCACGTGGTCATCAAGTCAATATTGGTGAAGCAGTCGGCGTTATGGCCGCGCAATCCATCGGTGAACCAGGTACTCAGCTCACCATGCGTACGTTCCACATCGGTGGTGCAGCGAGCCGAGCTTCGGCGATTAGCAATGTTACCGTGCGTAATAGCGAAGGTACGATTCGTTTCCACAATATCAAATTGGTACAACATACCAATGGCAATTTAGTGGCTGTGTCGCGTTCGGGTGAAATTGGCATTGCTGATAATCGTGGTCGTGAGCGTGAACGTTACAAATTACCTTACGGTGCGGTGATTACGGTCAAAGATGGTCAAGAAGTCAAAGGTGGTCAGATTGTTGCCACTTGGGATCCACATACCCATCCGATTATTACCGAAGTTGCAGGTCGCGTGAAGTTTGTGCATATGGATGAAGGCATTACTGTACGCCATCAAACAGACGAACAAACAGGTTTAACCAACATTGAAATTATTGATGCAAAAGATCGTCCCGTAGCAGGTAAAGAGTTACGTCCTGCGATTGCTTTGGTGGACAGCAACGATAATTACATTCGTTTAAAAGACTCTGACCAACCTGTACAATACTTCTTGCCCGCTTTAGCGATTACGAATTTGCAAGATGGTACCGAAGTGGGTGTGGGTGATGTTATTGGTCGTATTCCACAAGAATCGTCCAAAACGCGTGACATCACGGGTGGTTTGCCGCGTGTTGCTGACTTGTTCGAAGCGCGTAAACCTAAAGACCATGCTATTTTGGCTGAGAAGAGTGGCACGGTAAAATTTGGTAAAGAAACCAAAGGTAAACATCGCTTAGAAATTCACCCTGATGATGGCGGTGAAGTTTACGAAGAGTTGATTCCTAAATGGCGACAAATTAACGTCTTTGAAGGCGAACGTGTGGCGCGTGGTGAAGTGGTCTCTGATGGCCCACAAAATCCGCATGACATCTTACGCTTAAAAGGCGAAACCGCATTAGCGACTTATATCGTCAACGAAGTGCAAGACGTTTACCGTTTACAAGGCGTAAAAATCAACGACAAACATATTGAAGTGATTATTCGTCAAATGTTGCGTAAAGTTGAAATCACCGAAGGTGGTGAGTCGTCCTTTATCAAAGGCGAACAAGGCGAATATGCGCGTGTGGTCGAAGAAAACGATGCTTTAGAGCAAAATGGGGCGATTCCTGCCAAGTTTGAACGCTTGTTAATGGGTATCACTAAAGCCTCGTTAGCAACCGACTCCTTTATCTCTGCTGCATCCTTCCAAGAGACTACCCGTGTCTTGACCGAAGCCGCAGTGACAGGTAAAGAAGATGACTTACGTGGTCTCAAAGAAAACGTCGTGGTTGGTCGTTTGATTCCCGCAGGTACAGGTTTTGCTTATCATGCAGAACGCCGTCGTCAGCGTTTGGAAGAGTTATCACCTACCGTTAAAGTGGCCGAAATTGACGACATGGCAAGCCGTGCAGACCTTGAAAAAGAAGCTGCCGCACAAGCCTTGTTGGATGCTTTTAGCCAAGGTGACTAAGCAACGACAAAAAACATGAGGTGACTTTATGGCTTTTATGATTTAAGAGCGAGCTAAGTCCCCGATATGGTTAACAAAAAGCCCCCCATAAGTAATTATGGGGGGCTTTTTGTTGTGCTTGACGGCTAGACAAGCACTCTCTAAAATATCACACCCTCAAAAAGTCCGTTTATTCAAAACGGGTCGATTGAGGCTTTGTTAGGACTTACGCGGCTATCGCTTATTTGCTCACTAAATAATCGTTTTTAACGATTTTTAGCTCGCAAAACGCGCTAATTTCGGTGAAATGCGTCAGTCCTATTTGTTTTTTTACGGGAGAGAGTGCCGATATGGCAACAACAAATCAACTTATTCGTAAAGGTCGTACGACCCTTATCGAAAAATCTAAAGTTCCGGCGTTACAAGCCTGTCCACAACGTCGTGGTGTTTGCACCCGCGTTTACACTACAACACCTAAAAAGCCAAACTCTGCATTGCGTAAAGTATGCCGTGTGCGTTTAACATCGGGTTTCGAAGTATCTTCGTACATCGGTGGTGAAGGCCACAACTTGCAAGAACACAGTGTGGTCTTAATCCGTGGTGGTCGTGTTAAAGACTTACCTGGTGTGCGTTATCACACCGTTCGTGGTTCTTTAGATTGTGCTGGCGTTAAAAATCGTCAACAAAGCCGTTCTAAATACGGTGCAAAACGTCCTAAAACTAAATAATTAGTTTTGTGATGTAAGTAAGGCTGGACACTAAGTTCCAGAAAACCCTGAAGTTATTATTAGGTTATTGATATGCCAAGAAGACGCGTCGTAGCAGCCAGAGAAATTCTGCCCGATCCAAAATTTAAAAGCCAAACTGTTGCTAAATTTATCAACCATGTCATGGACAGTGGTAAAAAATCAGTAGCAGAAGGTATTGTATATGGCGCATTAGAGCGCGTGATTCAAAAAGGCAAAACGGATCCCGTTCGCTTCTTTGAAGACACTCTCGAGAAAGTGCGTCCAATGGTCGAAGTAAAAGCACGTCGTGTAGGCGGTGCTACTTATCAAGTGCCTATGGAAGTACGTCCCTCCCGTCGTACGGCCTTAGCGATGCGTTGGTTAGTAGATGCAGCAGCAAAACGTAGCGAAAAAACCATGGCTTTGCGTTTGGCAGGCGAATTGTTAGATGCTCACGAAGGCAAAGGCGCGGCTATTAAGAAGCGTGAAGATGTCCATCGTATGGCTGAAGCTAACAAAGCTTTCTCTCACTATCGTTTCTAATATTCACGGGACTGACGCATCGTACTGCGATAATCGTCAGTTCCAATAAATAAGGCTAGTTTGTGATCCAAACCAGCTTTCAAACGAGGACATTATCATGGCGAGAAGTACGCCACTTGAGCATTACCGCAATATCGGTATTAGTGCTCACATTGACGCAGGTAAAACCACTACCACTGAACGGGTATTGTATTACACAGGCGTTAATCACAAAATTGGTGAAGTGCATGAAGGCGCGGCCACCATGGACTGGATGGAACAAGAGCAAGAGCGTGGTATTACTATTACCTCTGCTGCAACCACTTGTTTCTGGTCGGGTATGGCCAATAATTTTGCTAAACATCGTATTAACATCATTGATACACCAGGTCACGTTGACTTCACGATTGAAGTAGAGCGTTCGATGCGGGTACTTGATGGTGCGTGTATGGTGTATTGTGCGGTCGGCGGTGTACAACCTCAATCCGAAACCGTATGGCGTCAAGCTAACAAATACAAAGTGCCTCGTATTGCTTTCGTTAACAAAATGGATCGTACAGGTGCAAACTTCTTCCGTGCTGTTGAGCAAATGAAGACGCGTCTTGGCGCGAATCCAGTACCCGTTGCGATTCCTGTTGGCGAAGAAGAACGCTTTGAAGGTATCGTTGACTTAGTCAAGATGAAAGCCATCATTTGGGATGAAGCTTCTCAAGGTATGAAATTTGAGTATGGTGATATTCCTGCCGACTTGGTTGAGACAGCCAACGTATGGCGTGAAAAAATGCTTGAAGCGGCTGCCGAAGCCTCTGAAGACTTGATGAATGAGTATTTAGAAAACGGTGACTTGAGCGAAGAGCAAATTTATCAAGCCTTGCGTATGCGTACTATTGCTTGTGAAATCCAACCAATGCTTTGTGGTTCTGCCTTTAAAAACAAAGGTGTGCAAGCCATGTTGGATGCGGTAATTCGTTATTTGCCCGCACCAGGTGATGTTGAAGCCATTAAAGGTATTCTCGACGACAAAGACGAAACAGAAGGCGAGCGTATTGCTTCTGATGATGAGCCATTTGCAGCTTTAGCATTCAAAATTATGAATGATAAGTTTGTCGGTTCATTAACCTTCATTCGTGTTTATTCTGGCGTTTTAAAGGCAGGTTCTGCGGTTTGGAATCCTGTCAAAATGAAGAAAGAACGTATTGGCCGTATCGTATTGATGCACGCTAACGAACGTGAAGATGTGGATGAAATCCGCGCAGGTGATATTGCGGCTGTTGCTGGTCTCAAAGATGTAACCACGGGTGATACCTTGTGTGATGAAAATCATGTCATCACCCTTGAGCGTATGGTGTTTCCTGAGCCTGTTATTTCTTTGGCTGTTGAGCCAAAAACTAAGGGCGACCAAGAAAAAATGGGCATTGCTTTAGGTCGTTTGGCCAAAGAAGACCCCTCATTCCGTGTCTGGACTGATGAAGAGTCAAGCCAAACGATTATTGCGGGTATGGGTGAGTTGCACTTAGAAATTCTTGTTGACCGTATGAAACGTGAGTTTGGTGTTGAAGCCAATATCGGTAAGCCACAAGTTGCTTACCGCGAAACGATTCGTAAGAGTGTTGAGCAAGAAGGCAAGTTTGTGCGTCAAACAGGTGGTCGTGGTAAATTCGGTCACGTTTATATCCGTTTAGAGCCGTTAGATACCGAAGTCGCTAACTACGAATACGCTGTAGAAGTGGTTGGTGGTACTGTACCTAAAGAGTTCTTTGGCGCGGTTGATAAAGGTATTCAAGAACGCATGAAGAATGGCGTTCTTGCCGGTTATCCTGTTGTTGGTGTTAAAGCGACCTTATTTGATGGTTCATACCATGACGTTGACTCTGACGAATTGTCGTTCAAAATGGCAGGTTCGATGGCATTCCGTCAAGGCTTTATGAAAGCTGATCCTGTATTGCTTGAGCCAATCATGAAAGTCGAAGTGGAAACACCAGAAGACTACATGGGTGACATCATGGGTGACTTAAACCGTCGTCGTGGTGTAATTCAAGGTATGGACGATTTGCCTGGTGGTACCAAGCAAATTCGTGTTGAAGTGCCATTGTCAGAAATGTTTGGTTATGCAACGTCCATGCGCTCTATGTCGCAAGGTCGTGCAACTTACTCGATGGAATTCGTTAAATATGCCGAAACACCACGCAACGTAGCTGATGCCATCATCGCTAAGTTTGCAGGCAAAGGCAAAGACGACGAAGAATAACTCTTTTTATGTTAATAACGATAGTTCTTCCCTCAAAGGGAAGAGCTTTTTTAGAGGATTGAATCATGGCTAAGGCTAAGTTTGAACGTAGTAAGCCGCACGTAAACGTCGGCACGATTGGTCACGTTGACCACGGTAAAACCACATTAACAGCTGCAATCAGCTTTATTTGTGCCAAGACCTATGGTGGTGATGTTAAAGCTCTGAACGAGATTGACTCCGCACCAGAAGAAAAAGCGCGTGGTATTACCATTAACACCGCTCACGTAGAATACAACTCGCCAAGCCGTCACTATGCACACGTTGACTGCCCAGGCCATGCTGACTATGTTAAAAACATGATTACAGGCGCGGCACAAATGGACGGCGCGATTTTGGTATGTTCGGCTGCTGACGGCCCAATGCCACAAACACGCGAACACATCTTATTGTCACGTCAAGTTGGCGTACCGTTCATTGTTGTATTCTTAAACAAATGCGACATGGTTGACGACGAAGAGTTGTTAGAATTGGTTGAGATGGAAGTGCGTGACTTGTTAAGCAAGTACGATTTCCCTGGTGATGACACCCCGATTATTCGTGGTTCTGCATTGCAAGCATTGAATGGCGAAGAAGGTCCATTTGGCGTAGCTTCTGTATTGAAATTGGTAGAAACGCTTGATGCGTACATTCCAGATCCAGTACGTGCGATTGATCGTCCGTTCTTGTTACCGATTGAAGACGTATTCTCGATTTCAGGTCGTGGTACTGTGGTCACAGGTCGTGTTGAGCGCGGCATCATCAAAGTGGGCGATGAAGTAGAGATTGTTGGCATCAAAGACACCGTTAAGAGTACGTGTACGGGTGTTGAGATGTTCCGTAAATTGCTTGACGAAGGTCGTGCTGGCGAGAACTGTGGTGTGTTATTACGTGGTATCAAGCGTGAAGACATTCAACGTGGTCAAGTATTGGCGAAGCCTGGTTCAATCAAGCCGCACACTCAATTCCAATCGGAAGTGTATGTGTTAAGCAAAGATGAAGGTGGTCGTCATACGCCATTCTTTAAAGGTTACCGTCCTCAGTTTTACTTCCGTACGACTGACGTAACTGGCTCTATTACATTGCCAGAAGGCGTAGAGATGGTTATGCCTGGTGACAACGTACAAATGACGGTTGAATTGATTCACCCGATTGCGATGGACGAAGGCTTACGCTTCGCTATCCGTGAAGGTGGTCGTACCGTTGGCGCAGGTGTTGTTGCCAAAATCATCAAGTAAGTTAATGACTTGATATAAAAAAGAGGCTTCGGCCTCTTTTTTTTGGGGCTAAAATCAGGACTTACGCGTTTAGGCCAAAATTAGCGATAACTCTGTAAGTCCCAAAAGTATTATTTTCAGTCTTTTCAAAGTATTTCGTATTTAATGCTTGCAAAGGATAGGGGGGTGGGCTATTATTCGCCACCCGCTGATGAGTCGGGGTTAGATTTACCGAATACGTAAATTTTAAACGTGTTTTGACAGCTGAGGCATCGTTCTCGGCATTATGTTTGTAGGCTTTTCGCTGTTCTTTTGTAACAGGCGAAGGGACTTTTTTATTTTTTGGCTTGGAGTTGCTGGTATGGCTAACCAGAGAATCCGCATCCGCCTGAAAGCCTTTGATCATCGTTTGATTGATCAATCGGCGCAGGAGATCGTAGAGACCGCCAAGCGCACTGGCGCACAGGTTTGTGGTCCGATTCCGATGCCCACTCGCATCGAGCGCTTTAACGTGCTGACTTCGCCGCATGTGAATAAAGATGCCCGCGATCAGTACGAAATTCGTACCCACAAAAGATTAGTAGATATTGTGCAGCCTACAGACAAAACTGTAGACGCATTGATGAAACTTGATCTTGCTGCTGGTGTCGATGTGCAGATTAGTTTGGGTTAATCGTTTTTCGTATCGCGCTACTATAATAACGTGGCGTTAAGAAGAGGTTAGAGGAAATGGCTATTGGTTTAGTCGGTCGTAAGTGCGGCATGACGCGCATTTTCACTGAAGCTGGTACTTCTGTTCCAGTCACAGTGATTGAAGTCGATCCCAACCGCATCACTCAGATTAAAACCTTAGAAACTGACGGCTATCAAGCTGTACAAGTAACCACTGGTGAACGTCGTGCTTCCCGTGTGACCAAGGCGATGGCTGGGCATTTTGCCAAGGCTGAGGTTGCTGCTGGTCGTGGTGTATGGGAATTCCGTGTAAACGGTGACGAAGCTGCAAAATATGCAGTAGGTGCCAGCATTGGTTTAGATGTCTTTGCAGTTGGTCAAGAAGTTGATGTGACTGGTACTAGCAAAGGTAAAGGTTTCCAAGGTGGTGTAAAACGCTGGAACTTCCGCACGCAAGATGCAACACATGGTAACTCTGTGTCTCATCGTGTGCATGGTTCTACGGGTCAAAACCAGTCTCCTGGTCGCGTGTTTAAAGGCAAAAAAATGGCTGGTCACATGGGTGACGAACGCGTAACCGTACAGGGTTTGGAAGTGATTTCCGTTGATGTCGAACGTTCTGTGCTTTTGGTAAAAGGCGCGGTTCCGGGGGCAACTGGCTACGATGTGATTGTACGTCCATCGGTTAAGGCCTAAGGGGAGCTAAGCGTGAATCTGAAGACTGTTTCCGGCGCGGCTGTTGAGCTGTCCGAAGTTGCCTTCGGCAAAGAATTTAACGAAGCACTCGTGCATCAGGTGGTTACTGCATATTTAGCAGGTGGCCGTCAGGGTACGCGCGCTCAAAAGACACGTGCCGAAGTAAGTGGCGGCGGCAAGAAACCTTTTAAACAAAAGGGAACTGGTCGTGCGCGTGCGGGTTCAATCCGTAGTCCTATATGGCGTGGTGGTGGCAAAACTTTTGCTGCTAAACCGCAAGATTGGGCTCAGAAAGTAAACCGTAAAATGTATCGTGGTGCGATGCAGTGTATTCTTGCTGAACTTGTTCGCCAAGATCGTTTGATTTTGGTCGAAGACTTTACAGTTGATGCGCCTAAGACGAAAGACTTAGTTGCGAAATTGAAAAGTTTAGGTGCAGAAAATGTGCTTATCGTGACCGAAGCAATTGACGAGAATTTATATTTGGCTGCACGTAACTTGCCTCATGTTGAGGTAATTGATACGGCTGCTGTTGATCCAGTCAGCTTGATTGGTTTTGACAAGGTATTAATGTCAGTGCCAGCCGCTAAAAAATTAGAGGTGGAATTGGGATGAACAACGAACGTTTATACCAAGTAATCCTTGGCCCGCACATCTCCGAAAAAGCAAATATTGTCGCCGAAGCCCACAATCAAGTGGTTTTTAAAGTGCGTACAGACGCTAATAAGCTGGAGATTAAAAAAGCTGTAGAAAAATTGCTCGGCGTTAAAGTCGAAGCGGTTAATACAGTTTTAGTTAAAGGTAAGACAAAGCGTTTTGGTCGTACCCCAGGTCGTCGCTCGGACATCAAGAAAGCCTACATTACGTTGCCGGCTGGTACTGAAGTTCAGTTAGCTGATGTAACTGAATAAGGGTGAGGAGCGCGTTATGCCTATTGTAAAATGTAAACCAACGTCGCCTGGCCGTCGTTTTGTTGAGAAAGTCGTTAACCCCGACTTGTATAAAGGTCGTCCTTACGCACCTTTAGTCGAAAGCAAAAAAAGAACAGGTGGTCGTAATAATAACGGTCACATCACTACCCGTCATATCGGTGGTGGTCATAAGCAGTTGTATCGTATCGTTGATTTTAAACGCAATAAAGATGGCGTACCTGCCGTTGTTGAGCGTTTAGAATACGATCCTAACCGTTCTGCAAACATTGCTCTGTTAAAATATGCTGACGGTGAACGTCGTTATATTATTGCAGCTAAAGGCCTAAAAGTCGGCGATGCAGTGCAGTCTGGTGATGATGCGCCTATTAAAGTGGGTAATGCTTTACCGTTGCGTAATATGCCACTCGGTGCAACTTTGCACTGTATGGAATTAAAAGCAGGTAAAGGTGCTCAGTTGGCACGTTCTGCTGGTACATCCGTCCAATTATTGGGTCGTGATGGTGCCTATGCCATTGTGCGTTTGCGCTCTGGTGAAATGCGTAAAATCCATGTGGATTGTCGCGCAACGTTTGGCGAAGTTTCTAACTCCGAGCACAATTTGCGCTCGTTGGGTAAAGCAGGTGCTAGTCGTTGGCGTGGTGTTCGTCCTACCGTTCGTGGTACGGCAATGAACCCAGTCGACCATCCGCACGGTGGTGGTGAGGGACGTACGTTTGGTAAGCATCCAACCACTCCATGGGGCGTGCAAACCAAGGGTTACAAAACCCGCAGTAATAAGCGTACGACTAACATGATTGTACGTGATCGTCGCGTCAAGTAATAGGAAAAGAGGAGACTAACTGTGCCTCGTTCACTTAAGAAAGGCCCGTTTGTAGATACGCATCTTTTTGCGAAAGTTGAAGCCGCATTGGCTGCCAACTCCAGAAAGCCCATTAAGACTTGGTCGCGTCGGTCGATGATTTTGCCAGAAATGGTAACTCTCACCATCGCTGTGCATAACGGCCGTCAACATGTGCCTGTTTTAATTAGCGAGCATATGGTTGGCCATAAACTCGGCGAATTCGCACCAACCCGCACTTATCGCGGTCATGGTGTCGATAAAAAAGCCAAACGCTAAGGGGTGAGTAATGGAAGCTGTTGCTAAACTTCGCGGCGCGCCAATCTCTGCCCAGAAAGCACGTTTAGTGGCTGATCTGGTGCGTGGTATGCCCGTGGAGCGTGCGCTGAATACACTAGAATTCAGCACCAAAAAAGCTGCCCACTTTGTTAAAAAAGTGATTCAGTCGGCAATTGCCAATGCTGAACACAACAATGGTGCAGACGTGGATGAGCTCAAAGTCGCCACGATCTTTGTTGATGAAGGTATTACCTTGAAACGTATCATGCCACGCGCCAAAGGCCGTGCCGATCGTATCAGCAAGCGTACTTGCCATATCACCGTCAAAGTCGCGGAATAAGTGGGGTCGGGAAATGGGTCAGAAAGTTCATCCAATAGGCATTCGTCTCGGTGTTATTAAACGTCACAATGCCAACTGGTATGCTAGTCCAAAAAACTATGCTGATTTTTTGCTTACTGATTTGGCGGTACGTGAGTATCTCTATAAGAAGCTAAAAAATGCTGCTGTAAGCCGTATTTTGATTGAACGTCCATCTGAGACGGCACGTATTACTATTAGTACGGCACGTCCAGGCATTATCATCGGTAAAAAAGGTGAAGATGTTGAGCGTTTAGGTCGTGAAGTCGCCAAATTGATGAAGACACCTGTCCAAATCAATATTGACGAAATTCGTAAGCCTGACCTTGATGCGCGTTTAGTTGCTGAAAGCATTGCTGCACAATTAGAAAAACGTGTGATGTTCCGTCGTGCCATGAAGCGCGCTGTACAAAATACGATGCGTGCTGGTGCTAAAGGTATCAAAGTCGAAGTGTCTGGTCGTTTAGGCGGTGCAGAAATTGCCCGTTCTGAGTGGTATCGTGAAGGTCGCGTGCCTTTACATACGCTACGTGCCGATATTGATTATTCGATTATGCGTGCTGAAACCACTTATGGTTGTATTGGTGTCAAAGTTTGGATTTTCAAAGGTGAGATTTTAGGTGGTATGGCGCAAGCAATGCAACCAGCACCAGTTGAAGAATCTAAGCCCGCCAAAAAACGTGGTGGCCGTGAAGATCGTGAAGAGCGTGGCGGTCGTGAAGATCGTGGCGGTCGTGGCGGTCGTAACGCGGAAGCAAAGGGGTAATAAAAGATGTTACAGCCTAAACGTACCAAGTTCCGTAAGGTTCATAAAGGCCGTAATACTGGCTTAGCTCATCGTGGTAGCACCGTTGCTTTTGGTAGCATCGCGTTAAAATCCCTTGAGCGTGGTCGTATTACTGCACGTCAAATTGAAGCTGCGCGTAGAACGATTACTCGTCGTGTCAAGCGTGGCGGTAAAATTTGGATTCGTGTCTTCCCAGACAAGCCAATTACCGAAAAGCCCTTAGAAGTTCGTATGGGTAACGGTAAAGGTAATGTTGAATACTGGGTTGCCGAAATTCAACCAGGCAAAATCCTCTACGAAATCGAAGGTGTTTCTGAGGAATTAGCGCGTAAAGCATTTGCTTTAGCTGCTGCTAAATTGCCTGTCAAAACAACCATCGTGATGCGGACGGTGATGTAATGAATGCAACAGAATTGCGTCAGAAGACTGTAGAAGAACTTAGTACTGAGCTTGATGGTCTCCAGTTGCAGCAATTTAAGCTGCGTATGGCGAAAGCTACTGGCCAACTCGCTAAGACGCATCAGGTAGGGCAGGTTCGTAAAGATATCGCCCGTATCAAAACAGTCTTGACTGAAAAACAAGGTGGCTGAGATGACAGAGCAGACCAATACCCAACGGACATTGACAGGTAAAGTAATCAGCAACAAGATGGATAAATCCATCACCGTGTTGATTGAGCGTCTTGTCAAACATCCAAAGTACGGTAAATACATCCGTCGCTCCACCAAATTGCACGCACATGACGAAAGTAATGTGTGTCAAGAAGGCGATATTGTCACCATCGCGGAATGTCGTCCTTTATCCAAGACTAAGGCTTGGACATTGGTCGCTGTGGTTGAATCGGTAAAATAACGTAGTGAATTGCTAGAGTTTCTCTAACATATCGCTAAATAAGCTGATTTTTACTTGTATCCCTGTGCGATATTGGGTAGGATTACCGCCCCTTCGCATGGGGTTCATAGGTTTGGAGTAGAGCAATGATTCAGACCGAAACGATGCTCGATGTAGCAGACAACAGCGGCGCACGTCGCGTCCAGTGCATTAAAGTGCTGGGTGGCTCGCATCGTCGTTACGCTTCTGTGGGCGATATTATTAAGGTCGCGGTTAAGGAAGCAATTCCTCGTGGTAAAGTCAAAAAAGGCGATGTCATGAATGCGGTGGTAGTGCGTACCAAATTTGGTATTCGCCGTCCAGACGGTTCATTGATTCGTTTTGATGACAACGCTGCGGTATTGTTGAATAACCAGAAAGCCCCCATCGCTACCCGTATTTTCGGGCCGGTAACTCGCGAATTGCGTACAGAGCAATTCATGAAAATCATCTCGCTGGCACCTGAAGTGCTTTAAGGGTGGGACTCATGGCAAAGATTAAAAAAGATGACGAAATTATCGTTATCACTGGTAAAGACAAAGGTAAGCGCGGCAAAGTTTTGTCCGTTGCTGATGGACGTGTCACTGTTAGTGGTATCAACTTAGTGAAAAAACACGTTAAGCCGAATCCGGCTCGTGGCACTCAAGGTGGTATTGTAGAGAAAGAAGCAGCATTAGCTATTTCTAATGTGGCTTTGATTAATCCTGAGACACAAAAAGCAGATCGCGTTGGTTACAAGTTGTTAGACGATGGTACAAAAGTTCGTACTTTTAAATCTAATGGCGCTGTAGTAAACGCTAAGTAATAGGTTGGTTTGACATGGCCAGACTTAAAGGCGTGTACAAAAATGAGCTAACTCTTAAGTTAAAAGAAGAGTTAGGTCTTGAGAATGTGATGCAAGTCCCTCGCATCACAAAAATTACTCTGAATATGGGAGTGGGCGGTGCCGCGCAAGATAAAAAGATGCTTGATGGTGCCGTGGCCGATATGCAGCTGATTTCTGGCCAGAAACCCGTCATTACTCTTGCTCGTAAATCGATTGCAGGCTTCAAAATTCGTGAAGGCTGGCCAATTGGTTGTAAAGTCACGTTACGTGGCGACCGCATGTACGAATTCTTGGATAGATTGATTTTTATCACTATTCCTCGTATCCGTGACTTCCGTGGTTTTAGCCCGAAAGCCTTTGATGGTCGTGGCAATTACAGCATGGGCATTAAAGAACAAATCGTATTCCCCGAAATTGATTTTGATAAAATCTCTCAAATTCGTGGTTTAGATATTACCGTTACCACCACTGCGGCTACAGACGATCAAGGTCGTGCGTTACTGCGTGCCTTCGGCTTTCCTTTTAAGTGAGAACGCGCCATGGCTAAAAGAAGCATGATTAACCGCGAAGCCAAACGCGAGAAAACTGTTGCCAAATATGCTGAATTACGTCAGCAATTAAAGGCATCTATTAAAAATGTCAACGTAAGCGATGAAGAGCGTTGGGCAGCAATTTTAAAATTGCAATCTTTGCCTCGTAACTCTTCACCATGTCGTTTACGTAATCGTTGTGGCATCACAGGTCGTCCTCACGGTTATTTCCGTAAGTTCGGTTTGGCTCGTATCAAATTGCGTGAAGCAGTGATGCAAGGTGATGTGCCAGGCGTCGTTAAGGCCAGTTGGTAAGAGGAAAGACGCATGAGTATGCAAGATACCGTTGCGGATATGCTCACTCGCATTCGCAACGCGCAATTAGCACGTAAGCAAACAGTTGGTATGCCAGTTTCCAAACTGAAAACCGCTATTGCTAATGTGTTACTCGATGAAGGTTATATTTCTTCTGTAGAGACTGAAGGTTTGTCATTAACCTTAGGTTTAAAATACTACGAAGGCAAACCTGTTATTGAACAAATTAAACGTGTGAGCCGTCCAGGTTTGCGCATTTATAAAGGTAAAGATGATTTAGATCCAGTCAAACAAGGCTTGGGTGTACTCATTATTTCTACTAACAAAGGCATCATGACCGATCGCGCCGCTCGTGCAGCGGGTGTGGGTGGTGAAGTGATTGCTCTCGTTTCTTGATAGGTGCAAGCATGTCTCGCGTGGCTAAAGCTCCAGTTGCTCTTCCCAAAGGGGTTGAGGTAACTCTAAATGGCCAAGACCTACAAGTGAAGGGCAGCAAAGGTGCATTAGCACTCACTCTTCACACATTGGTTGAAGCTAAACAAGAGGGCGACACTTTGGTGTTTGTTCCTCGCCAAGATACTCAAGACGCTTGGATGCAAACAGGTACGGCTCGTGCCTTAGCAAACAATGTCGTTAAGGGTGTTAGTGTTGGTTTTGAACGTAAATTGCAATTGATTGGTGTGGGTTATAAAGCAGCCGCTAAAGGTAAAGTGTTAAACTTAGCCTTAGGCTACTCTCATCCGATTGATTTTAATTTGCCCGAAGGTGTGACGGCTGAAACACCAACGCCAACCGAAATCATTTTGAAATCTGTCAACAAGCATTTGTTAGGACAGGTTGCCGCTAATGTTCGTGCTTTCCGTCCACCAGAGCCATACAAAGGCAAGGGTGTCCGTTATGCGGATGAAGTAGTTCTCCGTAAGGAAGCTAAGAAGAAATAACGCGTGAGGTTCGTCATGAACGTAAAGAAAGAAGCTCGCTTACGGCGCGCCAAAAGCACTCGTTTGAAAATTCGCGAGCTGGGTGCTGTGCGTCTGTGTGTCAACCGCACGCCGCGTCATATTTATGCCCAAGTCATTTCTGCCGATGGTGGTCAAGTCTTGGCTCAAGCCTCAACTTTAGATGCCAGCTTGCGTGATGGTGCGACCGGCAACATCGAAGCTGCTAAAAAAGTAGGCTTATTAGTTGCTGAACGTGCTAAAGCGGCTGGTGTTACCAAAGTTGCCTTTGATCGTTCCGGCTTTCAGTATCATGGCCGCATCCAAGCTTTAGCTGATGCTGCTCGCGAAGGCGGTTTGGAGTTCTAAGATGGCTAAGGTTGAACAAAACGAAGGCTTTGTAGAAAAGCTCGTTGCCGTAAATCGTGTTGCTAAA
>Ga0209599_10000470_pt1 | contig 25958 bp, 21 predicted proteins | sample Shrwel_input2_FT_FD_187534 | JGI IMG/M metagenome (GOLD analysis project Ga0209599, IMG submission 187534) | Subsurface microbial communities from deep shales in Ohio, USA - Utica-3 well 1 S input2 FT (SPAdes) (version 2) ... | reverse complement strand
AGCTCTTCCTTATTAAATGTTACCGCAGGAATAGCATGATTTATGGCACGCTCTAAAACTTTGGCATGCTGATTGTTAGCAAACACAGCAACTACGTTCCCAAGAGTATTGTTTTTAAAATGTAATATGATTTTTTCGGCATTAGTCCCCGAACCTGAAGCAAATATTACAATCTTTTTCATTTATTTTAAGAGTATAAAGTATAACGATCAAAAAACTGATTTTGTATCGTCATAAGTGATTTTTACAGCACAAAAAAAAGAATAATAAATGACAAATAATTAAAAATACTCCTCTTTGTTAAATTAATTTTTTAAATTCGTAGTCATATTTATTAACTAAAAAAGTGGTTGTAAAATATTTTTTTTATTTTTGCCAACTAATTAAAATTTAAAATTAAAGATTATGTCAGACATTGCATCAAGAGTAAAAGCGATTATCGTAGACAAATTAGGTGTTGACGAAAACGAAGTTGTTACAGAAGCAAGCTTCACAAACGATTTAGGTGCTGATTCATTAGACACTGTAGAGCTTATCATGGAGTTCGAAAAAGAATTTGATATTCAAATTCCAGACGACCAAGCGGAAAACATTGCTACTGTAGGTCAAGCTATTTCTTACATCGAAGAAGCTAAAAAATAATACTTATCTAAACATCTGTAAGGCTCAAATCTTACAGATGTTATTATTTTTTACTGTCTTTATCAAAATCTTTTTATAGATTTGTAAAAACATTGATTGTATTACAATCATAAAATATTATGTAATACCCCATTGTTTCTTTTAGTTATTATTAAAAGTACTATGGGTTTTTTTATATCAAACAAAATCAACCAAACTATGCAACTAAAGCGAGTAGTAGTAACAGGATTAGGAGCACTTACCCCCATTGGAAACAACATTCAAGAATATTGGGATGGATTAGTAAACGGTAAAAGCGGTGCTGCCCCGATCACTTATTATGATACCGAAAAACACAAAACCAAATTTGCTTGCGAGGTAAAAAACTTCAACATTGAAGAATATATCGACCGAAAAGAAGCAAGACGTATGGATAAATTTGCTCAGTATGCCATTGTAGCAGGCGAACAAGCCATTGCAGACGCTGGAATTTCTGACACTAACGTTGACAAAAAAAGAGTCGGTGTTATTTGGGGCGCCGGAATTGGTGGATTAGAAACTTTTCAAGAAGAAGTACTAAACTATGCCAAAGGAGATGGAACACCTCGTTTCAATCCATTCTTTATCCCTAAAATGATTGCCGATATTGCTCCTGCACACATTTCGATGCGCAATGGGTTTATGGGACCTAACTACACCACTGTTTCTGCCTGTGCCTCTTCAGCCAACGCTTTGATTGATGCTTTCAACTACATTCGTTTAGGAATGTGTGATGTCATCATTTCAGGCGGATCGGAAGCTGCTGTAACTATTGCTGGTATGGGAGGTTTTAATTCTATGCAAGCTTTATCAACCAGAAACGAAAGTCCAGAAACAGCTTCAAGACCTTTTGATGCCACTCGTGACGGATTTGTTTTGGGTGAGGGAGCTGGCGCTATAGTCTTAGAAGAATACGAACATGCCAAAGCGCGTGGTGCCAAAATATATTGTGAAGTAGGTGGTGGCGGAATGTCATCTGACGCCTACCATTTAACAGCTCCGCATCCGGAAGGAATTGGAGTAATTGCCGTAATGGAAAATACTTTGCGTGATGCCGGAATGAAACCCGAAGATGTAGACCACATCAACACTCACGGAACCTCAACGCCTCTCGGGGATGTTGCCGAGTTGAAAGCAATTAGCCATGTTTTTGGCGATCACGCTAAGAACATCAACATCAATTCAACCAAGTCAATGACTGGTCACTTGTTAGGAGCTGCTGGTGCCATTGAAGCAATTGCTTCTATCCTGGCGATGCAACACGGAATTGTCCCTCCAACCATAAACCACAGTACCGTGGATGAAAACATTGATCCTTCTCTAAATTTAACGCTTAACAAAGCGCAAAAAAGAGAGATTAAAGTAGCCATGAGTAATACTTTCGGGTTTGGTGGTCACAATGCATGTGTCTTATTCAAAAAATTAGATTAATCTCAATATGAGTATTATCAAAAAAATATTTTCATCTTCCCGTTCTACCGAGGACGGGATTTTTTTTGATAAACTCGAAAAACTACTAGGTTTTAAACCTTTAAACCTCAATAATTACAAAAAAGCATTCACGCATCGCTCGATGAACAAGGTGGATGAAAACGGAGGCCAAATCAATTATGAACGTCTAGAATTTTTAGGCGATGCCATGCTGGGTTCGGTAATTGCCGCCCATTTATTCAATAAAGTGCCCACTGGAGACGAAGGCTATTTGACCAAAATGCGTTCTAAAATTGTAAGCAGGGAACATTTAAATGAATTAGGCAAAGATTTCAATTTAATAGAATTCGTTGAAAGTAAAGTTTCGCCCCAACATTTTGGCGAAAACGTTCACGGAAATATTTTTGAAGCTTTTATTGGCGCTATTTATTTGGATCGTGGATACGTGTATTGTGAAAAATTCATTCATAAAAAAATCATCAAACCTTACGTAGATATTGATCGTCTAGAAGGAAAAGTTATTAGTTATAAAAGTTTACTGATAGAATGGTGCCAAAAGGAAAAAAAACCCTTCCATTATGAAATTTATGACGACAATGGGACCGGGAATCAAAAGTTTTTTGGGGTAAAATTACACATTGACAACAAAGTTGTTGCCAAAGCAAGAGCCACATCTAAAAAGAAAGCCGAAGAAATAGCTTCTAAACGAGCGTATTTTGTTTTTCAGCAGAAGATTGATAATAAATAATCTTAACCTTCCATCATTCCGAAACAAAAAACTCTGCAATTTTCCAATCACAGAGTTTTGTTCATAAATTAATGATTGCCAAAAACACAAACAAGGATTTTTAATTCTACTAAAGCATTCAATAGTTGGATTTACATATTATCTTTGATTGCCTTTTCAAAAGATGTTGTATCATCTATACTTCCTTCAATAGTTTGCAGAATTTTACCTTTTTTTATTAAAAATGTCTTTGGTAATACGTTAATATTAATTACCGATTTTTTATTCAAAAAATCATCAACGGCATTTTTACTAAAATTATCAATTAATGTAAGTTCCGACCATGAAAAATGATGTTCTTTCATTGAATTTACAGTCGTCACAGTGTCTTCATCTTTAGAAAATGAAATAAACTTTACTTTATTACCATATTTCTTTTTCAAGGAATTTAAGTATGGTATTTCCTCAACACAAGGTGAACACCAACTGGCCCACTGATTTAAAATAACTAATGTGTCTTTTTTAAGATAATTGTTATAGACGACACTTTTATCAAGATTAGTATTTTGCTTAATTTCAATTTTAAATTTGTCTTTAAAAGCAAAAACTAAAGCGATTATAATAATTAATGTAAAAAAATATTTTTTGTATTTCATGTGAAAAATAATATTTACTTAGATAAAGATTCTTTTATTTAATTGCATTATTCTTTTGTTTAATTGAAATATCTACTTTTATGAATCTTCCTATTTCATCTTTTTCAATTAAATAATCTCCCACTTTTACCTTATATACAATACCATCCTCCTCATAAGTTAAACTTTTGTTTATCTTTAATTTTTTTAAATTATTGCTATCAATCTCTTTTAGAATCTCAGATCCAAGTTGTTCAACATCAATATACCCTTTGAAAGTATCTTCATCTATTGATATATAATCTTTTTTACTCCCCCATGAGCAAGCGTAGGTTGGCGAACGTGGAGTCCATCTCCAGCAACAAACTTCTGTTGATATCGATATAAACCCATAGGAAAGACCAATTGAAACACATTTTCCGATTTTAGCTACGTTTGTAATAGAATTAAGGTTTGCTTGATTGTTTTTTACTAAATTACTTTGGCTTGTAGTATTTTCATCACTTATTGCTTCCTTTGAACAAGCAACAAATAAAACTGCACTTACTAAAAACACAAGTGCTAAATAAACTGGGTTAAATTTTTTCATTTCTTTCTTAATTAATCATTTTACCTACTATCGTTTATTCTGGGTTTCTGTTCGGCTTCTTTTCCCCATTCCATTTTTACTCGTCGTTATCTTCTGGTTCTATTGACATGAACCTATCGAATTTCTGAATAGATCATTCACTTGTACAATGTTTAAAATTTCAATCAAACAACAACTTTCATAATGTGTTTTAGTTCAAAAGCGCTTGTTAAACTTTCGTAAAGCAAAAAAAAAAAAAAAATTTACCTACTAATTTTTGAAGTTTAACTTTTGTTACGGTTTTTCCGTAATAATTGTTAAATTCTAAAACGCAATCGTTTTCGTTAATAAATTAGCAAAAAGCTAACGCTTCTTCCTTACATAAATACTTTATTAGTAGTATATTTACATTTTATTTTGAATCCTATGGCCATTCATAAATTACAGCTGGAAGATTTCGATCAAATTGATTATGAGCTCATTGCCATTCATACCACGCTAGAGGATTATCGGTTGGCTTTTAAAATAAACCAGCAATTAGGGATTTTACTTTCCAAAAATAGCGATGAAATTCCGATAGAAGTCAGCAAACAAAACACCTCTTTTTCCAGGTTTACATTTGATGATGAGACAACTATGATGACTTGGGATTTAATTCAAAACAAACAAGAAATAGAATTACCAGTTCTAACCAAAAACGCAACGCTTTTTCAAGACAAAATGGTAGCTACTCAAGTGAATTTGATCACCGAATTGAAAAAAGCAGATTACCTGCTCAAAATTGAACACGAAAATCAAATAAAAATAAAAGACATCATTAGTAAAATAAATAAGATTGAAGCCATTAGCACGGTATATGAGGTAGATGCCAATGAGATTAAATCGAAAAACAACTTAATTTTTTAAGAAATGCCAACAAGTAAAAAGACAAAAATTGTAGCTACGTTAGGCCCTGCCTGTAGTTCCAAAGAAGTGATAAAAAAAATGATGGATGCGGGAGTCGATGTGTTTCGAATCAACTTCTCTCATGCCGATTATTCAGATGTTTCTGAAAGAATTCGAATCATTAGGGAACTAAACGACGAATTTGGCTACACAACCGCTATCCTTGCCGATTTACAAGGCCCAAAACTTCGCGTAGGAGTCATGAAAGAAGATGTGGTCGTTAACGAAGGTGATTTGGTAACCTTTCAAACGGCAGAAGACGTTCCTGGCACGCAGGACAATGTTTATATGACCTACAAAACCTTCCCGAAAGATGTAAATCCTGGGGAAAGAATTTTATTAGACGACGGAAAATTAATTTTCGAAGCCGTTTCTACCGACAGAAAAACAAAAGTAGTATGTAAAGTCATTCAAGGAGGTCCTTTGAAATCGAAAAAGGGAGTTAATCTTCCTAATACAAAGGTTTCTTTACCGGCTTTGACCGAAAAAGACATCAAAGACGCCATTTTTGCTTGTGAAAACAAAGTCGATTGGATGGCACTTTCTTTTGTGAGAACCCCTGAAGATTTGAAGGATTTACGCGACTTAATTGAAAAACATTCGGATCATAAAATTCCGATTGTAGCTAAAATTGAAAAACCGGAAGCTGTAGAAAATATCGACAAAATCGTGGGGCATTGCGACGGATTAATGGTAGCTCGTGGCGATCTGGGCGTTGAAATTCCAGCGCACGAAGTGCCATTAATTCAGAAAAAACTAATTCACAGAGCTAAATTGGCGCGTATTCCAGTAATTGTGGCCACACAAATGATGGAAACCATGATTACCAGCTTAACCCCTACACGCGCTGAAGTAAATGACGTAGCCAATTCGGTTATGGATGGTGCCGATGCAGTGATGCTTTCGGGTGAAACTTCGGTAGGAAATTACCCAGTTCAGGTAATCGAAAAAATGTCGCAAATTATTAAAGCAGTAGAAGATTCACCACTTATTCACGTGCCACAAAAGCAACCGCAAATCAAAACCAATCGTTTTGTAACCAAACATATTTGTTATCATGCCGCCATTTTAGCTGATGATATCGAAGCTAAAGCTATTACAACCTTAACAAACAGTGGTTATACGGCCTTCCAAGTCTCGGCTTGGCGCCCTCATGCTCATGTATTAGTGTTCACGTCGAACAAACGTATCTTAACTCAATTGAATTTATTATGGGGTGTAAAAGCTTTCTTCTATGATAAATTTGTGAGTACTGACGACACTATAGACGATATTAACGTCATGGCCAAAGAAAGAGGTTATGTGAAAAAAGGCGATATCTTGGTTAACCTTGCTGCCATGCCGGTAGTAGCCAAAGGAATGGTTAATACGTTAAGAATTTCGGAGATAGAATAAAATATTACAAACTTTCAATCCGAACGTTATTAAATATCTTTTACCACAGATTCACAGATTACTTAAATTATTAAAAACCTGAGAATCTGCGGTAAATTTTTTTTGGAACCTTAAAAAACAGATTACTTAAATTTACTAAATTTTTGAAAGCCTAAAATTCAAACCGTAGTTGCACCACTACGGTTTTTTTTATTTCGGTATTGAGGTTAGACAATGAAATACCTAACAATCGAACCGAGTCTTTCATTTTTTCCTGATACAGTAACTCCTTCGCGTTTTGCAACAGCAACCCGCCATCCGAAATAAAATAGGGTAATGTTTTGCTTCTCGTTTGTTGGGTAAAATCGGAATATTTGATTTTTAGTGTAATCGTTTTTCCAGAAATTTTGTGTTTTTGCAATCGCTTAGAAAGTTCTTTCGCAATGCGTTCCAAGCGCTCTTCCATAAAAATTTCGGAAGTCAAATTGGTTCCAAACGTATGTTCAGCCGCTACTGATTTGGTCGTTCTGTTTGGTTTTACCTGACTGTTGGAAAAACCGCGAACCAAGTAAAAATAATGTCTTCCGCTTTTTCCAAAATGTTCGTCCAAAAATTCTAAGGTTTTCGATTTCAAATCGGAACCGGTATAAATGCCCAATTGGTACATTTTCTCGGTCGTTACTTTTCCAATTCCGTAGAATTTTTTGACATCCAATCCTTCCAAAAAAGTTTCCACATCTTCCGGATTAATTGTTTTTTGACCGTTGGGTTTGTTATAATCGGAAGCAATTTTGGCCACAAATTTATTCACCGAAATTCCTGCCGAGGCGGTTAATCCTACTTCTTCAAAAATTCTTTTTCTAATTTCCTGTGCCAATAACGTAGCACTTGGATTCCCTTTTTTGTTTTCGGTTACATCAAGATACGCTTCGTCCAATGATAGTGGCTCGACCAAGTCGGTATAGTCATGAAATATTTTTCTGATTTTTTTGGAAATCTCTTTATACCGGTCAAATCGCGGACGTACAAAAATTAAATCAGGACACAAACGCTTGGCCTGAATACCACTCATGGCACTGCGCACCCCAAACTTTCGCGCTTCATAACTCGCTGCCGAAACCACGCCACGCACTTCGCTTCCGCCTACAGCTAAAGGCTTTCCTTTGAGCTCTGGATTATCCATTTGCTCAACAGAAGCATAAAAAGCATCCATATCAACGTGGATTATTTTTCTTTGCGGAATTGATTCGGTCATTACACAAATTTAATACCTTTATCGTATGATTGAAATAGAACGCAAATTTTTAGTTTTAAATGACGATTTTAAAACGCAAGCTACTTCCCAAAATAGGATTGTTCAAGGGTATTTGAATTCGAATCCGGAAAGAACCGTTCGTGTTAGGATAAAAGGCGGTAAAGGTTATTTGACCATAAAAGGCAAAGGAAACGAGAGCGGCACCACCCGAATGGAATGGGAAAAAGAAATTCCACTAACCGATGCCGAACAGTTGCTTTCTATTTGTGAAAAAGGGATAATTGACAAAATTCGCTACGAGATCCCTGTTGAAAATCACACCTATGAAGTGGATGTGTTTGTCGGGGAGAACAACGGATTGATTATTGCTGAAATAGAATTAATTTCTGAGGCTGAAAATTTTAAAAGACCTACTTGGCTAGGAAATGAAGTTACAGGCGAAGAACGTTACTATAATGCCTATTTAAGCAACAAACCGTACCTTACCTGGTAATTATTTCTTGTGGGCCACTTCTATTTTAACCCGCATTTCTCCACTTGCTTTATTGGTTGCCAAATACATGAATGCTCTTTTAGATAAATCTATTTCACGGGAACGCACGTGAGGCCCTCTATCATTGATTCTAACAATTATAGATTTTCCATTTCTAAGATTGGTAACACGAACTTTGGTTCCGAAGGCAAATCTTCTATGGGCTGCGGTAAGTTTTTTATTGTCGAAACGCTCACCACTGGCCGTTCTTCTTCCATTGAATTTATTAGAATAGTAGGAAGCATGGGCATTACTTTTATACAACTTATAATTGTACAAGCCTTCTTCAACAGAAAGACTATCAATAAGAGCTAATGTAGAGTCAGGTTTAATGGTGTCTTGAACAATATGCGTATGTCCTTTTTGACTTTCAAATTTTTGAAAAGAAAAATTTGAAGTCATAAACGAAGCGATAATAGTGGTAATCCCGATATATATTTTATTAATCATATTCCTTATTATTTACTCCACATTATACAAATACCGTACCCAAAAACAAAAAAAGCCCTACAAAAGAGGACTTTAGTATTATTATGCCAACCAGCTAGACCATGGCAAGCGCAACAAAATAAGCGCTAAACCCAATCCGTACATGACGGCTATTTTTTTAAACTTGGCAGGACTTTCCGTCAAATTTTTATGTTTTGACCATCCCACAGTGATTAATACAATTGCGATTATATTAATTAAAGGGTGCTCCATTGAAGTCAAACGTAAAGCTGAATCTTTCATATTAAACCCTGACAAACCTAACGGAGAAACGAAATATAAAATTAATCCAGCCAACAACTGAATGTGAGTAGCTATTAATCCGAACAATGCAATTTTTCTGTCTTTGGCTGTAAATTCTTTGTTTGAAGTTAACCCCAACACACTGTTTAGTACGGCAAATACTAATAATAGCAACGCTACATACGCCCAACCGGAATGAAATTTTTGAATGAATTCGTACATTTTGTAAGTTTTAGTTGAAACAAATATAATAAAAAAACCACTCGATTAACGAGTGGTTTTTAAAGTATTTACTTTCTGAAGTATTAGAAATTATAACGAAAAGTGAAATTCCATGTTCTCCCAAAACCAAAGTAACCTTGGTTACGCACATCTATACCTTTGTATAAAGTGCTTGTAGAAGTGGCTTTAATATTTGAATTAGATTCTGAAATATATACCTCGTCAAAAACGTTATTTACATTTAATCTAATAGAGAAAAAGTCTTTTGAGTCTTTAACACGATTTAATTTTAATGATAAACCAGCGTCTACTAGATCATACTCCGGTAATTCCAAGTTGTCTTTTACAGCACCAACGTTAGAATAAAGTTTGCTGTAATTTCTATAATCGGCATCAACAGAGAAACCTTTTACGATTTCATATTTTAATCCGGCACCCCAAGTTGTTTGAGCTGCATCACCAACTTTACCTCCATCAACATCGGTTTGCGTTTCTCTTAAAACATTCAAACTTTCGTCTGTTTCGATTCTAAGCGCTTCTCCTTTGTACTGCCAATCTCCAATAGAATAAAATCCTTTAATATCAAGATTTTCAAATGGTTTAGCCACCATGTCAACCTCAATTCCTGAATGCAATTGTTCAACACCTTGATCTGTAAAAAGAATAACTTCTCTAAAAGGTAAAATATCTGTTCTACCTGCTTGTCTAGACCCTTGACTTACACGATCTTTCCAATTTGTTCTATACGCATTTACAGTAGTTGAAAAATATTTAGAACTAAAATTATAACCAGCCTCTAAGCCTAGAATCTTTTCATTTTGAGATTTAGGATTAACTTTATTCGTAAAGTTTAAGTAAATATTATCATGGTAAGGTTGACGTGAATAATAACCCGCGTTAGCGTAGAAGTTATGTTTGTCTAATAATTTATAAGAAACCCCTCCTTTTGCGTTATAACCTAAATTATCCACTTTTTCTGATTCTTCAAATTCAGGCAAATAATCATATCTATCAAAACGTTGGTGCAATTGTTCTGAAACTGCCGCTTGCACAAATGTTGAGAAATTATTTTTAGAATATTCTAATTGTGTAAATACCCCTCCATAAGATATTCTTTCGCTATAGTCATAATCAATTCTTTGATCTTCTCCAATGGTGTTAAACATTGCCAACCAAGGTCTTGCAGCACCACTTTCTGTAACTGTATTTGACAAGCTGGTTGACGTTAATAAGTGATCTTCACCTCTTAATCTTCTTGATTCTGTCCAGCTATTTAACCCAAGGAAGTTTACCACTTGTCTATAATGTGTTCCATAATACGATCTTAAATCAACACCTGCATTAAAGGCTAGATTTTCATTTAGCTTCGTTTTTAAATTCGAAACTATACCATACCAAGAATGATTATTCATTGAAGCTCTAATTATGTAATTAGAAGAACCTCCATTGCCATCTGCAACTAGTGAATTGTTCTCATAGATTTGATCAAAATCAATCTGACCAGTAGCTGTTCTAACTCTACCACTACCGTAGTTTCCAGTTCCACCACCTCTACCCCAAGAAGCGTATAATACAGTTGAAAGTTGTGTGTTATTATTTATATCAAAATCCCAAGTTAAATTAGCAACTGGTTTATGATAAAAATTTGTTCTTTCAGATAAATACTCCCCTTTATACAATCCCCAGTTATCATTATATTTTCTACCATATTGCAAATATGTACTAATAGCTTTCGAAAAGTTTTGGTCATGGTACTGAGGAGCGCCTGTTAACAATAAATTTAAATTGTGTTTTTCATTAAGTTTATAACCAAAAGACATGAAATAGTTTTGACCTGCACCTTTAGTTCCAAAGTTATAACCATTACCCTGCCAGTGTGACAACATAACGCTTACCCCAAAACCATTTTCCATTAAACCTGTGTTATAAGCTGCTGTGGTTTTAAAGTAATTATCATTGGCAATTCCGGCTGATAAGAAACCACTTTCTTTTTTGTCAGTAGCTTTAGTTACAAAGTTAACTGTACCTCCAACGGAAGAAATTGCTAATTTTGACGACCCTAAACCTCTTTGTATCTGAATTAGATTAGCAATATCAGACATCCCTGACCAGTTTGACCAATACATTTTTCCATCTTCCATACCGTTTATAGGTTGACCGTTTAAAAGAAAAGCCGTATTATCCTGTTGAAATCCACGAACCGAAATTCTCGAATCTCCGTAACCTCCAGCTTGACCAGCAACATACACTGAGGGTGTATTTACTAACGCTTGAGTTACATCGGCAGTACCTACTTTTGTTTGAATTTCTGCAGCTTTTATAGTTGAAACAGCTACCGGTGTTTTTCTGTTCTTAGCCAAATCGATTACAGATGATGTTATTACAACTTCACCCAAAATATTACCATCTTCTGCAAGAGTAATTGTACCTAAATTCGCCTGACCATTTACGACTGTAAAAGATACTTTTACCGATTTGAATCCTAAAAAAGAAACAATTACTTCACCGTTTGAAGAAGCAGTATTTAACGTAAAACCTCCATCAAAACCTGTAGAAGTAGCTATAGAAGTTCCTGCTACTGCTACATTTGCCCCTGGTAATGGACCATTTCCATCTTGAACTATTCCATTAACTTTTCCTTGTGCGAATATTGAAATATTCAGTAAAAAGAAAGAAACTAACAACCAATTTTTCATGTTTTTCATTTGTTGTATAAATTTTATTTTTGCGCAACAAATTTGAGATTATTCCTTCTTTTTAATTTTAAGACATCGTTAATTCTACGTTAATATTATGCACGCATAGTATCGATGCAAAACACGGTGCAAACAAATATCAGGAGTTGGTTATAGTATAGAATTAAGACGCTTTTATACTTATTTAAGATATTTGCTCAATAGGAAACTGGTTGAAGAATCGTGATCAGCAATAGATTTATTGCTAATTTCCTCTAAAATAGAGCTGGCCAACTGCTTTCCTAACTCAACTCCCCATTGATCATAACTGAAGATATTCCAAACAATTCCCTGTACAAATATTTTATGCTCGTACATGGCAATCAATGAACCCAAAGTTTGCGGTGTTAAGGAATCTATTAAAAAAGTGGTCGTAGGCCGGTTTCCCTGAAACACTTTAAAAGGCAATAATTGAGCTGCCTCCGCTTCCGAAATTCCGCCTTTTATGAATTCACTTAGCACTTGTTCTTCCGTTTTACCATTAAGCAAAGCTTCGGTTTGTGCAAAAAAATTAGACATTAGTTTGTCATGATGCTTTTTGTTGCCGTGTAATGACTTTTTAAATCCGATAAAATCGGTTGGAATCAATTTGGTTCCTTGGTGTAGTAACTGAAAAAAAGCGTGTTGCGAATTCGTTCCCGGTTCACCCCAAATAATCGTTCCCGTTTGATAATTGACTGGAATCCCATCGCGACCTACCGATTTTCCGTTGCTTTCCATAATCCCTTGTTGTAGATAAGGAGCTAATTTTTGTAAATATTGCGTGTACGGAATTAAAGCTTCGCTCTCGGCACCAAAGAAATTATTGTACCAAACGGTTAATAATCCTAAGATAACCGGAATATTTTTATCAAACGATTCATTTTTAAAATGCTCATCCATTTTATTGGCTCCAGCAAGAAGTTGGTTAAAATTATCGAAACCAACTGCCAAACTAATAGTTAGTCCAACCGCGCTCCACAAAGAAAAGCGTCCGCCAACCCAATCCCACATCGGAAAAATATTGTCGTTTGCAATTCCGAATTCTGTTACTTTTTGAATATTCGTAGAAACCGCCACAAAATGTTTGGCCACATCGTTTTGAGTAGCCGATTTCAAAAACCATTCACGAACCGTCTCTGCGTTGGATAAGGTTTCCTGAGTGGTAAACGTTTTTGAAGCTACCACGAACAAAGTGGTTTCCGGGTTTAGTTTTTTTAAAACTTCCTGGACATGATCGCCATCTACATTGGAAATAAAATGAACATTGAGTTGGTTTTTGTAAAACTGAAGTGCATCCACCACCATAGCAGGTCCCAAATCGGAACCGCCAATTCCAATGTTTACCACATCGGTAAACGCTTGGCCAGTAAATCCTTTTCTTTGACCGGAAATTACTTCGTCAGAAAAAGCTTTTATCTTATTTTTTACTTCAAAAACTGTCGGTACTACATTTTGTCCTTCAACCAAAACTACGTCGGTTTCTTTGGCACGTAAAGCGGTATGCAAAACGGCGCGCTTTTCTGTTTGATTGATATTTTGTCCTGAAAACTGAGCTTCAATGGCTTCTTTTAATCTTACTTCTTGGGCTAATTCTAACAACAAATCAATTGTTTTTTGATTGATTCGGTTCTTAGAATAATCTACTAAAAATTGTTCCCATTGTATGTGAAATTTTGCTGCTCGATTTTCATCCTCCCGAAACATTTCTTTCATTTCGGCATATTGCAGTTCTGAAAAATGTTCTCTTAACTTGTGCCAAGCTTTTGTAACTGATGGATTTATAGTAGGTAGCATAGTATTGATTTCAAATGAAATGAATAGCGAATTTACAATATTGCTTTTGAAAAATCACCAACAAAATCAAGTTCTTAGGAAGATTTTGAAACGAAAACGATGTAGTAATGGAAATTATTTTATTCCGGCAATACTATCCAATTCTCTTTTTAAGGGTTTGATGAATTCTAAGTACTTCGGTTTATTTTTAGTACTCATTGGGGTAGAATTAGGCAATTTCAGTTTTAGCGCATCTACTTGTTTGCCATTTTTCCAGAAACGGTAACAAACATGTGGCCCAGTTGCCAAGCCCGTACTTCCCACTTTGCCAATAATTTGCCCTTGTCGTACTCGTTGACCGCGTCGTACCAAAATTCTGGACATGTGCAAATACTGGGTAGAATACGTTTTATCATGTTTAATTTTAACATGATTCCCGTTTCCGGCAGTGTAACCCGCCAACTCCACCACTCCATTGGCGGTTGACATAATAGGAGTACCTTGCGGAGCGGCATAATCGGTGCCGTTGTGGGGTTTGAAAAATTTTTGCACCGGATGAAATCGTTTTTTGGAAAAACGAGAAGTAATGTTAATCGATTTTAAAGGTGCTTTTAGAAAGAAATTTTTGAGTAGTTTTCCTTCTTCGTCATAATATTCTATTTTATCATGCTCACTTTGCTTGTAAGGAAACGCGTAAAACTTTTTTCCTTTGTACTCAAAAAAAGCACATTCTAACGAATCGACACCGTCATAAATGGTATCATTAATATAGCGTTCGGTAAAAGTTACTGCAAATTTGTCTCCCTTTTTCGATTTGAAAAAGTCGATAGACCACTTGTAAACGTTTATTAATTTGGAAGACAAAGATCCTGCAACTCCTTCATTTTTTAAAGTTTCCGATAAGGAGCCATCCAATTGTCCGGCTACAGTTCTTCTTTTTATGGTAATGGGTAGGATTTTTTTGGTTGCTTTGGCTATAGAATCATTGAAATCTACTACATAATAACTTCTTTGATCGGGTTCATAAATAAAATACCGCAGTTTTTTGGACTTGTCTTTAGAAAGCAACATCAAATAGGTTTTGTGCAGTCGCATATTCTTTACATTAAAAGAATCTTTGACCTGCGCCACGATATCGTAAACCTGTTTTCCGTTTAGATTTTGCTTTTCGATGATGCTTCCAAAAGTATCTCCGCTTTGTATGGAATCTTGAATAACTGTAAAATCGTTCAGCTTAAAACCATATCCGTAATAAATAGGTTCAGGTTTTGCTTTCTCGGCACTATCGGCATCAGCCTCTTTTTTACAAGAGAAGAAAGCAGCGATGATTAACAGTAAGAATATATGTTTTTTCAAAAGAGCTTATTTTCGACAAACTTCTTTACGTATCAAGAAGCCTCTATTTTAGATAAGCTAATATAGAAAAAATTTACAAATTTTCTCCCCAAGAGGCTAATTCTTGCTCTGACCAAAGTTCGGGAAAGAAAATGCGACGTTGGTAACGCGGATGCATGTATTTTTTCCAATCGCTACCTCCGGTGGCTTCGCCATCGCCTTTACCGTTATCAATGTATTTTTTAGCTGCATTGTAATGCCCCATTACCCAGGTAATATTTACCGTATAATCATAATGACGCATTGCTTTTATTAATTCCGGATTTTGTTGATCGGCTTCAGGAAGTTCTTTAAATTTTCGCCAAAGATTAATGGTATTGTACTCTTCCATCGTGCGAAGGAATTTTTCTTTGTATTTTTCTTCAAATTGTTGCAAGAAATAGGATTTTTCTCCTGTTTGATAATCTTTTCCAGCCGCTTGCCAGTACAAGTGCTCGAATGCATGAGTGTAGGGCGTATTTCTATCGATAGTTGCTCTAAAACGGTAATCAATAAGATTGATCAAGTCGGTAGAACAAAACTCAATCAAACGGTATTGCTCACTTTGAAAACCGCTCGCAGGGGTTAAAGTATGGCGAAATTTCATGTATTGCTCTACTTCCATTCCATCACCCATAATATCGAAAGAAGTCGTCAACATATCAAAATAACGGCTAATACGCATCAATCGTTCAGTAAAAAAAGGAGTTGTTAATTGTTCTGCATAGGAAATTTGTTTAATTTCCCACAAAATCATTTTAAACAACAACTCATTTATTTGATGGTACATGATAAATACATTCTCATCGGGTAATGTGGTGCGTTGTACCTGCAAATTCAGCAAAGCGTCTGTTTGAATGTAATCCCAATACGTGATAGGCTTTGCATACAATAGTCCTTCTAAATACGCTTCGGTCTTTTGATTTATGGCTTTGTACTTATCGTCAATTGCGTTTACTACTTCTGAAAAATCACTCATTTTTTTAATTTTTTGTTACCATGAACGGATTTTTTAATCCTTTAAAAGCATCTAAATCAGCCTTTAAAGAACCTACCGCTAAACTTGCTTTTATACGTAATGGGATTTTATTTTCGTCATCGGATACCCAAACCGTTAAACTTTCCTGCTCTTTAAAAACACGTCCAGACTGAACTAAAGGCCGAAACACTAATGTTTTAGCTTTCCCAAATTTTGTACTTAACATTTCTCTGCCTACAAATTTAAGTTTGAACTTATAGATTTCATCATCAAAAAACATATCAATCAGGATTGACTCTCCTTCTTTTAATTTGTCAATATTAGGATGGTTTCTTAAAAAGTAAAAGGAAGAAACTATGTCTTGCACGTTCTCGGTTACCGAAATAGTTTTTTCGGTCTTGTTTTTATAATTTTTTACTAAAACGGTATTTTTATCTTGATTAAAAAAACCTTCTTGATTTTTAGTATAGCCGCCTTCGTCAATTTTTCTGAGATATTGAAATGGCTTAGTTGTTTCCTGATCGAAAACACTTTGATAATGATCGTCTACTTTGAAGAAAAAACGAGACATTCCTGTAGTATATCCATGTCCCACGGCATAAAAACATTTTCTGTTATTGCGAGTAGCTTCTTTAAGTTCTAGGGTAGCATATCCGGCATTGACCATACCATAGTGGATACGAAATTTTAACCATTCGCCAACCTCGTAAGCTTCGGGCTTTTGAGAAAAAGAAACTAAGGCAAATACTGTGGTAACAAGTAGTAATAACTTTGTTTTCATTTTTGTCGATTTTATTGTTTTCTGCAAAGAATACAATATTCATTCCAAAAGTACTAAAAAACAAAAAAACCCAGTCGTTGCGGACTGAGTTTTTATGCTATTAACCAACCAAAAAACTATAAATTATGAAAATTTATTCAAAACGGAGGGAACCACCCCTCTGAATTGCTCTGCAAAGATATTATGATTTTTAAATTATATACAACAAAAAATCAATTTTAACATTTATTTATCAAAATAACCACAACTACAACGTTATATATTGATGATTTCACAATAAGCGTTCGTTTTTTTTAGAGTTAATTAAATAATTTTTCGGCTTTAAATGAAAAAAATATTAAAAATCAAGCAGTTAAAAGAATAAAAAGGCCAGAATTATGATAATTCTGGCCTTTTTATTCAATTTTACTTAAGACTAAAGAGTTCCTCTTAAGGCTTGTTCTCTTTCAATGGATTCGAACAGTGCTTTAAAATTTCCAGCTCCGAAACCTCTCGCTCCCATTCTTTGAATAATTTCAAAGAAAAGCGTTGGGCGGTCTTCAATTGGTTTGGTGAAAATTTGCAGTAAATATCCTTCTTCATCGGCATCAATCATGATTCCTAATTTCTGAAGTTCATTGATATCCTCTTTAAATTTCGACATATGGTCTTTCAATCTTTCTGGAATGGCATCATAATACGCTTGTGGTGGCGTACTTAAAAACTCGATTCCGCGCGCGCGCATATCGGCAACAGTTTTGATGATATCATCAGTAGCCACAGCAATATGTTGTACCCCTTCTCCTTCGTAGAAATCTAAATATTCTTCAATTTGAGAACGTTTTTTCCCATTAGCTGGTTCATTGATAGGGAATTTTATTCTACCATTTCCGTTACTCATTACTTTAGACATCAAGGCAGAGTATTCTGTAGTAATTTGTTTGTCATCAAAAGAAAGGAAATTCACAAATCCCATCACATCTTCAAACCATTTTACCGCTTCATTCATTCTGTTCCATCCAGTGTTTCCAACCATATGGTCAATGAATTTTAATCCAACTGGTTCTGGATTGTAGTCTGATTTCCATTCGCTGTATCCTGGCAAAAAGATTCCGTTGTAATTTTTTCGTTCTACAAAAATGAAAACAGTTTCTCCGTAAGCACCATAGATACCCGCACGAAGTACTTCTCCATTTTCATCTTTTTCTACAATAGGTTCAAAATATGATTTTGCGCCACGTTTTGTAGTTTCTTCAAATGATTTGCGAGCGTCTTCGACCCAAAGAGCAATCACTTTAACCCCATCCCCATGTTTTTTTACATGTTCTCCAATGGGAGAATCGCTATTCAAAGCAGTTGTTAAAACCAAACGAATTTTGTCTTGTTTTAATACATAAGATGCTCTGTCTTTTACACCTGTTTCTAATCCGGCGTAAGCTAATGATTGAAACCCAAAAGCGGTTTTATAAAAATGCGCTGCTTGTTTGGCATTTCCCACATAAAATTCTACATAATCTGTTCCTAATAAAGGCAAGAAATCTTGGGCGCCTTCAAATATTTTTTCTAAGCCGTACTCGACTGATTTTAATTCTTGTGACATAATCTTTATTTGTTGATTCGGTTATTTGTTGATTTGACAACCGAAATAGTTGTTGTTAAATTTATACTTCTAGCCCCGATAATCGTGTAAATCCATTTATTACTGTAAGAGGTTTTTCAAATAACCATAATAAAAAGATGACAACATATAGCAGGACACTAGCACCGCGAACTGGCGGAGCCAAAAGCATCTCATCTTATTCTAACCAAGACTGGTAATAGGTATCGTCTGCAATGCCCATAGCTTCTTCTGTTACCATTAAAGGTTTGAAGGTGTCTACCATTACAGCTAATTCTAACGTTTCTTTTTTACCTATACTTCTTTCTGCAGCCCCTGGATGTGGTCCGTGAGGAATTCCAGCAGGATGTAAAGAAATATTTCCAGGTTTTACATCATTACGACTCATAAAATCTCCATCAACATAATACAACACTTCATCAGCATCTATATTGCTGTGATTATATGGTGCGGGAATGGATAATGGATGATAATCGTATAATCTTGGTACAAAAGAACAAATAACAAAAGCATCGGTTTCAAAGGTTTGATGAATTGGAGGTGGAAGGTGTATTCTACCAGTTATCGGTTCAAAGTCGTGAATTGAAAAAGCATACGGATAATTATACCCATCATATCCTACGACATCAAAAGGATGAGAAGCATATACCATCTCAAACATTTCATCTTTCTTTTTTACTTTTATTATAAACTCCCCTTTTTCATTATAGGTTTCTAATTCTTCTGGGCGACGAATATCACGCTCACAAAACGGCGCGTGTTCTAACATTTGTCCGAACCAGTTACGATATTGTTTTGGTGTATAAACGGGACGGTGAGATTCTACAATAAACAAACGGTTGTCTTCGGTATCAAAATCGACTTTATAAATCATTCCGCGGGGTACCACTAAATAATCTCCGTATTTAAAATCAAGATTACCGTACATGGTTCTTAATTTACCGGTTCCTTTGTGAATGAAAATTACCTCATCCGAATCGGTATTCTTATAAAAATAATCCACTGTTGATTTTCTGGGTGCAGCCAAAACGATGTGACAATCAGCATTGGTTAGCACAATTTTTCTGCTTTCTAGAAAATCATCTTGCGGTGCTACATCAAACCCTCTTAACTTATAAGATTGGATGTTATTGGCTTTCGCAATTTTTGGGGCAACTGAATATTGCTTTCTTATTTCTTTGACTTGTGTTGGACGTTGCTCATGGTAAGAGTTGGTCGACATTCCATCGAAACCAACGGTGCCGAAAAGTTGTTCGTAATACAAATCTCCGTTTTCTTTACGAAATTGTATGTGACGTTTGTGTGGAATTTTTCCTAATTTATGATAAAATGGCATTTTTAAAATTTTTAGATTTCTGACTTTAGATTTTAGATTTCTGAAATACCAAAAAACTCATTCAGGATTTCTCTTGATGAGGAATTTTAAGTGTGCTAATAAACCTTTAAATTGTGGTTTCATCGTAACAAATATCGTAAAAATTTCACTTTTGACCTTGTATCTTTTGAAATATTTATAAAAGAGAAAAGGCATTAAAAAATTGATAATTCAATTTTTTAATGCCTTTTCTCAAATCTTTACAATTCAATTATCTTGATTTTCTAAAGCTAGAAATATAAACCAAAGCATGTATTGCTGCAAATACTAAAGAAAAATAAAACAAGAATGAATCATCAAGTGCAGGATCTGCGTGGTGAACAAATGCAATGACAACCAAAGCTATAACCATTCCTAAACCTGATAAGGCAACCGTTTTATAACTACTCTTATCAAAACCTTCGCTATTTAGAACACTGTTCTTCATTCCGTAGAAAATATACAAATCAAAACCTATCATCATCCAAACAATAAGACGAATCCAAGTGTCTAGTGGTAAAAACACCATCATAAACAAACACACTAATACTCCTGCAATTGGCACAAAAGGAACCAATGGTGTTCTGAAAGCTCTTGGTGCATCAGGCATTTTATTACGCATAATCAAAACTCCTATACAAACCAAAATAAAGGCAAATAAAGTACCTATACTAGTCATTTCTCCCACAACTCTTGCTGGAACAAATGCAGCAAAAAGACTCACAATAACCATGAACAATAAGTTGTTTTTTGCTGGAGTTCTAAATTTTGAATGAACTTCTGAAAACACTTTAGGCATCAAACCATCTTTACTCATAGAGAAAAACACTCTACTCTGCCCCATAAGCATTACTAATATAACTGATGCATATCCACCTAAAATCGCTAATAAAATAGCATTGTTTAACCAAGGGTAAGCTGGAGTAATCATTCCATTTGGACCAGCATGTCCCATTGCTTCAACTGCAATGGCTACTGGCGCAATCCCGTCTTTTCCTGCGAATGCTTGATAATTAACAACTCCTGTCATAACATGAGCAAAAAGTATATAAAGAACAGTACAAATTCCTAAAGACAATAATATACCAATTGGCATGTCTCTTTTTGGATTTTTAGCTTCTTGAGCTGCGGTTGAAACGGCGTCAAAACCGATATATGCAAAAAAGACTATTGCTGCTGCTCTAATGATTCCTGAAAATCCAAATTCACCGAATTTCCCAGTGTTTTCAGGGATATATGGAGTGTAATTTTCAGGTCTTATATATTGCCATCCAACGGCAATAAAGACTAATACAACTGTAACTTTTAACATAACAATTATGCCATTAACAAAAGCTGACTCTTTTGTTCCTCTTATTAATATTAATGACATTAACATTACAATAAAAACTGCTGGTGCATTTATAATACCTCCTTCAAATGGAGAAAGCATATAAGCATCATCTATATGAATCCCATATCCGCCTAAAAATTTTCCTAAATATCTTGACCAACTAATCGAAACAGTTGCAGCTCCAACAGCATATTCCAAAACTAAATCCCATCCAATAATCCAAGCTACAAATTCACCCATTGTTGCAAAAGAATATGTGTAAGCACTTCCCGCAACTGGAATCATTGAAGAAAATTCCGCATAACATAAACCAGCAAAAATACACCCAAATGCAGCAACTAAAAATGAAATTGTTATTGCTGGACCTGCGTTAACAGAAGCGGCTAGACCAGTAATCGAAAATAGTCCTGCCCCTATTATAGCTCCTATCCCTAATGCCACCAAACCTGGAGCTGTTAAAGTCTTTTTTAATCCTTTTTCAGATTCTGACGCTTCAGCAAGCAAAAGTGTCAATGATTTTCTTTTCCAAATAGACATAAAATGAATTTTTTGTTTTTAGTGTCCCAAAAATAGGTTTTTTTACTTTGAAAAAAAGCATTTCTTGAAATTTATATCAAGATACTTATCTGTTACAAGCTGTTAGAACCAAAAGCCCACGGTAAACCAAGTGTAACTTTTATGCGTTTCCGGAGACCAGGTATGCTTCACTTCTATGGGACCAATTAAAGTCTCTAATCCGTAACCAACTGCATAACCGCTATAGTTGGGATTGGATATCCATTCTTTATTGTCGAAAATTTTATCGCCAACATTGGCATAATTGGCTGAAAAATTGATGTGATTTTTCTTCAAAAACTCGTAGTTAACGGTTCCGGATGCTTTCACGTAGCTGTCGCCTGAAAGATTTATAAAATCATAGCCATAAAAAGGTTTGATATTGTCGAACTTATGAAACCCATACCCTCCGAGAACAAAATCGAAAATATGGTTGGCTCTTTCCCCTATGGTAAATCCTCCTTCGGTTTGTAGTTTTAAAGCTACTTTTTTAAATACCCTTTGAACAATTGCCATGTCGGCTTTTAAAATAGTAAGTTTATTAAAATCGTTATTATAATTTGAGGAATTCAAAACCGATTGAAAGTCTCCGAAAAAATACCAGCCTTTTGTTGGAAAATATTTATTATTTAACGCGTCGTATTTTAAGAACCCTATTAGAGATAAATAATTGCTTTTATCTATATAGGGCAGCATCCCATCAGCATCTGTGGATGTTATTTCTAAATATTTGTGTTCAATTCCTGCTCCGGAAAGGAACTTTTGTGCAAAAATGGTTTGTATATAGGCCTGATTCTCTATTGAATTGTAGTTAATATTTAGTTTTTCAACTCCCAACTGATTTAACAAGTTACCGCCTCTAAAGTCTACTTTGGTGATTTTATCAAATTGATTAAAATTAGACTTTACCCCAAAACTCCAATGGTATCCGTTGTCATAATAATAATCCAGATTATACCTAAAATTATCTCCTAAAATTGTATTAAACGAGATGACATCATTATTGAAAAACAGATTTTTCTTGGTCACATTTATTAAAGCAGAAGTTTTAAATAAATCATCATAATGCGCTCCTAATTTCAGGAATGTTTTTAACATGTTTTCTTGAGCGTTAACTTGCAAAACGTCCTGTCCGTCTTCATTTACAATTTTATAATTAATGGCGCTGAAATTTTGAGTAGCGTTTAAATTATTAATTCCACTATGCAAATCGCGATAACTTGTTTTGCTTTTTTCTTTAATTCTCAATTTCCCGAGCACATAGGAGCGTGTATAATTTGGAATTTCATTAATATCTATCCTTTTTATATACAGGCTATCGCTTATGGGTTTATGACTGGAAGTTTTTATATAGTTGGTGCTTAATTTCAATAGTTCGTTTATTTTCTCGTGGGCAGCCATTTCTCCCCTTTTTACGATTTCTTTTCCTTGGTTAAAAGACACCACCGAAAACCCTTTGATATCAGGTTTAATATAAATGTTGGTGAGTTTCTTTTTGTCCTTCATTTTTTCCAACATTTGATAGTTGGCCATTTGAGCAAAAATTCCGGTAACTCCATTAATGTCCTCATTCTTTTTGAGATCATCTTGAACATCGACCCCAATGATAATATTGGCTCCCATTTTTATTACCTCTTCTACTGGATAATTGTTTGAAACTCCTCCGTCTAAATAATGCTCTCCATCAATTTCAACGGGAGAAAACAAAGAAGGAAAAGCACTACTTGCCTGAAGTGCTATGGGCAACGACCCTGCATTGAAAATTTTTTCCTCTCCTGTTTCTATATTGGTTGCCACACATAAAAATGGAATACTTAACCTATTAAAATCACGAATATGTCTTTGGTTGTGCGTTAATTTGCTTAATAAATTATAGTTATAGAGTCCTTTTGATAAAGCTTTAGGAACCGAAACCTTCAATTTTTGAAACGGCAAAATCAACGCATAAATTTCATCATTTCGTTTTTCATAGAATGTTTTGTTGTTTCTGGGCACAAAATCCTGAATCAGTTCATCAAAATTGGTTTTACTAAAAATAGAATCCAATTCATGGGCGGTATAACCGCAGGCATACAATCCCCCAACGATGGCTCCCATACTGGTTCCGCCTATGAAATCGATTTTGATTCCGGCTCTTTCGATTTCTTTCAAAACTCCTATGTGTGCCAACCCTTTTGCGCCTCCACCACTTAAGACTAAACCTATTTTAGGTTTTCTAATAGAATCTTGGGCAGAAGTATTTAGAAAAAAAAGAGTGAACAACGAAAGGAGAAAAGGTCTCATTTATTTTGATGTATTATTTATCTTATAAAATTCGGAAATTTTTTTGGCTTTTGAAAGACCAATCACCTCTGAAATTTCTTTTTCGGAGGCTTCTTTGATTCTCTTAACACTTTTGAAGTGTTTTATCAACGTTTCCATGGTTTTTTCGCCAATGCCTGGAATGCTTTCCAGAGACGAATTGAGGGCCGACTTACTTCTTTTATCTCTGTGAAATGTAATTCCGAATCGATGCGCTTCGTTTCGTAAATGCTGAATGATTTTTAAAGTTTCCGATTTTTTATCCAAATACAACGGGACAGAATCTCCGGGGTAAAACAATTCCTCCAGGCGCTTGGCAATTCCGATGATGGCAATCTTTCCGCGGAGACCCAAATCATCTAAACTTTTTAAAGCCGATGATAGTTGCCCTTTTCCACCATCGATAATAATCAAATTGGGAAGCGATTGATTTTCATCTAACATACGTTTGTACCTTCTATACACCACTTCTTCCATCGAAGCAAAATCGTTGGGTCCTTCCACCGTTTTGATATTGAAATGACGGTACTCTTTTTTGCTGGGTTTTCCGTCTTTAAACACCACACAGGCCGAAACAGGATTGGTTCCCTGAATATTCGAGTTATCAAAACACTCAATATGACGCGGTTCTACCGAAAGTCGTAAATCTTTTTGCATTTGTGCCATAATACGATTGGTGTGTCGATCAGGATCTACAATTTGAATTTGTTTTAATTGATCCAAACGAAAATACTTGGCGTTGCGTTGCGAAAGTTCTAAAATTTGCTTTTTATCGCCCAATTGCGGTACGGTAACTTTTATTTTCTCCCCAAAATCCAATTCAAAAGGCAAAATAATTTCTTTCGAATTCAAATGAAAACGCTCCCGAAGTTCCACAACCGCTAGTTCTAACAATTCTTCATCAGATTCTTCGAGTTTTTTCTTCAGTTCTAACGTATGCGAACGCACAATGGCTCCGTGTGAAATTTGAAGAAAATTGACATACGCCATCGTTTCATCAGAAACAATCGAAAATACATCGATATTCGATATTTTCGGATTTAAAATGGTGGAACGCGCTTGGTAATTCTCTAAAACTTCTATTTTTTCTTTGATTTTTTGGGCGGCTTCAAACTGCATGTTCATCGCCAAATCGGTCATTAGCTTTTTGAAATCTTTCAAACTTTCTTTGAAATTTCCTTTTAAGATCTCCCGAATGGCATTAACTTGCGTTTGGTAGTGTTCCTGGGTTTCATAACCTTCACAAGGGCCTTTGCAATTGCCAATATGATACTCTAAACAGACTTTGTATTTCCCCGTTACAATATTATTCCGACTCAGATCGAAGTTACAGGTACGAAGCGGATACAATTCCTTAATCAAATCTAAAATCGTATGCACCGTTTTAAAACTAGTATACGGTCCAAAATATTCAGACCCATCTTTTATCATTTTTCGGGTCGAAAAAACACGTGGAAAAGGTTCGTTTTTAATGCAAATCCAAGGATACGTTTTATCATCACGCAACAAGACATTATACCGGGGTTGCAGTTTTTTGATTAAATTGTTTTCCAACAATAAGGCATCGGTTTCCGTAGGGACTACGATGTGTTTGATTTCGACAATTTTTTTGACCAACACATTCGTTTTGGCTGTGTCGTGCACCTTGTTAAAATAGGAAGAAACTCTTTTTCTTAAATTTTTAGCTTTGCCCACATACAAAATCTTTCCTGCTGCATCATAATACTGATATACCCCAGGACTATCGGGCAAGGTTTGTATTTGAAGTTCTAAAGGTGTGGGCATTGTTCTTTTATTGTGCATTCAAATTTACAAATTCAATTGATATATTTTCCAACTAACATTTATCATATTTTACCAACCAAAAAACAAATAATTTTGATCAAAATTGGATACCTATGATTACCTGGAAAAAATTGAGTCAGCAAGAGCGTCAAGAACGTATAGAAAAAGCATTGGCAGAAAATGTCAATTTTGCCAACGACACCTCATTGGGCTATCCTGCCTCCAAATTAGACAATAAGGTTTTTAATAGTGATGCTCCCTTTTTGAAAGATGCCCCAACTTTAAAGACTTATGTGGCCAACCCCAACCATATTGGTTGTCATACCAT
>Ga0209599_10000469_pt1 | contig 25990 bp, 21 predicted proteins | sample Shrwel_input2_FT_FD_187534 | JGI IMG/M metagenome (GOLD analysis project Ga0209599, IMG submission 187534) | Subsurface microbial communities from deep shales in Ohio, USA - Utica-3 well 1 S input2 FT (SPAdes) (version 2) ... | reverse complement strand
AAAATAGAAGCGGAACGTCAAGCAAAAATAGAAGCGGAACGTCAAGCAAAAATAGAAGCGGAACGTCAAGCAAAAATAGAAGCGGAACGTCAAGCAAAAATAGAAGCGGAACGTCAAGCAAAAATAGCTATAGCCACCCCATTGACACTAACCACGTTTAAAGACTGTCCCGACTGTCCTGAAATGGTAAAAATACCAGCAGGAAAATTTATGATGGGTAGTGTATTAGGCGAGGGGAAACCCGACGAGTATCCACAACATCAGGTAAGTATTAGAGAGTTTGCCGTAGCTCGTTTTGAGGTTAGTTTCAAGGATTGGGATGATTGCCTTAAGGATGGCGTATGTGATGATGGTAAAATGACCGTTTCATGGCGCAAAGAAGAAATGCAACCATTGAATTCTGCAAGTTGGGTAGATGCACAGAATTATGTCAAGTGGCTTAGTCGAAAAACAGGTAAGCAATATCGCTTATTAACGGAAGCTGAATGGGAATATGTAGCACGTGCAGGCACAACGACTCGATATTGGTGGGGTAATAGTACCCAACCAAATGGTATTATTGCTAATTGTGATGGTTGTGGAAGCACACAAGATAATAGGCAAACAGCAATCATTACTTCGTTTAATGCCAATCCGTTTGGTTTATATAATATAGCGGGTAATGTGTTTGAGTGGGTTGAAGATTGTTACCATGAAAACTATAACAATGCACCAGTGACGGGTGCTGCGTGGTCTTGCGATAATGTAGAAAGTTATGCGGTTAAGCGCGTGTTAAGGGGAGGGGGGTGGAGTTCTCCTATTGAACAAGTACGTTCAGCGTCCCGTAAAAAAGCCTACCCAGTCACACAATTAAACGATTATGGCGTTCGCGTAGCGAGAAGCTTACCTTGATTTATTCGAGTTAAAGGCAAGGAAGCCCTAGTTTTATACGTCAATATTTATCTTGACGTATAACGCTTTGGTTGCTATATCTAATAAAATTTTCCGTATTATAACAATACATTTATTTCTGATTTTTACATAAAATAAACCATACAAAAGCATTTTTTAATTGATTTTTAATTGCATTCTTGGTGTATTGCTGTGTGTTAATAAAGCGTATTAACTGATAGCTTTAATTTTTTGCTTGTTGTGTGATGTGAGTGGTCTCGTTTTATTATTGAAAATTGGAGAGTTATCATGGCAGAGAGTAGCCAAAAATTTGTTGGCAGAAATCGGGCTCCACGTGTTCAGATAGAATACGATACAGAGTTATATGGCTCGGAGAAAAAAACGCAACTTCCTTTTGTGATGGGGGTTATGTCGGATCTTTCAGGGAAATCGGATAAGCCATTACCTGCTATTGCTGAGCGAAAATTTAAAGAAATTGATGTCGATAACTTTGAAGAAACGATTGAAGATATTAAACCTAAAGTAGACTTCATTGTTCCTAATACATTAACTGGACAGGGTAATCTCTCGGTAAAAATGGAGTTTACTAGTATGGACGACTTCTCTCCCGATCAAGTAGCTAAAAAAGTAAGTGGATTGAGTGAGCTTTTTCAAGCTCGTCAACAGTTAGCTAACTTACTCACCTATATGGATGGTAAAGCAGGTGCTGAGGCATTAATCAAAAAAATTCTCTCAGATAATAGTCTTCTTGGTGCGCTAGCATCCGTCCCAAAACCCCCTTCTAATGATGCCTAATTTAAGATAAGAGGATAATTACATGGAAATTCAGGCAGAAAAACAGAGTGCAGTAGGTGAAGTTTCTCAGGACGCCATGTCCGAGTTTGATGCTTTACTGAAAAAAGAATTCAGTCCAAAAACTCCAAAAGCGCAAGCTGCCATCAGCTCTGCCGTCCAAACATTAGCAGAGCAAGCACTCGCGAAAACGCTGACTATTTCTGATGATGTCATGCAAACTATTCAAGGCATGATTGCAGATATAGATAAAAAATTAGCTGAGCAAATTAACTTGATTATTCACCATGAAGAATATCAAAAGCTCGAGAGTGCGTGGCGTGGCTTGCATTATTTAGTCAACAACACAGAAACCGATGAAACGTTGAAAATAAAGTACATCAATATTTCTAAAGATGATTTGAAAAAAAATCTGAAGAAGTATAGAGGTACAGCATGGGATCAAAGTCCGATATTTAGACAAATTTATGAAGAAGAATTTGGTAAATTAGGTGGTGCACCCTTTGGTGCTTTAGTGGGTGACTATTATTTTAATCATGAAGCACCTGATGTTGCTATGTTGGCCGATATTGCTCAAATAGCTGCTGCATCACATGCCCCATTCTTGACGGCGGCATCGCCTACTATCATGCAGATGGGTTCTTGGGAGGAGTTGTCTAATCCTAGAGATCTCACCAAGATTTTTCAAAGTGAAGAGTATGCCTCTTGGCGTTCACTGCGTGAGTCTGAAGATTCTAAATACTTGGGTTTGACGATGCCTCGTTTTCTGGCGCGTCTGCCTTATGGTGCAAAAACAAATCCAGTAGAAGGCTTTGCTTTTGAAGAAGAAACGGCAAGCACTGACACTGAAAATAGCCATGATAAATATGCATGGGCGAATTCTGCCTATGCAATGGCAACTAATATTAATCGCTCCTTTAAAGAGTATGGCTGGTGTTCACGCATTCGAGGTATTGAGTCGGGTGGTGCGGTTCAAAACTTACCTGTTCACTCATTTAAAACGAGCGATGGCAGTATGGACATGAAATGTCCAACGGAAACAGGTATTAGCGACCGTCGAGAGCTTGAATTAGCAAATAATGGTTTTATGCCTTTGCTACATAAGAAAAATAGTGATTTTGCTGCCTTTATTGGTGCACAGTCATTACATAAGCCGACTGAGTATGCTGATCCCGATGCAACAGCCAACGCTAACCTTGCGGCGCGTTTACCGTATTTATTTGCGACCTGTCGTTTTGCTCATTACCTTAAAGTGATGGCACGTGAAAAAGTGGGTTCGTTTAGTAGTAGTGAAAGTTTACAGGGTTGGTTACAAGACTGGATTTTACAGTACGTAGATGGAGACCCAGAAAACTCTACTGAAGCGACTAAAGCGAGAAAGCCTCTTGCTCATGCGGAGGTGGTGGTAGAAGAAGTTGAAGGTAATCCCGGATTTTATACTTCCAAGTTTTATTTGCGTCCGCATTATCAGTTGGAAGGAATGACAGTATCGCTGCGATTGGTGTCCAAGTTGCCTTCTCAAAAGGCGGGTGGTTAATCGATTAGGCTGAGTAACAGGCCAAGAAACATTTGGCCTCACCTGTTTAGACAGGTATTTTAATAGTAAAAAAGGAGTCGGATCATGGCCTCAGATATGTTTTTGAAAATTGATGGCATTAAAGGTGAGTCTAAGGATGACAAGTGCAAAGATCAAATCGATGTACTGTCTTTCAGTTGGGGTGCTCATCAACAGTCGTCTATGGGTGCTGGCGGTGGTGGTGGTGCGGGTAAAGCGTCGGTAAATGAGCTTTCTATTACGCACATGGTTGACAAAGCATCGCCAAATTTATTGTTGCATTTGATGGGCGGAAAGCACATTAAAGAAGCAGTTTTAACTGTGCGTAAGGCGGGTGGTACACCGTTAGACTACTTTAAAGTCACTATGAAAGATTTAATTATTTCGAGTGTGCAACATGGTGGTAGTAATGGTGGTGATGGCTTAACTGAAGTGGTTAACCTTTCTTTTTCTGAGTTTAAGATGGAATATCAGCCTCAGGGTAAAGATGGTAAAGCTGAGGGTGGTGCTATTACGGCAGCATGGGATATTAAGGCGAATAAAGCGGCTTGACGTTTACGGGTGGTGTTTCTACCACCCCACTTTTGAAATTGTTTGTCTTTACGTTATTTTCCATTCTGTTAGGAGATAGCTACAATGACATTTTATAAGTTTGCAGTATTTCCAGTAGATGAACCAACAAACAGCTTTATGACAGAAGTAAACGCTAAATTCGGTTCACGCAGGGATGATGGACGTATTCATGCTGGATGCGATTTGTATGTAGAGGATGGTGCTGCTGTTAGAGCAGTTGCTGACGGAGTTGTATTAAGTCATTTAATCGAGTTTTATGGTGATGCTAAATACATTAGCGTTGATCATGGTAACTTTATTTGCAGGTACGGCGAATTACAGGGATATGGTGAGAGGCCAATAAGCTTAGGTTGGGTTAAGGCTGGGGATATTGTTGGATATGTTAAGAAAACTTTACGAGCCAACAAGACAAGTTATAACCGCCCGATGTTGCATCTTGAATTGTATTCTAAGTTAGCTACAGGGAAGTTGACAAATCGAGATAATAAACCCACCCAAAGACGTGCAGACTTGGTTGATCCGACCTTGTCGTTGAGTGATTCTTTAGATCGTTATAAAACTAATATTCAACTTCTATTAGAGCAGAAGGAGTTGGCTCTGAGGGGGAAAAAAAATCCGTTAGACTTACTAATTAATAGGTAATTGCTTATTACTACGTAAATTTATTGGATTATACGTGTGAGCAAAAAAGAGTGCTTAGAGACTTTGTGAATTTCAACGCATGAACACAGTGAAGAATCGCTGTTTTCGTGTTTTTAAAAGCTATTTTAGAGTCAGAATACAACAATGAGCAACAATCTAAAAACAACATTAAATCAGTTTTTTACTGCTTTTCGCTTAGAAATTGCTGAAGCAGGTGAAGCTTTGCATAAGCAAAATTTTGAAGCTTTTGAACGAGTCGTAAATAAAATCCGAAATTCTAAATTAACGTCCCTCATTACAGTGCAAGCCAGTAGTTCGTCTGATCAATTTGAAGAAGAGATTACAATTTCTTTAGATAGAGTAACGACACCCAACTCGTCAAAACTAAAGTCTTTAATAACAATGCTTCTTGGTGGACTTGCCATAGCAGGAGGACTTATGGGATCAGCTGCTTTAGGTACGATGCTCGCCCTAATATTAGTTGTTGTTGGCGTTTTTGTGTTATTTAAGGGTTTGAAAGGTTTTTCGGATGTTGATAATGTGGGTGGATTTATTGATAAAGTAATCACTCAATAAGCGTATTCACGATATAAATCGGCAATTACGGCAGAAGGTAATATGGACTACAATATTCCAATTAATCAATGGGTTTCAGTTCATCATTGGAAGCCTTCAAATCATGTAAATACTATATTTAATAAATTTTTACATTATCACATTAGGCCAACACAAGAAGTCTCGTTAGCGCATATTATGGACTGTGGAGATGTCATCATTAGTCCCTATCAGGTGTCACTCATTATAGGTTTACGAGCTAATTATTTTGAATGCTTAAGTGTTAAATCCAAACACCTTGATAATCAGGCTCGTTATTTAGCATCCGAGTTAGATGTTTATCAAAATCTTGGTCAAACAGTAAAATGGAATTTAGATGCATCAAATTTTCTAATGGGACATTGGGAAGTATTTAATGGCCCGAATCCTATTAATCTGACCACTCACCCATTATAAGTGAGCTCGCTAACAGCATGGAGGAATTAAAGAGATGTCAGATGACGGCTTATTCAAAAAAACATTAAGCGAAAATGAGCAGAAGCATACTCGGCAATTGCTAGAGATAGGAATTTCACCGATTGACGTGGTGTTTTCGCGTCTGAGTGCCATGCATCCCCTAGATCTTCAACTATTTCGTCAAGTATCAATTCAGGGTGGATATTTAATTGTGGTTCGATGTCCCAAAGCCAGCTCTTGGGTGCTACAAGGTGAGTTTCCCGCAAAGCCATGGGCGGTAAAGGAAAAAACAGGAGAAGATGGAACTGTGAAGTCGAAAAGTGGTCAATGTTACGTCTCTGATTATGATCTCATGTGTGTCTGGTATAAAGCAGGTAATAAACTTAATAAATTGTTTATTTCTGCTAAAAATGGTGCTGATAGAGGCGCATGGAGTCGCGAAGCACAGTCATTCGTAGTGCAGTTAAATCAGAAATTAAAGGCTCGTATTCAGCATGGCTGTCAAGATGATTATGTTTCCGAAAAAAATCCTGGCGTTAAGATCGAAGACCGTTATGCAGCATTTTATAATGGAAGAGTTGAGTTTTTACCAAATATGGATGCGGCTAAAAGATACTATGAAATGTTAGGGCTGGAATGGTTATATAATAACGTTGGTGTATTTGATTTAAAAAAAGTCAGAAATACATCTTAAAATCCGTAATGATGTGTTTTAAATACAAGAACAACGACAAATCGAACTAAGGTATTCTATTTGGGCATTTAAAATAATTAAAGCGTAAGGATCGGTTTATGACACAGCAAGTATGCCAAGGAGCTTTATTAGCCTGTAGCTTTGGTACAGCACCCGCCAGTTTGGGAGTATTACCAACTAATAAGGTGATCACAAACTCTAAACCTGCAGCTAACATTATGGATCATAAACCAATGGTTAACATTCCTCCTTTTGGTCTGTGTACTAGTTTGGCTAACCCCGCTGTTGCCTCTGCTACGGCTGCCGCATTAGGCGTTCTTACTCCTATGCCTTGTATTCCCAATACCCCTGCACCTTGGGTGCCTGGTGTTCCTACTGTTTTGATAGCAGGCCAGCCCGCGGTTGATAATACTTGTAAACTTTCTTGCGCCTATGCGGGTGTTATTCAAGTCTCATTTGCAGGGCAAACAAATCATATATTTTAGAATAAAATAACGACATCCTTTAACATAGAACCATTAGCAACGTATTTGGAGTATTACATGCAGTTTAAAGTTGTGTGGCATGAAGGTTTGTTTATGCAAGCACACCATTTACAGCAACAAGAACGGTATCTTGAAGGCTATACATGGACACTAATCAAGGAAACTGCACCTTTTTGTTTTGGCTGCCAAGAGTTAAGTATTGATGAGGGTGCGTTGTTAACAGGGCAGTTTACTGTCCGCCGTGCTGTAGGTGTTATGCCTGACGGTACATGCTTTAATGCACCTGTTAATCAGCAGCTTAGTTTGCGTTTGGACGCATCAGCGGCAAAGCAAGTTATTCACTTGTGTTTGCCTGTTGCAACTGTGGCGACGAGTGAAATACAGTTTGATGCAACAAATAGCACTGATCTAGCTAAACGTTTTTTTGCGGTAAATACATCTATTGCAGATGTGTTGTCTTCCAATATTTCAAAAGTAGATGCTTTGTTGGCACAACCCAATCTATGTTTAAAATTAGAAAAAGATTTATTAAATAATGAGACTAGCTTAGCGATTGCAAAAGTGCATGATGTTCTTGCTGATCAGCGTGTCATTCTTAACCCTGACTTTATTCCTGTTGTCACGCGTTGCGATGTTTCACCTGTGCTAAATGCATATTTAAGTCAGGCAACGGGATTAGTTAGTAATCGTGCCGCTTTGTTGGCTGCGCGTTTGGCTCAACCCGCCCAAAAAGGTGTGGGCGAAATGGTTGACTTTCTTGCGCTTCAACTTTTGAATCGCTATCAGACAATGCTAGTGCATTTTAAAGAGGATATGTCACCTCATCCTTTGGCATTTTATCATTTACTGATTCAATTAATTGGTGAGTCATCAACCTATTTCTCTACCGAACGAGTACCGGGAAATCTACCTAAGTATTACCACACCGATTTGGTAAAAACATTTGAGCCTTTATTAAAAACGTTACAAGGATTTTTGATAGATGTCTTGAATCAGACTGTCACAGAAATACCGCTACAGGATAAAGGAAGTGGCTATCGTCTTGGCGTAATTGCAGATATTCATTTAGTAAAGTCAGCACAGTTTGTTCTAGCTGTATATGCGGATGTTCAGTCAGATAAACTAATAGAAAAATTTCCGCAAATAACAAAAATTGGCGCCGTAGAGCGGATAAAAGATTTAGTTCATGCTCAAGTTCCTGGAGTTCCACTAAAATATTTATCCATTGCACCTCGCCAGTTACCGTTTTTGGCTGGCTACTCCTACTTTGAGTTAGAGCGTAAAGGGGAGCAATGGTCACTAATGGAGCATTCAAAAGCGATTGCCATGCATCTGAGTTATGCTATTCCTGGTATGCAATTAAAATTATGGGCTATTAAACAGTAACCTAATTTAGCTTCTGTGATGATAAGGATTCGGTGATGACAAATGTAAATCAACAATCTTCACTGTTGGATGCCGCAACGATGGTCTGTGCCCTCGTCACACAAATACGAGAAATGCATGGTATGCCGCAGTTGGCTATTTTGCGCAATCAGTTGCTAAATAGCCTAGATCAATTTGCCCAGCAAGCAAGTAGTGCAGGATTTGATAAAGATGCGATATCAAAAGGGCATTATGCCTTATGCGCTATAATAGACGAGAGTATTTTACGAACACCTTGGGGGCAAAAGTCCGGTTGGGCCAGTCAAGGATTTGCCATGCAGTTTTATCGAGACAATAATGCAGGAGAAAAGTTTTTTCTGGGTCTTAATAAACTGGCCGAGCAGCCTGATCGTCATATTGCGTTGATTGAATTGTTTTATGTGTGTATTTGTCTTGGTTTTCGTGGACGTTTTGCACTGATTCAGCATGGAGATAACGATCTAGATAGACTGCGTAAACAAATTTATCAGTTGATTGAGAAACAGCGAGGAAAACCATCGCCTTTATTGTCGGAGAATTGGCAAGGCTCTCCTACAGCAATTTGGAAGCCTAGTTATTTTCTTCCTGTATGGTGGGCTGTTATCACCTGTACAGTGATCGCTCTACTATCGTTAATGATATTTCGATCTTCTCTAAACTCGTTATATTCCACCGAAATATCAAAGATCACCAAATTGATGTATATCCCTACGACAAAAATACAAAAAGAAACTCCAAAAGTCACATTAACTCAACTTTTGAAGGCCGATATCGAAAGTGGCCTAGTTTTTGTCACAGAAGAACCGGGGCATGGCATTGTGAGAATTCGGGGTGATGAGTTGTTTTCCTCTGGTAGTACACACCTTAACGATAGCTTGCTACCCGTTATTGTCAGAGTAGCTCAAGCAGTTAATACCTATGGCGGCATGGTGACAATTGCGGGACACACGGATGACCGCCCAATAAAAGCATTAGCAATACAGTCTAATCTTGAGCTATCTAAACTGCGGGCACGCAACGTTGCTGACATCATGGCGCAATATGTATCACCAACAAAAATGACTGTTATTGGACGTGGAGAGATGGAACCTATTTCCCCCAATAATAGTAATGAAAATCGCGCCAAGAATAGGCGAGTTGAAGTCAGCGTGGATAGTCTTAAATAGAGTCATCGAAAGATGCTATTTAAGTTTTCACTATAGCAATTGTCAGTCTTGGGTATTTATTAGTACAACAGCAGAGTGTAAAAAATGTTAAAGATTTTACAGGGTAAGCGGGCTTTAACTCTGATTGCGCTAGTTGTTTCAAGTTTATTAATTTGGATTTTTGGTGATGCGATTAGCATCTATAACCATATATTACTAGAGTCAGCTTTTCGTCGATTTGCAGTCATCGCTTTGCTGTGGTTGTTTGTATTTATATGGTGGGTTAGCCAAATTTTATTGGTGAAAATAGCCGAGAAAAAAATAGCTAAAGAACTCAGTGCCAATTCACAAGATTTTGCGTCCACAGATGACAAACAAATTCAATCTGCGTTTGTGAGTGCTATTACAGCATTACGTCAAGCTCATAAAATAAAACATGGACGATGGCATGCAGCTGGTGGACTGTATGAGTTGCCGTGGTATGCCATTATTGGCCCACCTGGTTCAGGAAAAACCACGACATTAATGAACTCAAACCTTAGCTTTCCCTTAGCTGATCAGTTTGGAAGGCAAGGGTTGCGTGGTGTTGGTGGAACTCGTCTCTGTGATTGGTGGTTTACTGAAGAGGCTGTGTTAATTGATACGGCTGGCCGATTCACCAGTCAGACAAGTGATAAAGCGCGGGATCAGGCTGGCTGGTTAAGCTTTTTACAGTCATTAAAAAAATATCGCCCATCTCAGCCGTTGAACGGCATTATCGTGGTGTTATCTGCGGCGGAATTGTTGGATGAAAGCTCATTAACAGCCACTCTTGATAATTTGAAGTTAAGACTTCAAGAAATTTATAGTGGTCTCTCTCACAATATACCTGTTTATTTGATTATTAATAAAATGGATTTATTACAGGGTTTTGCTGAATTTTTTAGTCTTTTAGATCAAGAATCGCGAAACAAAGTATGGGGATTTACCTTGCCTTTGGAAAGTATGAGTGACACTTCCAAGATCAAGCAGTTAATCAACGAGCAGTTATCGTGGCTACATCAAAAGCTTGTACAACTACGAATCGAAAAGATTGACCAAGAAAAAAACATTGCTCTCCGTTCAAGAATACTCTTATTCCCAGAGCAGTACCGATTGGTTTTAACCACGATTAGTCGGGTGTGTGTTGCTATTGCGGGTGAGAGCAATTCAGTAAGTCGCCCTTTTTTTAGAGGTGTTTATTTTACGAGTGCCACCCAATTCGGCACACCCATTGATAAAGTGCTACACAATATGGGTTTGAGTCAAGCACCGACAGCAAATACCCCGTTATCCTCAGGAAAAAGCTACTTTATTAACGACTTGTTAAGAAAGGTAATTTTTCCTGAAGCAGGTTTAGTTACCGAATCAGCTGTGCTAAAAAAGAAGCGAGCTTTTTTATTATTAGGTATATGTGCCGTACCTGTTTGTGTTTTGCTATTTCTGTTAGTTGTGTGGGGGAGAGGGTATCTAGAAAGTAAACACCGCTTAGTAGACTTAAGGCAACAATATGACTCCATTTTAGTCAGCAAAAGCCAGTTGAATAATGCGAACTTAATAGATCTCAGTGGATATTTAAGCAACATTAATGAGTTGGGTGAATTTGCTTATAAGTCAAAGCAGCAATTGCCTCTTTCAGGCTTTGGGCTTAACAGCTTAAATGAGTATGGTGATGAAGCCAATTATGTTTATCTTAATGCCTTGAGGGCTGCATTTGCTCAACTTTTGTATCGAGAAGTTGAAGGCCAACTAAGGCAAGAAAATGATAAAAAATATCAACTCTTAAAAGCTTATTTAGCTTTTGCGGATCAGCACGCTATTGATGAGACATCATTATCAGTCATGTTGGTTGATAATATCATTGTGCCTAAAGTTGGAGAGTTAGATTCAACACAGCGAAGGGATTTAATAGCTAACATCGTTTCGTTGTTAAAAGCGAGACCTTTAATTAGCAAGGAGCAGATTGATCAAGACTTAGTAAAACAAGTAAGAGATAGTCTAAAAGGACGTGGTTTAGTTGATGTCACATACAGTGTTCTTCAGCAGCAAATGAATGGCAAAGTAAAAGATTTTGTGAGTAGTGATGCCGTTGGAGCAACAGGTCAGTTAGTTTTTTCCATAGGGCAAAGTAAAGGTTTTTCGGTTGTTATTCCAGCATTTTTTACTAAAGAAGCTTATAAGCTGATTATGGAAAAAGAGCTAGATTCTGCATTGGCATCATTAGATGATGAACGTCAATGGGTTTTGGGAGAGCAATCTGCATCTGACATTGATCCCGTCAGTATCCAAAAGCTGAAAAAAGAAGTCATGTCTCGCTACTTAACTGAATATGTTTCAGTATGGTCTAGATTTGCGGGCGGTATTGGCCTAGTTAAAATGGTTAATGTTGGGGATGCACTACAAAAAACAAGATTGCTAACAGGTTCAGACGACTTGTTACGCAAGCTAGCAACAGCGATTGTTGCTGAAACATCTCTAACTCAAGAACCAAACAAAAACGGGCGTATCGAACAAGCACTTCAGTCATTTTCATCAGCATTAGGTGGAAATGATGAGATAATAAACCTCACTAAAATGACGGTAGAAAAACCATTTGAGCCTTTGGCTAAACTGCTGTACGCACCTGAGCAAAAAGCTGAGTTAGATTTGTTATTTGCGCTATTGAAAGAAATAGAAACACAATTATACCTGTTGGACGAGGCTGCGAAGAGAGCACAGACTGCTCCTGATTCAACGGCATTACAAGTTAAAATACGGGCTTTTGCTGATAAAATGCCAACTCCTATTTCCAGTATATTACAATCTTTTTATGTGATGACGGGGGATATATCTAAAGGAGCAATGAAGCAAGGCCTAGCATCCTCGTTGCGCGATGTCACTTCGGGATGTAGTAAGGCTATCGCTGGAAGATACCCCTTTGCAAGAAACGCGACAAAAGATATAGAGTTTGCTGATTTTGGTAAGCTATTTTCTTCATCAGGGAGCGTTTTAAGTTTTTTTGATAAAAATTTAAAAAGTTTTGTGGATACATCTAGAGATCCTTGGCAGCCGTTAAAAGGTGTTGAGAGTACAGTGGCAATTAATGCAGCGTCTCTGGTTAACTTTCAGCGGGCTGATGCTATTCGCAATGGCTTTTTTCAAAACTCGGGCAATCTACCTTACTTTTCATTTGATTTAAAATGGCTATCTGTTCCGCCATCTCTAATATTAGAACAAGCCAAGTTTGAGGCAGATGGCCAAACACAGTCGCTAGAGAGTGATATGACTCAGCGTATTAACTGGCCAGCATTACCTGGAGGTAATTACGCCCGTATTGCCGTCAATGGCCAAGCAATTAAAAGCAGTTTTAATTTTCAGGGGCCTTGGGCCATATTGCATTTAATTGATACGGGAAGTCCAAGTTACCAAGATAACGGACGCATCATTAAACTTAAATGGTCGTTTCCTGACGGCGCTCTCACTGCAGAAATACGGCCATCTAGTATGAATCACCCATTTATTCCGAATGTGTTGGGGAAATTCAATTGTCCAGACAATCTCTAAATATTCCCAATCGGGTGTGTGGTTTTTACGGCAAGATTCCAGCAGTGGGTGACTTTGTATCGCGTGGCTTAACGACAGAAATGGTTTCCAAATTAGATGTTTGGTTGACCGAGTATGTTTCGTCATTACCCTCTCTGTTACCAAACTACGATACCTATTGGCAAGACGCGCCAATATGGCGGTTTGTTGCGGCTACAGGCATATTTTCCTCCCAGATTTGTATTGGCTTGTTAACAAACTCTTACGATGCTGTGGGTAGAATGTTTCCTCTTGTTATTCTCTATGAACTCTCATCTGAAAAAGAATTAGAGCATATTTTCTTAAATGATAATAATTCGACGTGGCTGCATGATGTAGAAGATGTTATTTATGCAACACGCCATCAATGTTTAGACTCAGATAAGTTATTAAAAGTGATTAATCGATTAAATCCTTTAGATAATGAACTCTGCGAAAGCGACTTAAATACAAACACTTCAATTTGGCTTAAATGTTTGAAGCTTATGCAGTCACAAGGGTCTTTATGGTGGTATGAGGGGGAAAATAGTACGACTTATTGTGAATATACGAAATTACCAAGGTGTGCCGACTTTGTGAAGTATTATGGATTAGTCTAGGCCATAGTTGATATTTGAAAAGTAAAATTATTGAGATTCAGTAGATTTTATGAATCAAATGCTTGGTCAAATTTATAGTACTATCGAAAAAGCAGAAGCCGATATTCCTGCTAAATATTGGATAAGTTTTGATGCTAGCAATGAGGAAAACTATTGGAAGGTGTTGCGTAATGTGCGAATTGAAATAACAAAGCAGGGTGATTACGATCCACGTATGACAGCTTTACTTAAACGTATACGCTGTAAAAACAAACCAGAGAAAGAAGAGTGTAAATTAAACGATGAATAGTTTTAAACTTCATATTTTTTGTTGTTAATAACTGTCTAATCTACATTTTATTGAGAATTTCAACATTATATTACATGGATACTTATGTCTAATTTAAATGTCGATAAGTTTATCGCGGATGATGATGCAGGTGATGACCTAGAGTACACACCCGATTTTCGTAAACTTGAAACACAACTTCAAGGGAAGCCGGAACAGGTAAATGATCAAAAAGAAGTGATTAGTTCGGCAGAGCCACCTGCTTGGCGTCTTGCCTATAAGTCCGCAGAAAAACTACTTTTAGAAAGTAAGGATCTGCGTATTGCAACAGGGTTAGTGCGTTGTTTAATTGCTATACACGGTGTTTATGGGCTGGCTACAGGCTTTAAATTAATAGAAGCGTTATTAGAAAAATATTGGGAGAGTATTCATCCTTTGCCCGATGAGCCTGGCGACTTTATGAGTCGGGTTAACTCTCTAGCAGCTTTAAATGACCGATTCCAAACCTTAGATTATTTGAGAGGATGTCCGCTATTAAAGAATAAAAACGGATTAACCCTCAATTTAAGAGCATATTATATTGCCGCAGGTAAGCTTCAAGCCAAAACAGATGAGTTAAAACTAACTTCTCATCAGCTACAAATGGCAGTAAATGACGCAGATACAAGTGATGCAGAGGCAGTCTCAGAGGCAATTCGCTCCGCTTTAGTTTCAATTAACAGAGTAATAGATATATTCAGGGAAAAGTCATCACAAGACGAACCAAACTTCAAAAACATTATTGATGATTTGAATTTAATATTACCGTACTTTAATAAAGCTCTACAACCTACTGTGGTAGAGCCAACAGCACCATCAGAGATACAGACGTCTCCTCTAGCTAACACAGTTCAATCTCCACAAGCTGCTATTAAGCCTCAATCCATTCAATCCAGAGCAGATGTTGTTGAAATTTTAGAAAAAGTTTGTCTTTTTCTTGAGGAGACAGAGCCAGCACATCCAGCACCGTTGTTTATTCGTCGTGGGCAACGATTATTGGGTATGGATTTTATGGAGATCATCAAAGAGTTATCGCCAGATGCTTATGACACAATTAGTCATTTGAGTGGCAAAAAAACCTCAGAAGATGATTAATGAAAAAATTGAAGGTGCGTGTAGAATGGCACGCATTATTTTATTTTTCTTGATGGTAGATAAGTCGTGACTTTAAAGCTCTGTATTGTCAAATTTCCTTCTGCTGTTGCAGGCACAATTTCTTTGCAGCCAGTCACAGTAGGCAACGCTCCTGTCGTAATTGGTCGAGATGAAAAGTGCAGCCTAGTTTTGTCTGACCCGAAGCGCTTTGTCTCCAGAGAGCATTGTCGCATTGTCCATGATGGCGGGAATTTGGTTTTATGGGTTATAAGCAAAACAAATGGTGTTCAGATCGATAATCGAGATGTCGAGCCAGGTGAAAAACATATTTTAAGTCTGGGTGAACGAATTATTATTGGAGAGTATGAACTTGCATTAGAGAAAGAGATTGACACTGAGAGTACTCAATATATACCAGTTGTGCCTGCACCAGTTGGCTTGCTTGTTCCAGAAAGCCATTCATCTCAGAAACTATCGTCCGATGATCCATTTGGTTTTAATTCGCCGAGTGATAACTTTTTGGTACCAAATGACTCAGCTTCCGCACTGGGAGGGGTATTCGCGGCGAATACTGATTTTAACTCTCAACAATCTAAATCTAGTAGTCATGCATTTGAACCAAGTAATCCATTCGCAGAGTTAGATGAGCCTTTCCCCGATAAGAATAACAACTCGAACATTCAACAGCCTAGTAGTAATGTGTTTGTACCAAGTGATCCATTTGCAGAATTAGATGAGCCTTTCTCCGATAAGAATAAAAATTCGAACATTCAACAGCCTAGTAGCAATCTGTTTGTGCCAAGCGATCCATTTGCAGAATTAGATGAGCCTTTCACTGATAAGAATAACAATTCGCGCACTCAAGAGTCTAATAGACATACACTTGTGGATGATAATCCATTTGCGGAGTTGGGCATATCTGGTTTGCCTGTAAGTAATCCGCTTGAAAATAACGATGATCCTCATGGTTTTAATGATTCTTGGATAAACTTTAAAGTTAAACCTGTTGAGATAGGGGCATCGAGCATAAATCATGTACAACCAATTAATGAACCATTCTCACCAAAAGCCGAGAGTGAGCCCATAGCAAAAGAGTCTAAATCTATTAGCAATAATAACGAGGAAGCGATTACGAAATTATTAATTGACGCGTTGGGTGTTGATGCTGATCGTATAGTAGGAGTTGATGATAAAGAGCTTGTACAACGTGTAGGGCTATTATTAAACAAGAGTGTTGATTTAATTCTCACACTATTACGCTTGCGTGCGGAAGTCAAAGATGAAATGGGGGATGGAAGGACTGGGTTAAGTACTGACGCTAATAACCCTCTCAAAATTTCGCCCAATGTTGTTGTTGCCTTGAATTTTTTACTGGGCAAGCCTGTGCTTGGCTTTATGAATTATAACAAGGCTATTAATTTAGCATCGGATGATATTATTGACCATAATCGTCGCTTGTTGACTGTGCCTCAGTATGCCTGTCAGCATGTTTTACAACAACTTTCCCCCGAAAAAATTGAGGAAGAGGTGGAAAAAATAGGAGGTATTGGTATAAAAATACAAATACAGAAAGATGCTAAATGTTGGGCTCAATATAAAAAAACACATACCGCGTGCCATGCTAATCTGGACCAAGTGATTAAAAAAGCGTTTAGTGTTTAACAATCCTTATTTTGAGTTGGCTCTTACATAATGTTTGTGAGGTAAGGTTATTTTATGTCTCTTTTATCTTCACTTAGACAGGATATATCTGATGGCACTCAGCGTGACTCCATTCGAAATGAGCGAGAGGAAATTCTTCGTGATTTGCAATGGCTTTTTAATGCAACGACAGCATTTAGTATTCCCGACACACAGAACACAGCCATTTCTAAGATGGTTTTAAGCAGCGTCCTGAATTACGGCTTACCTCCTTTTGCTGGAGCAACAAGACATAAATTTCACTCAGGTTATATACAAGAACAAATCCGATTGGCTATAGAGCGATTTGAGCCGAGATTATTACCTGACACTATCGTGGTAAGTGCGACTAACGCTAATAAGGATCAAGCAGTAGGAATTTTATCATTTGAAATAAAGGCACTTATGCAAACATCGGTAGGCTTAGATGCGTTAGAGATATTGTCGCGAATCGATTTAGATACGGGTGAAGTCGTATTGATGGAGGTATAAACTGTGGATCCTCGTTTATTGGATGCGTATAACCGCGAGCTAACATATCTTCGAGAGATGGGACGTGAATTTGCACAAGAGTATCCAAAAGTTGCGGCAAAACTTTCATTAGATAATGTGGATTTACCAGATCCACATGTTGAGCGTTTGATTGAGTCATTTGCCTTTTTATCCGCTCGTATTACTTTACAGCAAGAAGAAGAGTTTCCCAAGTTCACTCAGCATTTGCTAGATATGATTTACCCTGATTATTTACAACCAACCCCTTCAACGGCAATTGTGGAGATAGAGTCAGACACTAACGACTCAGCACTAGCAGGAGGCATTGTTTTACCGCGCGGGTCGGTCTTAACAACGACTTATCAAAAAGGGATGAGAACCCATTGTGAGTTTCAAACAACCATGGACACAACGCTGTGGCCGATTAAAATCATTGATGCAACTTTCTCACCTTTTATTCCTAAATTTGTAGAAGGACGAGTGAGTCGTGCTAGTTTGGTAGGTAGTTTACGATTGACCTTGGAAGTTGGAGCTGGCTTAAAGTTTAATCAGTTGCCGATTAAGGATCTAAAATTATTCTTGGCCAGTGACGATGTGATTGCTAGTCGAATTTATGAGCATTTGTTAGCGCGAGTGTGTGGAGTCGTAGTTCCTAATGGATCAGTAGAGATATCTCCTGTCTGCGATGCTATTAAAATTACGCCGATGGGCTTGAATGATAACGAAGCTTTATTCCCGTGCAACACTCGCTCCTTTCCTGGGCATCGATTGATAAAAGAATATTTTGTACTCCCGCAGAAATTTAGGTTTCTCTCACTAGATGGATTAAACGTTGCGTTTGCTCGTATTGACTCAGCCCGATGTGATATTTATTTTCTGCTGAATCGCATTCAAGATGAACTCATTAGTACTGTTGATGCGAGTAATTTTAGATTGAATTGTACGCCTGTCGTCAATTTATTCCACCATCATTGCGACCGTGTATTCGTTTCCGAAAAGCAGCGAGAATTTCACATTATTCCAGACAAAACACGAACATCTGATTTTGAGATTATTCAGATTAATCGAGTCACGGGCATTGATACACAACATGGTAATGAGGTGGTTTTTCAGCCATTTTTTAGTAGTCCTTTGGGAAGCATGGTAAAAGGTCAGCCGAGCGCATATTATGCAAGCCAGCGACAAAAAAGAACGCTTTCCCAGTCTGAGACATTACGAGAAAAGCGCGTAAGTTATGCGGGTTCAGAGGTTTTTTTGTCAATTGTTGACCATGAAAGCTTGCCTTTTTCACCACATTTACGACAATTATCGGTCGAGGCACTTTGCTCAAATCGCGATCTACCTTTATTCATCAAAAGAGGGGTATTCGACACGGATTTAAGTCTGCAAGAAGCACCTGTAAAAACAACAGTTCGTTTTTTAATTGAACCCACTATGCCCCGACCTTCTTTAGCTGAAGGTATTGTTAGCTGGCGTTTGATCAATTTATTGTCGTTAAATTACTTATCTATGATTGATGCAGAGCCAGAAGTTGCTGCAAATGCTATCCGTCAATTCCTTAGGTTGTATGTGACAAGTGGTGATGATGTTACGTTGCGCCAAATAGATGCTGTTCGTCGCTTAAGTTTTAGGCGCGTTGTGCGTCGAGTTCCATTATCAGGGCCGCTTGTATATGCTCAAGGCGTGGAAGCTCGTTTGACATTAGATGAAAGTCTATTTGAAGGCGGCGGTGGTTTTATGTTTGGTAAAGTCTTAGAAGTGTTATTCTCGCAAATGTCAACAATAAACTCATTTGTGGAAACAGTCGTTGAGTCGTTACAGCGAGGAGAAATCAAGCGATGGCCAGCGAGGTTGGGCAACAGCCCTTTAATATAGTTAGGTTGTCAAAGCTACCAGAAAGTTTAATCAATAGCCCCCGCAGCTACGATTGGTTTGCAGCGTTATTGTTAATTGAAGCGAACGCTAATCCGCCTGTTAAACGTATAGGTGAGTTAGGCCGTCCGCGAGAAGAAATTATACGATTAGGGCAACGGCCATCAGTACATTTTTCATCACAAGAAATTGCAGCCATTGATCAGTCAACTCATCAAGATGGTATTCCTTGGTTAATGCAGTACTTTTTTGGTGTTTTTGGTGCTAATGGGCCATTGCCTTTGCATTTGACTGAATATGCAATAGAGCGAAAAAAATACCATAGAGATCCGGTTTTTACGCGTTTTGTCGATATATTTCATCATCGAATGCTCAGTCTGTTTTATCGGACGTGGCGTTTAGCCCAGCCGACTGCTGATTTTTTGGATAGACAAGAACCTAACTATCGTTCTCGTTTACAACAATTGACGGGGTTGCCACCGCAATATATTAGTACTCCCACTGATGCTACAAGACAAATAACAAACACTCAAAAGCAAGAGTTTGATCATACATTTGCTGGATTATTGGCCAGTAGAACAAAAACCACAAATACCTTAATCCGTGTTGTTGAGCATTTTACAGGGGCAAATGTCCATGTTCAGGCGAATATACCCAGTTGGCTAAATAAAGATGATGATCAATTCTTTTTGTTAGGAAAGTCAATGTCTCAACTTGGTGTTGATAGTCAACTTGGCAGACGAGTTCTTTCGATTCAGAGCCAAGTTTATATTGAAATCGGGCCATTATCTAAGGATCAATATGAAGAGCTGCTGCCCAAAGGACTGAAAGGGAAAAACGCTTCTAGTCGGGATGACTTGTATCAATTAATTCATAAAATTGTTGGATTTTCTATCAATACAGTCATTCAATTAGTGGTCAACTTTGATCATAAATCTGAGTTAGGGAAGTTCCGTTTAGGCTATGACAGTTGGCTTGGTAAAAGCGAAAAAACACGACGAGGTTGTGTTATGGATGAATAATGTGGTATTTCATTTTTAGTTAAGTATAAACATCAAACCAACAACAAATCGAAGAGTAGAGGGAGCTATGGCTGAAATTCCACGTAGTGCGGCATTTGGTAAGTTAAATCCTATTTTGTATAAAGGTATAGAGTCTGCGACGACGTTGTGTAAGTTACGTGGCAACCCATACGTGGAGTTATCACACTGGTTGAATCAGTTATTTCAGGTTCAAGATTCGGATTTACATCGAATTGTACGCCATTTTGAGCTAGATACATCTCGCTTAGTCACCGATCTGGCAGTAAGTCTTGACCAGCTTCCGCGCGGTGCAACGGCTATATCTGATTTTTCAACGCAAATTATGGAGGCGATAGAGCAAGCTTGGGTTTACAGCTCGCTACTTTATCGTTCATCAGCCATACGTGGCGGACATCTATTGATCGGACTGCTAAAAACGCCTAACTTAAAAAATGCGTTGTTGGCGATGTCTTCTGAGTTTCGTAAAATTAAAATTGATGCCCTTAGCGATCAATTGAATGACATCGTTGCAGGTAGCCCCGAGTCAGATCAAGGTGCTAAAGACGGGTTGCAACTAAAAAATAATGAAATGGCTAATACAAGCAATGCCCCTGCAGAAATGGGTAAGCAAGAAGCGTTGGCTAAATATGCGATTAATTTGAGTGAAAAAGCGCGTAATGGCGAATTAGATCCCATCACGGGTAGAGACGACGAAATTCGTCAAATTATTGATATTTTAATGCGCCGTCGACAAAACAATCCTATTCTGACGGGTGAAGCTGGCGTAGGTAAAACGGCGGTGGTAGAAGGATTTGCACTAAGAGTTGCTAAAGGCGATGTGCCTCCTGCATTAAAAAATGTTGATATCTGTGCATTAGATATTGGGTTGTTGCAAGCGGGAGCGTCCATGAAAGGAGAGTTTGAAGCTCGCCTACGACAAGTGATTGATGAAGTACAATCATCAGCACATCCCATTATCTTGTTTATTGATGAAGCCCACACCTTGATTGGTGCGGGTGGCGCAGCTGGAACAGGTGATGCAGCCAACTTGCTCAAGCCCGCATTGGCGCGTGGTACGTTACGCACCATTGCAGCGACTACTTGGGATGAATATAAAAAATACTTTGAAAAAGACCCTGCATTGACTCGTCGCTTTCAAGTGGTTCAAGTACAAGAGCCATCGGAGGAGAAAGCGATTGGTATGTTGCGTGGTGTTGCTGCTGTGTTACAAAAACATCATCGTGTACTGCTGCTTGATTCTGCATTAGAGGCAGCAGTGAGATTGTCTCATCGCTATATTCCCGCACGCCAATTACCTGATAAGGCAGTGAGTTTATTGGATACGGCTTGTGCGCGTGTTGCCGTTAGTCAACATGCAACACCACCAGAAGTAGAGGATTGTCAACGTAAAATTAGTTTGCTTGAGGTTGAGCGCGATATCATTCAACGTGAAGCGCGTGTGGGTATTAATGTGGCAGAACGTCAAGAGAGTGTTGATAATGATATAGCTCAGGAGCAGATTCGACTGCAAGAGCTGACGCTACGTTGGCAAAATGAAAAGCGTGTGGTTGATCAAATTCTTTCATTACGCGCTGACTTACTTACGGAAGAAAATGCATCAACGAGTGACGACTCTGAGAGTGTTATTAAGAGTCTTGCTGAGTTACAAGCAGAGCTATTGTTATTGCAAGGCGATAAACCACTTATTTTACCTACCGTAGATGAACAAGCAGTAGCCGCCGTTGTGCAAGATTGGACGGGTATTCCTGTTGGTAGAATGGTTAAAGATGATATTGAGTCCGTGCTACGTCTAGCGGACAACTTAAATAACCGTGTCATTGGTCAAGGACATGCGATGGATATGATCGCGAAGCGTGTGCAAACTTCGCGAGCAAAGCTTGATAACCCCAATAAACCTGTGGGCGTGTTTATGCTTTGTGGTACATCGGGTGTTGGTAAAACAGAAACAGCCTTGGCTTTAGCGGAGGCTTTGTATGGCGGTGAGCAGAATGTCATCACAATCAACATGAGTGAGTATCAAGAAGCCCATACGGTTTCTACGCTGAAAGGTGCTCCTCCGGGGTATGTGGGTTATGGTGAGGGCGGTGTTTTAACAGAAGCCGTTAGACGCAAGCCTTACAGTGTTGTTTTACTTGATGAAGTAGAGAAAGCTCACCCTGATGTACATGAAATGTTCTTTCAGGTTTTTGATAAAGGTTATATGGAAGATGGTGAAGGGCGTTTTATTGACTTCAAGAATACTATTATTCTGTTGACCTCAAATGCAGGAAGCGAGCTGATTATGGCTCGTTGCGAAGAAGGGACTGTTCAACCAGATCCAGAAAAATTAGAGGCCGAGTTGCGTGAGCCTTTGTTGGATATTTTTCCTGCTGCTTTATTAGGGCGATTGGTCGTGATTCCATACTACCCGTTGTCCCAAGAAATGCTGAAGAAAATTGTGCGCTTACAGCTGAATCGTATTAAAAAGCGAGTCGAAGAAAATCACGGTGTTGAGTTTGAGTATGATGAGGACACTGTGCAATTGATTGTAAGTCGTTGTACTGAGGTGGAGAGTGGTGGTCGGATGGTGGATGCCATACTAACTAATACCTTGTTGCCACGAATCAGCCATGAGTACCTTTCTCGATTGAGTCAAGGAACACCTTTGGAGGTCATAAGGGTGTCTGTGAAAGAGCAAGATTTTTTGCTTAGCTTCGACCTATAATTGACATCAGAGGCTTTACGCAGATACCTTCATTAAAACATCAGTCGTTTTTACACGGCTGATGTTTGTGTTTTTTCCACAATTGAAGGCTGTTGTGTAAGTTAAATAACATCTAAAGCATAAATCGCAAAAGGTACACGTAATGTACTCTGTTACTGTTAAAATCCTTGGATTAGAGGATATCTTTGTGTTCGAGTCCATGACTGGGCATGAAGAATTAAGCCGTTTATCTAGTTATGACTTATCATTGCTGTCCAAAAAGTACGACATACAAGCAGAGTCTATTTTAGGTCAGCCTGTCGTTATAACGATTAATTTTTCAGGGCAGCGTGAACGCGTTATTTTTGCTTATGTTACAGGCTTTAATCGTTCAGCCGCTGATGATGGTACACAGCGTTTAACACGCTATCATTTACAGGCACATTGCTGGTTATGGTTTCTAACCCGTTCCTCGGACTGTCGAATATTTCAAAAAAAACGTGTTGTGGATATTCTTAAAGAGGTTCTTAAAGAGCCGCAATATCAAGGATTCTCGATAAGAGACGAAACCACCTCGTCTGAGGTTGTTTGGGACTACGCTGTACAGTATAGAGAAACAGACTTTAATTTTATTTGTCGTTTATTAGAGCAAGAAGGCATTTATTTTTATTTTGAACACAGTCATCAGGGACATGAGATGGTTCTGTGTGATTTATCAGACATAAGTGACGCCTTACCTACCAAAAAAGTTTTGCAATATTTAACGCACCCCAGTTTACCAGAGCACGAAGTAGTCTCCTCTTGGTCAATGGAGAAAACAATACAACCGAGTCAATATGTACTTGCAGATTTTAATCCTTTGGAGAAAGCCCAACGGTTTTTAGAAGTGCATCATGCGGGTAGTCATGGTGTTAAACGTCCTGATTCCGAAATTTATGATTACCCTGGCGAGTTTGTGACTAAAGCCGAAGGTAAAGATTATGCTCAAATTAGAGCAGAAGAACTGCATACGGGGTATTGTGTATACACAGGATCAAGCACCAACTTAGAGCTTGCATCGGGATATTATTTTAAATTGGCAGGACTTCGCTGGAAAGATATACATGATGAGTTTTTAATTACCACTGTGACTTTTCAACTGACTGAAAATGCTTATGAGAGCGGCGGAGACAGTGTTACCAGTTTCTCTAACCGTTTTAAAGCAATTCCATTAAAGCAGATTTTTCGCCCCGCTCGTACTACACCTAAGCCGTGTATTCAAGGTTTGCAATCCGCCATTGTGACTGGTCCAAGTGGAAGCGAGATATACAGTAATAACCACTTGCAAGTAAAAGTTCGATTTCATTGGGATCGTAACGGCAATCGACTGCCCGATGAACAATCGAGTTGTTGGATTCGTGTGTCTCAACCGTGGGCAGGTAAAAAGCGTGGTTTTTTTGCGATTCCACGTGTCGGCGATGAAGTGATTGTTGCCTTTGAAGAGGGAGATCCAGACCGCCCTCTTATCATTGGCTCTGTTTATAATGATGTTAGTCGCAGCAAACATGCCATTCAAACCAATGAAACACGTACGGGTTTGGTGACGTTATCGAGTAAACAAGGTGCTGATAATTTTAATGAATTGTCTTTTGAGGATAAAAAAGGCAGTGAGTTGATTTATCTTCGAGCAGAGAAAGATTTACAGCAGTTAGTAAATCACGATGTGATGACTCAGGTGAATCATGATGTGATAACTCAGGTAGATCATGATGTGACTATAACCGTTGACAATAATGTGACCGAAGATATTAAAAATAATCATTCGGTGAAAGTTGGTAATAACGATACCGTTAAGGTAGCTAATAATCGGGTGGTTGATGTAGGGCAGGCAGACAGCTTAAAAGCGGGTACTAATATTACGATTAAAGCGGGCCAAACGATTACCATTGAAGCAGGTACTACAATTACTTTAAAAGCAGGGCCGTCAACAATTGAGTTAGGGCCGTCTGGTATTACGATTAAAGGACCGATTGTTAAAATTAACTAAGTTTGGGCTTACATTTAGTGTAAGTAAGTGGTGGTTTACATGATATTTATTATTGATGGAACGGGTGAAACAGCCGATAAAACATATATGGCAGATATGAGCCGTGGTTTTTGTTATCAGCTTTACTTAAAGTTGGGTAGGCAAGCAGAGTATATGAGAGGACCTAGAGTAGATGGACTTAATACATTCGACATAGCGGATGAAATGCTGGAAAAGATAATGAATTATTATCATACTGGAACAACAGGCCCTATGTTCATTGACCCAAATAATAGACCAAAAGATCAAAAGTTAGATGATATATTTTTAGCAGGACATAGCAGGGGAGGATGTGCGGTTATTTATATTGCACAAAAATTAAAAGAGAAAGGCATCAAAGTAAAAGCGATGTTTTTGTTTGATGCAGTAGCACGAACTCATAGGGGTGTGCCTATTGTTGGGGAAGATTTTGACGAAATACCTGATAATGTTGAGAAGTGCTATCATGCAATAAGAGATAGAACACTTGTGGAATATTATAAAAAACCATTACAGTTATTAACTAATCGATGTCAAAAAGTTCTACCTACAGCGAATGGAGTCGTAATTTTTACAAATACTACTACTGGCGTTTGTCGAGACTTACCAGCTCTAATAGAGAAAGATAGTAAAAACAAATCATTGACTAGAACGGAGTTCGTTGCTGGTGAGAAGACTTTTGATTTTGGGAATTGTGGTACAAAACCACATAACGATAGTCGCTTAGATAAAAAAGAGTTTAAAGGCCATCATGGAACAATGGGGGGAGCGATTACGGCCACTAGCCCATTGAAAGAACAGAAAATACTTGCACCAAATGATAAAGACCTAACCTTTCTTCAGGAAATGGCTCTTAAAGAGGTCGATCACTGGATGACGGCTAATCTTCTTAAACATGGCATATTGATCGATGGTATTATACACCACTATCTTCCTGATTACGCGCTAAGATATACCAAAAGCGCAAACAGCACGGTATGTTGATGTTAAAAATAGCATTTCTCTGTTTATGTATTGGATTGCAGTGTCTACCCGCATGGGCGGGATTTATTCCAAATCTACCAGAAAAACCAAAAAAAACATCATCTCCTGCTCCAGTTCCACCAGACACACTAAGAGCAGAATTAATATTTTGGAGCAGTATTCAAGACTCCACAGACCCCCGCGAGTTTAAAGCCTATCTAAAAAAATACCCAAAGGGACAGTTTGCGGAAGTGGCTAAAATACGATTAGAAAAATATACACCTGTTGCCGCTGCTCCAACGCCTGTAGAGACAACACCTGTTGCCGCTGCTCCAACGCCTGTAGAGACAACACCTGTTGCCGCTGCTCCAACGCCTGTAGAGACAACACCTGTTGCCGCTGCTCCAACGCCTGTAGAGACAACACCTGTTGCCGCTGCTC
>Ga0209599_10000468_pt1 | contig 26033 bp, 18 predicted proteins | sample Shrwel_input2_FT_FD_187534 | JGI IMG/M metagenome (GOLD analysis project Ga0209599, IMG submission 187534) | Subsurface microbial communities from deep shales in Ohio, USA - Utica-3 well 1 S input2 FT (SPAdes) (version 2) ... | reverse complement strand
GATAACGGTTGTTTCGGGGGGGGGGCTCCGGGGAGCAAAAACCCGTCGGCAGTGGAGTGGCCGGCGTCTGTCCGCCAGTGTAGCGGCTTGGGTGCGGGCTGGGCGCGTGGGGGCGACATGCAGGGTTGGCGATGCGACATGGCTGCCAGAAAGATTAGTGAGCGGCGCTTGGGAAAACGCTGAAAAAATCGTCATTTCCGCGCCGGTTGGAATGCAGGATGTTGATTTTGCTGTGTTTTACTTTTGGCGGAAACGGTTTTTCTGAATCAATCAGCGCGCCTTTAGTATTCCTGCTGCGGTTGCGGGCCGGCCATATTGGCCTGCACCCAGCCATTGCGGCCATTTTGCTTGGCCTGATACATGGCCAGGTCGGCGGCCTTGAGCAGTTCGGCGGGTGCCCGGCCATCGCTGGGCAGGTAGGCAATGCCGATGCTGGCGCTGATCTGATGCTGTCCGGCGGGGGTTTCCACCGGCTGTTGCAGCTGGCTGAGCACCTGCTCGGCCACGGCCACCGCCCGGTGGGCGGTCAGCGGCGGAGCCAGCAGCAGCACAAATTCATCACCGCCCAGCCGGGCCACGGTGTCGTGTGGGCCAACGCAGCGGCACAGGCGCAGGGCCACTTCCTGCAGCAGGCGGTCGCCAATTTCGTGGCCGTAGCCGTCGTTGACCGGCTTGAAGCGGTCCAGGTCGATCAGCAGCAGCGCGCCTTCGCCGGGGTGTTCCTGGGTGTGGTTCAGCGCTTCGTACAGCGCGTCGGTCAGCCGGCGGCGGTTGGCCAGGCCGGTCAGCGGGTCGTGCTGGGCCAGCTCGGTCAGCTGGGCTTCGCTGATTTGCAGCCGGGCGTTGGCGTCGGCCAGCTCGCGGGTGCGTTCGGCCACCCGTTGCTCAAGCAATTGCTCAGACTGGCGCAGCGCCGCCACCATGGCTTCTTTGGCGGCCAGGGTTTCGCTTTGCGCCGATTCTTTGTCGGCGCGGGCCAGGTGAATGCGGTCGGCCAGGGCAAACGACAGCAGCAGCATTTCCAGCGCCGAGCCAATCTGGATGGCGTTGGTGGTGAGCATATTGGTGGGCACCCAGCCCAGGTTGCGCATGCCCATCACCACAATGCCAGCCAGCAGCAGCGACCAGGCGATCAAGAACCAGCGCGCCCCCCGGTTGCCGGCGCTCAGGCCAAACAGCGCGGCAAAAATGGTCACCACTGAAAACACAATGCCCTGCAGCGACACCAGAATGGCCACCCACTGATACGGCAGCACCAGCGGAGCCAGCGCCAGCAGGCCAAACATCCAGCCCAGCCCGCTGATGATCCGGTGGTAGCGGGGCGCGGTTTGCCGGGTGTGCAGGAACAGCCGGGTAAACCAGGCCCCAAACAGCCCGCACAGGGCAAAGCCGCTGGGCAGCGCCACATTGCCCCACGCTGGCCAGTCGGGCCACAGATACTGGTTGCCCAGGCCGTTGAGCGAAATCTGGCCAATGGCCATGCACACGGTAAACAGCACATAGGCCAGATAGGCCGGGTCGCGCAGCGACAGGTAAAGCAGCAGGTTGTACAAGGCCAGCGCCAGCAGCATGCCGTAGTACAGTGCCAGCAGGCCATACGCCGACTGGCTGAACACCAGCAGCGAGGGTTCGCTCCACACCATCACCGGCAGGGTGAGGGTGCCTTCGGAACGGACTTGCAGATAGACGGTGGTGGACTGGCCAGGGGCCAGGCGCAAGGGAAACAGAAAGTGCCGGTGCGGATAGGGGCGGTGGGCAAATGGCAGCAGATCACCAGTCTGGTACACCTGCTGGCCGTGCTGGTCGTGCAGATAGGCGGTGACCTGGTCCAGCGCGGGAAACCCCAGCTCCACCAGCCAGGTCTGGGCGCTGCCCTGCGCCGGAGCCTGCAGCGGAATGCGCAGCCAATAGGTGCTGCGCGAATAACCCAGATTAATGTCGTTATTGGCCCCCTCAGCCGGTTTGAAGCGGGCGGCCAGTTCCGGGCGCTGGATATCGCTTAGCTGATATTGGTGTTGTGGGTCTTCCAGCAGGTCGATATGTGCGGTGGCGCGCTGCCCTGGCGCTTGTGCCTCCAGTTGCAGCACACCGCCCGCCGTGGCGGACAGGCTGAACAAAATGGCAAGGCAGAATAACGCTACGCGCAGCAGGCAGGGCATGACGGCTGTTCCAGGTGGGATACCCGCGAGTATCGCGTAATCCTGGCCGGATGGCGACGGGAAAGGGCGCGTTGCGCAGAAGGGTTTGTTGCAGGGTTTTGAATTTAAAGGGGTTTTTGGTGCGGCGGCAGGCTGGGGCTGCGCGGTAAAACAGGCGGTGATGCAGGGGATGGCGCACCCGAGTGGGATCGAACCACTGACCTTCAGCTTCGGAAACTGACACTCTATCCAACTGAGCTACGGGTGCTTGCAAGCAAAAAGCCTGCGAATCATAGCCGATTTATTGCAATCAGTCCAGTTAGCGTCTTTGCCAATCGCCGGGGTTTCCGTATAATTCCCCTATTCTGATTGTCATTATTCTTTCTTTACTTTTTTTATGGGGCAGTAGCCAATGAGTAGCGCAAATAAGGGTAGCTCGTCGGGAGAGATGATTCGCGTCATCCTTTCCGTGCTTGTCTTGGTTGTTCTGAGTGTTTGGCTGCTGGCCAAACTGTTTACCAGCGGCATGGTGGTGGACGCGGAAACCATGTCCAAGGAAGCCATTTCCGCCCGGCTGAAGCCGGTGGGTGTGTCGGTGGCCTCCGAAGGTGGCGCGCCGGGCAGCCGCAATGGCGAAACCGTGTACAAGGCCATTTGCGCGTCCTGTCACGCTGCCGGTCTGGCCGGTTCGCCGAAATTTGGCGATGCCGGTGCCTGGGCTGGCCGTATTTCCCAGGGCTTTGACCTGCTGGTCAAGCACGCGGTGGAAGGCATTCGTGGCATGCCGGCCAAGGGCGGTGCCACTGACCTGACCAACGACGAAGTGGCACGCGCCGTGGCCTATATGGGCAACGCAGCAGGCGGCAAGTTCACCGAACCGAAGGTGGAAGGTGCGGCTGGCGGCGATGCCAAGGTGGACCCGGCAGTCAAGGGCAAGGAAATCTACGGCAGCGTCTGCATGGCCTGCCATGACACCGGCGCGGCTGGTGCACCGAAAATGGGTGACAAGGCCGCCTGGGCTCCGCGTATCGGCAAGGGGCTGGATGGTCTGGTGGCTTCCGCCACCAAGGGCCTGAACGCCATGCCGCCCAAGGGTGGCTACTCTGGCAGCGATGCCGAGTTCCGCGCTGCCGTGGAATACATCGTTGGCAACTCCAAGTAATCTGTCCCTGGCCTGCTGACCGGCCAGCCAGATACCCCGGATGCCCCACCACACCCCCGTGCCTGCTGGCCGGGGGTGTGGCGTTTTCAGCGTTCAGCCAACCGGCAAAGCCAACAAAAAAACGGCGTGCCCCAGGCACGCCGTTCAATGCAACACCCACACGCGGTGGATTTAGCGGTCGAGACCGCCCACCAGCAGATACTTCACTTCCAGGTAGTCATCCATGCCAAAGTGCGAGCCTTCGCGGCCCAGGCCGGATTGCTTCACCCCGCCAAACGGCGCGGCTTCGTTGGAGATAATCCCGGTGTTGATGCCGATCATGCCGTATTCCAGCTGTTCGGCCACCCGCCAGATGCGGCCAATATCGCGGCTGTAGAAGTAGCTGGCCAGGCCAAATTCGGTGTCGTTGGCCATGGCCACCACGTCGGCTTCGCTGTCAAACTTGAACAGCGGGGCCAGCGGGCCAAAGGTTTCTTCCTTGGCCACTTTCATCGCCTGGGTTACCCCGGTGATGATAGTCGGCTCAAAGAAGCTGCCGCCCAGTGCATGGCGCTTGCCGCCCGCCACCAGCGTGCCGCCCTTGGCCAGCGCATCGGCAATGTGTTCTTCCACCTTGCTCACAGCCTTGCTGTCGATCATCGGGCCTTGGGTGACGCCAGCCTCCAGGCCATTGCCCACCTTCAGCTGGGCCACGGCGGCGGCAAATTTCTCGGCAAAGGCGTCGTATACGCCGGCCTGCACGTACAGGCGGTTGGCGCACACGCAGGTTTGCCCGGCGTTGCGATACTTGGAAATCATCGCGCCTTCAACCGCCGCGTCGAGGTCGGCGTCGTCAAACACGATGAATGGCGCGTTGCCGCCCAGCTCCATCGACACTTTTTTCACCGTCGGCGCGCACTGGGCAATCAGTTCGCGGCCAATTTCGGTCGAGCCGGTAAACGAAAACTTGCGCACGATCGGGCTGGCGGTCAGCTCGCCGCCAATGGCGGCTGCCGAGCCGGTGACCACGCTGAACACGCCAGCCGGCACGCCAGCGCGTTCGGCCAGCACAGCAATGGCCAGCGCCGACAGCGGGGTTTGCGATGCCGGCTTGACCACAATCGGGCAGCCCGCCGCCATGGCCGGGCCGGCCTTGCGGGTGATCATCGCGTTGGGGAAATTCCACGGGGTGACGGCGGCGCACACGCCGATCGGCTCTTTCAGCACCACCACGCGCTTGTCGGCCTGGTGGGTGGGGATGGTGTCGCCGTACACGCGCTTGCCTTCTTCGGCGTACCATTCCAGATAACTGGCCCCGTAGGCAATTTCGCCCTTGGCTTCGGCCAGCGGCTTGCCCTGTTCGGCGGTCAGAATCACCGCCAGGTCTTCCTGGGCGGCCATCATCAGTTCAAACCAGCGGCGCAGAATCACGCTGCGTTCTTTGGCCGGCTTGCGCTTCCAGGCTGGCCAGGCGCGTTCGGCGGCTTCGATGGCGCGGCGGGTTTCCGCTGCGCCCATTTTCGGCACGCGTGCCACCAGCTCGCCGGTGGCCGGATTGGTGACGTCCAGGGTGGCACCGTTGTCGGCATCCACCCAGGCACCGTCGATATAACACTGCTGGCGCAGCAGTTCAGGGTCTTTCAGATTCAGCATGGCGGGGTTTCCGGTCAGGACAGACAAGCGGCCCGCCACAGGGCGGGCCGTCAGGCAGCAACAATCAGGCGGCGGCGTGGCGCAGGGCGGCTTCCATGATGCCCAGTGCTTCGTCGAACACGGCGTCTTCGATGGTCAGCGGGAACAGGAAGCGCATCACGTTATAGTACATGCCGCAGGTCAGCAGGATCAGGCCGTGCTGCAGCGCGTACTGCTGGGCTTTCTTGGTAAAGTCGGCGTCCGGGGTGTGGGTGCCCGGCTGCATGAATTCCACTGCCACCATCGCGCCCTGGCCGCGAGCTTCGACGATGTGCGGAATATCGGCCTTCAGGCTGTTCAGCTTGGCTTTCAGCTTGTCGCCCAGCAGCTGTGCGCGTTCGCACAGTTTTTCTTCGGTAATCAGGTCGATCACCGCTTCGGCTGCCGCCAGCGCCAGCGGGCTGCCAGCGTAGGTGCCGCCCAGGCCGCCAGGGGCCGGGGCGTCCATGATTTCGGCGCGGCCAGTCACTGCCGACAGCGGATAGCCGCCCGCCAGCGATTTGGCCATGGTCATCAGGTCCGGAATCACCCCGGTGTGGTCCATGGCAAACATTTTGCCGGTACGGGCAAAACCGGATTGCACTTCGTCGGCCACCAGCAGGATGCCGTGTTCGTCGCACACCTTGCGCAGCGCGGCCAGGAAGCTGTTCGGGGTGACATTGAAGCCACCTTCACCCTGCACCGGCTCAATGACAATGGCTGCCACGCGTTTCGGGTCGATATCACACTTGAACAGCTTTTCCAGGCCCTTCAGCGCGTCTTCTTCGCTCACGCCATGCAGCGGGTTCGGGTACGGCGCGTGAAACACGTCGGACGGGAACGGGCCAAAGCCCAGTTTGTACGGAGCCACCTTGCCGGTCAGCGCCAGGGTCATGTTGGTACGGCCATGGTAGCCGCCAAAGAAGGTGATGATGCCCGGACGGCCCGTGTAGCTGCGGGCAATTTTCACTGCGTTTTCCACGGCTTCGGCACCGGTGGTGAAAAAAGCGGTTTTCTTGGCGTGGCTGCCCGGGGTGATGGCGTTGAGTTTTTCCGCCACCGACACATACAGCTCATAGGGCACCACCTGGTAGCAGGTGTGGCTGAACTTTTCCGCCTGGGCGGCCACGGCAGCGGCCACTTTTTCATTCAGGTGGCCGGTGTTCAAGACCCCGATGCCGCCGGCAAAGTCGATGTAACGACGGCCTTCGATATCCCAGACTTCGGCGTTCTTGGCATGGTCGGCGTAAAAGCCGCACATCACGCCCACGCCACGCGGGGTGGCGGCGTCTTTGCGTTGTTGCAGGCTGGCGTTGGTGGTGGTGCTCATTGTGTGGGTTCTCCCGTGTGGCGGCGCTGCCGCCCCATGACATACGTTAATGGATGGTTGCCCGGAGCCTTGACATGCAAAAAGGCTCATGCCGCCTGAGGCGGTCTGCGGATAGTCTGCCGGCAACTGCCAGCGATTCCCTCTTCAAAACGGTGCTGCTTGCCGGGGCGGCGCTGATCTGCCTGCATCGTCCCGGCCATTTCATTCTGCGGCTGCACTAGTAGCCAGTCACGTTGAAACACAAGCGTTCATGTTCCACGACGAACCACTCGCCGCACTACACCGCGTCATTCCCGCGCAGGCGGGAATCCAGGCGCGTCCACAGCGTACAGCGGGGTGAGCGCTCATCAACGCTACCTGCGCCATGCCCACTGCGCACGCTGTGGCGCGGACTGGGTTCCCGCCTTCGCGGGAACGACACCTGAAGGTGAAGCTCATGCCGAAAGCGGTCTAAGCTCCAGTCAGTCAGTTCAGATCATGGTGACTGGCTACTAGCGTCCACTGACAATCTGCGCATAATCCCTGGCCCAGCTGCTATACGGCATGCAGCGCGGCTGGCTGCGGCAATTGGCCTGCGGCGTGCGCCAGAAATGCAGCTCGGCAAAGCGGCCATAGTCGTTGTTGCGGCATACCGGGCTGCCTGCCGGAGCCGGATGCCGGCACGCGGCTGGCGTGGCCGGGTTGGCCCCAAACCACTCGGCAACCGCAATCTGCACCGCTGGCCGCAGCGCGTAATTCATCCACTGATAAGCGCACACCGGGTGCGCCGCCTGACGGTGCAGCATCAGCGAATCGGCCCAGCCGGTGGCCCCTTCCCTGGGCAGCACGGCCCTGACTGGCGCGCCCTGGCTGCGCAAGGCATTGGCGGTATAGCTCCAGCCGCTGCTGACTGCCAGGCCGCCCTGGCGAAAATCTTTGACTTGCTGTTCGGGGTCCGACCAGTAGCGCTGCACCCGCTCGCGTTGCCGGCGCAACAGCTGCAGCACGTCGGCGTATTGCTCGGGCGACAGCTCATAAGGGTCGACAATGCCCAATGCCGGGCGCTGCTTCATCAAGTACAGCGCCGCTTCGGCAATCGCCATCGGCCCGTGATACATCTGCACCCGACCCTGATTGCTCTGGCCGTCGGCCAAGGTCTGTGCTTCAAACAGCGCCGCCCAGCTATTGGGCGGCTGCGGATACAGCCGGGTGTCGTAGAGCAGCACATTCGGTCCCCACAGAAACGGCACCCCGTATACCTTGTCGGCCACATTCAGCCACGGCCCCTGGCGCAAGCGGGCGTCGATGCTTTCCCAGTTGATAATCCGGATCGGGTTGATCGCGGCCACCTTGTTGGCAAACACCAGCCGCAGGCTGGCATCGCCAGATGCGGTAACCAGATCGTGGCCGCCCTGCATCATCAGGTTGACCATCTCGTCCGAATTCAGCGCCGTGCGCACGCTCACCTTGCAGCCGGTTTCCTGCTCGAACGGCGTCACCCAATCGTAGCGGGCGTCATTCTGGCCGCGCTCCATATAGCCCGGCCAGGCGATGATCTTCAATACGCCTTCGCCTGCCTGTGCGCTGCCCAATGCCCCCAGCAGCCCAATACCCAGCCAGCCGAGCATCTGCCTGATCCTGCGCATGGTTTTTGCTCCGTGATTCGCTTGATCTGGCTACTATCACGGAATTCCCGCTGGCTGCCAAGCGGCAATCCGGCCGGATTTGATTCATGCCAGATGCCCCCGCCGGCCAGGCCGGCACAGGCCAGTCAGTGGGTCAAGCGTGCTGACCCGAATGCTCCTGATTGTAGGCGTGCGTTTAAGAAAACGCCACAGTAAATCATAAAAATTTAAACACTCGGTGCAGCAGGTGTTCAAACCACGCGACAGAACGCCAGCCCAGATTCCGCCCCGGCTTTTTTTGCCATATTCCCGCACGCATAGTGCTTATCCACCGCCGCCACTGCCAGACGCCAGCAGGCTTGTGCTACCTTGATTTCATGCCTTGTTCCGAGTATTTGCACCATGATAGCCCGACCGATCCACTTCTATTTTCGCGGCAGCCTGCACCAGATCGCCGGCCCTTCGCCCACCCGCACTGTGCTGCAATACCTGCGTGAAGACCTGCGCCAGACCGGCAGCAAGGAAGGCTGCGCCGAGGGCGATTGCGGTGCCTGCACCGTGGCGCTGGGCGAGCTGGACGCCCATGGCACGCTGCGCCTGCGCGCAGTAAACGCCTGCATCCAGTTTTTGCCGGCGCTGGACGGCAAGGCATTGTTCACCGTCGAAGACCTGGCCGATGCCAACGGCCTGCATCCGCTGCAACAGGCGCTGATCGACCATCACGGCGCGCAGTGCGGCTTTTGCACGCCGGGCTTTGCCATGTCGCTGTTTGCCCACTATCAGCAACAGCCGGCCTGCCCCAGCCGCGCCGAGCTGGAAGACTGCCTGTCGGGCAATCTGTGCCGCTGCACCGGCTACCGGCCAATTATCGACGCCGCCCAGGCCGCCTGGCAGGTGCCGCGCCGTGCATGGGACAGCGCACCAATAGAAGCTGCCCTGCGCCAGCTGGCGGCGCTGCCGCCACTGCATTACCGCGCTGCCGACGGCGGCGAAAGCTTCAGCCCGCGCAGCCTGGCCGAGCTGGCCGCGCTGCGGCTGGCGCGGCCCGAGGCGCGGCTGGTGGCCGGTGGCACCGACGTGGGCCTGTGGGTGACCAAGCAGGGCCGCGCGCTGGATACCTTGATTCAGCTGGGCGCGGTCAGCGAGCTGAAACAGATTGCCGAAGTGGACGGCCAGCTGGACATCGGCGCTGGCGCGCCGCTGCACGACGCTTTTGCCGCACTCAGCCAGTGGACGCCGCACTGGGCCGAGCTGGCGCGCCGCTTTGCTTCCACCCCGGTCAAGCACGCCGGCACGCTGGGCGGCAATATTGCCAATGGCTCGCCGATTGGCGACAGCATGCCGGCGCTGATTGCCCTGGGCGCCACGCTGCGTCTGCAACGCGGCGACGTGTGCCGCGAACTGGCGCTGGAAGATTTTTACCTGGCGTACCAGCGCACCGCGCTGGCCGAGGGCGAGTTTGTCCGCGCCGTGCGCGTGCCGCGCCCGCTGGGCGAGTTCCGCAGCTATAAGGTGGCCAAGCGCCACGACCAGGATATTTCTGCCGTGGCCGCCGGCATGCAGCTACACACCAACGCCACTGGCCAAGTGACCTTGGCGCGGCTGGCCTACGGCGGCATGGCCGCCACCCCGCGCCGCGCCACGCAGGCCGAGGCCGCCTTGCTGGGCGCGCCGTGGAATGCCGCCAGCGTGCGCGCCGCCATGGCCGCGCTGGAAGGTGATTTTCAGCCGCTAAGCGACGCCCGCGCCAGCGCCGACTACCGCCGCCATGTCGCCGCGCAATTGCTGTGGCGCTTCTGGCTGGACAGCCAGGGCCAGCGCGAGCACCGGCTGGATGCGCTGGCCCCGATTGGCCTGGAGGGCTGCTGACATGCGCGCCGACATCCGACCCACGCCAGTAGGCCATGCCCTGCCGCACGAAAGCGCCGCGCTGCACGTCAGCGGTGCCGCCCACTATCTGGACGACCTGCCCGAGCTGGCCGGCACCCTGCACGCCGCCATCGGCCAGGCCCCGTGTGCGCATGGCCGCCTGCGCGCCTTGCAGCTGGACGCGGTGCGCGCCGCGCCTGGCGTGCGCGCCGTGCTCACCGCCGCAGACATCCCCGGCGAGAACAATTGCGGCCCCATCCTGCACGACGACCCGCTGCTGGCCGGCGAGGAAGTACAGTTTTACGGCCAGCCGCTGTTTGTGGTGGCCGCCGACAGCCGCGAGCAGGCGCGTCAGGCGGCGCGGCTGGCGCAGATCGACATCGAGCCCTTGCCGGCGCTGCTCGACATCGACAGCGCAGTGGCCGCCGAATCCTGGGTGCTGCCGCCGTTTGACATGCGCCGGGGCGAGGTGGATGCCGCCTTTGCCGCCGCGCCGCACCAGCTTTCTGGCCGGGCGCGGCTGGGTGGGCAGGAGCATTTTTATCTGGAAGGGCAGATTTCCTACGCCCAGCCAGGCGACGACGACAGCCTGCACGTCTGGTGCTCCACCCAGCACCCCAGCGAGATGCAGCAGCTGATTGCCCACGCGCTGGGCTGGCGCGCGCATCAGGTGACGGTCAGCTGCCGGCGCATGGGCGGGGCGTTTGGCGGCAAAGAATCGCAATCGGCGCAATGGGCCTGCCTGGCGGCGCTGCTGGCGGTGCGCACTGGCAGGCCAGTCAAGCTGCGGCTGGACCGCGACGAGGACATAAGCGCCACCGGCAAGCGCCATGGCTTTCAGTATCAATGGCAGGCGGCGTTTGCCGACGATGGCCGGCTGGCCGGGCTCAAGCTGGAGATGGCCTCGCACTGCGGGTTTTCGGCGGATTTGTCCGGTCCGGTCAACGACCGCGCCATCTGCCATCTGGACAATGCCTATTATCTGGACGCGCTGGCGCTGCGCAGCCTGCGCTGCAAAACCCACACCGTGTCCAACACCGCGTTTCGCGGCTTTGGCGGCCCGCAGGGCATGTTTTTGATTGAAACCGTGCTGGACGACATCGCCCGCCATTTGCAGCGGGATCCGCTGACGGTGCGTCAGGCCAATTTTTACGACAGCGAGCCGGGCGGCGCGCGCAGCGTCACCCACTACGGCATGCCAGTCACCGACAATATTGCCCCGGCGCTGGTGGCCGAGCTGGCCGAGCGCTGCCAGTATGCCCAGCGTCGCCAGGCGATTGCCGAATTCAACGCCGGCAGCGCCACGCTCAAGCGCGGGCTGGCGCTCACCCCGGTGAAGTTTGGCATTTCGTTTAACGCCACCCACTTCAACCAGGCCGGCGCGCTGGTGCATGTCTACACCGATGGCACCGTGCTGGCCTCACACGGCGGCACCGAAATGGGTCAGGGCCTGTACACCAAAATTCGCCAGATCGTCGCTGGCGAATTTGGCCTGCCGCTGGCCGATGTGCGGCTGGCCGCCACCGACACCAGCCGGGTGTCCAACACCTCGGCCACCGCCGCCTCCAGCGGCACGGATTTAAACGGCAAGGCGGCGCAGGCGGCCTGCCAGCAAATCAAGGCGCGGCTGGCGGCGCTGATGGTCGAGCTGGCGGGCAGCGGCAGCGCTGATTCGGTGATTTTTGCCGATGGCCAGGTGCGGCTGGCGGACTTCAGCCTGCCGTTTGCCGAGCTGGCCATGCGCGCCTACCGCGCACGGGTGCAGTTGTGGGACAGCGGGTTTTACCGCACGCCGGACATTCATTTTGACCCGGTCAGCAAGCTGGGCCGGCCATTTTATTACTTTGCCTACGGCGCGGCGGCTTGTGAAGTGGCCATCGACACACTGACCGGCGAAAGCCGGGTGCTGCGCGCCGACCTGCTGCATGACGTGGGGCAGTCGATCAACCCGGCGCTGGACATCGGCCAGATTGAAGGCGGCTTTGTGCAGGGCCTGGGCTGGCTGACCAGCGAAGAACTGCACTGGCGCGCCGACGGCAAGCTGATGACCCACGCGCCGTCCACCTACAAAATCCCCACCGCAGCGGATGTGCCAGCGGTGTTCAATGTGGCGCTGTACGCCAACGCCAACCGCGAAGACAGCATTCACCGCAGCAAGGCGGTGGGCGAGCCGCCGTTCATGCTGGCGCTGGCGGTGTTTTTTGCCCTGCGCGACGCGGTGGCCGCCGCCCTGCCAGTGGGCGCGTCGGTGCAGCTGGATGCGCCGGCCACGCCAGAAGCCATTGTGCGTGCGCTGCGCGCCGGGAGCGGCGCATGCGCTGGCTAAACGCGCTGCTGGATGGCCTGGCCGCCGGCGAAGCCATGGTGTGGATCAGCGTGGCGCGCGTGCGCGGCTCCGGCCCGCGCGAGGTGGGTGCCAGCATGGTGGTCAGCGCACACAGCCAGGCCGACACCATTGGCGGCGGCCATCTGGAATGGCAGGCCATCGCCCAGGCGCGCCAACTGCTGGGCCAGCCGCGCCCGGCTGCCCGCGTCAGCCGCTACAATCTGGGCGCGCGGCTGGGCCAGTGCTGCGGCGGTGTGGTGTGGCTGCTGTTTGAAGTCATTCCCGCCAGTGCGCTGGCCGACTGGCAGGCGCGCGCCGCCCAATTGGCCACCGGCCAGGCGCTGTGGCGCGAACTGCACGCCGGCGAAGCCGCCTCGTGCTGGCGCTTGACCGCGCCAGGTGATGCCAGCAGCGCGCTGGATGGCGATGAACAGCACTGGCGCTGGCACCAGCGGCTGGCGCGCGCGCCGTTTCCGGTGTGGCTGTTTGGTGCCGGCCATGTGGCGCAGGCGCTGGTGACGCAACTGCGCCTGCTACAAGCGCAAGTGCGCTGGATCGACCCGCGCGACGACGCCTTTGCCGGGCTGGACACCACCGGGGTGGATGCGCGGGTGAACGACGACCCGGCCAGCGAGGTGGCCGACGCGCCGCCGGGGTGTTTTTATCTGGTGATGAGCCACAGCCACGCGCTGGATTTTGCCCTGTGCGAAGCCATCTTTGCCCGCCGCGACGCGGCGTATTTTGGCCTGATTGGCTCGCGCAGCAAGCGCGCCAGTTTTGAGCAGCGGCTGCTGGCACGCGGGCTGGATGCTGCCCGCTTGAACGAGCTGACTTGCCCGATTGGCATTGCCGGCATCACCGACAAACAGCCGGCGGCGATTGCGCTGGCCGTTGCCGCGCAGATGTTGCAGCTGCACAATGCACGCCAATGGCTGAATCAGGCGCACGCGCTGAGTCAGCCGACTGTTTCTTATCCGGAGTAAGCATGTCGCAGACCCCTCCCCGTCTGACCCTGACCGGGATCAGCAAGCGCTACCCCAGCGTGGTCGCCAATGATGGCGTCAGCCTGTCGGTGGTGCCCGGCGAGATCCACGCCATTCTTGGCGAAAATGGCGCGGGCAAAAGCACGCTGATGAAAATCATCTATGGCGCAGTGAAAGCCGACGCCGGCGAAATCCGCTGGAACGGCCAGCCGGTGACCATCGCCAACCCGGCGCAGGCGCGCAAGCTGGGCATTGGCATGGTGTTTCAGCATTTTTCGCTGTTCGAAACCCTGACCGTGGTCGAGAACATCGCGCTGGCGCTGGATGCGCCGTTCGACCCGGCGGCGCTGGCGCTGCGGGTGCGCGAAGTGTCCGAGCGCTACGGCCTGCCGCTGGACCCGCACCGGCTGGTGCACAGCCTGTCGGTGGGCGAGCGCCAGCGGGTGGAAATCGTGCGCTGCCTGCTGCAAGACCCCAAGCTGTTGATCCTGGACGAACCCACCTCGGTGCTCACCCCGCAGGCAGTGCAAAAACTGTTCGACACCCTGCGCCGGCTGGCCAGCGAGGGTGTGTCGATTGTCTACATCAGCCACAAGCTGCACGAAATCCAGACCCTGTGCGACAGCGCTACTATCCTGCGCGGCGGCAAGGTAACCGGCGAGGCAATTCCGCGCGAGGAAACCCCGGCCAGCCTGGCGCGGATGATGATTGGCCGCGAGCTGCCGGTGTGCGAAGCGCCGCCCTACACCGGCCCCAGCCGGCCCGTGCTGGAAATCCGCCAGCTCAGCCAGCGCAGCGACGACCCGTTTGGCACGTCGTTGACCGATGTCTCGCTGACGGTGAACGCCGGCGAAATCGTCGGCATCGCTGGCATTTCCGGCAACGGCCAGGCCGAGCTGCTGGCGGCGCTGTCCGGTGAGGCACCCAGCGGCAAGCCCACGGTGTGGCTGGACGGTGAAGCCATTGGCCATCTGCATCCTGGCCGGCGGCGCGCACGCGGGCTGGCCTTTGTGCCGGAAGAGCGCCTGGGGCGCGGCGCGGTGCCGTCGCAATCGCTGGCGCACAACGCCCTGCTGACTGGCCATCGTCACGGCGGCATGCGCCGCTTTGGCCTGGTCAGCTATGCGCGCGCGCGCCAGTTTGCCCAGGAATGCATCGCCCGCTTTGACGTGCGCTGCGGCGGCCCGCTGGCGGCGGCGCGCTCGCTGTCGGGCGGCAATTTGCAAAAATTCATTGTCGGGCGGGAAATCATGCTCAGCCCGAAAGCCATGATCGTCGCCCAGCCCACCTGGGGGGTGGACGTGGGTGCGGCGGCGTTCTTGCGCCAGACCCTGCTGGATTTGTCCCGCTCGGGCGTGGCGATTCTGGTGATTTCCGAGGAGTTGGAAGAATTGTTTGAAATCAGCGACCGCATTGCCGTGCTGGCCCAGGGCCGGCTGTCGGCAGCCGTGCCCAAGGCCGAGGCCGACGCCGAGTCGGTGGGCCTGCAAATGGCCGGCCTGTTCAACGCGGAGGCCAGCCATGCATCTGCTTGAACCCCGCCCGCAACCCTCGCAGCTGATGCGCTGGACCGCGCCGCTGATCGCCATCATCGCCACCCTGCTGGTGGGCTCGGGGCTGTTTCTGGCGCTGGGCAAAGACCCCGTGCAGTCGTTCAAGGTGTTCTTTGTCGAGCCGCTGGCCAGCAGCTACGGCTGGAGCGAGCTGCTGATCAAGGCCTGCCCGCTGATCCTGATCGCCCAGGGCCTGGCCATTGGCTTTAAGGCACGCATCTACAATATCGGTGCCGAAGGCCAGCTGATTGCCGGCGCGCTGGCTGGCGGTGGCATTGGCATTTATGTGGGCGACAGCGGCGTGGCCTGGGCTCTGCCGGCCATGGTGCTGGCCGGCGCATTGGGCGGCGCGCTGTGGGGGGCGATTCCTGCCCTGCTGAAAACCCGCTTCAACGCCGAAGAAACCCTCACCACACTGATGCTCAGCTATGTGGCCAGTTTTCTGCTGTCGTATATGGTCAACGGCCCGTGGCGCGACCCGGAGGGGATGAATTTTCCGCAATCGGTGATGTTTGCCGACGGCGCGCTGTTTCCCATCCTGCTGGAAGGCTCGCGGGTGAATGGCTCGGTGTTCATCACCCTGTTTGCCGTGCTGGGCTTCTGGCTGTTCAACGCCAGGAGCTTTCTGGCCTACCAGCTGGAAGTGGGCGGCCAGGCCCCGGCGGCGGCGCGCTATGCCGGGTTTTCTGCCCAGCGCACGGTGTGGTTCAGCCTGGTGCTGTCCGGCCTCACCGCCGGCCTGGCCGGCGTGGGCGAAGTGGCCGGCCCGGTGGGCCAGCTTAACCTGAACATCTCGCCCGGTTACGGCTTTGCCGCCATCATCGTCGCCTATCTGGGCCGCCTGCACGCGCTGGGCATCGTGCTGGCCGGCGCGCTGATGGCGCTGATCTACCTGGGCGGCGAAGCCGCGCAAGTGGCGCTGCAACTGCCGGCGGCAATTACCGGGATTTTTCAGGGCATGCTGCTGTTCTTCCTGCTTGGCGCGGACGCCTTTATCGACAACCGCCTGCGTCGGCGCAAGTAAGGGCGGGGCAGCTCAAGCGCCAGCGTGGCACGCCGTGGCCAGCCTCTGGATTCCCGCCTGCGCGGGAATGACGGTATGGAGAGGGCGGCGGGTGAAATCGGCGGGGTGAAGTAGCCCACAGCGGTAGCACACCGCCGCCGGATTGACCCCCTTCACCGCGTCATCCCCGCGCAGGCGGGGATCCAGAAGTATCCACAGCGCACGCCCGTGGCAGGATCATCCGACCAGGGCGGGGCGTGAAGAGAAACACTGCACGCCGTGGCACGCTCTGGATTCCCGCCTGCGCGGGAATGACGGTAGGGAGAGGGCGGCGGGTGGAATGGGCGGGGTGAAGTAGCCCGCAGCGGTAACACACCGCCGCCGGATTGACCCCCTCACCGTGTCATCCCCGCGCAGGCGGGGATCCAGAAGTATCCACAGCGCGCTGCCCTTGGCAGGATCACCCGACCAGGGCAGGGCGTGAAGAGAAACATCGCACGCCGTGGCACGCTCTGGATTCCCGCCTGCGCGGGAATGACGGTATGGAACGGGCAGCGGGTGAAATCGGCGGGGTGAAGTAGCCCGCAGCGGTAACACACCGCCGCCGGATTGACCCCCCTCACTGCGTCATCCCCGCGCAGGCGGGGATCCAGAAGCATCTACAGCGCATGCCCGTGGCGCTGCCACAGACTGAACTGAAACCGTTTTACCCGGCTGCGACAGCAGCCGGACACAGACGCGCACCGCTGGCTTGAGGCGGCGCGCCAGGAGACTCAAGCAATGATGGATTCGATGATTCCAGTGCTGGCCGGCACGCTGGCGGCGGCCACGCCGCTGATTTTTGCCGGGCTGGGCGAGCTGGTGGCCGAGCGCAGCGGGGTGATCAACCTTGGTGTGGAAGGCATGATTTTAATCGGCGCGATTGCCGGTTTTGCCGCCGCCGCCGAAACCGGGCTGGGCCCGGCGGCTGGCCTGCCGGCGGGCGCGCTGGCCGGTATGGGCGCGGCGCTGGTGTTTGCCGTATTCGCCCTGTCGCTGGCCGCCAATCAGGCCGCCTGTGGGCTGGCGCTGACCATTTTTGGTATTGGCCTGTCCGCCTTCATTGGCCAGCACTATGTCAGCTACAGCCTGCCGGGGCTCAAGCCGCTGTCGATTCCGCTGCTGTCTGACATCCCGGTGATCGGCCCAGTGCTGTTTCATCAGGATGCCGTGGTGTATCTGTCGCTGGCGGCGTTTGCCCTGGTGGCGTGGACCTTGGCCAAAACCCGGCTGGGCCTGTTGCTGAAAGCGGTGGGCGAATCGCCCGAGGCGGCGCACGCCATTGGTTATCCGGTGCTGGCCATCCGCTATGGCGCGGTGCTGTTTGGCGGGGCGATGGCCGGGCTGGCCGGCGCGTATCTGTCCACCGTGTACACCCCGCTGTGGGTGCAGAACATGAGCGCCGGGCGCGGCTGGATTGCCGTGGCGCTGGTGGTGTTTGCTGCCTGGAAGCCGGGCCGCCTGCTGCTGGGCGCGTATCTGTTTGGCGCGGTGACCATCCTGCAATTTCATGCCCAGGGCCTGGGCATTGCCCTGCCGGTGCAGTTGCTGGCGGCGCTGCCCTACCTGGCCACCATTGTGGTGCTGGTGCTGATCTCGCGTGACCGCCGGCTGTTGCAGCTGAACCTGCCGGCTTCGCTGGGCAAGCCCTACCTGCCTTAATTCCGCCATGGGCCAGCGGTGCACCGTTGGCCCGGTTTTTCCCTTTACTCGCGCTTGTGCCGCGCGTCGCTTGGCGTGCGGCGGGCCGGCGCGTGCGCTGCTGACGAGAACGCCATGACCCCTGCCTCCGCCACCCAGCTGATTCGCGGCCATATCCTGCATTTTCTGGCTGACCCTGGCGAACACGACGCCGCCGACAGCTACCAAAGCCTGCCCGACGGTGCGTTGTGGATTGTCGATGGCCGCGTGGCCGACCTTGGCCCCTGGCCCGAACTGCGCGCACGGCGCACGCCCGACGAGCTGGCCAGCGCCGAATGCTTTGACTACGGCGACCACCTGGTGCTGCCCGGCCTGGTGGACACCCACTGCCATTATCCGCAATCCGGGGTGATCGCCTCGTTTGGCCGCCAGCTGCTGGACTGGCTGAACGACTACACCTTTCCCGCCGAAGCCGCCTTTGCCGACCCGCAAGTGGCCGAAGCCGCCGCCGACTATTTTGTCGAACGCCTGCTGGCGCACGGCACCACCACCGCCTCGGTGTTCGCCACCGTCCACCCGCAATCGGTAGACGCCTTTATGGCCGCCGCCGAACGCCGTCAGCTGCGCATGCTGTGCGGCAAAGTGATGATGGACCGCCACGCCCCGCCGGAACTGTGCGACACCGTGGCCTCCGCCGAGCGCGACAGCCTGGCGCTGATCGAGCGCTGGCACCGCCGTGGCCGGCTGCGCTACACCCTGACCCCGCGCTTTGCCCCCACCTCCACCCCCGAGCAACTGGCGCTGGCCGGCGCGCTCTACCGCAGCCAGCCTGACCTCCATGTGCAATCGCATCTGGCGGAAAACCCCAACGAAATCGCCTGGGTGGGCCAGTTGTTTCCGCAGCGCCGCGACTACCTGGACGTCTACGCCCACTATGGCCTATTAGGCCCGCGTACCATCTACGGCCACTGCATCCACCTCGCCCCGGTGGAAATCGCCGACATGGCCACCACCGGTACCGCCGCCGCCTTCTGCCCCACCTCCAATCTGTTTTTAGGCAGCGGCTTGTTCAACCACGCCGCCGCGCTGGACGCCGGCATCCGCGTGGGCCTGGCCACCGACGTGGGCGGCGGCACCTCGTTCAGCCTGATCCGCACCCTGGGCGAAGCCTATAAAGTCTCACAAATGCTTGGCCGCCCCCTGCCGCCACTGCGCGCCTGGTGGCTGGCCACCCTGGCCGGTGCCCGCGCGCTCTACCTGGACGAACACATCGGCAACTTCCTGCCCGGCAAAGAAGCCGATTGCGTGGTGCTGAACCCGATGGCGACACCGGAACTGGCGTATCGACTGCAACACGGCGGGAGCTTGAGCGAGCGGCTGTTTGCGCTGATGGTGTTGGGGGATGAGAGATGTGTGGTGGCGACGCATGTGTTGGGGAGGCGGGTATTGTTGGGGTGATGCCTGGTGAGAATCCAAGTTTCGCACACTTGTTAAGTGTAATGGCATAATGGTTCTGGTCTAACCAGAAGCAAAGCAGCACCGCACCTTGCTCAAGGGGGCAGGAGACGCGACGGCCATGTTCAATCAAGGCCGGGAGATGAGCCGGCACAAAGAGCTGACCGGGCACACTGGCGTTCGGGGGCACTTTGCTGACCCACACAGCCCTTGACAGCGCGGCAGCAATAAAAATAGGTGAGTTCAAAAAATAAGTGCAATACTCAATCATTTGTAGTTTTGATTAAGTAGGAAGACATGTCAAATCGCCCGATACAGACAAGAAAATTTAAAGCCATGTTTTGGCAAATAATAATTCTTGGTTTGTCTATTATATGTGCAATAGTCGCGGGGCTCGGATGGGCTTTGCTGATCACCACAATGGCTGGGTATTACTATCAATCACAAAACCCTACCCCTGCAGGAGAAGATAATTTAGGTCTTGGGCTTATGGTGGTCTTGTGGGGTAGTGGCGCATTTCTATTCTCAATTCCATTGGTAATTTTCTTGGTTGGTGTGTTCAAGAAAGCAATAGCAAAAATTTTAAGAAAGGATGGGCGGTCTCAAACACCAAGTGCAACAGAGTCAATGTTTAACCGCTTGCTGTGATTCAATCACAGCATCCAGATGTTCAGCAAAAACTTCAATCGGCATCTTGAACCCCAGCACCGCACGCGGCCGGGTGTTCAGCCTGTGCGCAATGGCGTCCAGTTCCTCCTGGCTATGCACCGACAGATCCGTCCCCCAGGGCCTCCGCACTCGGATGACATGCAGCGAAAAAGTAGGATTTTTGCACAAAATTTAAGCAGCACCTATGGTGCAGGCAGTTCAAAAAACGGCGCTGCCTCTCAAAATCATCTTGACTTATTCCGGCATCTCAAAAAACGGGAAGGTTACCCCGTTTGATAGGTGATTTTTTGATGCTTTTTTGCCTAAAATTTGTGCAAAACGGCCTATTTTTACAATATCCATTCCGAGTGTGTTGGCCCTGATCCGTCCCCTTGGGCAAATATTCGAGGATCAAGCCATTGGCGTTTTCATTGCTGCCGCGCAGCCAGGGGCTGTGTGGGTCAGCAAAGTACACCCGAACGCCAGTGCGCGCGGTCAGCTCTTTGTGCCGGCTCATTTCCCGGCCTTGGTCATACGTCAGGGTTTGCCGCAGCGACGGCTCCGGAATGCGGTTGAGCATGGCCGTCAGCGCTTCCAGCGCCGAGGCGGCGCTGGCGTCTGGCATCCTGGCCAACATCACCAGCCGGCTGGTGCGCTTCACCAGCGTGGCCACGGCAGAGCGGTTGCCTGCGCCCTTGATCAGATCCGCCTCCCAGAGTCCGGGAACCAGACGCCCCTCCACCTCAGGCGGGCGCTCGTGAATGCTGACCATGTCCGGCAGGCGGCCGCACCGGTCTTCGCCCTGGCTGCGTTTGCGCCGGCCATCATGGCCCTGGCGCAGGCAGCGGATCAGGTCTTTGCGCAGTTCACCGCGCGGCGTGGCGTAGATGGCGGCGTAAATGGTTTCGTGTGACACGTGATAGTCGGAATCGTCAGGATAACGTTCACGCAGTCTGCCTTGAATCTGCTGTGGCGACCAGCCTTGACGCAGCAAGTCGGTGACGACGATAAAAACTGCCGAGTGCGGTTGCTGCTTGCGAGGGCGTCGGGGCTGGCGCAGGCGCAGCCTGGCCTGACGACCAGCGGCGGCGGCATCGTAAGGGACGGTGGCCACGGCGATGGTGTTGCGGCGAATCTCGCGGCTGATTGAGCTGGGCGCGCGTCGCAACACTGCGGCGATTTGCCGCAGGCTAAGCCCCTGGTGGGTCATCTGCATGATGCAGGCGCATTCTTCTGCGCAAAGCTGGTGGTAGTGTGAGTCCATGGCGACACCTTGGCAGAGTGTTGCACTTGGTTCTTGAGACCGTCCTTGTTATCCAAAGACACTTAGCAGTATCATACACACAAGAAACATTGTGACTATACGATAGGTGTTGTTGCATTTTTCTATTAATTGAGAGCACTATCTGCAAAGTAAATTATCAGAAGTTACGCAAAAACCCCATGGGTCTTTAATATACACCAAGGCAGTTGTTTAAGAATTTTATTTACATCTACCTGGTCAAATGTATTAATTTTTTTAAATCTCTTAGTTAATACCCAACAAGGTCTTAGATAAATGCAAGGAGTTGATATTTTTGCAGGCGCAGGAGGATTAACCATTGGGGCCAAGTGGGCTGGCATCCACGTAAGGCATGCCGTAGAGCTAGATGCCAACGCTTTTCATACATATCAAAGCAATAACAACGAGGTTGCCGCTTTAAATAAAAGCGTAAAAAATATAGAGAGATCAGATTTTTACAATTTGCAGAACAGCGAACAGCTAATTGTCTTCGGGGGGCCTCCATGCCAAGGGTTTTCCATATCTAATAGCCGCACAAGAAATACAGCCAACCAAGAAAATTGGTTGTTTTTGCATATGATAAAAATCGCAAGCGACATCAATGCTGAAATCATACTAATGGAAAATGTCACCGGGTTAATCACTGTGGAAAAAGGAGCTTTTTTACGAAAAATAGAAAGGAACTTGAAGAAAAATGGATATAGCTTTTCATTTTTTAAATTGAACGCCGCTCACTTTGGAGTACCTCAGGCAAGAGAAAGGCTATTTATTATAGGCCGAAGAGATGGCTCAATATATGAATTCCCTCCACGTAAAAATTGCCATCCATTTGTCTCTGTAGGCGAGGCTATTTGCGACTTGCCTATATTAGAAAATGGTGCCTCAGAAAATATATTGCCATACAAAGACACTCCCGGCGGAGTTTATGCGAATGCAATGAGAAATGGGCTTGTTTATTGCACGGGACATCTTGTTACCAAAAACTCTCCTCTTGTTTTAAATAGATACAATCAGGTTCCACAGGGTGGGAACTGGGAGTCTATACCTAAAGAATTGATGTTAAACTATAAGGATCCTAGTAGATGTCATACCTCCATATACCACAGACTAGATGAAAACAAGCCCGCTGTTGTTATGGGAAATTTTAGAAAGAACATGATTATTCACCCACGAGAAAATCGTGGCCTATCCATTCGAGAGGCGGCAAGGCTACAATCATTTCCGGATCACTATACATTTTCTGGTAGTATTGGCTTTCAGCAGCAACAAGTGGGTAATGCCGTCCCACCATTACTTGCAAAAGAAGTTTTTGATTGGTTAATTAAGGTCTGTCATGAGTGAAAAACTTTTTCAACTTGAAAAGATATTAAAATATTATTCTGAGAATGAAATTTATGCAGAAAATTTTCCAGATCATAATGTGAATTACTTTACAATATATCAAGCAGCCCTAGGGAGACTGAACACAGCTTATTATCCTCACATAGGTTCAGGTCTATCAGCTTTATCTGAAGAAAGGGGGATTTACACGTCTCACAACAAAGATCATTTTGATGATGTTGTCAAATATTCCGGCATGTTAATTCTAGGTAAGGACTGGGAGGGTGATCATGTTCAGCTAATAAAAAATGGAGTAGGCATTACCCCTTATGAGCTATTTATTTTGTTAATGGCGATCAGGGTTCACGATGCTGGAAATATATATGGAAGAGAGAGGCACGAAGAATCATGCTTTAAAATCATAAAAGACATATCGTCTCTAGACGGATATGAAGCTAAGTTTATAGGAGACATTGCTAGCGCTCACGGAGGAAAAATAGGAGAGGATAAGGACAAGATCAGCAGACTTAATGAAGAGCTGGTCAATTGTAGCGCAAGATTTAGACCTCGATTACTAGCTGCAATATTACGCTTCGCAGACGAATTGTGTGAAACTAGAAAAAGGACTTCTAAGGTTTTAATGGAACACATCCCAAGAGAAAATCAAGTCTACCACAAGTACTCCGAAAGCATAATTTATTCCAGTATAAATCATGAACCGACTCGAGTTCAAATTGGCTACCAAATTGACGAAGAATCTGCAACTGCCCTCTGGGGATGTGAAAATAGGACAGAAAATCCTGGAGCTCTTGGAGAAGTTTTACTCACGTCGGAAATATTCGATCGGTTAGAAAAAATGGATCGTGAGCGCAGATACTGCAATAGATTTACACGAGAAGTTTATTATATTAGTTCCATAAGAGCCACTCTAGATATTGTAAGTAATGAAAACCGAGATGTAGTGCACGAAATTAAAATTCCGGAACTTCAAGATGCAGGGTATCCGGAAGCAGGTGCAAATGCATTAAACGCAATAAAAACTCAATACAATTCAATTGAAAAACTAAAAAAACATTTGAAAAGGAATAAATAACATGAGCATCGAAAACCCGTTTGCTTCAAGCACCCCTGAAAGTTTAAGTGCTGAGGACATGGTGGCACTATTTGTGCCATACCCACATTTCTTTACCCTGCAAAATACAGGACATCAATTTTTAAATGGCCATAGGGGGAGTGGAAAAAGCACGATGCTGCGAATGATGACTCCTGAATGCATTTCAGCTTTTCTAAAAAAACCAATTCATGAACTACCCTATTTTGGGGTTTACTTGTCTATCAAGGCAACAGATCTGGACAACCCAGAATACGATCGGATAGAAAATCAAGTGGAGCGCTTAATTATAGCAGAGCATGTGCTCTGCACTAGAGTCTTAAGTGCTGTCTTTTTAGAAATAAAGAAAAACCATGATAAACTACATGTATCCTGTGAAGAGTACATAGACTTTTATAGTAGTTTTTCTAGAATCATGAATCATGCCATGTGGGAGAATAACGAGCACGGTTGCATTTCTTGCTGCAGGCCAGATATTATTATGGATGATATAATTCTCCAGTTTGATAATATCCAAGCAGTCACTATTCAATACGTTAAAAGAAGAGCGTTCTCCGGGGGGAAGATTTCTTACACAGGTCCTCTGTTAAGTTTCTTAAATACCCTAATTCCCATACTAGAAGCAGTAAAGAAACATGGGTTAATTAAGAATAATTCTTTATATTTATTGCTAGACGATGCCGATAATTTATCTCTAAGTCAAACTCAAGTGCTAAACACATGGGTGTCCTATAGAACTACAGCAATTGCCTCTCTAAAAATCTCCACTCAAATGCGTTACAAGACAAAAAAAACTGCTTCTAGCTCAAATTCGATCATAGAAGCACCTCATGACTATGGTGATATATACTTTACAGCAGTACAAACAGGATCTCTAAAAGAGAAATACCCAAATTTTGTATCTGATATTGTAGAAAAACGGCTCGATCGATACGGAATAAGCAAGCGTGCTCATGATTTCTTCCCAGAAGATCAAGAGCAGGTTCGGAAAATTTCTGAAATTGCAGAGGAAATAAAAAAGCAATGGGCCAACAATAATACTGGGGGGTTTCGTGCAGGTGATGATGCTTATCGATGGGCTAGACCAGAGTACATACGCAGCTTAGATAGTAAGAATGGGCATCGATATTTTTATGCTGGCTTTGAGCAACTTGTTCATATGTCATCTGGCATTATTAGGTATTTTTTAGATCCAGCAGCAAAAATGTATGCGGAGCAAGCAAAAAAGAACAATGGATTTGCCGTAGAGTTCATCGACCCAGAAATTCAAGACAAAGTTATGAGATCATATGCTGAGGATTTTTTTCACAAGGAGCTGGATAAATATCGTAGTGATGAGTGCGTAAATGCAGCAAATGGTGCTGATGACCAAGACTATAGAAGCCTAAAAAATCTGATCGATGGGATGGGTGCAGTTTTTCGTGCTTTTCTAATTGATAAAACCCAATCTCAGAGAAGAACATTCTCATTTTTCTTAAGTACAGAACCTTCTCCAAATGTGCGAAGAGTACTCAAGCTTGCAGTCGGGTTTGGTTATCTATACGAATCTTCCATTGTAAATAAAAATGGATTTGGAAGAACTGTTTTATATGTAATGAGTCGTAGGCTATCACCAATATTTAAGCTAGATCCTATTGGTTTTGCTAATCACCTGTCCGTTACAGGTGAATTTATTGAAAAGATAATGGAAAACCCAGGGGAATTTACAAGTAGGATCAGAACAAAAGGAGTTGATAGCTTATTAACTGAACAGTCTATGGTACAGTATAGTTTATTTGAAGCCCAAGGGACTTTAAGGCAGGAAAAAAATCATGACTAAAATTGAGTTTAAACAGCTAACCGCCTACTCACTTCCAAGCAAGACAATATTAATCATGGGGATAGGGTTCGACAGTAGAGGCTTAAGCGTATTAACAAATATAAGAAAAAATATTGGCATATACGCTGTCATTGGTGTACATAATGGAAGCTGGCGCCAGTATTCAAGCGAAAATGAAAGAATGTTTAAGTTGCTATCTAGTGAGCTAAAAAGCCATTATATTGAAAATACGAGAAATAATATACTGGATGTAGTTGACTCTATGGCGAAAGCTCTTTGTGAGCTCGATAAAAATGATGACTCACATTTTCTCTTCGATGTAACAGGGTTCTCTCACGAACTTTTACTTGTGATCATAGGTTTTATGGATAGTGTCAAAGCGCTCAAGAGGACTTTATTTATATACACTGACGCAAAAGAATATAGTACCAATTACAAAGACAACAAAGACAAATGGCTTAGTCGTGGCTTTGTGGATCTACGTTCTGTGTTTGGCTTTTCAGGGGTAATGCTACCTTCTCGCCCGCTTCATTTATGCCTAATGGTTGGCTTTGAGGTTGAGAGAGCAGCAGAGGTTATTAGGCGATACGAGCCATCAATAATTTCTATTGGGCAGGCAAGCAAAAATAGCTCAATTAGCGATAGTCATTATGATTATAACTGTGAGGCTCGCGCCAAAGTTATCGAGATGGTTGAGGAGTTCTCTTGGGACTACAATCTTAATCACTTTGAATTTTCATGTGTTGATGCAAGAGAAACAAGCCGTGCGTTAATACAATACCTTGGTGGGTATCCTGATTTTAATACAATTCTATGCCCAATGAATAATAAGGTTTCTACTATTGGGGCTGCTTTAGCTGCAATAAAACTACAGCACGTTCAGGTGTCTTACTTGCAGCCACAAGAGTACAATGTCTCAGGATATGCTACTGCAAGTGGTACATTTACTTTATTTGACGTGTCTGTAGATGTATAGCTGTTGCATCCCGTGTGATCATATTCCAATTCGTAGCAGGCCACTCTTCTGGGCAAGAGACATGATGCGTGGTCTAATTGAGACCTTGAAAGCGGAGCAATCAACATGAGTGAAGTCCACGCCC
>Ga0209599_10000467_pt1 | contig 26075 bp, 25 predicted proteins | sample Shrwel_input2_FT_FD_187534 | JGI IMG/M metagenome (GOLD analysis project Ga0209599, IMG submission 187534) | Subsurface microbial communities from deep shales in Ohio, USA - Utica-3 well 1 S input2 FT (SPAdes) (version 2) ... | reverse complement strand
CAGCGCCGGCTCCGGGTCGGCTTTGCGCTTCTCGACGTCGAGCCAGATGACCGGACGGGTGTTATTAAGGAAGGGCGTCGATTGCAGGGTGTAGCGGGGCATGAGGTCGGCAGTATACCCTAGGTTTTAGAAAACGCCCCCTCACAGGAGCCACCCCGGGCCCATTCCCCCCTACGGGGGGAAGAAATCTCATATTAGTTCTGGACGCCTCTGCTGGCATCGATGCCGACGCCGATCGTCTGAAAAAGAAAAAGCCCGCACGTTTTTCACCGGGCGGGCTGCATATGTGGTCTAAGTACGAACCTGACTTAGAAGTTCGCGCGAATACCGAAGCTGAGCGTGTTGTCGGCGCGGCCCAGACCGAGCACCGAATCCTCGGTGGCGTAGGTCAGGTGAATGGTCACATATTCCACCGGCGTGTAAGCCAGGGTCAGGCCGACGGAGAAAGGCGAGCCGTCGAAACGGTCAGCCAAGGCGGCGCGAGCCGAGGCGGTGGAGAAGGTCGCATCAGGATCGAAATCGCTGAGGAACTTCTTCGCCGAGAGGATGGCGGTGAAACCTTCGCCCAGGGGGCGCGCATAACTGGCTCCGAGGACGAACTGCTGGTTGCGGAAGGCTTCGCCGGCGAAGCCGCCCTTGGTCCGACCGGTGGTCTGGCCGTAGGCGAGGGAGAGCGTGACGTCGCCGTCGGCAGTATGGAGGTCATATTCGGCTCCCACGGTGAAACGGCGGGCGCCGACTTCCACGTTAAGGCCGGAGACCAAGTCGAAGCGGTCGGAGGTGGCATCGGCAAAACCCAGGGTCATGCGCACGTCATCCCAGACCTTGGCCTTGATGCCGTAGGACATGCCGTCGAAGTCATCGACGTCGCGGGCGATCATGAAGTTATCGACGGTGAGCGAGAGATTGCTGGCCGGAGCCTTGACCGTGGCGGTCTGGGCTTGGGCGGCGGCAGCAACGAGGAGGAGCGGGAGTAGGGATTTCATGGCGGGTGTGATGTTGCCTGCGGACAAGAGCCTTCAAGAAATTCTTAAGCGTTTTATGTATCCACAATCTATTGTCACCAGGCCGCCATCCGCCTGTGACAATCGATACGGCTTAGTGCGCCTCTCTTGCCAACCAGCCAACCGATCAACCGGTCAAATAGCGCTGTCTCGCCCACCAAGCCCTCGGTCAACCGTGCCTCTAGTTTGCCCCCCCCGGCCCTCGTGCCCTCGATCATTGTCTCACTGGCCAACCGGCCAACTGTTCAACCGGTCAACTCACTCTGCATTGTTCTGGTCCACTGGGCCTCCGAGCCTCTGTGCCTCTAGTGCTCACCCCTTGCCCACGTGTCACCGTGTCAACTTGCCCCCTCACGCGCTTGGCGCGTGTTCCACCTTTGCACTTTTGCACCTTTGCACATTTAAATAACCCATGCCCCGGTTCTTACTCCCCCTGCTCCTCCTCCCCTTTGCGGCCTTCACCGCGGCGGAACCGCGTCCGCTGATCATCGCGCATCGCGGGGCAAGCGGTTATCTGCCGGAACACACGCTCGCGGCCAAGGCCCTCGCCTATGGCCAAGGCGCGGACTTCCTCGAACAGGACGTAGTCCTGAGCAAAGACGGCGTACCGGTCATCTTCCACGACACCCACATCGACACCACGACCGATGTCGCGAAGAAGTTTCCGGGTCGGCAGCGTGCGGACGGACGCTTCTACGCCTTGGACTTCACGGTCGCCGAACTGAAGCAGCTTAACGTCACTGAGCGCTTCAATCCGAAGACGGGTAAAGCCGCCTTTCCGAAGCGCTTCCCGGTCGGCGTGGGCTCGTTCCAAGTCGTGACGCTCGAAGAAGAGATCCAGTTCATCCAGGCCCTGAATCGTTCCACCGGACGTGACGTCGGCCTCTACCCTGAACTCAAGGCTCCGGCCTGGCATCGCAAAGAAGGCCGCGATCTCTCCGCGGCGGTCCTGCCCCTCCTGCGGAAATACGGCTACGACGCCAAGGACTCGGCCTGCTACGTGCAGTGCTTCGAATACGCCGAAATCAAGCGCCTGCGCGGTGAGCTCGGATGGAAGGGCAGACTCATCATACTCCTCGGCGGCAAAGGCAAGGGGCCCGGCGAGACCGACTTCACGTATCTGCAGACCGACGCCGGCCTGGCCGAGCTCGCCCAGCTCGTCGATGGCATCGGCCCGCCCATCAGCAGCTATGTCACCGGCAAGACTCCCGCCGAACGCAAAGTCACCGACCTCGCCGCTCGCGCCCGGAAAGCCGGCCTCAAGTCGCACCCCTACACCCTCCGCGCCGACGAGCTCCCCAAGTGCGTCACCTCCGTCGACGAACTCCTCTCCTTGCTATTCACCGAAGCCAAAGTCGACGGCCTCTTCACCGACTTCCCCGACCTCTGCATCAAGAGGTAGGGACAGCACCACGTGCTGTCCTAGTTGTCCCCAGGTAGGGTCGGGACCGCGTCACGACCTAGCCGTGTCTCTTGGTAGGGGCAGCACCGCGTGCTGCCCTAGTATCACCGCCACCCGTGCATTATTTCCCACCCCCACCCCTACTCCTCATCTGACCTTTACGCTTTAGCCGCTTTGCCTCTTAAAACCCTACCCCTACCTCTGCCCCTTATATTACCATGCCCCGCCTTCCGCTTCTCACCCTGCTCCTCGGCGTCAGCACCCTGGCCGCCGCTGATACCGTGCCCGCCACGATTATCGTGCATGCGGACAAGCCTGGCTTCGCGATACCGTCCGACTTCACCGGACTGAGCACGGAGAAGAAGCTGATGGCCCGCGATTGCTTCAGCGCGGACAACAAAGACCTCATCGCGCTCTGCCGTACATTGGGCCCCGGCGTCTTCCGGATCGGCGCCAACAACGTCGACTCGACCTTCTTCAAGCGCGAAGGCGTCCCGCCTCTCGAGTCGATGCAGGATAACAAGTACGTGACCGACCCTCGCACGATCGGACCGAAGTCCGTCGACGCCTTCTTCGACTTCGCCCGGGCCGCTGGCTGGAAGATCATCTACGGCGTGAACCTCGGCGCCAACGACCCCGCGATGGCGGCCGACGAAGCCGACTACGCCTGGGAGGTCGGCGCGAAGGAAATCATCGCCATCGAGATCGGCAACGAACCCAACCTCTATCCCAAGGGCCCGAAGCGCGAAGGCATCCGTCCCGGCAGCTGGCGCTACCCGCAGTACAAGGCGGAGTTCACCGCGGCCTACGACGCCATCAAGGCCAAGGACGCCAAGATTCCGATCACCGGACCGGCGGTGACGAAGAGCACGAACTGGATGCCTCTCTTCATGGCTGACTTCAAGGACCGCATCGCCCTCGCGACTTCCCACGTCTACCATCTCTCCGCGCCGGAGACCGACCCGAAGGCCCAGCGCTACACCTCGGTCGAGAAGCTGCTCGGCGAGAAGTATCCCGACGATTGGATCATCAAGCTCAAGGACGCCACCTCGGTCGGAGTCCCCTATCGTGTCGGCGAGTGCAACACCGCTTCCGGCGGCGGCAAGCGTGGCGTCAGTAACGCCTTCGTCTCCGCGCTGTGGTCGATCGACTTCATGTTCGACGTCGCCCAGGCCGGCGGTCAGGGCGTGAACTTCCACGGCAGCTTCACCGCGAACAACTACTCGCCGATCGTCTTCGACAAACCGACCTCACGCTACGTCCCGGCGCCGATGTATTACGGCATGCTCTTCTTCAGCCGCGCCGCCCAGGGGCGACTCGTCGCCTCGGAGTGCAAGACCGACGCCAACTTCATCACGCACTCCGTGCTGGGGGCCGACGGTAAGCTGCGCGTCACCCTCGTGAACAAGGACCTCACGAAGACCGTCGCTGCGTCCATCTCATCCGGGGCCAAGTTCACCAAGGGCCAGGCCCTGCGCCTGACCGCCCCCGCCGTGGATGCCACCAACGGCGTCACCTTCGGCGGTGCGGCCGTGAACGCCGACGGCACCTGGGCCCCTAAGACCACCGAAGGCCTCACCCTCTCCGCCGGGCAGACCACAGTCACACTGCCCCCGGCTTCGGCTGCTCTCCTCATCCTGGAATGAGGTAGGGACGGCGCCGCGTGCGGCCCTAGCTGCATCTCAGGTAGGGACGGCTCTCCGAGCCGTCCGCCCTTTATCACTACGGCGGGCTCGGAGAGCCCCGCCCTACCTTAAGGTGCCCCGCGCCCCCATGTCACCATGCCCACGTGTCCCCGGCGAAAGCTATGCTTTCGTCTCATCCTCCGGATTCGGCTCCACGATCACGACGCGGCAGTTCCACTTGAGAGCCACGAGCACGCGCTGGAGCGCGGCGAGGGTCGCGTAGTCCGGCGCCGTCGCCGCGACATACGTGTCGTTGCCGGGGCAGGATCCGTCGTAGAAATCGATGCCGCCGACCTCGGCGTAGTCACTCGCGTCGACCGCGTCTTCCTTCTCGTCGAGGGCCGAGAAAAGCCCTTGCAGATAAGGCACGGCCTGCGCGCCTGGGCAGCTCCGCCGGTACCAATCGAACTCGTGCTCCTCCTGGCGCCTTTCTCGGCTGGATCCGTGTTCGCTTTCCCATTCCTCGCGGGCCGCTTCGATGCGCTCCTCGAATTCGTCATCGGACTCATCCTCGTCCTGCTCGAATTCACTGGAGTCGAATTCCTCTTCATCGTCGTCATCGAGGTCGGGCACTTCGTCGTAGATCGTCCCATTGAGGCAGAGTTCGAAGTAGCCTTCCGAATCATTCCAGAAGGCCCGGAGCTGGTCGCCCTCTCCGGAGACCTTCTCGCCGGGCAGGGCCGGGAGGATCTTGCCGCCGGAGGCGGCCTTGGTCTCCTCGACCAGCTTGAACCAGTCGGCGGTGAAAAGGGCGATGCCGCCCAGGGTGAGGGTCTTGAGGAAGTCGCGTCGGTCGGAACTCATGGTAGAGATACCATGCCAAAAGCGTCAGGGCTGTCTAGATAGCCACCTGTCATAGAGTGGCATACGGAAACCTAGATATTGGCGGTTAGCGGTTGGCGGTTGGGAGCACCGCATGAAATCGCCGACGGGGGCGTGGATAACTGCGTAAGGTAGGGTCGGGACCGCGTCACGACCTAGCCGTGTCTCTCAGGTAGGGACGGCTCTCCGAGCCGTCCGCCCTTTATCACTACGGCAGGCTCGGAAAGCCACGCCCTACCGAAGCCAGCTAGGGATAAACCCGCCGCCTTTGGTCTCGAAAAAAACCCGTAAGCCGCTTCCCTGTCGGGATGGAACTCAAGGCGCTCCCCGTCACGCTTCTGCCCGCGCGCAAGACCCTGTGGAAGCACCTGATCGTCATGAGTCTGGTCGCCGGCATGGGAGCATTCTCCGTCTACGGGGGAGTCGCATCTGTCGCCGGCTGGGGGCTACTGGCGATCGGCGGCATACTGATGCTGATTGCCATCGTCCAACTCCTGCCAGGGGCCGCTTCGCTCACCTTGGATGAGGACGGCTTCCATGTCACGGGGCTGTATCGTCGGACTTCTTATCGCTGGGATGAAATCGAAGGGTTCGGCGTCTACCAAGCCAACGGCAAGAAGAAGATGTGCGGCTTCAACTTCCTGGAAGGGTCTCGGCCGAAGTCTTTCTTGATGAACATTTCCCGGAGCAAACTCGGCTATGAGGCCGCGCTGGGAGACCTCTATGGCCCCGACCCCGACGCGCTGGCCGAGATGATGAACGCCTATCTTCTCCAGCAGACCTCGTGGGAGGACTGAAGGAAGAGCCGTGCGCCACCCACGGACGCGATGTCATCGCGTCCCTACCTCGGCATCAACCGAAGACCTTGTCGATCAGGGCGCGGACCTCGGACTTCGGCAACGGTCCGCGGGGCGAGGTGACGATCGACGTGAACTCGGAACCGTCAAAACCTTCCTCGTCCTTCGCCGCCCGCAGATAGGCTTCGAGCAGGCGACGCCAGACTTCCGGCTCGGTGAAGTTGCCCCGTGGCGTCCAGGCGACCGCGCCCGCGGCTTCCATGTCCCACTCGGTCTCTTTCCAGATCACGAAGTATTCCTCCTCTAACTCGAGGCCTACCATGAAGTTCGTCTCTTCGGCATGGCCTGGCCCGAGCTGCAATTCGCAGCTGAACAGCCGGCGCACCTTGCCTGGCGTGAGCCCCGCACCCTCGCCAGTCACGTACGTTTCGATCGGCTTGAATTTACCCATAGTCTTAACGTTCTGCCCAAGCCTACCGGTTTGTCTAGCCGCCCGCTCCAACCAGCACGCTTGCGCCCTTTCCCTCGCCGGCCCGCCACCTGCCACCCGGCGCCGCCACCCGCCACCCGAAGCGACTACCTCCACCTTTGCACTTTTGCACGCGGCTTCGCCGCTGTTGCACCTTTGCACATTCAGCGCCCCCTCATCTGACGGCCTACGCCGCCCCTATACTCTATACTCGATACTCTATACTCTCGTCGCCCTCACTGCCCGACATAGTCGAGGACGAGCACTTTTTCGAGTATGTCGGGCAAGAGGGCGACAAACTCCTGATGGGCCGGCTCGTGCAGGTATTGCTTCTCCAGGGCTTCCTTCGAGGCGAAGGTCAGCGTAAAGATATGCGTGAAGCCCTGGTCGAGGCCTTCCGGGCTCACGTTCGTGCCCCATTCGAAGGCCTTGATCGCGGGCAGCTTGCCCGGTAGCGCCTTGAACGCTTCGACCACCCCGCGGACTTTCTCCGCCGGCGCCTCGGCCTTGAACTGGAAGATCACGATATGGCGATAAGAGCTCATCCCCCCAGCGAGCGTATCGAATCCCCGCCGTCAAGTTGTCTCGAGGTAGGGGCGCGTCGGCGACGCGTCCGCCCTTCACCCCGACGGACGCGACACCGTCGCGTCCCTACCATGCGACCACTATCCCTACCCCTTCATGTCACCTTTGCACTTTTGCACGCGGCTTAGCCGCATTTGCACCTTTGCACGTGTGGATTCCTTGCCCACGTGTCACCGTGTCAACGTGCCCCCTCGCGGCTCCGCCGCGCTGGCAGGGTCGGGACCGCGTCACGACATAGGAGCCTTTCGCCTCCATTCAGCCGGACAATAGAGAAACTTCCCACTGGGCAGGCGGATCCGCTCAGCTAATCGATGGGACAGATAAGCAGCCGAGGTCAGCGTGAACGAGTTTGGCGCCTCGCGGAGCAGCTCCTTGCTCGCCCGGCCGCGCGGGAAAGCGAAACGAAGACCTAGACGGGGATACATTTCCCGGAACACCTTCACCGCTGGGAGATAGTCCGCATCTCCTGAAACAATGACGGCTTCATCCATGTCGCCTTTGCTCGCCTCTCGCAGCAAGGCCATAGCGAGGGCCACGTCCGTACCCTTCTCTCGCCAAAGGCTTCCGTTGACCACGCCCATAGCCGTCCGGACCTGTACCTGTTGCTGGGCGATTCGCCCGAGGACAATCGACGGCCGCACGCTTCCATGGGCCGTAAGCGCACGCAAATAGGTGCGATGGCGCTGAAGTCTACCCGGGTTGGCCAGGTAAAGATGCTCGGGTAAGGCTGTGAAATAGTGGATTGAGGCCAAGGAGGCCTTCGGACTGATCAATGGCTGAATGCCGCGGGCTAAGCCCTGCAGGTCAAGCCACTTGCCCGATTCATCGGAAGCTTCCTCCGTGAATGCGGCGATGCGGTGGTATAGGTTGAACCCATCGACGAAGAATGCGACGCGTGGTTTCATGCCGTGAAAGCCGCAAAAGAAAAACCCCGCGGATCGTAACCCGCGGGGGGCTGTGGGGGCGTGGCACTAAGTCCAGCATACCCACAGGGAGGAAGATGAAATTGAAAGGCCAAAGAAGCCGTACTGCAAGATTTATCATGTAAGCGGAAAGTCGGCACGCCGCGACGATGTCACGACTGATCTGCGGCTCAATACGACAGCCCTAGGCAGAATGTATCATGCTCCAGATGGCGAAACAGCCTGCGCTACCACATGGCTGACCGGGTCGGTCAGCCCTACCTCAGACCTTTAACGGAGCGAATCGGACGTGCAGGAGGGCCCGGCCTTTGGCCGAGAAGATGCAGGAGTCTTTGGTCGGGGAGAACTGGACGCCATCGCACTTGGCGAGCTGGGCGCGCTGGACGGCGTAGGCGCGCAGCAGGAGCACGGAGCGGACATGCTGCAGGATATCCTCATCGGACTTCGCCAGGAAACCCGGCAGATTCTCGACTTCGATCACCAGACCAGGAAGACGCTTCGACATGCCCGTAAACCAAAGATGAAGCCGATTGGCCGTAAAGGATGAAGAAGCGGCTGAGTTGAGGTCTGCGTGGAGGACAGCGTCGAGGACTGAATGGAGGGCTGAATAGATATGCCCGCCACCCGGGGCCGCCACCTACCACCTGAAGTGCTGCGTCACTCCATACTCAATACTCTATACTCGATACTCTCACCCGCGCTCGCGCCCTCGCTTACATCCCCTTGCCCACGTGTCCCCGTGTCAACGTGCCCCCTGTCATAACCCCTCAGCCACGCATGACGATGATCCTCCATCTCGTCGTTATGCGGTCGCCTTTGATGCTGAGAGCACCACGTCTGGACCCATGTGGAGGATGCAGATCGTGCCGGACTTCGAGCGAGCCAAGCGACACTACGACAAGAAACGGCCGGCCGAACTCGCGGCCGTCTTGCGCAACCTGGCCCGGCTGCTCGAGCAGCTCAACAGCCTGCCACACTGCCGCGCGGCCCACGCCGGCTTCCTCCATCACGAACCGGCGGGAATCTGGGCGCTCGACCAGAAAGGGCCCAGCCGCACGAAGCTGCAGGAGACCAGGCTCTACGTCTACCCGGTGGAGGAAAATCAGACCTTGCACATTATAACTGTAGGGAATAAAAATTCCCAAGCCTCCGACCTCCGATGCGCCCTTGATTTCATCCGCTCCCTCGAACCTCCCCACCAGCCATGAGCACGTCTCGCCACCGCCCTCCGTCCAAGCTCGCCCCGCGGACCTATGCCTCCGTCGAGGAGCTCATCAAAGGAGAAGGGCTCGGGGATAAGGTCCAACAGGCGTACGCCCAGATGGCGCAGGACACCTGCGTCACCGACGGGCTCACACGCCTCCGCCGGCGTGCTAAGCTCACGCAGGCGGATGTCGCCAAGCGTCTGGGCGTGACGCAGGCGGCCGTCTCCAAGATCGAGTCCGGCCGCGACGAGACCCTGACCCTAGCCATCATCAGCGCCTACGCCTCGACCAGCCGGCAGCGCATCAACCTTAGTTTCGGTCGGCCCCTGATGCACGTCGAAGCCGTCAAGCAGCATGCGCTCGGCCTGCGCCATCACCTGGAAGCGCTGGCCTCATTGGCGCACAAGGACGAGACCATCGCGCGGGACATCGCCGGGTTCTTCCACGAAGCCTCGCGGAACATCGACCAGATCGTCACCCATTGCCGAGAGCGCCTGCCCAAGAGCCCCAAGATGGAAGTCCGCATGCAGACTCTGGCCCCAGCGGTCAACAGGTAGGGTCGGGACCGCGTCACGACATAGCTGCCTTTAGGTAGGGACGCGTCGGCGACGCGTCCGTCTAAACCCTATAAGGGCGCGGCGTAGCCACGCCCCTACCTTACGGCCACCGTACGGCGGCCGTGATCCTATTCACTCTTTCCGGGGGCGGGTGACGTAGAGGCCGAGGACGCCGAGGCCGATGGCCATCAGGCCGGCGCCGGAAAGGTCTTCGCCGTTCTTGTTCAGGCCCAGCACGAAGCAGACGCCCGTGATGATCCATCCGTAACAGAGAAAGCGGGCGCACCCGGCGGGAATCGGAATCATGGAGACTTAATATCGTCGGCCAATGAGGTTGGCAATAGGCGCGGCGCAAGGTGCCCGGATTAGCCTCACCTTCGGTCTCATCCAAGCAACCAAAGGCCAACGCTCAGACCTGCCACAAGGATAACAACCGGGGCGCAGCCCGAATCGCCACTATAGTCACTCTCGTGAATTTTGATCTCCGAGACATTTCGGCGGCTCTGGAGCACCCAGCGGGCCGCTTCCAAAGGGTCGTCCGGGCATTTAGCTTCCTTCAGGTTATCGAGGAGCCTGCCGGCCCTCTGGTCGCCCATGTCGGCGCGCCCCCGGAGGACAATCAACCCAGCCTTGATCTTCTCCAGGCTATCTGAGTTCAGCTGCTCGTACGGATCGTCATGGACAGGCTCTTGGCTCATGGTGGTTTTCTGATTTACGATCAGGCTAAGAGCGTGCGCACGGCCCCGCCAAAATCAAGACAGGCACAGTAAAGGGTCAGGCCGTACCCTCATGCCAGCGTAAATAGACTCGAGCCTTTCGGGCGTTTTTAGTTACGCCCGCTCTCATGGTACGGCCTGACCCCGTGTTCGGCCCTATGGCGTACCAGCCAGCTGGATCGCGCGGCGGATGGGCTTTAACTCGGTCGCATACCTTCGCAAACTTCTCGCACAGAGCTAAGGGGGCAGGCCGGGTCGCCAAACGGATGCGGCTAAGCTCGGCCTCTTACCTACGGAAACTTCTTTCCGAAAGCTAAGGGGTCAGGCCGCACCTTAAGCGAAGCGTACCTAGATTCGGGCCTTTCGGACGATTCTAGGTGCGCGCCTTACCATGGTGCGGCCTGACCCCGTGTTCGGCCCCGACCCCGTATTCGGCCCCTAGCGCAGACTAATTTCCGTCACTACCGTCGCCATCCGCGGGCTCTTCTTGGACATTCCCGCCAACGTGCTGATCCTCAAGCGTGGCGTTATGCGCCAGAAAGCGACGCAGTGAATCGATAAAGCTTCTCTTGGCGGGCGTCAGGAACGGCTTCCCCTTGTACCTGGCCGCCTCAAGATCATCGAGACAATCAAGGATCTGATGGTATCTCGGGTCATCCTTGCCCAGGAACGACTTGCTATAACGTCGGCGCTTAAGGAGGAAGAGGATCGACAGATAACAATTCGAGGCTACCGCACGCTTGCCCAAAGAAATGGCGCTACGGAACCTTGGAAGCAAAGCGTCGACGATGGCTTCCAAGGTCGCGTTGGGCACATCTCGTAGGGCGTGCTCGTTCAGTCGGACAATATCACGGAAGGCCCTGAGCCAGTTGTTCGGGGCAGCCAAGAGAGGCAGCTTCGCCCGCATGATCTCCATGTAGCGCGGGATGAGGCTGACCGATTGATCCCCCATCGTTAAGCCGATGATATGCAGGTCCAGCATGGCTAAGTCCGTGTCCCGCGCCCGGACTTTGGCGAATACTTCGCTCGTCACCTCCGAAGGGCAACCGCGGTAAAGCCACGCCAGCAGACGGAGGGCCCCCTTGGTGACATCCTTACTCCAGCCCGCCTCGACATGTTCCACCAAGCCTTCGCTGATCTCCTTGATCAGGCGAATTCCTGCCGTTGTCGGGGCCTTCCCATTGACGTCTACAGGCGTGTAATAGATATGGTCGTCCACCTCGACCTTGGCGACGCCTGGGCGGTATTTATAGTTCAACGAATGAACGCACTTGTTCATCGCATTCGTGGCCGATCTGATCGGCTCTAAGAAGAGGTATTCGCGGCGCGGGCCCCTGAGCACGTCCCGGAGAATCTGGAGCTCGGCTTCGGCCGTAGACCAAAGTTGCGGATGAGCGACGAGTTTCACGGTCAAGGTGTAACCATAGGTGACCGTGGGCTCCTTGCACTCCTTCATATGCCGCCAGTCTAGTCGTCCCGCGAAGTAACCCGGATCGATAGACTTCAGCATCACATGCGCAAAACCCTGACCAGGCTTCGCTTTGACATCGATCCGGATCGGAGTGTCTTTTTCGCAGACCTTGGTCTGCATGATCGAAGTCTGCCGATAAGTAATCGGGCTACCGTCGGTCGGCTCGTGGCGCAAGGTGAGGGTAATCTCATTCATACCAATCGGCACATGTAGGCCAAGGATCGGCTTTTCGCTTTCGTAGTCGCTGCCGGCATCCATTACCGTTCCGGGCAGCAAGGCCGCCCACTTGGCCACCGGGTCCTCCATTTCATTCACGCCCTGATAAAATAGGCTCATCTTCTCGAGCGTCTCAAACCATGTCGGCGTGCCGTTAGCCTTGCCGACGACAGCCAGCCCAGCCCCTGCAGAAACAGCTGCATCCGAAATATCCAACTGCCTATCGCCGAAGAGGGGACGCAGTAGGTCTCGGAAATAGCCGCCGTTCTTCTTGGCCCACGCAAGGGCGCCAATCAGCTCTCCACCCAGACAATCCGTGGCGGCAAGCGACCTGAGCGATTGGGCCTCCGCAACCAAGTACCGAGCGCCTTCATGCCAGATGCCTCCAGGGCTCAGCCCAGGAATACTTGGCAGGACATCCCTACTAGGCATGGGCTTCATGATGTAGTCATCCACCAAGGCCTGTTCGCCATCTAGGATATCCAGAACCCACTTGGGGTCATTCAGGCGGGCTAGAGCCGGGCGGCCTTGATGATGTGCTGCCTGCCGGGCAATCAGCCCCCAGCCTGAGAGCCCTTCGACCACCTTGCGGAGGCGAGCCTCCCGCTTAGGAACCAGCCAGTTCTTATTCCCCCTGGTGATACGGTAGATCGGCACCGCGGTCACAGCCCACGGCCCAAAGCCGGCCTCGATCAGCAGGATGTGACCGATAGGTTGATTCTCATCTACTCTTCCGGGGAGAAGGGGTTGGGCCGATTCGGAACGACACCAAGCAATCGCCGCCGCCATCGTACGTGGGATAAGCCAGACCTTTCCATGGGGAGAACAGGCGTCGATTACCGCCTGGCGCTCTTCTTCCTTCAGCCCATCTGGAACCACTAGGCCGACCTCAGATTCATGGGTGAGCTCTCCTTTCAGCGAATCGCCCAGCAGGATATCCGCACTGACCGTACTCTCGGTGAAGCCATCCGGCTTCCAGGTAAAACTTCGGTCGCCTAATCGATCTGCGGCGAAGGAGCGCAGGACCGCCTCGGCATAGACTCGCCCGTTACCATTGGCGATGACACCACCGGGCGGTGACTGGGCCTCCATCGGCCAGGACAAGGCACGACCTCGGCGATGAGCATCGGTCGACTCGCCGACCGTGAAGCAGTCACCGCGGGCTGCCGGTAGCAGCATCGTGCTATGTATCGCTGATTCCGGGGGCAACGTTACGTCCTCCGTAGCCGTCTCCTCACAGTCGCAAGTGATGATGCGAGCGCGAGCCCCAAGCAGATCGATGATCTTAAGCTCAGCCATTGGCGTGGTCCATCACGAGGCCGACACCGACATGGAAGTCTTGCACAATTTTGGCGAACTGGGCCTGGTCGGCACGATCGACCTCCTGAGGGAAGGAAAGCCCGACGACGCAACAACCGCCCGCGGTGACGCTCTCGAGTTCGATTGACGGCACCCCAGAACCGACCCGGCCGGTCTGGACGACTAGCCCGGAGAGCTTGAGGATGGCGACCTTCTCGGCCGCCATCGCCATCTTGAAGCGCATGAGTGCGTGGGCAGCTCGGTCCAGACTGGCCTGCCATTCCGCGGCATTCCCTTTCGGCGCCAGGTTTGACCAGACTACCGAGGCCGCGCCCCGCTCAGGCCACCAGATGATGGAGTCGCAGCCGAGGACACCGATGTGCCTCATCCAAGGAGCCGGAGCGGCGTTCGCCCACGCCATGCCTTGGGCTTCACGAGCGTCGATCAGCACCATCGAACCGAACTTGGGATGCACGTACGGCCCCGGCGAGGGATGGCTACCAATCCAGCTGCCGCGGTCTGGCTCGACTCGATAATAAGGGCGAGAGGCGAACGCTGGCTTCCAGTTTTCATTGAAGGCGCTCGCCAGCAACTGCTTCACGGTCTCGGACCACAAGACCCGTCGCCACATCCACGCATCATCCTCAACGCGGTGATACTTCAGGAGTTCGACATAGGTCGCGTAGATGCGCTTGTAGCGCTGGTCGAGCTGCAGGGGGTAATTAGCCTGTACGCGGTGGCTGAGCGCCGAAGCGCTGACTTCGGCCAATGCTTCGCCCTGACGCCACTGGATAGTCTTCTTACCGAAGCGTTTTACCGCCAAGGCGCGGCGGCTCCCGCTGTTCAGGCGCTTGGCATGCAAGGCAACCCACTTGCTCGCACGGGCGGCGATCGCCTCAAGCACCCACACGGCGACGCGGTTCTCCAAAGTCTCATGGGAGGTACGTCGCTGGACCGCGAGAAGCCGCTGCTTGTCTCCAGCCTTCTCCAATGCGTTCTTGCCGGGTTTTTCGGCGTACTTCCGGATACAGACTGCATCCAGTTCCTGAATCCGGCCGATGGGCGTCTGGACGCGGACGCGTGCCAGGATTCGGCGCGGCGACCTCGCGATGGATTCTAACTTATCCCGAAGGGCTGCGTCTTGAGCCAAGCGGATGATCAGCTCCATACGGGGCTCGGCGAGATCGGGCCGGAGCCAGACCTTGTCGACATCTTCCCATGTGCGGCGGACCTGTCCGGGAAGCTTGGCGTGTTCATCGCCGAGCTTCTCGTGGGCCAATTCCTGAAAACCGTGGCTCATCCAGCGCACCAACAGGTCGAGGGCTTCGCTTTCCGGCAAAGCATGCTGGACGGAGGGACGCGGCGTGATGCCGTCCTGCGTGATGCGCACCGTCTCTCCGGCGATTTTGGCGGCTACGCCAAACTCTGACGGAACGTGTGTTTTCTTGTTCGGCGTAGGCAGGTGCCAGGCCTGATAGGATTGGCCCTTCCAGGCGAACGGGAAGCCCAGTCGCATCGGCTGACCATAAGGTGTCTCCAGCTCGGGAGTGACGCCTTCGCGACAGAATAGCGCGGGCGTGTTATCTCCCTGCTTAACCGACAGAGCCCGGCCTTCCCCCTGCTGACGCAGAAGGAAGCCCCAAGGCTCCTCGGTGACGAACATACGGGCTAGTTGGACCGGTCGACGCCTCGCCAGATGAACGTGTTGGACTCCTTGCTCTTCGAAGCCTCGAAGGCCGCGGCCAAGGCCTTGTCTTCGAGCTCATCGATGAGGTTGCGGATTTCCGTGATGTGGGCGCCCTGCTCTTCCAGGTCGATGCCGCGCAGCTTCGGCAAGATGCGCTGTTCGATCTGGTCAGCCATCGCCAGCTTCAGCCTCTGTTCGCTGGTGGTCTTGGAATCCTTGGGATAATTGGCGGCGTAACGCGCGATGGCCTGGCCGACGCGATGACCGAACGGACGGTTCAGCTTCTCCATGACGTCGTTGAGGCGCTTGATCCATTTCTCGAGCTTCTCGAGCTCCTCCTTGTCCAGCTTGCTATCACACCACTCTTTCCACTGGCTGAAGGTAAGTCCGACGAGATTCGCCGGCGGGCGCACCTTGGCGACCTGCTGCTGTAGCGTGAGGTCTCGCGGCCGGCCAAAGCGCATCACGCAGGCGCGATCCAAGACCTTGTCAGAAAGGCTCTGCGTCGACTCGTCCTCGTTCATTGTGCCGGCGAAGAGCACGTTGCGATCGGGGTAGAGCTTGATGGCTGTTTCATTCAGCTGGAGGCTGCCCATGTCCAGGGCGATCTCCGCCTTGGCGCGGTCCGTCGGCTTATCGACGTTAACACCGCGACGGGTCTCGAGCTTACTAAGGAACTCCGAGAAGTAGTATTCGACGCGAGCCAGGTTCATTTCGTCGAGCAGCACCAAGAGCATGCCATTGGACTTGGCGTTCTTCGCCTCCCAGCCGTCCGGCATCGGCCAAGTTGAGCGGTTATGGATTTCAAACTGCACCATCGCACGGGCCAATTCCGTCGCCTTATAGCGACCTTCGAGGTGGTTATAGAAGCCGAAGAGGTCGTTCGGGCTATCCCAGCGTGGCTGGACAGCCAAGCTGACGAGATGGATACCCATACCCTCGGCGTAGCGCATCGGCAGTTCGGACTTACCCGTACCGCTGATGCCGGCTAAGACCACCAGCGGAGACATGTCAGCCGTCTTCAGGGAGGCGTGGAAGGCATTGATGACGCGGTCCGGGAAAGTGAGGCCGCAGTCCTCGATATACTTCTTGGCCTTCTTGAGGGCCTCTTCCTCGGTGATACTGGCGCCGGTTAACTTGATGTCCTGGAACTGGGCGGTCTTCCAAAGGTCTTCATAGCGATTGGCCGCGGGCCCGGAGCCGGAGGCTCCCGAAAGCGTCGCCGAAGAGACTTCTCCCCGTAGCTCGCCCAGTTTTCGTTCCAGCTCTTTACGCTTCTCTTCCAGGCGCTTGATCTCGTCTTCGGCGTCCTTCTGCTGGCGGAGCAGGTCCTTGAGCTTCTTTTCGGCGGCATCGTTGGCTTTTTCAGCCGCCTCCAGTTTTTTATTAACCGCTTCGAGTGCCGCCTCTGCAGCCGTCTTGGCCTTAATTGCTTCATCCGTTGCTTTCAAAGCGTCCCGAAGCTTCTGCTCTTCATCAGCTTTTTGACGGGCTAATGCTGCCAACGCGCCATCGAACTCGCCCTTATTCTTCTCAAATTCGGTCTTAATTCGCTGCAAGTCAGCCTGAGCCACCACTAGCTGCGATTCTAACGAAGCCTTCTCCCCGGCCAGCCTGCCGATCTCTTTATGCAGTTCGACGATCTGCGCATCCAAAGTCTTTTTAGCCTCCTGCAGGGCTTCGAGCTCCTGCTTGGCTAGCACCACCAGGGCCCGGACGGCTTCCTGCTCCTGACGATCAGCTTGGAGCTTTAGAAGCTCGGCCTGCAGGGCATCGTATCGCTCCTTGGCGTCCTTGATCTTCTCATCAGCGACCGTCGCTTGGGCGATAATCTTCTGGGCAGTCTCGAGTCGGTCTTTGATCTCAGCAAGGTCGGCCGCCTTCTGCTCGACGAGCTGCTCTAGGTTGGCGAGCTTGGTCGCCGCCGGCAGCTTACGCTGCTGCTGGACAGCCTGGTAGTACTTAAGTCCAACGAAAGCGGAGGCAATTGAGGCTCCGCCCCATGCGATGAATTGAGCGACAAATGGATCCATGGAAGTTATTTGGTGATGGGGGTGGCGAGCTGGGCCTTTTGGGCATCGATCGATTTGGTGAGGGCGGCCTGCTGGGCCTTCAGGTCGGCGACCCATTTCTGCAGTTGGCTCTCTTGTCCTTTGAGTAGGGCGACCGTTTCCCGGAGTCGCTTCAGGTCGTCGGCCTTGACCAGTACGGCATCGATTTCCTTCTGTAGCTTATCCCGGTCGGCGCTGAGCGAAGCTAGGGATAGCTTGGCCTGAGCGGCTTCGCTGTTTGCCGCTTCGGCGGCGGCCTTAGCCACGCGTTCGGCAAGCTTGGCCGCCTTGGCGGACTCGATGTCAGCCTGGGCGGCGAGGAGCTTAGACTTCAGGTCATCGAGCTCGTTTTGGGCTTTTTCCCGGGCGGCCTTGGCGGACAAAGTCGCCTGCTCCAGCCGCGTCAGGTCATCCTTGGCAGCCTGAGCCGCGGCCTTGGCTTGGCGAGAGGCCTCTTGGTCCTTCAGGGCGGCTTCGGACTTGCCTTGTGCCCCGACCAAATCTGCTTCCGCTTTCTTGAGCTGTAAGTCGACGGCCTTCAGCTGCACTTCAGCCGTGGCCAGCTGCTTCGCCTTGGCCTCGAGCGCGCCGATGTCCGTGCTCAAGCCGGCGAGCTTGCGCTGAGCGTCATTCAACTGTCCTTGGGCGGCTTCGACCGAAGCCTTCAGCTTCGCATCGGCAGCGGCGAGGGTCGGCTGGTCTTTGCGCAGCGTCTCCAGTTCCGCGGTCAGCTTATGTTTCTCGGCATTCATGGCCTTGTTGCCGACGATGAGACTATCGGATTCGGCCCGTACGGCTGAGAACTCGGCGTCGATCTTGCTCCGGTCCAGCTTGAGCTGGGCGAGCTGCTTCTTGGCGGAATCCAGTTCAGCCGATGCATTGGCTAGCTCAAGCTTCTTGGGTGCGAGCTCTCGCTCGATCCGCTCCCTTTCCGAGCTCATGGCGGCCGACGAGGACGAAAGATCATCCACCTTCTTACGGAGCTTGGCCTCTTCGGCAGTGAGCATTTCGATCGCCCGGTCGTGGTCGGCTTTGAGGCTTAGGGCGACCGTCGCCGAGTTCTTCGCCTCGGTATAGTTATGCAGCTCCCAGGTCAGGTAGCCGAGGGCGGCGACGTTCACGGCCAGAATGGCGCCGAACACATACGGTGAAGCGCCGCTCGGTGTGCCGGAGGGGGCTTCTGGGGAGGTTTCTTCAGGGGCAGGAAGCATGCCCTTAACTACCCATCCCGCCCTGGAGAATCCATAAGAATCAAGATACTCTGTTATAAATCTCCGCACTTCACCCGGCTAAGCGGTCAGTATACCTAGGTACCGCGGCTTTCTATTTGGTGATTCGCGATTCGAAGAACTTCCGGGTCTCTTCGTCCATGAAGTAGACATAGCATCCCTTCATGCCGCGGGTAAGCAGGACTCGGTAGGTGTTTTTAACAAGATCAACGAACTTATCCTTGGAGCGCTTGACCATTGAGTCGCAGGATTCCTCTTTAACGCCGACCCAGCCTTGGTCGGAGCGGTAAACGAGGTCCTTCCCAATGATAACGCCGATATAATCGAATTCGAAACCTTGGGCGGTATAAACACATCCAACCTGGCCGATTCCGTTAGGATCATGTGCCCACAGAGATGCCGTCGGGATGCCCTTGGCTAACTTTCCAGCGTCAGGTTTAGCGTCCCAAGGGCGCTTCCAGTCTCCTATGACTACATCGTCCAATAAGTTGCCAGATGAGTCCGGGTCAGACCACTTCCAGCAAAAGCCGGCCGACATGCGAGCCGTAGCCTTCTCTTCGGCCTTCGCGTGGATTGCTTTCTCAAGTTCCTCGGGGCTGCTGAAAATCTTAAATTCGTAGGGATTCGAAGCCTCCCAGAAAGGGTTAGCTGTGACTTCTACCCCTAATGTGTGATTCACCCAATTGATAAATGCATCGGAGCCATTACAGCGAAATTGTGCCGTGAGATCACACTCGTATAATCGAATTCCCTGAGCCTGAGCGAACTCTGCAATTAGCTTGGAAGAGCCAATTTCATCTGGCCTTACAATCTGTCGGTCATCGATAAAGAAAACTGCGACCTTAGAAGCCTCGAATAGTTCCTCGAGCTGACTCCTCTTCGAACGTTTATCCTTTTTTGTAAACCTGTTATTACTGGTCTTGCGAATCCGATGGGCTTCGTCGCAAACCATTACATCAATAGAGCCTGCTTCGACCGCCATGTAGCTATTGAAATACTTTACCTGTTGAGCGCCACGCGTGCCTAAGATTTTTCGAATTGTTTCAGTAAATGCCTTAGAGCCGGTAACGTAATGGGTGTTATGTCCGAGCCTCGAAAGCTCACCCATGACGTTCAGGGCGATGACGGACTTCCCGGTGCCAGGGCCGCCACGGATAATGACTGCGGCCTTCTCGCCCGTCTTGGCTGACCGCTTCACCTCGGCTACGATACGGTTATAGGCAATGATCTGTTCGTCCAGCAGGACGTAGCGCGAATCCTCTTTCACGACTCGGTGGATTTCATCAAGCAGCTTCTTGCTGGGCTTCGCCTTACTCTGGACGACTTCGTCAATGACCGAACCGTTGTCGCCCACGGGAATCAAGCCGTTGAGGTACTCAACCAGCTTATCGACGTCGTCTTTGCTGAATACGGGGTTCTTTGCGACGACCGCCTTAAATTTCTCCTCAAAAAGTGGGTCCTCTTTCTCGAGCGAGTAGTTATGCAAATACGAGCATGCACTCAGGCGGATTGACGTTTCGCCCTCATGAAGCGCAACGAGCTGATCGGACAGATACTGCCGGTAGTTGCCAACCTGAACCGAGGGATGAAGGACGTCTCGCTCGCGCTGGCCGACAAAAGTAACGACCTTATCGCCATCGCCAGACTCGGCCTTCTCCCACTGCTTCAGCTCCACAATCACGGCCTCCTTCTTCTTATCTACAGATAACCCCGTGATCATGAAGTCCAGGCGCTTGGAAGATCCTGGCAGCTGATATTCGATACCTACTCCATGATTCTTAAGCCCCGATTCGCTGACTACGAGCGCCATGGCGCGCAGTGAGTTCTGCCAGGAACGCCGTTCGGGCTCAGAGGGGCCATAGCCCATCTGCCGCTTGAACGAGGAGACCAGCCTGTCGACGATAGCATTCTTTGTCGTCTCGCTCACGAACTCCTTGGATGTTCCTTGATAAAGCAGCATCCAGAAATACTCTTATCGGTAATATAAACCGCAAACTATTTAAGAAATCTATGTCCGACATCACCGCTCTCCAGAAAGAAGCCCTTGCCTTCCGTGATGCCCGAGACTGGGCACAGTTTCATAACGCCAAGGACCTGGCCGCCGGATTATCGATTGAAGCTAGCGAACTGCTCGAATGCTTTCTCTGGAAGGACGCTAAGTCGGCTGATCCGGCGAAGATTCGCGAAGAGCTCGCCGACGTTCTCGTCTACGCCTTGCTCCTCGCGCACGAGGCCAAAATCGACATTCCTTCCGCCGTTCGCGAAAAGTTGGCAAAGAATGCCCTCAAGTACCCGGTCGAGAAGTCCAAGGGCCGCGCTGATAAGTACGACCAAATCTAGCCTTCGGAAGGACTAGCCTGACCAGGCAGCATTTCTCCACTCGATCGCAGGCCGGGATGGAAGAAGATCCGTACGCGTCGGGAGATTTGGAACACGGGCGCCGTGATGCTCGTAGTAGTGGCGTCCGTTGGAGAACTCTTCCTTGAGGCGCTTGCTGACGAGGAGACGGTAGTCGGTGTCTATGGTCAGGTACCCGGCGTCGAAAAGGGTGTGGAAGTCCGAGCGCAGCAGCAGGCCGTTGCCGACCTCGTGCCCTCCCCCGTCCGCATAAGGGCGGATATGCGCGGCTTCGAGGACAGGCAGAGTCTTCTCTTCGGTTACGGCACATCGGCGTCCATAGGCATCCATGACCGCCACCCGGAAGCCCGACTGCCCTAGTCGTGGCTTGGCCATGTAGGGCTTTCCGTAGCGATCCTGCTCCTGCTCGACCCCAAGAGCGACAGGGCGGGCTCTCAGGCGTTCCTGAATCTGGGCCCAAAGCTTGGCGCCCTCGCCCTTCCCTGGCACATAGCACTTCCCCTGGACGATATTTGGCGACCAATCGGCGGGTTGCTCGATCCACTGATCCTCCGGTAGCCAGAAGCAATCCGTCAGCAAGGTGCAGCCAATGGTCTCATTAAGGCCAGTCTCTTTGCCCATCCTGCCGCGCATGCGGGTAATGTTCTCGCGGAATATCGCCTGGGACTCTGCCCCGTTGCCTTTTCCATAGACCTTCCAGGCTAATTCCAAGGGGAGGACAGTGCTCTTCAGGAACCACCCTCCCCCGACGATTTTGTTCACCGGGGACTTCAGCTTGAACAGAAAGAGGCCACCCTCGGGGATAGCGCCAAAGCTGCGCTCACCGCCGGGCGCCCAGAAGTTTACTTCCACGGACTGATTGGCCGAATGGAACTCGAACCAGGACCGGTCCGTGACGCCGACCCAATATTCTAGCTTGGATAGTTTGGCCGTGGATAGGCCCTCAAACTTCTCGGTGATCAGGAAGCCTAGCTCGCGGAGTCTACGGAAACACGCCGTGCCCTCACCGCCGCCGAAGTCATCCCCGGTGACTACGCGTCCGGTCGCATGCTTGAGCGCCAGTGCGATCAGCTGCTTCGGCGGATACGGACGCCCCTGATGGATGACGTCGTACGTCGTCGAATCCCTGAACCCCGACGGCGACACTCCGGCATCCAGGTCGGCCAAAGCCTTCTCGACGTGTTCGCGCTGTACGGTGGTGAAATCCATCAACAGTTGATATACTTACAGGGATTCTGGGCACCGAAGGCGAAGCTGTTAGCGACGGACTTATCTATGTACTGGGAACGGATGGCCTCCGGGGCGACCTTGCCGACGAATTCGATGCGCCCTTTACCATCCTCTGGCGTTAGGTCCTTGCGTGTTTCATAGCCGGCCACTCGTGCATCCTGCCAGAGCTCAGGCTCATAGACTTCCTTCACAATACCCTCAAAGATGGCGAAGACGTACTTGGCGCCTCTTGCGCGGTCGAGTCCGAGTATCCAGACACCGCGGGTAACCTCATAGAGCTCCTGCGCGGACATGCCGTTGCGGTATAGTTCGCTGATTCGGATGAGAACAACCGGGTCGGGGATATCGGCGTTCACGGGGGCGTAGTGGATTGCCAAATCCTTGAGCGTTTTTCGTCCATACAAGAGGCTGTTGTGGCCGACGACCTTATTGGTGAGTTCCTTAAGGCCGATCAGATCGATGGCGGCGGCCTCCACGAGGTACGCCTCATCCGATGTGGCCATGCCGTGGGCCAAGATCTCGATCCGTGGCTCGAGTCCTGCGGCGAAGATCTCCCGGATGCGCTTCACCTTAGGGTGGTCGTCATCCTCAAAGAGATGATCCAAGCACCGCTCGCCCTTCCCCTTCCCGATGTAGAAGACCTTCCCATCCCGTGGGTCTATATACAGGTAGACGTAATACCCCAGCTTCTCGGTCATGCCGGGCTTGAGGGAACGGAGATGGGGAGGGATTTTCATGGTTCTATCCTAGGTCCTCGAGGAATCGGGCGAACTCGCCGCAGCTCAGGTGGAGGTTGGCCGCGGTCTGGACCTGGCTGTCGTTAGATATGACTACGACAAGGGCCTCTTTCCGGGCTTTGTGAGCGAGGTAATGGATGATCTCGGCGTCCGCCTGACCTTCCCCTGTGCGCATGATCGTCGGGAGCACGAACTTCACACCCTTGAAAGGCGAGATGTCCTCATAATTAGCACCGTCGAGGAAGAGGAGCACCCGGGCATGTTCGTCCAAAGGATAGACATGGCTGACGAGCTTGGCCAGGTGGGCACGCGCCTCGGGGCCGAAGGAGAACTTACCCTTATGGTACTTCGACTCCATCTGCAGCTTCTGGAAGTGCTGATGGACCGTGTGCATGAAGTTGTAGGCATCCACGAAGATGTCCACGGGTTTGCCAGCATGCAGCGCGGAGCTGAGCTTCTGCCGGGTCGACGTCTTGACGGCCTTCTTGTCGCTACGCAGGGATTTCTCGCCTGCGATGAAGCGGCGAAGGGCATCGCCTTCTTTGCCGTCGATCACCTTGGCGTCGACTAACTTCTCAATGGCAGAGATCAGCCCGGGAAGAGCTTCGTCCGGAGCACTGCGCACGCCGGCCATCATAGCTTTCGTGACACCACCCAGAGCCTCGGAAGGGTTGAGCGACTGACGGCACTTCATCACCTCTTCACGCAAGGTGGCATGAGCCCGGACGAGTTCCGGACTAGGGGTAAGTACCATGGCCATCAGCCGGTCCAGCTCTTCGAGCTGTCGGCCGAGGGCAGGCAAGGCTCGCTCGCGGTTAAGTTCCCATCGCTGCAGGATATCCTGCTCGAGGACCGCGGCCTTCGTCTTCTCGAGAAGTTCCGTGGTCACCTTCTCCAGGCGCTCCAGCTCGGCCTGCTCGGCTTCGGCCTTGATCAGCTTGGCTAGCCAGGGACGCACGATCTCCGAGACCTCATGCTGGACCTGCTCGGCAGCATGCCGCGCGTAGCTATCTTTGATCGCCTGCAGGCTCTCCGGGGTGGCGCCCCCGCAATCCTCGATCTCCTTGAGCTTTTCCTTGGCGGCCTTGAGTTCGGCTTTCAGCTTATCGCAAAGCTCTTGTGATGCCCTGAGATCTCCCTTGAGCGATTCGATGGCGGCGCCGGTGACCTTTCCAGTCTCACCTTGCGCTATTTCCGCTGCGTTCTTCTTTGCGCGCTCTGCGTCGGCGGCCATCCGCTTTTCGCGCTTAAGCCAGCCTGCTTGCGCATCCTTCAGGTCTTTCTCCGCTTTGACGGCGCGCTTTTCGGCGGCAGCCAACGCGAGAGCCATGTCCCCTTTGCCGAGACTTTCCATTGGTACCAACTGCTTGGAAAGTTCGGCGTCGAGCTCTGCGACTTTCGCCATGTCGGGAGGTTGCGATGCCTCTATTTTCATTTCAGCCGGCAAGCGAGGAATCGCCGTAAACGGCGCCTTATCGCCCGTCTCCAAAACGCATATGGCCATGAATCCAAGGCAAGCCCGTGCCGGCCCGAGGGCTGCGATCAGCTTTGTGCCATGTTTGCGGAACAGGTCCTTGCGCTCCATCCATTCGAAATGCCGCAGCACCTGATAATATGGCATCTCCCGGACAACCAATGCGAACAGTTGCGGGATACGCGTGGGATTAGCGGTGATATGCGTGCGGATCTTCTCCAAGGGAAGGATGACCTCGTCCTCGGGAATACCTTCAGCAAGCTTAGCAACCGAAGCCTCCGGCAGCAGCATCAAGTCGGCCATGAACTGGTCTACATAGGCCGACGGAGGCGGGGGCTCCGTCATCAGCTGCTTAGGGGGAAGCATGAAGCCGAGAACTTAACCCTGGGACGAAACTATTGAAGCCAATTATTGATTATTGTTATATGATTCCTGCCTCGTCCTCCGGGAATCCAGTCCACGTGATGGTACCGTCGGCTTCGAGATGGGCTTCGGCGCGGACCGCATGCTGCTGATCGGTCGGCGAGTATCGCGAGCTGACGAAATGAACCTGCTGGTTAGCGGACCCGACCCAGGCGTGCTCGAAAGAGCGCTGCGCTTGGACGTAAGGTCCCGCCACGACGATGTCAGCTAGGCCCCAGAGTTTCAATTGGGCGGGTGTCTTAAGCTGCTCCTGACGATAACCCGTAAAGATGAAGACACTCAGGCCACGGTCTCGGCACGCGGCGGCCAGTTCGGCCAAGGCTTCCGCCTGCGCCATCGGCTCACCGCCCGTGAAGGTAACGCCTTCAAGTCCTTCGACCCCGGCAATTGCAGACAGCAGTTCGGCCACCAAACTATCCTGGCCGCCAGAGGGGTCCCAGGTGTCGCGGTTCCAGCAGCCCGGGCAATGGATCGGGCAGCCTTGCACCCAGATCACGAAGCGTTCGCCGGGGCCGTTGGCCTGGCTACGCGCAATCGTCCGGGCCAGGCGCAACTTCACTGGATGACCATCTTGACGAACGTGAAGCGCTTCTTTCCGTTCACGACCTCTTCCTTGACCCGGAAGTTACGATCTTTGGCTTGTTTCAAGAGCGCTTCCGTCCGCTCCGCTACTAGCTTGCGCTGTTCTGCCAAGATTCGCTGGCGCTCCGCTTCGGCCGCGACGCGGAGACGTTCCGCGGCGATGGCTTTGTACGACTCGTTGATTTGGGCCAACTGCTGCTGAATTTTACGGTCTAGGCTCAAGTCCATGCCCGCAGCGATGAAGCCTTTCGCCGACGGCTCAAAGGTGAGCATATAGTTGAAGATCTGGATTTCCGGGACCGTGATGGACTGTCCAACGGTCTGGGCGGTGAATTTACACTGGCGGATGGCTTCAATCAGGATTTCCCGATCCGTCATCGCAGTGGGGATACGAACATAAGCGCTCATGGTCAGCCCTGGCGGTTCGTTTGGATGTTGCGGTTCTGGCCTTCGGCTTCGCCGCCACCGCCCGTATGCGTGATCGTGGCGCCGCCGAGGTTCATGCCCTTCATCAAGGCCTCGATCTCCTTGAGGCATGCACCGCCGGTGAAGCCGGCGGCCTTCATGGTCATCTCGCCCTTCTCGTCGATTTCGACGACGATTTCGACCTGTTTTTCCATAGGAACTTTCTAGGAAATCTCCCGATCGCGTCAATGACTGCTAGCGTGAGTGTAATCTCGCGGCGTAGGCCTTAATCAATGACTCCTGTTTGAAATTTGGCCGTTTGTGGACCAACGGGCATGAGCTGAAGCCAGTCTTCGCGCCTGCTTTAGCCGCCAAAGTGCCATCAAGCTCGTGAGACCCGAGAGACCAGCTAAGTACAATCCATTACAGCTCATTATAACCCTCCGGATTCGTGCGACAATGGTGAGGGCCAAGGGATTTGCTCATTACTGTTCGAGGTGTGTGAAAGATTAAGCCGTAGGGGGATGCTGGGCCGCGGCTGGAGCGTCTTACTGGGGGTGGCCTGAGGGGTTTACGTGGGCATAAGTGCCTAATTATGGCTAAATAATTGATGGTTAAGGGTTTATTTGGCGAAGTAATGTGAACAATTGTTCAGTCATGGTGCCCTGGCGGGGGCAATTCCACCCCCTCTAGGGCCCCTCGCTTTGGGCCGGCTCCCCCACCCTGCCCGCAGCGCCCCGGCCGAGAT
>Ga0209599_10000465_pt1 | contig 26114 bp, 24 predicted proteins | sample Shrwel_input2_FT_FD_187534 | JGI IMG/M metagenome (GOLD analysis project Ga0209599, IMG submission 187534) | Subsurface microbial communities from deep shales in Ohio, USA - Utica-3 well 1 S input2 FT (SPAdes) (version 2) ... | reverse complement strand
TTTCCGGCCCTGGTGCTGAATAGTCAACAACCTTATATAGTCCCAACGACACTGAATTTTTCAGTCCCTGGATTTTACAGCAAAGATATCATGGATTTATTTGACGCCGCTGGGATCAGGGTCAGCTCTGGCTCGGCCTGTAGCTCGAAGGTGCCGACCAGCTTTGTGCTGGATGCGATGGGGCTGGACACCTGGCGCAGTCAAGGCGCGATCCGGTTATCCTTTGGACCTGCGATGACGGTCGAAGAATGTCAGCAGGCCTGCACCGCGATTCGTCGGCTGAGTCGCATCGTGCAGCAATGTTGCCTGGTGTTATCTGATGTTGAACCTTTGGCTGATCTGGCGATTGGCGGTCTGACGCAGCTTAAGCATGAAGATATGTGCAGTTATTTGCTGGTTTGTGAGCAAAGCCGCAGTGCCGTCATTATTGATCCGGTGCCAGCCTTAGCCAACCGGTTGGCAAATATGGTGCAAGGGCATCAACTTAACCTCGTTGCTGTGCTCGATACCCATTTACATCAGGATCATCGCTCGGCCAGGGCAGATTTAATGACCCTGTTAAGTCAGCAAACACAACCAGTCGATGCGCTTGGGTGGCCGGCCAATGAATTACAACTGAGGGTGGGTCAGTATCAACTTAAACTGCTGGCAACGCCTGGCCATAGTGCCGAAAGTCGCAGTTATTTGGTCTATCAGCAACAACAGCTGCTGGCTGCTTTTGTCGGCGATCTGGTATTACCAGGTGGCACTGGCAGGTTAGATTTAATTGATTCGGATCCGCTGGCCTTTTGTCAGTCATTGACCGAATTACAGCGGTATCTCGCCGCCGATACAGTACTGTTATCCAGCCATGATTATGCCCAGCGCTTTTTTACCAGTTGGCGATTAGCATGTCAGGAGCAACCACTGCTGGCTGAGTTAATTCAGCAACAGCAGCCGCCCGGCGCCTGGTTAAACCAGTTGCAGCAACAAAATGACGCACTGGCAGCACAGAGCCAATACAGTTGCGGTATTGTTGAAGTGTGCTGGTCTGATGCCAAAGCCGTGATTGAAACCTCAGAATTAGCAGGCTTTTTACAAGCCAAACCACAAACTGTGCTGGTTGATGTACGTGAACCTTATGAGCAAAGTGCGGGCATGTTGCAACAATTTATTCCGTCAGGTTGTACTGTGCTGCAACTGCCATTGACGCGGCTTTGTGATGCACTGATGAGTGGTGCTTTAACGCCAGCACAACCGTTATTATTGGTTTGTCGTTCTGGCAACCGCAGTTTAGTGGCGGCCAAAGTGCTGAGCAGGGCAGGTTTTAGCGAAATTTATAATCTCAAAGGTGGCATTGCGATGCTGAATTGAAGGCTGATTTGCCAGACGAGCTTCACGGGCAGTGGGCTCGTCTGGTGATACTGTTAGCTCACAGCCAATCGCTGTGAGATAAGATTAATAAAAGAAACGTTGCAGTGGATTTAATAACCGGGTCAAGCCCTGTTTAAATTCCAGCGGTGCCGTCAGTACTGATAAACACAAGCAAGGCTCATCACTAAGATTGCGCGGCGTATGGGTGTGATCCGGGGTGTTGATAATCAGATCACCAGCGGCATAACGTCCCATTTCATCGACCATTTCCCCAGCCAGAACCAAAGTGATTTCCATCCCTTTGTGCGTATGTAAAGGTACTTCAGTGCCTGTATTGATGCAAAGCAGAGATAAATGATGATCAGCAGTGCCTGGTAATTTTGCCGTGGCAATACCGCCTAAGCTTAGCCATTTACTGCGTTTTTGTGCGATCCGTTGCAAACTACGCGGTAGTTTAAACTGATGATCGCCCACCTGCAGCGAAACCTCGTTAGCAACAACTTTCTGCACAGGTGCTGCTGCAGTGGTGCCAACAATAGCCTCTAACATTTGTTGCCAATCTTGTCCCTCTGCTGCCGCCGCAGGCTGTTGGGCCAGGCTGCAGGCTAAATCTGCTTCAATGTCACGGTGCAGAGACTGACAATGTGGACAAAAATCCAAATGAGCAGCAACCACCAGTGCGACTTCCGGCGTCAATGTCCCTTCGCTGTATTGCTCCAGCAAACTCAGGCTGGGATGAAATTTAACTACGTGGGCCATCGATCGCCTCTCTTAATCTGTCTAATGCCAGCCGGATCCGTGATTTTACTGTCCCCAGCGGAATACCTAATTGTTCTGAAACTTCCTGGTGCGATTGTTCTTCCAGGTAAACTTTTTCCATCACCAGCCGTTGTGCCGGTGGCAGCGCATCAAAATAAGGCGCCACTTTTTCTGCCACCAAATACAGATCCCACTGCTGACTGTGGTTACCTTCCTGTTCAGGGTAATCGCCGTTTTCCCACAAATCATCGGCACTGATGTCGTCTTTGCGGCTTTGTTTTTTCCGCAACATGTCAAATCGGACGTTACGGGCTATGGTAAAAATCCAGGTCGAAGCACAACCACGACTGGCATCAAACAAGGCTGCTTTTTGCCACACATTCAGCATCGTATCCTGAACCATTTCCATCGCTTGCTGTTCGTTGCCAAACATCTTGATCCCAAAAGCTTTTAATCTTGGTGCAAAATAGCTAAACAACTCAGCATAAGCCTTTTTATCCCGGTGTACGGCCACAACGCCTAACGCTTCTTCCCACTGACCCAGTGCAGGCACTGGCGTTATTTCGTTTGATGAACTCATGCAGGTGCTCAGATGACTGATATCCGCGCCATGATGACCTGTTAGTCCCGACGGATCCAACATTATTTATATCCTCAGCCAGAGTTGAACCGGCAAACAAAGCATTTCGCTAGTGCTGTTAATTACGCAGCCATGCTTCGTTTAGACCTAAATTATTAAATTAATAAAATAGAACGTTTAAAGCAATTTAATCTAATTTTCTATCTAAAAAGTTAGATATAAAATAACTGCATCTAATCAAGAGGTGCGATATGAAAAATATTCTGGTGATTAAAAGTTCAGTGAGTGCAGGTCAGGGTCATTCCAATCAATTGATTGATTTCTTTTTACAACAAGTACCTGGCACTGTGGCTGTGCAGCAAGTGGATCTGGTGGCAACACCATTCCCTCACCTGGAAATGGCTGATTTAGCCGCCTGGAATACCCCTGCCGATGAACGCACACCAGCACAACAGCAACTTGCTGCTTTGTCAGATGATGCTATCGCGGCGGTACAAGCGGCAGATTTAATTGTGGTCGGTGTGCCGATGTACAACTTCGGCCTGCCGAGTCAGTTAAAAGCCTGGTTGGATCGGATAGCCCGTGCCGGCGTGACTTTTCGTTACACCGAAACTGGCCCTGTTGGCTTACTGGCGGATAAACCTGTGTTAGTGGTGGCAAGCCGCGGTGGTATTTATCGCGATACACCAAATGACAGCCAAACGCCATTTTTACAAAGCATCTTCAACTTTGTCGGTTTGACTCAGCAGCATTTTGTCTATGCCGAAGCGTTAAATATGGGTCAGGCTGAGCCTGCCATCGCCGCTGCGCAAGCCGAACTGGTCAGCCTTGCCCAGCAATGGTTACGCTAATACAGCACAAACACGTTGTAACGACTTCGCTTCGTGCTCTGGCTCATTGAGCCGTCGCCATCAGTTTCGTTCTTTGCCACAGTCTGGTTCCCCATAGCCACACTGTGGCTTTTTTTGCTGTCGTGCTGCATGCTTTTTGACTTGCCGGGACTGTGCTTAACCGCAGAAGTTTGAAATTCTGCCGCTTCCTTTGTATAACTGATACACCTCAATCCGACATAAATATTAACTCAATGAAATCACAAGTATTTCCTTTGCATGCTTTGTTGCTGGCAACAACGCTTGCGCTCAGCGTGCAGCCGCTTTGTCTCAACGCTGCTGAAACGCGAACCTATCAGACCACTGCGGTACAAGTTGCCTCTCAAGCTGGCGAAACCCTGATGACACTGGAGCAGGCGATGGCGCACCCGGACTGGCTGGGTCGTCAGCCGGAAGCTGCATTCTGGGGTTCTGACAGCAAAACAGTTTATTACCAGCGCAAGCAACAAGGCAGCGAATTACGGGATTGGTTTGCCCAGCCGGTCGCTCGCAGTAATCAAGCACAACAGGTTAGTTTGCAGCAATGGGATGATATTGGCGAGCAACAGCAGATTTTCTCTGCCGACGGTCAATATGTGGCCTGGACCTTTGAAGGTCAGGTGTTGGTACGACAACTCAGTACCGGCTTGACCAGTCAAATCACCCGTAATAACAAGATGCACCAGGGTCTGATGTTCCTGCAGGACGGCCGGCTGAGTTTTCGTCAGGGTTGGGATTTTTATGCTGTTGATTTCGCCAAAGGCTTAGCCGAAGGCTTCGCCATAGGCCGCGTCAGTGTACTGGCCAGTCTGAGCAATGCCAAAGCGCCGGCAGAGCCTGCCATCCCGGATAGTTATCTGGCACGCGAACAGCACAAGCTGATTGGCTTTATCGCGTTGGAACACAAAAACGCGCAAGATCAATTCCTGCAGCAACAACAACTGCAGCAGCAAAGTGATGCGTTGGCACCAAAGCCCATTTATCTAGCCGCGGATAAACAAATTGTGGGCGCCTATTTATCGCCAAAAGCAGATCAGTTGGTGGTGGCGCTCGGTGACAGAGACAGCCAGCAAGCACGGGATATCATGCCGAACTATATCACTGCAACCGGTGATATTGCGGCGCAACCTGTGCGCAGCCGGGTGCATGATGCCAAGCCAGAAAGCCAGCAGTTGCTGCTGGTCGAGCTGAAAACCGGTCAGCAAAGAGCATTATCTTTTGCTGATTTACCTGGCTTTGATGAAGATGTACTGGCGGCAGTGAAAACGGAAAATGCCGTCCGGGCCGGTAAAAAGTACAGCTCCGTCAAAGCGCCACGCGCCATCAGTCTGTTAGGTGGTTGGGGCAGTCTGGATGCGCCGGTGCGTTGGAATAGTGATGGTACTGCCGTCGCTGTGATGCTCAGAGCCTGGGACAACAAAGACCGCTGGCTGGCGACTGTCGATCTGAAACAAGCCAAACTGGTGAATCAACATCGGTTACATGATGATGCCTGGGTCAATTACAGTTTTAATGACTTTGGCTGGAATAAAGCCGGCGACAGCTTATGGTATTTGTCAGAGCAGTCGGGTTATTCGCATTTGTATTGGCAACCACTAAATTCTAAAGCCAAAAAGCTGACAGCCGGCACTTTTGAAGTTAGTGATCCGGTGTTAAGCCGCGACGGTAACAGCCTGTATTTCCGCGCCAATCCTTCCCATCCTGGCATCTATAACCTGTATAAACTGGATATAGCATCAGGTCAGCAGCAACAATTAACCGCGCTGACCGGCAATCTCAGTTATCAGTTGTCACCGGATGAGCGTAAAATTTTGCTGACGTATTCGACGTCGGTGCAGTTACCAGAATTGTATCTGATGGAAAATCAGCCGGCCGCTAAACTACAGCGGTTGACCTTTACCACCTCCGAGCAGTTCAGCAAGATGGCATTACAGGCGCCGCAAGTGATTGCGGTGCCATCCAGCCATGGTCAACAACCGGTGTTCGCCAAATTATATTTGCCAAAGGATTACCAGCAAGGTCAGAAACGACGGGCAGTGATTTTTAACCATGGTGCCGGTTATCTGCAAAATTCGGACTTAGGTTGGTCGAATTATTTTCGTGAATTCTTCTTCCATAACCTGTTAACCCAACAAGGTTATGTGGTGCTGGATATGGACTATCGCGCTTCTGCCGGTTATGGCCGCGATTGGCGCACTGCGATATATCGCCGGATGGGCACGCCGGAAACTGAAGATCTGATGGATGGCGTTAAGTGGTTGGTCGACAATGCCAACGTGGATGTAAAACGGGTCGGTACCTATGGCGGTTCTTACGGCGGTTTTATGACCTTTATGGCGATGTTTACCCAGCCGGACCTGTTTAAAGCCGGTTCCGCCCTGCGGCCTGTCGGTGATTGGGCTTATTATAACCATGGTTATACCTCCAACATCCTCAATACACCGGACGTGGACCCAATAGCTTATGAACGTAGTTCGCCGATCTATTTCACCCAAGGGCTGAAAAACCAGTTATTAATCAATGCGCCTATGGTGGATGATAATGTGTTTTTCCAGGATGTGGTGCGGGTGGTGCAACGTTTAATCGAGCAGGAAATTAATAGCTTTGAAACCGCGATTTTTCCGGTTGAACCTCATGGTTTCCGTCAGCCAAGCAGTTGGCTGGATGAATATCGCCGTATTTATAAGCTGTTTGAGCGTGAATTGTAACAGACACTACCACAGATAAAGTGATTTGCCCGCGGTATGCGCTCAATCCCCCGGTACTAACCGGGGGATTTTTTATCGGCGTGATGTGGTAACAGTTCCTTTGCTAAAATTCGTGCTTCCGGCGCATGCTGCTGTTTAGTTATCGCCAGTGTTGATCCATGAAGTGTTGATAAAAACATGATAATAATGAGTCGTTTATTGTTTTTTCATGCAGCAGGTTGCTAGTTTGCTGTTGGCTGGAATTGGTTCCAGTGTTGAGCAAAAAAGGAATGCAAAGATGAAATTAACCCTTATCAAGTCACAACTGGTCAACTTGTCTCAGGATAAAGAAATCCTGCCCAATGACCAAGTGCTGCCAAACGAACTGACACCACAGGCGGCGGGTGGCAATTCGACCATGCCACCTATGCTGACCGGTGATGAAAACTGTGGCACTGGTTATTGGTCAATTCAATTCTGTCTTTGAACCATCTGCTGAAGACGGAAGCTCTAACGACATGAACAATGATCAGCCAATGACTGTGGCCTTGTTTAGCGTTGCAACCAAGCAGGATCCCAGTCTTGTTGCAGCATAAACTCGCTCGGTTCCGGCCAATGCCGAAACTCTAACCAGGTGCCGGAGTAGGGGTGTTGTAACTGCAACTGGGTGGCGTGCAACAATAATCGAGTGGCAGCTTGTTGCGCTGCCTCTTGCGCATAAAGCGCATCCCCTAAAATCGGATGGCCGATCTGTTGTAAATGCACTCTGAGTTGATGCGCGCGGCCTGTATGGGGAAAGAGCGCAAGTAAGGGATGACCGTCCACAGTGATGTCGGGTAAGGTGCGATAAAAGGTCTGTGCGCTTTTACCCTGTTGCCAGCAGACTTTATTGCGCGGTGGCGCAGTTAAATCCGCAATCAGGGGCAGATCAATCTGTGCTGCAGCTGGTGCCGGAGATAACCAGACCCGCGCCAGATAGACTTTGTTCACCTGCCGGCTGGCAAATTGTTGTTTCAGATTGGCTTCGGCTTTACGTCTTAAGGCAAAAACCACCAGCCCTGAAGTGGCCATATCCAACCGATGCACCAACAAGGCTTGCGGAAATTGTTGTTGCACCCGATTGAGCAAACAATCAGCCAGGTGCTCGCCGCGGCCAGGATTGGTTAATAATCCGCTAGGTTTGGCGACCACCAGCAGATCTTTATCCTGATGTAAAATATGCAGCGGACTCTGCGGCGGCTGGTAGTGGAACTGCAATGACATGTGTTGAAAAATCCTCTGACTGCACCCGCTTGGCGCCGGCTGTGGCATAATAGCAGTTTTTCAGTGTTGGAAGCGTGCCCGGATGACCACAGCGGTAGATGAATTAACAGTGTTAACAGCCACAACTCAGCCCTGGCAACTGCTCTATCAGGATGAGGATCTGCTGGTGGTGGATAAACCAGCCATGTTGTTGACGGTGCCGGGCCGGCATCCGGCCAATTTCGATTGTCTGATCAGTAGAGTACAACAACAATTTCCAACCGCTCAAGTAGTACACCGGCTGGATTATGATACCTCGGGTCTGGTGTTGTTACCGCTGCATAAAAAAGCTTTATCTGAACTCAGTAAGCAATTTCAGGCCAGAACCATTGAGAAACATTATCAGGCACTGGTTGGCGGCGAACTGTTACCTGAAAACGGCAGTATTGATTTACCAATTGCCGCAGATGCTGAACGTCGACCTTTGTATAAAATCTGTCAGCACAGCGGTAAAGCATCTCTGACGCATTACCAGCGACTGCAATATGATGCCAACGAAGATTTAAGCCGGGTGCTGCTCAAACCTGTGACAGGCCGCTCTCATCAATTACGGTTACACATGGCCAGTATTGGTCATGCCATTAGTGGCGATACTTTGTATGCCAGTGCTGAACTTGCCAAGCGTCACCCGAGATTATGTTTACATGCTGCCTGGATCCGTTTTGTCCATCCTCGGACAGGTCAGCAGTTAGAGTTAAGTGCCGCCCTGCCATTTTAACTGAACCTATTGCAGGCTCTTTGCATCAACGCCAGCTAACCGGCGTGGCTGTGCTGCACTTGTTTCAGCTGCCCGGCAAAAAACCAGCCAGCAAATAACAGCAGACCGGCCAGAGCACCATAAAGATGGGCGTCGATTGCAACTTCGGCGCCAATCAGCGCCGCCACATCCTGACTGGCGCCACGGTATTGTTCCCATAATACTTTGCCAAAGGTCGCCACTAAAATCAGCCAGCCACTACTCCAGTTGCGTTGAATATCAATCAGGCAACCACAGACCAATAACGCATGTAAGAAGCCGGATAAACCGAGATAAATCTGGATATCCGGGCTAAACCAGAACAGTGCCAAGCCGATCAGGACATTACCGGCAATAAATAAGGTGATTAAACTTTTGCCACTGTAGTACATACCGTGCAGCAACAAAATCAGTACGAAACCGGCCAGGTTCATCAGCAGATGCCAGCTATTGGTGTGTATCCAATGGCCGGTCAGTAAACGCCACCATTGGCCATCCGTAATCGCCTGGCGATTAAACTCCAGCCAGGGATGTAAATCAGCATGCAATAGCTGCAACAGCAAAAACAACAACAACAGCGCCATAGCCATCCACTGCTGCCGGAGAAAAGTGCCTGATATCAAATTTTCAGTCTCTTTGGTAAGATTTTGCAAAAGGAATAACGCCAAAGTGTTTCATTCACAAGGTTATCTTAACTTATTTTTCGCTTTGATTGATCTGTTTGCGCCAGATAAGTTAAGGTGATCGCTATTGAAGAAAAATGGGACATCACATGAAGTTTGCTTTTGTCCGTACTGCTGCTGTTGTAGCGATATCGGGTTTTCTCAGCCTCCACAGCTTTACCTTAGCTGCCCGTTCTGCAGTTGTCGACCCGGAAGCGGCTACTGGCATTTCGCAACAGCACAAGGTGTTTGGCCGCCAAAGTATGGTGGTGACTGCCAATCCGTTGGCTAGTCAAGCCGGACAGCAGATTTTAGCCGCGGGTGGCAGTGCTGTAGATGCTGCTATTGCCGTGCAGTTGATGTTAAGTTTGGTGGAGCCGCAAAGCTCCGGCATTGGTGGTGGCTTATTTATGCTGCACTATGATGCTTCGAAAAAACAATTACAGACCCTTGATGGCCGGGAAACTGCACCGGCAGCTGCTGGCCCTGACTGGTTTATGCAACAAGGCAAAGCGCTCCCTTGGTCGCAGGCCTACGTCGGTGGCAAGGCTGTTGGCAGTCCGGGCGTGATCAGAGCGCTGGCGTTGGCGCACCAAAAGTGGGGCAAATTACCTTGGGCAGATTTATTTCAGCCTGCCATCCAACAAGCCGAGCAGGGCTTTCTGGTGTCACCACGATTGGCAAAACTGCTGCAAATCTACCAGGACGGTTCTTTAGCCAAATTTGCCGCCAGTAAAGCGTATTTTTATCCGGATGGGCGGCCGTTAGCAGCGGGTCATTTACTGAAAAACCCAGCTTATGCGGCTATTTTGCGTAAAATTGCCAGCGCCGGTGCAGCCGGGTTTTATCAGGGCGACAACGCCAAGGCTTTAGTACAGGCGGTAAATCAGGCGCCGGTGAATCCAGGCCGGCTGACGCTACAGGATTTGGCGCACTATCAGCCCGTGCTGCGCGAACCTATTTGTCTGCCTTATCGGCAGTATCAGGTGTGTGGTATGGCACCGCCAAGTTCCGGCAGTCTGGCGGTATTGCAGATGCTTGGCATCCTGCAACATTTTGAGCTGGCACCATTAAAACCGCAGTCCGTGCCAGCCCTACATTTATTTGCCCAGGCCAGCCGGTTGGCCTTTGCCGATCGGGATCGTTATGTCGCAGATCCAGCGTTTAGTGCAGTACCAGTGGCTGGTTTATTGGCCAAAAATTATTTGCAACAACGGGCCGCCCTGATTGATGTAAAACGCGATAGCAGCATGGTTGAAGCCGGTTTGCCACAAGGCGCGGTGCCACTGGGCAGTGCTAAGGCGGTTGAATTTGCCAACACCACCCATTATTCGATAGTCGACAAGCAGGGGAATGCGGTGAGTCTGACCAGCAGTATTGAAAATGCATTTGGCTCAGGTTTATTGGTCAATGGTTATCTGTTGAATAACCAAATGACAGATTTTGCCTTAGAGCCGACCCAGGATGGGCTCGCAGTGGCGAACCGGGTCGAAGCACTAAAAAGACCACGTTCTTCGATGGCGCCTATGATGGTGTTTTCTGCTGATGGTCAATTACAGATGCTGGCGGGTTCGCCGGGAGGCAGCCGGATCATCGACTATGTCGCTCAGGCTTTGGTGGCGATGATTGACTGGCAGCTTGATCCACAACAAGCGGCAGATTTAGCCAAAATCACCCACCGGAACGACCACCTGGCGCTGGAAGCTGGCAGTGATTTGGTTGGCTTGGCACCCAAATTCCGTGATCTGGGCTACCAGGTCAAAGTGGTCGACTTAAACAGTGGTTTGCATTTAATTAAAAGAACAGACAACGGCTGGCTGGGCGGTGCCGATCCACGTCGCGAAGGTAAAGCCCTGGCCGAATTGAAGGTGAATAATGAGCATACAACTAAGTCGCACTGATCGGGTCCTGACAATCAGCTTACAAAGACCGGAGAAGAAAAATGCGTTATCCGGTCAGATGTATCTGGATTTAACCGCCGCGTTAGTACAAGCACAAGCCGATGACAGTATTCATGTGGTGCTGTTACAAGGCCAGCCGGACTGTTTTTGTGCCGGTAATGATCTGGCTGATTTTATCGCCGCGGGCTCGCTCAATCATGAACATCCGACCGTGATGTTTTTACATCAGCTCAGTCAGTTTGAGAAACCGCTGATTGCGGCAGTGGCTGGTTTGGCCATCGGGATTGGTACTACGGCGTTGCTGCATTGTGATTTGGTGTATGCCGCGCCTGGCTGTCGTTTTCAGTTGCCATTTACCGCACTGGGGCTTTGCCCGGAAGCAGCGTCCAGTTTGTTACTCCCCAAACTGATTGGCTACCAGAAAGCGGCGCAGTATCTGCTGTTGGGCGAGGCTTTTAGCAGTGAAGAAGCGGCTGCTTTTGGTCTGGTCAATCAGTTGGTACCTTCTGAAACATTATTTGCACTGGCCGCTGAAAAAGCGGCCAAATTGGCGGCCTTGCCTGCCACTGCGGTGCAGCAGTCGAAGAAGTTGTTACGCCAACCACAACAACAATTGGTGCAGCAGGTGCTGCATCAGGAATTGGCTGTGTTTGAACAATTGTTGCATAGTCAGGACTGTCAGCAGGCTTTAACCAAATTTTTTAGCCGTGGTTAACACCGGTTAAGCTCAGGGGAGAGGCAGGGGGGAAGCGTTCGCTAAACCCCGGGACGGGCAAATGGATCATCTTTGATTTCAGCCAACAGCCATTTGCCACGATGTTTCTCCATCTTGACCATCCGCATATCAACTTTTTTACTGCCATCGTAATTGCCAATAAAAATCAACATGACATCAGCGTGGCTGGTATAAAACTCACGCACACTCTTGTTGGTGTCTTCGACGTTAATTTCGACCTGTTCAAAACGCATATTCAGCACAGTGCGGGCATAAGCCCGGCCTGATGAATAGGTATCCAGTACCCTGACCATAGTCGGTACTACGTAGCGGCGAGCTTCGGTTAAATCATTGCGCAGCAGCACTGCTTCAAAAAATTTCACGGCGATCACTTCCGGTACTTCGACACTGGCAGCAGGTGCGGGCTGATCTTCACTACAACTGCTGAGAAATATCAGTAAAAACACGGCGAAAATAGCTCGCATGGCAACATCCTGTGGAAAAATTCAGCGCGAAGTGTGCATTTTTTTCGATGCGCTGTAAAGAAAAAGGCCGCTTTGCGGCCTTTTTTGACAGTTTTTGCTTAAGCCTGTAATTCGCTCTCAGTAAACACATCGGCAAATAATGGACTCGATAGGTAACGTTCAGCCGCTGATGGCAGGATCACCACGATATTTTTACCGGCAAATTCCGCCGATTCTGCCAGACGTTTGGCGGCCACGACCGCAGCCCCCGAAGAAATACCGCAGAGGATGCCTTCTTCTTTCATCAGCCGGTGAGCCATCGCGATCGCTTCATCATTGGTCACAGTTTCAACCCGATCTAACAATTCCAGATCGAGGTTACCCGGAATAAAGCCGGCACCAATGCCTTGAATTTTATGCGGACCCGGTTTTAATTCAGCACCGGCCAGCTTTTGCGTAATCACCGGTGAGTCAGCAGGTTCAACCGCGACCGAAATCAGCGGATGTTTTTTCTCCAGCTTGATATAGCGGCTGACGCCGGTGATAGTGCCGCCAGTGCCAACACCGGCCACAAATACATCGACTTGGCCATCGGTATCATGCCAAATCTCAGGACCTGTGGTGTCAAAGTGAATTTGTGGGTTGGCCGGGTTTTCAAATTGCTGTAATAACAGATATTTGTTTGGATCTGATGCCTGAATTTCTTTGGCTTTTTCAATGGCACCTTTCATGCCTTTGGCCGCTTCCGTCAGCACCAGATTGGCACCTAAAGCTTTTAACAGTTTGCGGCGCTCCAGGCTCATCGAAGCTGGCATGGTCAACGTCAGTGGATAACCACGGCTGGCGGCCACAAAAGCTAAGGCGATGCCGGTGTTGCCAGACGTCGGTTCAATCAGCTCTTTACCGGCACCCAGCAGGCCTTTTTTCTCAGCATCCCAAATCAGCGCTGCGCCTAAGCGGCACTTCACGCTGAAACTTGGGTTACGTGCTTCAATTTTGGCAAATACGTTACCCGTGGTAACACGTTTTAATTTGACCAGCGGGGTATTGCCGATTGACAATGAGTTGTCTTCATAAATTTTAGCCATGCTAAGCTCCAGCATTTACAGTCGTTGCCACAGCATAACGATTCGGGTTAAAAGCGAAAGAAGCATTTGGTATAAGTTATACCCACTTTTAGTTATAAGCAGGTGTCTGGATGAGTTTTCAAAGTAATGATCAATATATTGTCAGTGCTGAGTTAGCGCTGGCGGTTAATGCTGCCATCGCATTAGAAAAACCTTTATTAATCAAAGGTGAACCTGGCACAGGCAAAACGCAGTTGGCGTTACAACTGGCGAGAACACTGCAAACCAGTCTGATCCCATGGCATATCAAATCGACGACCAAGGCACAACAAGGTTTGTATGAGTATGATGCCGTATCAAGGCTGCGTGATAGTCAACTGGGCGATGCCAAAGTACAGGATATTGCTAACTATATTAAACCCGGCAAGTTGTGGCAGGCCTTTACCGCTGAGCAGCGGCCGATTTTATTGATTGATGAGATTGATAAAGCCGATATTGAATTCCCGAATGATCTGTTGCACGAACTGGATCAGATGTCGTTTGATGTCTACGAAACCGGCCAAACCATCAGTGCCAAACAAAGGCCAATCGTCATTATTACCTCAAACAACGACAAAGAGCTGCCGGATGCGTTTTTGCGGCGTTGTTTTTTCCATTATATCCGCTTTCCGGATAAAGCAACCTTGGCAGCTATTGTTGAGGTGCATTTACCAGGTCTGCGGCCGGAGTTACTCAGCGAAGCGCTGGAACTGTTTTTTGGTTTACGTGAGATGTCGCAGCTGAAGAAAAAGCCGTCAACCTCTGAGCTGATTGATTGGCTGAAGCTATTGCTGGCGGAGCAAATTCCAGCGCAAACATTAGCGCAAAGCCGGCAACAAGGTGGTCTGATGCCACTTTATGGTGCTTTGCTGAAAAATGAACAGGATGTAGCCCTGGTGGAAAAACTCTTGTTTTTAGCCAAAAGGCAAGGGCGCTAAGCCATGTTGATCGACTTTTTCCTGACTGTGCGCAAATATGGTGTGCCGGTTAGCATCACTGAATGGCTGGATTTGCTGCGGGCGCTACAACAACAGCTGGTGTTTGCTGATATGGAGCAGTTTTATCTGCTGGCAAGGGTCTGTCTGGTCAAAGACGAAGTGCACTATGACAAGTTTGATCGCGCCTGCGCCGAGTATTTTCAAGGGGTAGAGCAGCTGGACTTAGCCAGTGCGATCCCGCCGGAATGGTTGCTGCCTGGTCTTATCCGGCAACTGAGTGAAGAAGATAAAGCTGCGTTACAAAGTCTGGGCGGGTTAGAGCAGCTGTTAGCGCAATTTAAGCAACGCATGCAGGAGCAACAAGAGCGGCATCAGGGCGGTAATAAGTGGATTGGTACCGGTGGCAGTTCCCCTTTTGGTGCTTATGGTTTTCACCCGGAAGGGATCCGCGTCGGTCAGCAAGGTTCTGGCCAGCGTAAAGCGGTCAAAGTCTGGGACCAACGTGAATTTGCCGAGCTTGACAGCAGTGCTGAGCTGAATAATCGCAGCATTAAACTGGCACTGCGGCAATTACGGCGTTTCGCCCGCAGTGGGGCCAAATCGGAACTGGATCTAGCCGGTACTGTCAGCGCCACTTCAAAACAAGGCTGGTTGGATTTACAGTTTCAAAGCGAACGGCATAACGCAATTAAAGTATTGATGTTATTTGATATTGGGGGTTCGATGGATGATTATATCCATCAGGCCGAACAACTATTTGCGGCAGCTCATACTGAGTTTAAGCAGCTGGAATACTTTTATTTTCATAACTGTGTTTACGATCAGGTCTGGAAAACTGCCAGGCGCCGGCCACAGGATGTGGTGACAGTGCAGACGTTGATCAATACCTATGGCCGTGATTACAAACTGATTTTTGTTGGTGATGCCACCATGGGGCCTTATGAAATCAGTTATCCGGGCGGCAGTGTCGAATATTTCAATGCCGAAGCCGGTGAGGTTTGGTTACGTCGCTTGCTGGCGCATTTCCCCAAGGCAGTCTGGTTGAATCCACAACCAACCGATTGGTGGCGGCAGTATTCATCTATTGGTCAAATTAAACAGATTTTTTCTGATCGGATGTATCCGTTGTCTCTAAGTGGGCTTGCGTCGGCGATCCGGACTTTATTAGTGAAATAACACGGCCGGCCGCTCTGCGGTCAGCCAAAAAATAAAAATAGCATTTATAGAGGGAATTGATGACTGAGCCAGCTGAGTTACCTGAAGCCGTATCTGGCAATAACGGCGCACTGACAAGAAAAGAAACCCGGGAAATTGTCACCCCTTACGCCTTTGAAGTCTCATCCGACCTGCTTGGGACTGTACTGGCAACACCGATGCAACGAGCTATTGCCATTGCCATTGATGGTTTGCTGATTTTAATGCTGGCCAGTGCCAGTTTGCTGGTTATGCTGCCCCTGATGTTGTATTTATGCTGGTTGCGCTGGCAACTGAAGAAATACCGCCAGGTAGCGGCTTTAACTGTACTGACTTTATTACTTTGTTCCTCCTTCAATTGGATGCCGGAGTTTTGGCAAGATGCTGACACGAAGAACGCGCCATCTGCCAACAATAACAGTCATCAATTTGATTTCATTAGTGCGGCCGTGTTAACCAAAGCGGCGCTGACCTTTAATAATGAAAGTTGCCAACAAGCCTGTATTGACGAAGAGTTGGCTGAGATGTCAGAACAGTTACAAGAAAGTGGCATGGCCAGCCAGGATGCCGAATCGGTGTTTAAAGAGTTATTGCTTTTGACAAAGTTGCCGGCGCTTGAGCAGCAGCAATTACTGCAGCGTCTGATGCAGGATTATACCGCAGCTGCAGCACAGGCAAAGGCTGAGGCTAGCGTCGAAGCGAGCGCCAATAGTGATAAGGCTACTGCGGTTAAAACTCCAGCTGCAGCTGTGCCGGCCACAAAACATTGGTATCAGCCGTCCGCTGGTACTCAAAGTGTGCTTGGCTGGGTGCAGGGTATTCTGGCCGATTTCGGCTTGGGTTTTGGTTGGGCGGTGTTTTATTTTACCCTGCTGACTGGCTGGGCGCATGGCCAGACAATTGGAAAAAAATTGATGAAAATCAAAGTCATTCAATTAGATGGTCAGGAGTTGTCATTATGGGGCGCTTTTAGCCGGCAGGGCGGTTATGGCGCAGGTTTTGCCACAGGTTTAATGGGGTTTTTACAGGTGTTCTGGGATCCAAACCGACAAGCGATCCAGGATAAAGTAGCGTCCACTGTGGTGATAAAGTTAAATCAACCAAAAAGGCCATTACACCACTGATTCTAATAGTAAAAATAAACAAGCCAGCATTGCAGGCGCTGGCTGAGACAGATTTTGGCAGCGGACAGATAGTGCTTTCGGTTATACTGGTACGACAAGATTGGTGGGCGACAATGCTTAAATTGCGCCACCAGCACAGAACAACAACAAACAATATGCATCGACATAGATAGCGACAGTAAGCGGAGTATCAGATGAAAGAGGTTGTGATCAGTGGCTCAGGAGTCTTCACTCCGACAGATATCATCACCAATGAAGAACTGGTGGCCAGTTTTAATCAGTATGTAGATTTGTTTAACAGCGAAAATGATGCCGCGATTGCCTCCGGCGAAGTGACCGCACTGGAATACTCCAGTTGTGAATTTATTGAAAAAGCGTCTGGTATTAAAGCGCGGCATGTGTTGTATAAAGCCGGAATTTTAGATCCCTATGTGATGCAACCGGTGTTCCCGAAACGGCTGGAAGGTGAAGTGCCGGAAATGGTTGAAATGGCGCTGGTTGCGGCAAAAGAAGCCTTAGCCCAGGCTGGTAAAACTGCTGCCGAGGTTGATCTGGTGATCTGCGCGGCTTCTAATTTGCAACGTGCCTATCCGGCATTGGCCATTGAACTGCAACAGCTGCTGGGCTGCTCAGGTTATGCCTTTGATATGAATGTCGCTTGTTCATCTGCGACTTTTGCCATCAGTAATGCCGTCAATGCCATTCGTGGTGGTACGGCTAAAGTAGTGTTGGTGGTGAATCCGGAATTTGCTTCGCCGCAGGTCAATTACACCAGTCGCGACAGTCATTTTATTTTTGGTGATGTTTGTACTGCCACCATTATTGAAGCAAAAGAAACTTGTACTGCACAAAACAGTTATCAAATTCTGGGGATGAGTTTAAAAACCGAATTTTCCAATAATATCCGTTGTGATGTCAGTTATACCGATCATTGTCATCCGGAAGTTGATGCCGACACCCCATTTTTTAAACAACAAGGCCGCAAGGTGTTCAAAGAATTGCTGCCAATAGTAGCGGATGTGATCCAGACCGAAATGGCCAGACTGGAGATAGCGCCAGAGCAATTAAAACGGTTATGGCTGCATCAGGCCAATATCAATATGAATATTTTTGCCGCCCGTAAAATTCTTGGGCGTGAACCTGAAGCTGGCGAAGCACCACTGGTGTTAGATACTTACGCCAACACCGCTTCAGCAGGTTCAATTATTGCGTTTCATCAGCATAAACAAGGGCTGCAACCTGGCGATAAGGCTGTGCTCTGTTCATTTGGTGCCGGTTATTCGGTTGGCTGTTTGTTACTGCAACACTGCTAACCGCAAGTCCTGCGTTAAACACGCAGGACTGAATTCTGTTCATAACTCAGTGGCGACGGCACATAAGCATCAGCTTGATGGTCGTTTTGCCACTGTTGTCCATCAATTAAATAGCGGAACTGAAATTCCTGATCTTTAGGCACTGTCACCGTGGTACTGAAATCGCCATTTTTTTGCTTTTTCATCAACGTCGCCTGCCAATCATTAAACTCACCGAGCACGGCGACTGTTTCTGCCGCACTTGCTTGTGCAGCTGGCACGATAAAGGTCACTTTACAGACTGGTTTGGTCTTCAGATATTGTTTGCTAATCGACATACGCTGCTCCCTGGCTGTGATTGGACCGGATTTGGCAGTTTTTTAAACTGCCTGTTTAAGCTAGCACATCTTTGTGGACAAAAAAATACATCTGATTGGCTGAAAACTTAGCGGGGCTGTTTAAATAATGCGCTGAAAGCTGATCAACGCGGTTTCAATTGCTGTCCGCTGCCTGCTGTCTTATCCGCTGGTGAACACTTAGCTTGACTGCGTTTGTAAAGTTCAATCGCAAGTTCTGCTCGAAATGGCCATGACCAATGCGTGGGTCTTGCTGATAGATGTTGTTTAATCAATATCCAACTACAAGTAACCATCATCGCAACAAACATCAGCAAACATGCTTCGAACAGCATGGCGTACACCATCAGATGCCAACAGGAAACAATACAGCAAAAACTTTGCTTCACTGCAAATTTGCCACAATCAAATCCATAGGCCATGCCTGACCGCGCCAATCGTTGGGTAGAGTGGCAATAATTCAGACCTCACTACTTCAGCAGACAGGCTGCTATCGAACCAGATGATCAATAGCAGCCGTAGTGACACGTTAGTGCATAAACTCATGCTTTAACAGGGCATAATTCATCAAAGAAATAAAAGTAGGGTCTTTAAACTCGCAGTCGCGACTAATGCCTTCCATCCTGAAATTCAATGCTTGTAACAACTGTTGCGACGCGATATTTTCCAGTTCAACTTCGGCATAGATCCTGTGAAGTTTCATCTGTGTAAAGGCAAAATGTAACAAGCCGCGCAGTGCTTCTTTCATCATGCCGCGTCCCCAATATTGCGGTAATAACCAATAGCCTAATGCTGCCTGATGATGCTGTCGGCAAATATCATTCAGCCCAAGCGCACCAAGCGGCTGTTGGTTTTGAGCCGACTCGATCGCGAGCCAATAGCCGGTTCCTTCTGATGCAATACGTTGATACCAAAGCATTTGTGCTTCACATTGCTGCTCTGTTTGATATGAAATACCATAATATTGAATCACCTTTGGATCAGATAATCCGGCAAATACAAAAGGTAGATCATCAGCACGAAAGGCTCTGAGTCTAAGCTGATTTAGCTGGATCATTCGACAACACCTGCCGCTTGCACCGCACTACGGATATGCAATTCAGTTGTATCGAACACAGGGATCCCGACATGATGTGGCTGAATTAATAAGCTAATCTCCGTGCAACCTAAGATCACGCCCTCAGCACCTCGTTGCTGCAACTCAGCAATAATCGACTGATAGAGTTGGCGTGAGCTATCGCTCACAATACCGACACAAAGTTCTTGATAAATAATTTGATGGATTTGATGCCGGTGGTCTGCCTCAGGGATCATCACCTCTAACTGATGAACCTCTTCCAGGCGGCCACGATAAAAATCCTGTTCCATGGTGAACTGAGTGCCCAGTAATGCCACTTTTTGGATACCTGCAGCTTTAATCGCCATGGCCGTTGCATCGGCAATATGCAGCAATGGAATGTGAATTTTTGCTTCAATAGCAGGCGTTAATTTATGCATCGTATTGCTGCATAATACGATAAAATCAGCACCGGCTGACTCAAGCGTAACCGCAGCTTGGGCCATCCTCTCACCGGCTTGCTGCCAGAGTCCGGCGCTTTGCAAGTCAGCAATTTCAGCAAAATCAACACTGTATAAAATGATCTTGGCTGAATGTAAACCTCCTAACCTTGCTCTGACCAGTTGATTCGCACCTTGATAATAAATATGACTGGATTCCCAGCTCATCCCGCCAATCATGCCAATTGTCTTCATTTTACCTCCAGCCGAACGACACACATAGAGCCAACAGCGGCCTGCAGCTCTGAACCAATATCATTTACGAAGCATCAGCAACCACAGTCCGGCCAGCGTCAACAGCAAACCCAACAAGCGCACGGCTGAAAATGATTCCCGAAAAAAATACCAGCCAATCGGCAGTAATATCAGAGTACTGGCGGCATTGGTAAGCAAGGAAGATATGCCTAAATTGCCACCAACCCGATACAGTAATAAAAATCCCAACTCGATACCAAAAATCCCGACGGCCACTCCAGCCACGCTCCAATCCACCGAATATAGACTACGACTACCGCTATAGTAATAAATGCCAGGTAAACACAGCAGCATTGCCATGCCATAGCTGATAGCCAATGATAAAAAAGGATTAACCGTGTTAGGAACAAATTTCATTGAAAGGTGATACAGCAAAGTACCAGAAATTGCGAGCATAACCGCGCAGCCATACATATTGCACACTCCAAACCAAAAACGGTGGTTAGACTAGCGGAGAACGTCACTAATAAGTAGACTGCTTAAAACGATACCTGTTATAAGGATAATTTATGACTCAGGATCTTGATACCGCTTTATTACGCGCTTTTGTCGCAGTGGTAAGGGCAGGCAGCATGAATAAAGCCGCGCTGCAACAGGCCAAAACCCAACCGGCGCTGAGTCAGCAAATTCAGCGTCTGGAGCAGCAACTTGGTCGACAGTTATTGCTTCGTTCGCCCAGAGGTATTCGCTTAACAGCCGAAGGTGAAAGGCTGCTGCCTTATGCTGAAAGAATCATCAGTTTAACCGAGCAATTGCAGGCGCCTCCTGCTTTGCCAGCAAAACAACATTATTGCATTGGCGTGGTAGAAGATTTAGTCAGCAGTCATTTAACCCGCGTGTTAATGGATTTTGCTAAAATCCACGCCAAACTTCGGCTTAGTGTCGAAGTCGCGGACAGTATAACCTTATTTGCCAGCTTTGAAAGGCAGGCGCTGGATGTGTTAGTTTGTATGCCAGTTTCTACCGCCCCGACCCCGCAACAAGAACTGCTTTTCCCGTTGTGCTGGTTTGCCGCGCATGATTTTATCAAACAGGAAGCTTCGTTACCTTTAGTGATCTTCAGCCAGCCTTGCGCGTGGCGCGAGCGTACTTTGGATGCGCTTAATCGAGCCAATATCCAATGGCATATTGTTTTTGAAAGCAGTAGCTTAGCTGCATTACAGGCTGCAGTGAGCGCAGGTATTGGCGTGGCAGCGTTGCTGGCACAAACGCCTCCTGAAGGTTGTTACATTATCGAAAACCTTCCGACTGTGCCGAATATTAGTCTGGCTGTGTATTTGCAGCAGCAAAGCCGAGACCCAATCAGCGAAAAAATTGGCCATTTATTTTTACAAGCGTTGCAACAATAAAGATGTCGCTTCGTCACCGAAATTGTTTACCTACTGCTCAAGAGACATCTTCTTCCAGCCGAATGTTAGCTGTTTATCAGCTTTGAAGAAAGCGATGGTGGCGTTTATGGTGAGTGTCAGGGTAGTTATGTAGCATTACATTTTTTTAGTTCGCTAAAATGACAGTGCATTCAAAAACTAGCGACACATACCCGGCTCAGTCATTTAATGATTCTGCGCCGGGCATGCTAGTCGCTACATGTCTCGATAATGCTGGGCTGCTAAAAATTAACACTCAATAATATTGACCGCTAGACCGCCGCGTGAGGTTTCTTTGTATTTGCTTTGCATATCGCGGCCGGTGTCCCACATGGTTTTGATCACTTTGTCCAGGCTCACTTTGTGCTCACCGGTACCGCGCAGCGCCAGGCGGGAGGCGTTGATGGCTTTGACAGAACCCATGGCGTTGCGTTCAATACAAGGCACTTGTACTAAGCCGCCAACCGGATCGCAGGTCAGACCCAGATTATGTTCCATGCCAATTTCAGCGGCATTTTCGACGTTTTCAACCGAACCGCCGAGGATTTCGGTCAGTGCAGCAGCTGCCATCGAACAGGCGACGCCCACTTCGCCCTGGCAACCAACTTCAGCACCTGAAATAGACGCATTTTTCTTATAAAGAATGCCAATAGCCGCAGCGGTCAGCAGATAACGGCAATAAATATCCGGCGTCACCGGCTGGACAAATTTATCGTAATACATCAGCACGGCTGGAATAATACCGGCAGCACCATTGGTTGGGGCTGTGACCACCCGGCCACCGGCGGCGTTTTCTTCGTTGACAGCTAAGGCAAATAAATTCACCCAGTCCATTGCCTGCAGTGGATCAGAAGATTTTTCAGCACATAACCTTTTATGCAAGGCCGGGGCGCGGCGTTTTACTTTTAAACCGCCCGGTAAAATACCTTCAGTGCGGATGCCCCGTTGCACACAGTCATACATGGTTTGCCAAATGAGGCCAAGTTCAGCTTTGATCTGTGTTTCAGAGCGCAATACCTTCTCATTTTCCATCATCAGACCGGCAATAGACAAGCCATTGTCTTTACAGAGCTTTAACAGCTCAGCACCTGAGTTAAACGGGAAAGGTGGCGGGTTATCGGCGGCAAACTGACTGGCAGCTTCTTTTTCGCTCGCAAAATCTTCCGCTTTGACAATAAAACCGCCGCCAATAGAGAAATAAATTTCACTCAGCACTATTTCTTTATTTTCGTCAAAAGCAATCAGCTCCATGCCGTTGCTATGCTCTTTTAAGGTTTTACGCCGATGATAAATAATGGCGCCTTCACGTGGGAAGTTAACCGTATGCTCGCCGTTTAACCGGATCTGTTGCTGTTCGTCCACTTGTTTTAATAAAGCGGGCACCATGTCCGGATCACAGTTTTCCGGCAAATAACCGCAAAAACCTAAAATGACCGCTTTACCGGTGCCGTGGCCAATGCCGGTTTGACCTAAAGAGCCAAACAATTCAGCTTTGACACTATGCACCCTTGCCAACAGACCGCTCTGTTGCAGTTGGTCGGTAAATTGTTTGGCGGCGCGCATAGGGCCAACGGTATGCGAACTGGACGGGCCTATGCCAATACTGAACATATCAAATGCACTGATAATCATGAATTTATACTACTTAAAGCGAAAATTGATGTGGCATTGTAGCCCAAGCTATCTGATTCTGTAAGTCGGTTGGTAACTGGTCAGTGTTGATTTTATCTCTGGCAGTGTCTTTTAGTGTCCGTTTTTCTGGCCAATCACTCTGCTTGTGGTGGCAATAGTGATAGATGCCAAAAAACGCCTCAGCACTATTAGCGAACAGCGCTCAGCTGCTGTACCAGTTGCTGCAACATGGCGGCGGTCGCGCCCCAAATCAGTTGGCCGTCAAAAGGCAAAAAATGTAAGGTGCGCTGCCGAAACTGCAATTGATGCCAGTGACTTTGTCCATCAGCTTGCGGTAGGGCGTATTGCAGCGGCATTGTTAGCACTGCCGACACTTCAGCTGGTTGCAGCACCATGCGGGGGCGGGCCGGTAAATAACCCAGCCAGGGCTGGACAATAAAACCGGTGGACGTATTGAGGGCGGCTAAAGAGCCCAGTAACTGGATCTGCTGCGGCTCAATGCCGGTTTCTTCATAGGTTTCCCGCAGCGCAGCGGCAGCTGCGGTTTCACCAGCTTCAATTTTGCCGCCCGGGAAACTGATTTGCCCAGGGTGATGGCGTAAATGGGCGGCGCGCCTTGTTAGCAATAACTGTAACTGCTCATTTTCCGGAAAAAGCAGCAGCATGACGGCGGCATTGGCAGGTTCTGAGCTGGAGTTCGCCTCTGCTGTGGTCAATGGCAACTGAAACAGAAACTGTTGACGCAGCAGAGGCCACTGCATTAGCTGGCCTGTGCCTTGCTGACAAGGGCAGGTTCTGCTGTCAAAGCTGAACCTGCGCAAGCCGCTGCGTTGCTGTGATTAGCCGCTGATAAAGCGCTCAGTACCGGCAAAATTTTCGCTACTTTATCAAAGGTTTCCTGATATTCACTGTCAGCTTTTGAATCGGCCACAATACCACCACCAGCCCAGCAATAGATTTGTCCTTGCTGGCAGACTAAGGTGCGGATGGCGATATTACTGTCCATCCGGCCATGCTGACTGAGATAACCAATGGCACCGCAATAGACAGAGCGGCGGCAGGGTTCCAGTTCTTCAATAATTTGCATGGCGCGGACTTTCGGCGCACCGGTAATGGAACCGCCTGGAAAAGCCGCCCGCAGTAAATCGGCAGCCTGATAGTCGCTTGCCAGTTCGCCAGTAACGGTACTGACCAGATGATGTACCGCCGGGAAGGATTCAATCTGAAATAACGCTGGTACTCTGACGGTACCCGGGGTGCAGACTTTGCCTAAATCGTTGCGCAACAAATCGACGATCATCACGTTTTCAGCGCGATCTTTGGCCGATTGTTGTAGCGCTGCTGCACTTTGCGCATCCAGCACCGGATCGGCAAAACGTGGTTTAGTGCCTTTAATGGGTTTGGTTTCAACCTGACGCTGGTTAAGCAGTAAAAACCGCTCCGGCGAAATCGACAACACGGCCCCTTGTTCCAGTCGGATAAAGGCGGAAAAAGGTGCGGCATTGGCCGCGCGCAGTGCCAGATAAGCTTGCCATTCTGAGCCTTGATAACCGGCACTGAAACGTTGCGCCAGATTAATCTGATAGCAGTCGCCGCTTTGTAAATACTGCTGAATTTGCTGGAATTTTTGTTGATACTGGCGCTGACTGATGCCGGATTGCCAGTCACTGGTTAATAAAAAAGACGGCAAAGCTGTAGTAGGTTGCTGTTGCAAGGCGCTGGCAAATAACGGCTCTACTTGCTGATAATAACTGCTGGCTTGCGCCTGGTTGGCGGCGCGGCAATCGACATACCAGAGTTGCTGCTGCTGTTTATCCAGCACCAGCGCCCAGGCATAAATACCAAATGCCAGGTCTGGCAGCTTGATGTCAGCCAGCGCTAAAGCAGGTAATTGTTCGATCACCCGACCGGCATCATAACTGACATAACCCAGCGCGCCACCATAAAATGGCAGCGGCAGCTGCTCTGTGGTCACTGCGGGTAACAGTTGTTGTTGCAGTTGTTTCAGCAGCAAAAACGGGTCTTGCCCAGAACGCAGCACTGGCGTGGCTTGATCTGCAAACTGTACCTGACAAGCATGGCCATAGGCCTCCAGTTTTGCCAAAGGCTGGCAAACCAGCATATCAAACTGGCTGTTAGGATGATCCGGCGCTGCGGAGTCGAGCAACATGGCATAAGGCAACTGCTCAACAGCGGCAAAACAAGCTAATAAATCGCGCTGATTTTCAGCAATCAACAAAGCAACTGACATTGACACATCTCTTCAAACGAGGCCTGGCTTGCCTTTGCAGCAGACTGGCTGCAGAAAATTTCAGCAACAGCACCGGCCAAGCCACAGGAAAACACCATTGGCTGACTAGCCGCTGGATTTGATGCGGGGTATGATACCAGCCCTGCTTAAAAAGAACAGCGCAGCGCAGGTTGAGCAAGCGACCTGTGCCTGTGTGATAACCAACGGCATTCCGCCTCTGTGGTGGAGTGCCAGCACGCTCGAGGGCATGACATGACCGTGATTCGCCAGCAAGACTTTATCGACAGCATCGAAGATGCACTGCAATACATCTCTTTTTATCACCCGCTGGATTTTATTCAGGCACTGGAAAAAGCCTACCATAAAGAACAAAACCAGGCCGCCAAAGACGCTATCGCGCAAATCCTGATTAACTCACGGATGTCGGCTGAAGGCCACAGACCTATTTGTCAGGATACGGGGATTGTGACTTGTTTTGTCAATATCGGCATGGATGTGCGCTGGGATAAAACCGATATGACAGTGCAGCAGATGGTCGATGAAGGCACCCGCCGTGCTTATATGAATCCAATCAATCCGTTACGGGCATCTATTGTGGCAGATCCGGCCGGTAGCCGGAAAAACACCAAAGACAATACGCCAGCTGTTGTACATATTAATCTGGTAGCCGGTCATCATATTGAAGTGGCGATCGCAGCCAAAGGCGGCGGTAGCGAAAACAAAACCAAAATGGTGATGCTCAACCCATCCGACTCTGTGGTGGAGTGGGTGCTGGAAACCTTACCAAAAATGGGTGCCGGCTGGTGTCCACCTGGCATGTTGGGGATTGGCATTGGCGGTACCGCCGAAAAAGCGGCAGTACTGGCCAAAGAAGCGCTGATGGAGCCGGTTGATATCCAGCAATTACTGGAAAAAGGCGCCGAAACCGGCGAAGAAAAACTGCGGTTGGAACTGTACGAAAAAGTAAACAAACTTGGTATCGGTGCCCAGGGACTCGGTGGTCTGACGACGGTG
>Ga0209599_10000464_pt1 | contig 26141 bp, 30 predicted proteins | sample Shrwel_input2_FT_FD_187534 | JGI IMG/M metagenome (GOLD analysis project Ga0209599, IMG submission 187534) | Subsurface microbial communities from deep shales in Ohio, USA - Utica-3 well 1 S input2 FT (SPAdes) (version 2) ... | reverse complement strand
ACCCCGACTGCATGAGCGCAGAGGCCACCTGAGAAGGCTAAAAACAGGCAAGAACGTCTGGGTCAAGTCCTGCAAGGTTGGTGACGCAAGCAAGGGGGCGATATTCCACGACTATGCAATCAAGGAGCAAAAATGAAGACCGTAATTGAAATGGCAAAAGAAGCAGGGTTCACTGAAGGTGAGCTTGCGTGGCATGACGAAATAATTGAGCGACTTGCCGAGCTTGTCCGTGCTGACGAGCGTGAGAAATACAAGTGGGACGTTCACTCATGTGGCCCTACTTGCACAAAGGTTGCTTGCGTGGCTATGCGTGAAGCTGTTGAGGCCGAGCGTGAGGCGTGTGCGATGGTTTGCATGATTGAAATTGGCGGGATGGGTGATGGTTATGACTGTGCCGCCGCCATTCGAGCAAGGAGCAACACATGACTAGAGATCAGTTGAAACTTTTGTTGAGCTACGAACCGGACACTGGTTTGTTTTTTTGGTTATTAAACAAAGGAACGGCCAAGGCTGGAGATGTTGCGGGAGCTACAGCGTCAAACGGATACACAAATATTTGCATCGACAGAAAAACATACAAGGCCCACAGGCTTGCTTGGTTGTATGTTTATGGCGCACCACCCTCCAATCAGGTTGACCACATAAATGGCGTAAAAAACGACAACAGAATTGCCAATTTGAGGCTAGCGACAAATTTTGAGAATTCTCAAAATCACACATCCTTTGGGGTGCATTTGCACAAAGAAAAAAATAAGTGGCAAGCTCGAATTAGGGTCAGAGATAGGCGGCTGCATCTTGGTTATTTTGAGTCAAAACAGGATGCAGTCGCCGCATACCTGAAGGCAAAAGAAATTCACCACCAGTTTCAACCAACACCACGAGGTTTTACATGAAATGTTTTCACCGCTGGGAGCCGAGCAATTTCGGCATCAAGTACCGCATACCCACGCACTACCTGTACCAATGCACCCGGTGCAGCAAGATCATCGGCACATTACTCAAGGAGAAGACATGAACTTTAACCAAGGAAAACTGGCAGATGGTCTGGTCAATGACCTGCTTGAAGTCATTCACAAGTATGACGAGACGCTGTACATGGCAACCGTCATCGGGGTGTTGGAGCTTGTGAAGCAGCAACTTATCAACGAATCGGGGGAGAACGCAGATGACGATGACTGAATGCCAACACCGCTGGATAGAAGTCCCTGACAAGCCAATTTACAAATGCGCCCGATGCAATGCTTTTAGCGTGAGATTCAAATGAAATGCAAATGCCCCCCAACTTCCCCGTTTCTGTGGAAAGAAAACCCAAGGCCAAGTATGTTTGTCCAAGACATACATTACCGACCTAAGAAGCCACAGGTGTACGAAAACCTAACCAAAGAGGAAAACATTGTGGCTTATAAGCAGTTCAGCATTCATAGCCGAGCGCATCCCAAGACAAAGCCTGAACTGAACAAGCATGAGATTTCCTAAACACGATTACGTCAGAAGCCCAACACTGTTACGCAACGCTAGGCAAATACCATGCCAAAACTGTGGGGCAGACGATGGGACGGTCGTAGCAGCGCACACTAATTGGGGTGGCGGCAAGGGCAGAGGCATTAAAGCAAGTGACAATTTGATTGCCTCGCTTTGCTACGCTTGCCATGCTGAACTGGATCAGGGCAAGAATTTAAGCAAGGAAGAACGTCAGGAAATGTGGCACAAAAGCCATATCAAAACGGTAGACAAGCTGGTAACATTGGGCTTATGGCCTGACAATGTGCCTAAAGGACAACTATGAAATTCAGCGTTGAAAAGCAATCTGACCCTGTAATGCAATTCACTATGTGCTTGCTGCATAGCGTCACAAACGCGCACATCTTGCACCTGACAACCAAAAGTTACGCTGAACATAAGGCGTTAGAGGATTACTACACTGAAGTGGGTGATCTTGTGGATGACTTTATTGAAGCATTCCAAGGTAAGTACGGCTTGCTGCACGACTTCACTGCTGATTACGTTTTGCCGGGACAACCCATTGAATACTTAACCTACCTTAAAGATGAGGTGGCTACATTGCGTAGATCAGAGAAGTTTCCACAAGACAGCGAACTGCAAAACAGCGTGGATGAGATTGCCCAACTGATTGACTCAACACTTTACAAACTACGGTTCTTAAAATGAAGCTGAAAATACAATACAAGCCAATAGCAGACTTGATTCCTTACGCAAGGAACAGCCGCACACACAACGATGCCCAAGTCGCCCAAATAGCGGCATCCATCAAGGAATTTGGTTGGACTAACCCCGTATTGCTTGACGGGGAAAACGGCATCATTGCTGGTCACGGGCGGGTGTTGGCTGCACAAAAGCTAGGCGAAAGCGAAGTGCCGACCATCGAACTTAGCCACATGGATGACAACCAGAAACGCGCATACATCATTGCTGACAACAAACTGGCGTTAAACGCTGGTTGGGACAATGAAATGCTGATGCTTGAGGTGGCAGACCTTAAAGACGCAGGGTATGACCTTGGGCTTACGGGCTTTAGCTTGGATGAGCTTGAAGCATTAAATCCAGAGGTAATTGAAGGTTTGACAGACGAAGATTCTGTACCCGAAATACCTGAAGAGCCAAAGACCAAAAAAGGTGACATATACAGACTTGGTAACCATCGTTTAATGTGCGGTGATTCCACATTCATTGATGACATAGATAAATTGATGCAGGGAACGTATCCTGATCTTGTCCACACGGATCCTCCTTATGGAATGAATGCTGTCAGCAAGTCATCAGTTTTAAAGAAAAATTACAAGATTGACATTCTTGGTGATGACACGCCAGACGTAGCAAAAGATGCATTTAATCTAATATATGGTTTGTATCCAGAAGCAAAGCATATTTGGTGGGGCGCAAATTATTATTGTTCAGTATTACCTGACAGCGAATGTTGGTTAGTATGGGATAAGAATAACGGTCAATCAGATCAAACCGATTGTGAATTGGCATGGGCAAACTTTAGAAGTGTTGTGCGTCAATTTACACAAGCATCAGAAAAAACAAACCGAGTACATCCAACACAAAAGCCTGTTGCGCTTATGGAGTGGATTATTAAGCGATTTAAACTGTCAGCAAATACAATTGCTGATTACTTTGGTGGATCAGGCAGCACTCTGATTGCTGCTGAAAAGAACGGCATTCAATCATTTATTATGGAATTTGATCCAAGATTCTGTGATGTGATTGTTAAGCGATGGGAAGACTTCACAGGCAAGAAGGCAGAGCTTATTAATGCCGACCTACCCACATAACACCAAGTGTTCCGAGCTAGGGTGTAGCGAACCAAGGTCAAGGCTCAACAGCTTCTGTATCAAGCATGGAGGTAGGGACAACCTACCCTCAAGGGATACAGACAGCATCTATCAGACACCCGCTTGGCGAAGCATTAGACAGCGCCAACTATCCATGCAGCCACTATGCCAAGCCTGTCTAAGCAGGGGCAAGGTAGAGCAAGCGCAACACGTTGACCATGTGTTCGCATGGAAGCACATAGGCAAACACGCCTTCCTGAACAACATCTTTCAAAGCCTGTGCCATGCCGACCATAGCCATAAGACAGGTTTAGAGAAGCAAGGCGTATATACCCACTACACCCCCGATGGTGAGCGCACCTACAGTAAAGATGACTATGGGTATGTGTTGCATCAGAGCAACAGCTAGGTTAAAAAACGGGTCGAGATGGTGAATTTTGACCGAGAAACTAAAAATTATAAGGTGAATTAAAAAGCAAGCGCGAACCCAATTACCGCCAAATTGAGTTGGGCGAGGGGGGTTCTTATATGCTAGGATATAACCATGAACCGACTACCACCAGAATTGCATTTAGTTCACGGAACGCAAGCCTCGCATAAAGCCAAAGGTTTGCCGGAAGCTGTTCGCGCAAGAGTTCCGAAGGCTGTTTGGCTGGACAACCCTGATGCGTGGGACAGGGATGTGTTTGTCCAAGAAACGTCTGACTTCCTTTGGGAGACTTACGGTATTGGCTCAAACCAAGACCAACACGTTTTGGCTGCGCTGGCTAACCAGATGGAGATCTACATTAAGTGCATGAAGGGCGTGGCTAAAGGCGGCATCGTGACCACATTTAACAATGGCGCGACTGTTGGCCCAAATCCTTACCTGTCTGCTGGCGACAAGGCTTTGGCTCGGGCGGTGGTGTTGATGAACGAATTGGGGCTTACACCCCGTGGGCGACTTGCGACAAATAAGCAAGAAGGCGGCAAGTACTCTAAATTATTGGCAGGGCCATGAATTACGAAGATGGCATTATGTATGCCGTGCAAGTGGCAAGGGGTGAGATTGCAGTATGTCGAAATATTCGATTAGCTTGTCAGCGATTCCTTGACCAACTAGAAAACAAGACATGGGCTTATGAGTTTCACGTTAAATATGTGGAACACGTTTTGGAATTTATTTCTACGCTGCGCCACACAAAAGGCCCGGATGCTGGAAAGCCATTAAAACTCGAGCCATTCCAGATTTTTGCCATGTGCGCCATTTATGGGTTTAGGTCTAAAAAAGACCCGTCCAAACGAATGGTCACGGATGTGATTATTTTCATTCCTCGCAAGGCGGGTAAATCCACACTGACAGCGGCAATTGCCTTATATGAGTTAGCCTTTGGCGAAACTGGCTCTGAGGTGTATTCGCTGGCGACTACCCGTGACCAAGCGTCCATTGTGTTCCAAGCGTCACTTGGGTTTATTGATGCCATGCCTCCAGACGTAGCGGCTCTGTACACGACAAGCCGCCACAACATTATGAAGGCGGGTGACACGCAGTCGATGTTTAAGGCCTTGTCACGGGACGCTAAAAAAACGGGTGACGGTATGAACCCATCTTGCGCCATCATTGACGAGGCGGCGCAAATCGTTGACCGTAACGCTATTGAGGTGCTGCACTCAGGTATGGTTGCGCGGCAAAACCCATTGAGGATTTACATCACGACTGCCAGCTTCACCAAAGAGACAAAGTTTTATGAAGACATGACAATGCTTCAAACTATGTTGACGGGCGAGGCTAACGACAACCCGCGCTGGTTTGGCTTGCTGTATAGCCTAGATCCCGGTGACGATTGGCGGGATCCATCGACATGGGCTAAAGCTAACCCAATGCACGGCATTTCCATCTTTGAAGAAGCCATTGCCCAACGCGCAGAAGAAGCCAAACATAAGCCAGCGGCGCTAAACGAGTTCCTTTGCAAAACCCTAAACATCTATGTTTCGGCTAATTCCGCTTGGGTGGACAGGGCGTATTGGGATGACGACAAATGCAAGATCGTTGAAGAACGTGAGCCAGAAGCGGTGTTTATGGGCTTTGACTTGGCGGCAACACGCGACTTAAACGCTGTATGCACTTTGAAGCGGTATGCGGATGATGACTACGAAGCCGAATTTAAGTTCTTCCTCCCTGCTGATGGCTTTGAGTTAATTCCCAAGCACTACGGCGACATTTTCAGGGTGGCTAAGAATTCTGGCATTTTGCACATCACCGAAGGCAACGTAATGGATGACCGCGAAATTAGCGATTACATCATCCAGCAGTGCGCCAAATACGATGTGAAAGAGATTGGCTTTGACGCTTATAACGCTGCAAGCCTTGTTGCTCGACTGAATGATGCTGGTCTACCCGTTAAAAAGGTGGGACAGGGCATGGCTGTTTTGAGCAACCCAAGCAAACACGTTGAAAAATTATTGATGGGTCACGCTATTAAGCATGATGGCAATCCGTTTGTTGGTTGGCAGCTTGGGAACTGTGAAGTCTATGAAGATGTCAACGGGAACATCAAAGTGCGTAAAAATGAGGCAGACAAGTCGGCAAAGGTTGATGGTATTATTAGTTTAATCATTGCTGTACACTGTTCTTTGGACAATGCAACGCAATCGGGGTTTGGTTTCCGAACTTTTTGAGGTAAATCATGGCTATTTTCGACATTTTTAAACGAAAGCCCACTCAATCTGAGAGCAATACATTGTTCGGCCAAACGGCTTTGGGCAACAATATTGTCTATCAGGGCAGCGATAAGCGTGGTGGTGTTAACACCCAAATCCTGTATGTGACCACTGCCAGCACAACTACTGCTGGTCGCCCTGTGGATATGTCTGTGCTGACCCGAAACAGCACAATCATGTCGTGTGTGGGCGTAAAAGCGCGAGCTTTGGCGCAATTGCCTATCAAAATCTGCCATGAAATGGCAGACGGTAAATTGGTTGATGCTTGCAAAGGCGAAGGTGTTGGAACGCGAGATAAAGCTAAAGCGCGTCAAGTTGCGAAGCTGTTGGGCAACCCAAACAACTTCCAAAGCAAGTATGAGTTTTGGTATCAGTGGTTGATGTGGTACGAATTGTCTGGTGAGGCCTTTACCTTGTGGTGGAGGAAAGACCAAAACAGTTCTACCGAGACTCCACTGGAAATGTATGTGCTGGATTCAACGCTAATTGCTGTGACCATCACGCCAACACGTTACCCGACCTTTCGACTGTCAACACCTAGCTATGGTTTTAACAAAGACCATGACTTCAAGTATTTTCAAGTTATGCACACCAAGGAAATGGCGTGGCAAGGCTCGGCTGGTTTTAACAAAGCGATTTTGGCAACTGAGTTGGTTGGCCTTGACCAAGACATTGACCTGTACGCCAACTTTGTCATGCAGAACGGCGCGAAGCCAAGCGGTATGTTTGTTACCGATCAGGTTATTCCTGATGGCAAGTACAAAGAGATTGCAGCCCGTCTGAAAGAGGCGTGGAACAACATGACAGGCAGCAAGACCAGTGACCCGAGCAAGCCGGGACAGGGTATGTTGCTGGATCAAGGCATGAAGTATCAGAAACTTGAGATGCTAACCCTGCAAGACACTGATGCTGCTGCTTTGAAGTTGCAGACGATGCGCCGTATCTGTGGTTTGTTTGGTGTGCCGCCTTCTATGATTGGCATCCATGATGGCAAATTTAACAACAGCCAAACGGCTTTAGATGAGTTTTACAAAACCACCATGTACCCCACAATCGTCAACATTCAGCAGAAGTTGACACAGCATTTGCTTGAAGGTTACCCAAGTCTTTGCATTGAGTTTGATACCAAGGATTTCCTCAAGGGTGCGCCTTTGGATCAAATGAACTTTGCCACTGCTGGCGTAAAAGGTGGAATAATGACACCTAACGAAGCCCGTAATTACATGAATTTGCCCTCTAAGGAAGGTGCAGACGAATTGATGGCAGATGGTAAGGACGCTGAACCTGTCCCCGGCGCAAGCGGTCAAGATACTGGCGGCGGTGGCGGTAACCAAACCAGAAAAATGAACATTGGCGCTACTTGATATATCATGCGTACTGATACACAATATCTGGTAGCATTAGCCAAACAGGTCAAACGACCTAAACAGTTGCCTGTACTTCTAGGGCAACACCCTAAAATACAGGACAATAACCAATCCATTGCTTTAGGGGCAATCAATGAAGACATTGAATCTTATCTGCGAAGCCAAGCTAAATCTCAACGAGAAGGCTACCAACGGTCAACCAACTGGTCTGATTGAGGCTCGCATCACGACATTTGGCCCAAGAGAAGGCGCTGATGGGCGTAAGTTTTTCTATAAGGCTGAAGGCTTTATGGATTGGGCTAAAGAGTTTGCCGAAATGGGCCGACCACTGCCTATGTACGTTAACCACAATGCTGACGCAATCCCCGTGGGTGAGTGGACAAGCATTGAGATGGATGACGAAGGCATGAACGCTTCAGGCCGATTGTTTATGAACACATCTGCTGGCTCAGACCTTTACCAAGTGATGAAAGAATCCCCAAATATGTTTGGCGGGGTTTCTGTTGGCGCTTACGCTGAAGAATATCAAATGGTCAATGTCGAAGGCGAACCAGACCAATCAGAAGACGCTTATTTCCAAATTACCAAAGGCGGTTTGCGCGAAACCAGCGTTGTGATGTACCCAAATAACATGGCAGCAGAAATTAAGAAGTTGGAATATTTCCGACCTGATGGCTCTGCTGATTTAAAAGTTTTGGAAGAAGCCTTGCGGGATGCAGGGCTGTCCAAGAGCGATGCGGTCGCTGCCGCATCAACATTCAAGAAAGTGCTGGAGCAGCGTGATGCTGAAACGGTGGCTATTGAAAATGCGCCACAACAGAGTGATTCTGGTGCGGAAGCGACCGAAGCAGAAATTCTCGCGGCTCTTGAGCAACGTGAACTTCTAAAACTCCTTGATAAACGACTTAAAGGTTAAATCATGTCCCAAGTTATTCTTGAAAAACTGGATGCCATCGAAGCTAAACAAGCTGAAGGCATCTCGGCTGTAGAAGCCAAAATCCCCGCTGCTGTTGAAGCTGTCAAAGCTGAAATGGCTGAAATGGTATCTGCTCTGGAAGCCAAAGTTGCCTCCATTCAAATGCCTGAGTTCATTCGCACACCCGCTAAGACTGTTCGCCAAGATGTGAACCGTTCTGTGCGTGAGCAACTGTCTACCTTTTACAAAGGTAACAGCCGCATGGAAAAAGAACTGCAAATCTTTGCAGACGAAAGCCAAATGGACGCCTACCTGAAAGAAGCCTCTGCTTTGACCGCTGGCGGTGATGGCAAGGGTGGTCGTACTGGCTACGATCCTACTTTCACGGCTCTGCGTTTGCTGAACCCAATGCGCGGTGTTTCTCGCACTGTTGCAACTGATGGTTCTTCTTACCAGTTTCGCGTGCGCGTAGGCAACCCCGGTGAAGCATGGGGCTATGCGATTCAGAACAACGGTGCAGCCACCACTGAAGACACAAGCATCTGGCAATTGGTTCTGCAAGACTTGAACGTCCAGTTCCCAATCCGTACTGCTGCTCTGGATGACATTGATGGTTTGGAAGCTGTTGTTGTTGACGATATGTTAGCCTCGTTCGCTCAGAGCGAAGCCCTGTCGATGATTCAAAACAACGACCAAGCTGCTCAGTCCGTAAGCAACCCTTACGGCGGCACTAACGGTCTGCGTGGCTTGGATCAGTACGCTGGTTCTAACGCTACATACACTGGTGGTACATCGTCTGTTGCTGCTTTCGGCACATCTGGCACTGGCTCTACAAGCGGTCTGCATTCGCTGGCTACTTACGACCAGATCACCACCAACGCCAACACTGTGGGTGCTAACAACATCCAGTACAAAGACGTTATCAATTTGATCTACGCTTTGCCACAGCAGTATTGGACAAGCAACGCCAAGTTTATGGTTAGCCCAATCTTGGCTCAAGCTATCCGTGGTCTGCAAGACACAAATGGTCGTCCAATCTTCAACTCTACTGAGTCGTTGAATCCTGATGGCATCATTGGTCAAATGCTCGGCTTTGACGTTGTGATAAACAAGTATCTTGATACGCCATCGCAAACTACTACTGGCACTGCTGGCACTAACAGCCTGTACCCAATGTATTTTGCTGATTTCAGCCGCTTCCACACCATCGTGGATCGCCTGAACATGGTTATGCGCCGTTACGATCAGACCCTCCCCGGTTTTATTACGTTTTTCGGCGAAAAAAGGCTTTGCTCCAGTGTTCGCGACCCGAACGCGGGTGTGCGCTACCGATCAACCGGGACAGCAACGTAAAGTTGTGATGGGGGAGCTTGCCTCCCCCTTTTTTGTTATGTTTTACACATACATACATTTCAAAGCCGACACGCTTGAGCCTTTCTATATTGGAAAGGGACAAGGAAGGCGGCATCTTGTAAAGACAAAACGTAATAACCATTGGAATAATGTTGTTCGTAAGCATGGCTTTACTTCTGAAATACTTTGTAAGTGGAATACAGAGCATGAAGCACTGGAGCATGAAAAATTATTGATTCAGTGCTTTAAAGACATTGGCATTCCTTTGGTTAATTTGACTGATGGAGGCGAAGGAACCTCTGGATGGGTTCCATCTGAGTCTTGGAGGGCTAAAAAGAGCGCCTCACAGAAAGCCAACTTTGTAAATCCTATGTTCAACCAAGAATCTGCCGACAAAAGAAAAAACACAATAACAGGCCGGACTTTATCTGAGTCACACAAGGCAAACATTGGCTTGGCTTCTGTTGGAAATAAAAGTCGCTTGGGCTTTAAAAACACAATAGAATCAAACCTAAAAAGATCACAGAAGCTGCTCGGGAACAAGAATAGTCTTGGCATCGTGCAAAAACCAGCAGCCAATAAGAAAAGATCAGAATCTCTTAAAGCGTATTGGGCGCTAAAAAAGTCATCAATTTAGGAGTCTTTATGACCATTACCGAACGCATCCTGTCTGGGTTTAAGCAAACATTGGAAACTGGCGATAGAGTCACGATTGACTTGCGCGAGGCATCTGCTATCACTGGTTCAGGCTTGAATGTCGGTGGTCGCACTTACTTTGATGACGCATTCGCTGCGCTGCGTTATGCAAACCCGTTTCGCCAAGGCGCACGAATTATTAAGGCTCCCGGCAATTCTGAAGTTCAGTTTGTTGCCAAAACTGGTAACGCTGCAAACAGCACAAACCCTTGGGGCTACACAATTAACCCCAACAGTGGTTCACCAAACATCGACACAAGTTTTTGGCAAATGCCTACCCGTGTTATCACGGCGCAAATGCCTGTCCGTACCGCTGTTCTGACTGACATCAATGGTCTGCAAGCCGAATTGGTTGAAGACTTGATGATGGAATTTGCACAACTTGAAGGCGCATCTTGCGGCCTGAATAACGACCAAGCTGGCACTACTACCACATCAACTGGTGGCATTGATGGTTTGCGTGGCCTCAACAGCTACCCCGGCGCTGCTGGTGCTGCGGCTGCTTATGGTACAAGCGGTACAGCCATCACAAACGGCTTGCACACCATCCGCACTGTTGGCTACAACAACACTGGTGGCCTTGAAGCAGAAGTCTTGTCGGCAATGGCAAATGCGTTGCCATCGCAATACTGGTCTATGCCCGGTACTGCTTGGATGATGCACCCAACAGCCATTCAAACTTTGCGTAATTATGCTCACGGCGGTTCTAGTTATTCTTTTGTTGAAACTGGCTCGGCTGAAGCTGGTTCGCTGCTCCATGTGTATGGATTCCCCGTAATTCCAAACCCATATTTGGATGCAGCAGGGACTGTGGGCTGCAAGTCAATGTACCTTGCTAACTGGCCCCGTTTTATGACCATTGCTGATGTGGAAGAAATGACCGTTCAGGCAATGGAACAGACAACTCCCGGCTTTGTGCAGATGTATGCTGAAAAGCGTATGGTCAGCACTGTGCGTGATGTTTTTGCTGGTGTTCGTTCTATTGAGACTTAAACATGAGCCTTGACAACTATCAATACGCTGCGCCTTTTGGGGCGCAAACGCGCAATCCGTTTAACTATGCAAAGGTTGAACAGATTGACCGTGATAGTGTCACTCCGTGGTTGACGCTTGACGAAATCACGCAACAGCTAAACCTGTTTCAAGACGAAAGCCAAGACACTTATTTGTCTAGTCTTGAATTGGCTACACGGCAAGCAATTGAGGATTACTTGGGAATGTCTATCTTCCCGGTAAGTTATCGCGTCTGGTATGGCTCTGAAAGCCTTGTGGCATCTCCTATCAGTCTTGACTTGCCTGAAGTCAGCCAAAACTTTTACCCAAATCAGCCGGGGGTAACAATTGATTCGGTCGGATACTGGAACGATTCTTTTCCTCCAGTGTTTACGGCGCTGACAAATACAAGTTACTACTACGACCCATCTGGCAACAAAGTGATTGTCAACAATTTGCCGACTGACGTTAATTCGGTAATGACTGCGCCAATCAATGTGCTGTACACAACGGTATCAAACCCTTTGTCTGCTTACCCTGTTATAAAGCAAGCTGGTTTGTTGTTGCTAACGCACTTGTATAACAACCGTTCAAACTCAACAGCGGTACAGCTTAAAGACATTCCGTTTGGCGTGACAACGCTTTTACGCAGTTACAAACCTTTGGTGATGTAAATGTCTATCGCCCGTTTTGAAAACATCAACATCAACAATCTGACTTTTACCAAGTCGGATTTTGGTGAAGGCGCAACAACTCAGACGTTGTGGTTTGTGACTCGAGCAAAAGTTGCGGATGTTGCAAACAGTCTAAAAATTGCGGAGAAGTATCGTCTGTACCAAGACATGACCAACTTTACGTTGAACTACACGCCAAACATGAAAGCAATAGTGGATAACCAAAACCTCTATTCAATCACATGGCGTGGCAAAGATTGGCGTATTGACAGCGCACGGGAAACTGATGATCGCATGAACATTATTTTCCTTTGCTATCGTTCTGATCCAGTTACGGCGGTCTAATGGCAGCACAACTCAATCCTGTTGTTTACGGTAAAGCCATCCAGTACCAACTGGCTAGCATTGTTACGCCAGTGCCTGTGTATGCGGCTTTCAACCGTAACTTTGCTACACAGCCAAAGTTCATTACTTGGATGCTGCGTAACGTGCATCAGCCTGTTTATACGGGTACACAGCAAAGCAACAAAGGCATTGATCGTCCTGTGTTTCAGATTTCTATTTTCACTCAACAGATTGAAGATGGTTTTACAATCTCAAATCAGATTCTGCAAGCCTTACACGGGTATAGCGGCATCTTGGGCAGTCCCGCAGAAGGCTTTTACATTTCAAAAGCCGATGTGAATTGGTTATATAACAGTTACAACGATGAGGAAAAATTGGGGCAGATCTTTTTAGACTGCACCATTGACATCCCGGCGTAAGACAAGACAATTGTTCAACTTTTAAAGGATACTCAAAATGGCTTTACCAAACAAAGTTCTTCCCGGTTTTACGGCAGCGTTGTACGCACAGCCCGGAGCCACACCTACTCCTTTGACTACTGCACAGTTGTCCTTGGTCGCTAGCGTGGCCCCTCTTGCTGTTAGCGGCAACATCATTCCTGTGGAAGCAATCCCTGCTTTCGGTCAAGATGATGCTGTGGCCAGTTTCGGCGTAGCGGGTTCGCGTCAATCTGACAAGATCCCTGTTCAAGCTGCTCCAACTTCCATGACCATCACTGCGGCATGGAATCCTGCTGACACCAACTTGCTGTTGATGCGAGCAGATGCCTATTCTGGCGTGATTGACCGCACTTTTATCATCTCGGCTACCGAGGGTTCAAACATCGTTTATTACGCCTTTAACGGGCGTGTAGGCCAGTTCCAGATTGATGCTGCTCCCGGCGCTGAAGCCAAGGCAACATTTACCGTCCATCCCCGTGGCAACCAATACGGTTGGTCTAACAACGCATAAGGAGTCATCATGGCTATCCCTGCAAAAGTTCTTCCCGGTTTTAGCGCATCGCTGTTTATGCAATCATCGGCTACGCCAACACCCCTGACTACAGCTAATCTGTCTGTCTGGTCTGCTCAAGTTGCCACCATTGTTGGTACTTCTGCTGGCGGTACAGGCGCTGCTGGTGTTGCTGTTCCTGTTGAGGCAATCCCTGCCTTTGGTCAGGACGATGCGGTTGCCAGTTTCGGTGTTGCTGGCTCTCGTCAAAGCGACAAGATTCCTGTGCAAGCGGCTCCTACAAGCATGACCATTACGGCTGCTTGGAACCCTGCTGATACAGCCTTGTTGCAAATTCGTTCTGATGCTTACTCTGGTGTTGTTGATCGCACTTTTGTGGTTGCAGCAGTAGAAGGCGCAAACACCATTGCTTACGCTTTTAACGGTCGCGTGGGTCAATTCCAAATTGACGCACAACCGGGGGCAGAAGCTAAATGCACATTCACTGTTCATCCGCGAGGCAACCAGTACGGCTGGTCGAACAACTGATGAAAGTCTCAGACGCAATCGAAGCAATTGTGACCAGCTACGGCGACATTGAACTTGTTGCCCGTGGCTTGGTGGTTGACGCTGATGAACTTGCAAAAGCCACAGCTAAACCCGATACAGCCGAAGCAATTGCTTTGGCTTTGCTGAAGAAGTACAACGTAACTGCCTCTGTGGTGGTTATTGAAGAAGTCAATACAACAGAGTAACAAGACATGATAGTAAAAGACAGTAACGACCTTCTAAACTTCCTTGTAGCCCAATCCGATTCTTCAAAGAATTGGTTTGGGTGGCAACAGCAGAAGTTGACTGCTATTAACCTTGCTCACGAAATAGCAGCTAGACACGCTGACAAATTGACAGCAACCGAGATCGTTGATTTCGTTAGCGAGTTAAACAACGAGTTGTACCAAAAGATTATCAAACCGAAAGCATGACATGGGTGGCGTTACCATTAAGCTAGAAGGTCTTGGTGACGTTATCAAAGTCTTTGACGAACTCGCTCAAGAGATAGGCGACAAAAAAGCCCGTAGCAAAATCTTGATCCCTGCTGCAAGGGATGCAATGAAACCCGTGCTGGCATTGGCCCAACAAAATTCACCAGTGGATACAGGCGCTTTGCAATTACTGTTGCAAGTTGAAGCCAGAAGACCCACAAGCAAAGATAGGCGTTCTAAGTACATCACAGGCAATGATGCGGTGATTGCTGCTGTCACCACAGCCTCTGGCAAGAAGATGCGAGCCATGAGCGAAGGCAAAGGGCTAGAACGCACCAGAAGGCGCATGATTAAGCTAGGCGCAACCAAAGACCAAGCACAGTCCTTTGAGGGCTTTAAAAGCGATGCAAGGGCTATTGCTCAAGAGTTTGGTACGGGTAAAATGCCAGCACAGCCATACCTAAGACCAGCGTTAGAAAGTCAATCACAAGAAACTGTGAACAGGTTGGCTGAAGGTCTACGAAAATACATTGCAAAATTTAGGGCAAAAACATGACAAAACTCAGCAACGCATTTGGTGCAACTTATGACAAGATGCGCCGAGAAATTCTGACTCGCAAGTTTGAACTTGGCGGCTTTACGTTTAAAGTCCGTGTGCCTTTGGTTGCAGAGTCTGACGCGATTTACACGCGCATAACAAATCCTGACGAAGCAAAGATTGAAAGCATTTATCAATTGCTTGTTGAGCCTTTGCAGAAATTCCGCGAATCGCCAGAAGCCACAGAATCTGGCTTTGAGTTTTTGGAAAACGATGTGCTGGTGCAAGGCAAGTCGTTGCGCGAAGCTGCCAGAAACAAGGCGTTGACCGAGGCTAGGATTGTTGAATACATCAAGTTGCTTGTTCCAGAAGATGCTGACGCAACGCTGAACGACATTACTTACGAAGACATTGAGGCTGAGTGGCCTTTGAATGTTCAGTTGGCGTTGTGCGAAAAGATTGGTGAAGTTATCAGTCCTAACTACAAGGAAACTCGGGGAAACTGATTGGCTCGTTAAAGACTCAAGTTGAAACAGCTTTAATCTTTAACGGGCATACACCCGAATCAATTGCGGCGCTAGATGGGATAACGATGGCGCGGCTTCAGACAATGTACGGGGACGGGGTTATTGGAAATCACAAGACAATAGAAATGCTTGGAACGCTTATAACTGGTGTGTTTAACTATGTTCGCGATTCAAAATCACGACCTTATACACTAGCCAATGTTGCGGGTTCAGCCTATGATTACCTCTATCCTCCGTTGCCGCCAGAAGCGCAAAAAGAGGCAACAAACAACAGCTTGCTTGCCTACTTAAGCCAAGCACCGGGATTTGTAAAAGACAGGTTTAAGGTGAAAAACGATGGCTAATATGATTGCCCGATTGGGCGTAATGCTTGGCATTGACAGTGCTGAGTTTGTCCGTGGCATTGATGGCGCAACCAAAAAGCTAGAGCAATTTAGCGAGGCTGCGGAAAAATCAGGAAAGATTGCAGCTACAGCATTGGTAGCCGCAAGCATTGCCGCTTTAAATTACGCCGATGAAGTGGTTGATCTCGCCAAAGCAAATGACGTTGCTGTTGGTACTGTTTTAAAACTGCGTAACGCATTGCAAGACAACGGCGGCGAAGCTGGTAACGCTGCAAAGATGCTGTCATCCTTTGTTGGCTTTGTGGATAAAACTGCTGAAGGTAGTTTTGAAGCGCAACAGACAATGGCAAGGCTTGGCGTTACGCTTAAGGATGTTGGCAATCTCAGTATTGATGAATTGCAAAACAAACTTATAAAGTCATTGGGTCAAGTTGAAGACCCAATAACCCGTAACGCAATGGCGATGGAGATTTTTGGCAAGGCCGCAAAGGGCGTTGACTTTGTTGGCATGGCTAAAAGTTTGTCAGAAACAAGTGTCTTTGCTGAAGCCCAAGCCAAAGCATTTCAGGATGCTGCTGATGTTGTTGGCATCTTTGAAAAACACTCGCGTGATTTGGCGGTTGTGTTGGTGACCGAATTAGGCCCACCATTACTTGCAACCATTGAATATTTCAATACGCTTTCAGGTTCGTCCAACATATTTGGTTCCGCATTTAAAGTTGTGTTTCAAACCGTAGCTGTGCTGGCTACTGATTTGATTTTTATCTTTAAGGGAATTAATGCCGAGATTGAACACACGATTAACAGCACAAAAATTTTATTCACTGAAGGCATAAAAGCAGCACAAGAAGAAAACAAGCGATACGAAGCAAGAAATATTGAGCGCAGACTTGAACTTGATAGGCTGCAAGCACAAATTATGGGTGACCCCGGTGGGGCTACAAGAAGATCAGACTTTGTAACGCCTCCCGGCAAAGGCGGCCCATTGCGCGGCACAAAGGTTGGCGAAGGCCCTGAAGCCAAAGCAGCACGGTTAGAAGCTGAAAGAGAAGCCAAGCGCATGGCTGCTGAAGCTGCTAGGCTTGAGAAGCAATTGGCTGCTGACGCTGAACGTGAAGCAACACGTTTGCGCGAAAACGAACTAAAGATTGGCGAGATACGCAATCAAACAGTTGCTCTTAACTTTAAGACCAATCAACAACTTGAAGAACGCCAAACGCTTGAATCTTTGTCGCTTGATCGTCAGCGAACAATCTTTAATTACGAACAGCAAACAAGATTGCTGCGCGAAAAAGACAAACAGTTGGCGATTGATATTTTTAACATTCGCACACAGCAAGAAGACAAGATTAGGGCCATCCAGCAAGAGACAAACTTGTTAGAGGCTGATCGTGAACAACTCATAAAGAATCAAAACCAACTTGCCGAAAAAGCAATTGAGTTGGCACGGGAGCGTAACCGTGTGATGCGTGAGATGCAAGAGGGTGACGCAAGTAAAGGTTTTAACAAGCGTCTAGAAGAATTTTTTGCGTTTGCTCCAACTCAAATGGAAAACGGCGCTCAAATTTTTGAGTCGTTGTTAGGTAACATGACCAGTGCGTTAGACAAGTTTGTCAGCACTGGCAAGCTGTCGTTTAAAGACCTGACGCGCAGCATTATCCAAGACATGATCCGCATCCAGCTACGCGCACAAATGATTAGCTTGTTCAGCAGTATGTTTAACTTTGCTGGCGCTACTGCTGTTTCTAGCTACAGTGATACTGGCGGCATATCTGAAAGCGTCTTCAATCCTCGCGCAAGAGCTAATGGTGGCCCTGTTGATGCGGGGATGCCTTACATGGTTGGTGAGCGTGGCCCTGAAGTAATTGTGCCAAGAACAAATGGAACAGTTATTCCAAACAACCAACTTGGTTCAGCAATGGGCGGTCAAACCAACGTAACCAACAACTACATTAACGCCATTGATGTGAAGTCGTTTGAGACTAAGCTATTGGAAAGCAGCAACACCATTTGGGCTGGCTACCAATACGCTAACAAGCAGTTGGCAACAAACGGACGAAGGGCTTAATCATGTCATTCCAAACTGTGTTCAATATTCAGCAGTCCATGACGGTAAACAACCGCAGAATGGTTGGTCAGCAAGTCGCTAGGTCTGGTTACATTACTGTTGCTCAGTACCTCACAGCAGTGCCTTGGGTGTTTACTGTCACGCCACACAACTACTTGTATTACCCACAAGTGCGCGACATTATTCAAGCCATTGACAACAAAGACCGTCAACTGCCCGAAACGATTACGTTTAACAATGACAACTTGGATTGGTTTACCAAAACGCTTGGCACGGCTACCACTGCAACATTAAACGGCACACCTACAGCCAACACACAAACGCTTGCCCTGACCTCTAACGGGACGTTTAAAGCGGGTGATTTCATTATGGTGGGTGGCTATACCTACAAAATCACAGCAGACTCTGCTGGCGCTTCTGTAAACATCCACAGGCCATTGATCGGTTCTCCTGTATCTGGTGCAACTGTATCTATCGGCAATGCTTGTACGTTTAATGTTGTGGCTGAACGCTGCCCAACATATACTTTGAACCCAATGACAGATGGCGCATTTGTTCAATGGGATGATGCGTTTGTTTTTAGGGAATACATCACATGACAGACATAGCAGCCGTTAGCGGCCCACAAATCAGACACGCAGAGTTTGTAAAGCTGACGGTTGGCACAGCCGCTACTGTTTACACATTCTGTAATGCGGCAGCGCCTATTACTGTTGGCGGCAACACGTTTAACAATTTAGGCGCTTTGCTAAACGTAGGTGATGTGCAGCGTGATATGCGCTCAACCAGTGATGACATGACCATTGCGTTGACGGGTATTGACCCAACAAACATTGGCATCATCTTGGGCAACGACATTAAAGGGTCGCTTGTTGAGGTGTGGCGTGGGTTCTTTGACTCCAACAACCAAATCATCACAACGCCTACAACGCAATTCTTTAAGCGTTATCAAGGCATCATCAACAGTGTTTCCATCACAGAAGATTTTAATTCTGAGTTGCGTACACGCATTGCTACTTGCTCAATCGCTTGCTCGTCAATGCGGCGCATCTTGGAGAACAGGCTTGGCGGGGTTAAGACAAACCAATCTAGCTGGCAGTTCTTGTATCCCGGCGATACAAGCATGAACCGTGTGGCTACGATTGCAAACACTTACTTTGACTTTGGTAAGCCACCACAGACAGACACACAATCAACAGACACTACAGACCCAACATTAGCAGCATGATAAGACTAGCAACAAGATACGACATTCCAAGATTGCTTGAGATTGTTGAGGCATACGCTTATGAGATGCCCATCAAGACTCTAGGTAGGCCAAGTAATCATTTTCCAAAGTATGTAGAAGAACTGCTGTTTAGCATCATTGCTGGCAGAGGGTTTATTTACATTGACAACAATATGCGCGGCGCACTGATTGCTATCAAGCAAGGCAACGTGTGGTCGCCAAAGGTTAAAGAGTTAAATGAACTGTTGTGGTGGGTCGAGCCGGAACATCGAAATGGGACAATTGGCGGTAGGCTATGGAAAGCATTTGACAAGAGGGCTGAAGCGATGCTTAAAGCTGGCGACATTGATTTTGTTGTCACAAGCATTTCTGCTAATGGCCCTTTGATTGATTACACAAAACGCGGTTACACCCCATTGGGTGCATCGTTTGTACGGGAGTAAAAGATGGTCGGAACATTAATTGTCGCTGCGGCGGCTGGCGTAACAGCAGCAGGGGTCGCGGCTTCTTTTGCGCTTACGGCTGCTGCGTTTGCTGTTAACTTTGCTGTATCGCTTATTGTTAGCCGAGTCTTTGGGCAAAGTGGACAAGGCCCACAAGACAGCGGCACAAGGCAGCAAGTGCCACCATCAAGCATTAACGCAATTCCGATTGTGTACGGTGACGCTTATCTTGGCGGTACGTTTGTGGACGCTGTGTTGTCTACTGATCAAAAAACAATGTACTACGTTGTTGCTGTGTCTTGCGTCAGTCCTAACGGGCAGTTTACGTTTGACAGCACCAAGTTTTATTACGGCGATAGGCTTGTTACTTTTGATGGCACAGACCAGACCAAGGTTGTTAGCCTGACTGACGAAGCGGGCAACGTAGACACAAAGATTAACAACAACTTGTACATTAATCTGTACACATCCACTGCTGCTGGCACTATCACGCCATTAAACGGCGCATCTGCTCCTAACGTGGTCATGGGCGGCGCTGACATTGATGCGGCTTTGCGGTGGCCTTCTAGCAGTCGCCAAATGAATGGCTTGGCCTTTGCAATCGTTAAGCTGAACTACAACCAAGACGCTGGCACAACTAACCTGTCGCCAATTACGTTTTATGCCAAGCACTACCTTAACAGCACTGGCGCAGCAAAACCGGGAGATGTTTGGTATGACTACATTACCAATGCGGCATATGGCGGCGCTGTAGATGCTGCTTTTGTGAATGCAAGTTCTGCCACAGCGTTGAACGCATATGCAGATCAAACGATCACATACACACCTTCTGGTGGTGGCTCTGCTACGCAAGCCCGATACCGCATGAACGGTGTGCTTGATGCTGGTCAGCCAGTGCTAAACAACCTTGACAAGATAATGACTTGCGCGGACTCTTGGATGGCGTACAACGCTGCTCTTGGTCAGTGGTCTATTGTCATTAACAAATCAGAAACAGCCGTTTACGCTTTTGACGATGACAACATCATTGGCGAGGTGCGGGTTAGTGCAACAGACATTACGCAGTCTATCAACCAAGTAGAGGCAAAGTTTCCCGACAAGGGCGCAAGGGATCAGCCTAACTTTGTCAACATTGCTACTCCATCAGGTTTGCTTTATCCAAACGAGCCAACAAACAAATATAGCGTTACCTATGACCTGTGCAACGATTCTGTGCAAGCGCAATACCTTGCTAACCGAATTCTTGAGCAAGCCCGTGAAGACCTCATTGTTAGCTTCAGCACAACCTATTACGGCATCCAAGTTGATGCTGGCGCTGTTGTTAGCGTAACCAATGCAGACTACGGTTGGAGCAACAAGCTGTTTCGTGTGGTCAAGGTAAACGAAGCGTCTTTGCCTGACGGTAGCTTGGGTGCAAGGCTGGAAATGAACGAATACAGCGCGGCTGTGTACGATGATTACAGCATCACTCAGTATGCGCCAGTGCCTAACAGCGACATTCCAAGCGCCATTTTCTTCAGTGCGCTTTCAACGCCAACAGTGGTGTCTAGCAGCCCATCGACTACGCCAGCAACATTTGTCGTGCGAATAGTAGTCCCTGCAATTGGTCGCGTAACTTTTGGTACGTTGTATTACTCAACTAGCGCAAGCCCTGCCGCTTACGAATGGAAAGTGCTGCAAACAGCATCTACTCCACTAGGAACAAGTGCCACTAATGGGGCCAGCTACGACTTTACAAACCTACAATTGTCGGCGGGAACGTATTACTTCACATACGTTGTTGGCAATGAGTTGGGCACATCTGCAAGGTCGCCAACAAGCAGTGCGTTTAATTGGTCGCCAGTTAACAGCGAGTCAGGTAACGTAGCCAATTTGCAAGCAGATGTTAATGGTCTTTACATTGACGTTGCTGACAAGGTTAGCAAAACAACGTCAAACATTTTGACGGGAACAATCGTCCCGCAAGACTTGGGCGGAATCAAAGTTGGCTCTATTGCTTGGAACACATCAGGCGTTGTGACAAGCGGCTCTGGTATTGCCATTACTGAAAACGGTATTGTCGGTGCAAAATCTGGTGTACCCAACTTTACTATTGACACTGCTGGCAATGCTTTGTTTAAAGGTGACATCAACACAGATGGCGATGCTGTTTTTGTTGGTCAAAATCCTTCTGCTATTCCAGTTGTTATTAATGGCGTTTCTTTTTCTATTGACTATTCATCGTTGTCTCAAGCAGTAACAGACGCACCCGGAAAAGTTAGGGCTGGTGTTTTAGGTTACGCATTTTCATTTTCAGGCTCTTTGTACAATATTGGCGTGATTGGAATTGGAAATAATGGTTTTGGTGTTCCGGGAATTGGTGTTGTTGGTCAAGGTGGTCAAACGGGAGGATTTTTTACCACATCAAATTCAGCAGGCTCTGCTTTAGAAGCGGTTAACAATGCTGGTGGTATATCTTTATTGTTGGTTGGCCGTATAGCTTGGAACGGATATTCAATAGCTGTTCCAACTGGAAACACATCTCTCTTTTTAAGAAATGACGGTCAGTGGGCTGCTCCTGCTGGTGGTGGAGGTGGCACTGTCACTTCTGTTAGTGGCACAGGATCTGTGTCCGGCATTACGTTATCAGGCACTGTAACCACATCAGGTAGTTTGTCTCTTGGTGGGTCTTTAAGTTTGACCTCCGGGGACTTAACTGCAACAGCCCCCGGCTCTAACTTCTATTTGTCAGGTAGCGGTTGGGTATCACTAAGCGGGGCTTTTACTACTGCGGCTGCTAATAGTGGTTCAGCAACACCTAGTAGCGGCATCATCAATTTTCTTGGCTCTACGTCTACGGGTATTGCTGGTGCTTATGTTGGCTCATCAGCATCAGGCAACACTGTTACTTTTACAATACAGACAACAAGCCCATCAGATGTTCGCCTAAAAGAAGAAATTGCAGAAGCTGACCTTGGTCTTGAGTTTGTTAAGCAGTTGCGGCCTGTGTCGTATAAGCTGAAAGCCGATCCCAAGCATCAAAAAGGTTACGGCTTTATTGCTGACGAGGTAGAGGATTTAATTGGCCTAGACTCATCTTTGGTTTATGAGGAACCAAACTGGCAAGTTGGCGATGAGGTTGGGTTTAAAACAATTCATTATCCAAGCTACATTGCTGTGCTTACAAAGGCTATTCAAGAGTTGTCTGCCAAGGTAGATGAGCAACAAAAATTGATTGAGTCGTTGCAAAACAAAGGCTAAAATAGCTTCTACATGACAAGAACCGTACCCCCGTGAGTGCATGGGGAGCGTCATCACCTGAGATCAGGGAATTATCATGGCCGTTTTTAATAAGAACACACTAGCCCAAGTCTCGGGCTTTGACAATCCAATTCTTGCTGGAGAGTTGGTTTACAACCAGAACACTTATTGGAATTTGACCTTCACGAATTCCAATACAAACTTGCCAATCAATCTAACGGGCGCAACGATCAACGCTCAGATTGTGCGTAGGCAAGTCACAAACATCATTGACACCCGCAACGGGCTGACCTTTGACATTGCTGATTACAACCCAACGCCTACAGCTATACCACTGACGGTTAGCAACATTGTTGCGGCTGCTGGCACTTGCACTTTGGTTATTGACTCTACAACATGGGGGTTGATTACTACTGATGCTCAACTGGAAATTAACGCAACAAGTTGTGTTGGTTACTCTGGTCGGGTAAAGGTTTCATTCCCTGCGGCTGGTTCTACTCCAGCAGATGACCAGATCATTTTCTTGTTGTTCCTTGTTCGCTCTGATGGCATCGTTGTTGTATGAGCAAAGGAATTATCGTATCCCCTGCGAATCGGGGCGTCCAAGTCGTTGTAACGGACGAGAACAACGTACAACTGTTAATTGACAGCAACCGAGGTGTAAACCTTGAAGTTGTGCCACAACCGCGCATTGAAGTGCTGGTTGATAAGGGCGTAGAGGGCGCACAAGGCCCGGTTGGGCCACAAGGGCCAGTTGGGCCACAAGGCCCACAAGGAAACGCTGCAACGGTTGCTGCGGGGACTACAACCACAGGCGCTGCTGGCACTAACGCAAGCGTTGTTAATTCAGGCACATCTAGTGCTGCTGTTTTTGATTTCACCATTCCTAGAGGTGATACAGGTGCAACTGGTGCTGGTGTGGCTATCGGCGGCACTACAGGCCAATTCTTGCAAAAAGCAAGTAACGCAAATTACGACACTGCTTGGGCAACAATCACAGGGACTTTGGTTTATCAAGGGTCTTGGAACGCTGCAACCAATACGCCTACCTTGGCTTCAAGTGTTGGCACAAACGGTTATTACTATGTTGTCGGCACAAGTGGCTCAACAAACCTAAACGGCATCACTGATTGGGTTGTGGGTGATTGGGCAATCTTTAACGGCACTATTTGGCAAAAGATTGACAACACAGATTTGGTGTCATCTGTTAACGGGCAGACAGGTGTAGTGGTGTTGACTGCGGCTGATATTGGCGGCCTTGGCACTATGTCTACGCAGAATGCCAATGCTGTAGCCATCACAGGCGGCACGATAAACGGGGCTACCGTTGGAGCGACAACCCCTGCTGCGGGTAAATTCACTACGCTTGAATCAACAGGAACTGCGTCTTTAGGCACTGCTTCAGCGCAATATATGCAGGTTGTTGGCGATGCCACCTACCCTGCTTTAAAAGCTGCTGGTTCAGCGTCCAACATCCCCGCCATTGTTCAACCAAAAGGCACAGGAGCCTTACAAGCCCAACAGACAACCTCTACAGCCACAGGCGGTAATGCTCGGGGTGCTAATGCTGTTGATTGGCAGACAGGTAGAAATAATGCAGTTCAAGTTGCAAGCGGCGCAAATTCCGTCTTGGGTGGAGGTTTTGGTTCGCTAGCATCGGGGCCTGTCAGTGGGGTTTTTGCGGGAAACCAATGCCAAGCAACAAACTTCAACACTGCTGTTTTAGGGGGAACATTTAATGTTGCCTCTGGAATTAACTCAACCGTTGTGGGCGGCGCATTAAACACTTCGGCAGGTTATTTCAACTTCATGGGCGGAGGGTTTACCAACTCTGGAACGTCTGGTTCTGCCGTAACCACACAATCCGCAACAATGAACGGTACAACAGCCGTAACGCTGTCAGGATCAAACGCAAGCATCAGGGTTGGTCAGTACATCACTGGCACTTCAATTGCCAACGAAACCTACGTTGCAGCCATCAGCGGCACATCCCTGACACTGTCCAAGGTAGCTTCTGGCTCATCCACATCAACCCTGTCCTTCTTCACTCCTCACGGTGTAGTGGTAGGCGGTGGTAACAACCAAGCCACAGGCTCTTACAGCTTTATCGGTGGTGGTGGTGATGCTGGTACTGCTGCTAACAGGAACGTGGCTTCTGGGGATTGGAGTACGGTTGGTGGTGGTGCTAAGAACGTGGCTTCTGGCCCAGCCTCTGTAATTGCTGGCGGCGGTTTTTTAGGTACAAGTATTTTTGGAAACACAGCAAGTGCCGATACTACTTTTGTTGGTGGCGGGATTTTAAACGTAGCGTCTAATTCCGGAGCTGTAATTGCCGGAGGATGGCAAAACATTTCAAACGGCATTCTTTCAACTGTTGGTGGTGGTAGATACGCTACTGCAAGAGGTATTTCTGGGGTAAATGTTTTTTCAACAACTGCCCCAATAGCTGATAATTGGGGCGTATCTCAATCCAGTCTTTTAATTATTGGAAGACAAACTACAGATGCTACTGCAACAAGACTTACTTCTGACACAGCAGCCGCATCCACAGTTAACCAAGTCATCCTGCCCAACAACTCTGCCTACTTCTTCCGTGGCGAGGTTATTTCTGGCAGAACTGGTGGTGGTGATGCAAAAGGCTGGACGATTGAGGGTGTCATCAAGCGTGGGGCAAACGCTGCTTCTACGACAGTTGTAGGCGTTACAGTCACATCCATGTACGCTGACGTAGGCGCTGCTACATGGACAATCGCAGTCGCAGCCGACACGACCAACGGTGGCTTGGCAGTAACATTCACGGGTCAGGCAGCAACCACAATACGCACCGTGGCCCAAATCCGCACAACCGAAATGACCTATTAAGGAGAAACCTATGGCACTCAAGATCACAGCAACCAACTCAACCAACGGGCAACAGGAAACCCAAGCCTATGCCCGTATCACCAACTTCTTTGGTACAAAAGACCAGATTCAAGTTCAGGTGGAAATCCATGCAACCGAAGAAGCTCGCAGAGCAGGGTGGCCCTCCATCCAGCAGCAAGCTCATCACATAGGCATGGAAGACCTGTCTGGTGACCTGATCCCGGCAATCTACAATGTCCTCAAAACCTTTACCCAGTACTCAGGAGCGCAAGATGTCTGAAGGCCGCATAAACCAACCAAGCTGGCGCTGTCCTAAATGTGGTGAACATATTGGATGGCTTGGACGGCTTTTAAAATTTACCCACTCTTGCAACAAAGGCAAGCTATGAAAATCGAACTCAGCAACGAAGAAATCCAGTACCTGATGAGCTTGTTGGGCGAACAGCCTACAAAGACAGGCGCATGGCTGGTTTTGCAAAACATCACCCAACAGGTGCAAGCCGCCCAAACCGAAGGAGAGCAAAATGTCTGAAGGCTACAACTGGACTGTTAACGGTCTGCAAGTCGAGAACCACCCCGAGCCACAAACCGTGGTGATGAGCAATTTCACCATTGCCAAAGACGGTCAACAGGTCAAC
>Ga0209599_10000462_pt1 | contig 26198 bp, 19 predicted proteins | sample Shrwel_input2_FT_FD_187534 | JGI IMG/M metagenome (GOLD analysis project Ga0209599, IMG submission 187534) | Subsurface microbial communities from deep shales in Ohio, USA - Utica-3 well 1 S input2 FT (SPAdes) (version 2) ... | reverse complement strand
GATGAGCGCTCACCCCGCTGTACGCTGTGGACACGCCTGGATTCCCGCCTGCGCGGGAATGACGCGGTGGGGCGCGGCGAGTGGTTCGTCGTGGAACGTGAGCCATCGTGTTTCAACGTGACTGGCGATTCGACCGCTTTCGGTATGAATCTCACCCGACTTGTCGTTCCCGCGCAGGCGGGAACCCAGACCGTGCCACAGCGTGCGCTGTGGGCGTTGAGCGTTGTCGGATAGTCAGCGCGCTGTGGATGTGGATGCCTCTGGATTCCCGCCTGCGCGGGAATGACGCGGCGGGGTGCAGCGAATGGTTCATCGCATCAAGTTAATGCGTTGTTTTTAAAAAAATTAATCAAGACATCTGAAGTTAGCTTGCTCGTATGCACCCTCGTGTTTCAACGTGACTGGCCACTAGCAGCCCTGAACGCGAGATGAACGAACGAAACCCAAGCCGTCGCCGGCTACCCCCTCCGCGTATCCGCCGCCTCCCGCAACGCCTCGCCAATAAAAATCAGCAGCACCAGCGTGCCCACCAGCACGCCAAAGGTGGACAGCGAAATCCACCAGGCGTCCAGGTTGTCCTTGCCCTGCGCCAGCAGTTCGCCCAGGCTGGGGGTGGAGGCGGGGACGCCCAGGCCGAGAAAGTCTAGGCTGGTCAGCGCCAGGATGGCACCGGAGATGCGAAACGGCAAAAAGGTGATCACCGGGGTGAGGCTGTTGGGCAGGATGTGCCGCCACATGATGGCCGGGCCAGACAGGCCCAGCGCGCGGGCGGCCAGCACGTATTCCATTTGCCGGTTGCGCAGAAATTCGGCGCGGACATAGTCGGACAGGCCCATCCAGCCAAACAGCGACAGCAGCGCCAGCAGCAGCCACAGGCTGGGGGTGAACAGCGAGGCAAAGATGATCAGCAGATACAGCTCGGGCAGCGAGCCCCAGATTTCGATCAGCCGCTGCAGCAGCAGGTCGGTGCGTCCGCCAAAATAGCCCTGTACCGCGCCGGCCAGAATGCCCAGCACGGTGCCCACCACGGTGAGGGCGACGGCAAACAGCACCGACAGGCGAAAGCCATACAGCAGCCGGGCCAGCACGTCGCGGCCCCGGTCGTCGGTGCCCAGCCAGTTGTCGGCAGAGGGGGCGGCCGGGTTGGCGGCCTGGGCAAAGTAGTTGATGGTGTCAAACCGGTAGGGGTTGGGCGGATACAGCGCCCAGTTGCCGTCGCGGCTGAGCTGCTGGCGGATGAATGGGTCCAGATAGTCGGTGGGGCTGGTGAAATCGCCACCAAAGGTGGTTTCCGGGTAGGTGTGCCACAGCGGAAAGTAATAGCTGCCCTGATACTGGGCAATCACCGGTTTGTCGTTGCTCAGCACTTCGGCAAACAGGCTCAGGCCAAACAGCGCCAGAAAAATCCACAAGCTCCACCAGCCGCGCCGGTTGCGGGCAAAGCGCTGCCAGGCGCGCTGGCGTGGGGTGAGAATGCGCGCGTCAGTCATGCTCGCCGCCTTCGTTCAGGCACTGGCACACCACCCGGTTGCGGCCGCCTTCCTTGGCCTGATACAGCGCGGTATCGGCTTCGTGCAGCAGGCGGCCACCGGCCTGGCTGGCGTTTTCCTGGGCGCGCAGGCCATGAAAAGTGCTTACGCCAATTGACAGGGTAACCGGAATATCCATGCCTTCGCCCAGGCATACCGGGCTGGCGGCCACGGCGGCGCGAATCCGCTCGGCCACCCGCACCGCCTGGCTGGCGTCGGCTTGCACCAGCAGCGCGGCAAATTCCTCGCCGCCGTAGCGGGCCAGGGTATCGGTGATGCGCAATTGTTCCTTCACCCGGCGTGCCACTTCCTGCAGCACGGCATCGCCGGCGGGGTGGCCCCAGGTGTCGTTGATGCGCTTGAAAAAATCGATGTCAAGAAACAGCCCGGCCAGCATGCTGCCCTGGCGGTGGCTGCGGGTGATTTCCTCGTCCAGGCGCTGGTCGAAGTAACGACGGTTATGCACGCCGGTCAGTGCGTCGGTCAGCCCCAGCCGTTTCAGCCGTTCGTGGTTGAACACGTTTTCCAGGCACACCCCGGCAATGGCCGCCAGCCGGGCCAGAAAGTCGGTAGACAGCGCCGGGCTGAAGCGTTCCGGGTCGTGGCTGCCCAGCACCAGACAGCCCATCAGGTGCCCCTGGCGTACCAGTGGCAAAAACGCCACACTGCCCAGGTGGTCATGGCCGGGCAGCCAGTCGGCATGCTGGTGCGGCACAAACAGCGCCAGGCGGGTGCTCAGGTCGGGGCCAAGCTGGTTGCTGAGCGGAAACGCGCTGGCAATAAAATGCAGCTCGGGGTAGTCGGCTTCGTCCAGCCCGATGGAGGCCAGCAGGCCGCGCACTTCGCTGGTGGGGTCTACCCAGTGCAGGTGAACGGCATCCAGCGCAAACGCCTGCTGCATTTCTGTCAGCAGCAGCGGCAGCAGCCCGGTAAAGTCGGCGGTGGCAATCAGTGCCATTTCCAGGCACTGCATTTTGGACATCACCTGTTCGTTATGACGGGCGTTTTCCAGCAGTTGTTCAAACGGGGTCGGCACAGCGGGGCGCTTTCTCACGCCGGGTCAGCCCCGCGCGGCGTCAAATTGCACGCGCGGGTCTACCCAGACATAACACAAATCGGACAACAGGCGGGTGAACAACCCCACCAGGGTAAATACATACAGGCTGCCCATCACCACCGGGTAGTCGCGCTTGACCACCGCTTCGTAGGAGAGCAGGCCCAGGCCATCCAGCGAAAACAGCGTTTCAATCAGCAGGCTGCCAGTAAAAAACGCGCCAACAAACGCCGCCGGAAAGCCGGTGACCAGCGGAATCATCGCATTGCGGAACACATGCTTGTATAAAATCTTGCGCTCCGACAAGCCCTTGGCGCGGGCGGTCAGCACATACTGGCAGCGGATTTGCTCCAGAAAGGTGTTTTTGGTCAGCAGCGTCATCACGGCAAAACTGCCCACTACCGACGCGGTCACCGGCAGCACCAGGTGCCACAGGTAGTCCATCACCTTGCCCAGTGGCGACAGCGTGGCCCAGTCGTCGCTGGTCAGCCCGCGCAGCGGAAACCACTGCAAAAAGCTGCCGCCGCCAAACAGCACCAGCAGGGCAATGCCCAGCACAAAGCCGGGAATGGCGTAGCCCACCAGAATCACCGTGCTGGTCAGCACGTCAAACGCCGAGCCATCGCGCACCGCCTTGGCAATGCCCAGCGGAATGCAGCACAGGTAAACAATCAAAAAGGTGGACAGCCCCAGGCTCATCGACACCGGCAGCTTGGACACAATCAGGCTGCCAACTGACTGGTGATGATAAAAACTCTCGCCCAGATCAAAGCGGGCGTAGCGCGTCAGCATCTCGGCAAAGCGTTGCGGGGCGGGTTTGTCAAAGCCGTACAGCGCCTTGAGTTCGTCCAGCCGCTCCTGATCCAGCCCACCCTGCGCCCGGTACAGCCCGCCCGACGGCGCGCTGCCGGCTTCGCCGCCTTCGGCGCTGTGGCGCAGTTGCTGGGCCAGCTGTTCCACCGGCCCGCCAGGCACAAACTGGATGACCGCAAAGGTCACCAGCAAAATGCCCAGCACGGTGGGCACCATCAGCAGCAGCCGTTTGGCCAGATAGCGCCACAGATTCATTGGGTGTCTCCACTGGCGCGGGCCGGCAAGGCCCACCAGGTGCGCATCACCCAGTCCTGCGCGGCAAAATAGCGCGGCAGACGGTCCGGACGGCCAAAAATATCGCGGTAGGCAATGCGGTGATAGGCCAGATGCCAGTTGGGCACCAGGTAGTAGCCGGCGCGCAGCACCCGGTCCAGCGCCCGGCTGGCGGCGCGCAGTTCGTGGCGGTTGTGAAAGGTGAGAAAGCGCTGCAGCAGCGCGTCCACCGCCGGATCGCGCAGGCCCAGCACATTATTGGAGCCAGGCTGGCTGGCGGCGGCGCTGCCAAAGTAATCCAGCTGTTCATTGCCTGGGCTGGCCGACTGGCCAAAGCCGGAGATGGTCATGTCAAAGTCAAACTGGTTGAGCTTTTGCTGAAAAATCGCCGGGTCTACCATGCGCACGGTCATGTGTACGCCCAGTTTCTCCAGATTGCGCTGATACGGCGCGGCCACCCGCTCGAAGGTGCGCGAGTAGGTGAGAAACTCAAACGTCAGCGGCTGGCCGGCGGCGTTGACCAGCTGGCCGTCGCGCATGCGCCAGCCGGCGTCGGCCAGCAGTTTTTGCGCCTGGCGCAGATTGGCGCGCAGGCTGAGCGCATCCGGGCTTTTTGGCGCGTCAATGGCCGGGCCAAACACCGCCGGGTCGAGCCGGTCTTTCAGCGGGGTGAGCAGCGCCAGTTCGTCGGCGTCGGGCAGGCCGCTGGCGGCCAGATCGCTGTTGCTGAAATAGCTGTCGCTGCGGGTGTACTGGCGGTAAAACAGCTGGCGGTTGGCCCAGTCGAAGTCAAATGCCAGTACCAGCGCCTGGCGTACACGCTTGTCGGCAAACAAGGGCCGGCGCAGGTTCATGGCAAAGCCCTGCATGCCGGCACCGTTGCCGTGCGGCACTTCCAGCTTTTTGATCGCCCCGCTGGCAAATGCCCGGCCGGTATAGCCACGCGCCCACAGCTTGGCCACGTTTTCGGCAGACACGTCAAACTCGCCAGCCTTGAAGGCTTCCAGCCGCACGGTGTCGTCCAGCAGATAGCGGAATTCAATCCGGTCGAAGTTGTACTGCCCGCGTCGGCTGGGCAGCTCGCGCGCCCAGTAGTCGGCGCGGCGCTGGTACACGCTGAACTTGCCCAGCGCGTGGCGCTCCAGCCGGTAAGGGCCGCTGGCCAGCGGCGGCTGCAGTGTGCGGCTGGCCAGCGGCTGGCCTTGCAGCCAGCGGCGGGAAAACACCGGCAGCTCGCCCAGAATCATGTGCAGCTCGGCGTTGCGCTGGCGAAAGTCAAAGCGCACCGTGCGTTCATCCACCACCACCGCCTGCCTGACGTCGCCCCAGTACATGCGGTAGCGCGGGTGGGCGGTTTTGTCGCGGGTCAGCGTGTCAAAACTGGCCTTGACGTCTTCGGCCAGCACTGGCGAGCCATCGCTGAAGCGCGCCTGCGGGTGCAGGTGAAAGCGCACCGACAGGCCATCCGCCGCCAGGCTCATGTCATCGGCCAGCAGGCCATACATGGAAAACGGCTCATCCAGGCTTTTTTCTGCCAGGGTGTCCACCAGCAGGCCCAGGCCGGATTCCTTGTCGCCCTTGAGGGTGAACGGGTTGAGCGAGTCAAAGCCACCCAGCGCCGGCAGCACCAGCCGCCCACCCTTGGGCGCGTTTGGATTGACGTAGTCAAAGTGCTGAAAGCCCGCCGGATACCGGGGCGCATCGCCCAGCGCCATGGCTGCCGCCGCCTGGGCCGCGCCGCTGGCCAGCAGCAGCGCAAGCAGGCAAAACTGCCACAAAAAAGAAAGATGTCGTATCCGCATGCACAGCATTGTAAAGCGCAGCCCCGGCTTAGGCTATAATCGCCCAGTTTTCCGACTTACCAAGGACTGACGATGGGTTTTCTGCAAGACAAAAAGATCCTGATTACCGGCCTGCTTTCCAACCGCTCGATCGCCTACGGCATTGCCAAAGCCTGTCATCGTGAAGGTGCGCAGCTGGCCTTTACCTATGTGAACGACAAGCTCAAGGATCGTGTGGTTGACCTGGCCGCCGAGTTCGGCAGTGATCTGGTGTTGCGCTGCGATGTTGCCAACGATGACGACATCACCCAGGTATTCGAGCAGTTGGCCCAGCAGTGGGACGGGCTGGATGGTTTTGTCCATGCCATCGCCTTTGCCCCGCGCGAATCGCTGGAAGGCGACTTCCTGGATTCGCTCAGCCGCGAAGCCTTCCAGGTGGCGCACGACATCAGCTCGTACAGCTTCCCGGCGCTGGCCAAAGCCGCCCGTCCGATGATGCGTGGCCGCAATGGTGCCTGCCTGACGCTGTCCTACCTGGGCGCGGTGCGCGCCATCCCGCATTACAATGTGATGGGCCTGGCCAAGGCCAGCCTGGAAGCCAGCGTGCGCTTTACCGCCGCCAGCCTGGGCCGCGACAATATCCGCGCCAACGGTATTTCCGCCGGCCCGATCAAGACCCTGGCGGCTTCCGGCATTTCCGGCTTTGGCAAACTGCTGAAAATGGCCTCGGACAATTCGCCGCTCAAGCGCAATGTCACCATTGAAGAAGTCGGCAATACCGCAGCCTTCCTGCTCTCCGACCTGGCATCGGGCATTACCGGCGAAATCACCTATGTGGACGCCGGTTACAGCATCAATGCCCTGAACGTGCCGGAAGAAGCATAAGCCCGGTTGCCACGGGCGGCCTGCCAGCAGGATGCCGCCCGTGGTGTCTGCCGCGCCAACACGCCCCCGGCGCAGCCCTCCTCTGACACGGTGCCGGTGCGGGGCGCAGGCCCCGGCAGGCGGCCCGGCTGGAACCCCCCGCCCGAAGCGGCTACAATCCAGGGGTTTGCATTCTGTCTGTTCATCATGGCCCCTACTGCGCCTGTCGCCCCTGCCTCGTTTGAAGAAGCTGTCTCCCGCCTGGAAAGTCTGATCCGCGAGATGGAAAGTGGCGAACTGCCGCTGGACGCCTCGCTGGCCGCCTACCAGCAGGGCACCGAACTGATCCGTTTTTGCCAGGCCAGGCTGGCCGACGCCGAGCAGCAGCTCAGCGTGCTGGAAAACGGCGAACTGAAACCGTTGTCGCTGGAGGTGGCCGATGTCTGATGGCGAATTTATCGGCTGGATGAGCGCCATCCAGCAAGAAATGGAAACCCTGCTGGCGGCGCAGCTGCCCAACCCGGAACACGAACCGCGTGCGCTGAACGCCGCCATGCGCTACGCCACCCTGGGCGGTGGCAAGCGGGTGCGGGCGCTGCTGGTGTTTGCGGCTGGCGAACTGGTCGATGCCGCGCCGGCGGCGCTGGGCCGGGCGGCGGCGGCGGTGGAGATGATCCACGCCTATTCGCTGGTACACGACGACCTGCCATGCATGGACGACGACGTGCTGCGCCGTGGCAAGCCCACCTGCCATGTGGCGTTTGACGAAGCCACCGCGCTGCTGGCCGGCGATGCGCTGCAAACCCAGGCGTTTGCCGTGCTGGCCGCCAACCACGGCGACCTGGCTCCGGAACGTCAGCTGGCCATGTTGCGCCTGCTCAGTCATGCCTCCGGCGCACTGGGCATGGCCGGCGGTCAGGCCATCGACCTGGCCTCGGTGGGGCAGGCGCTGACGCTGCCGCAGCTGGAATTCATGCACGCGCTGAAAACCGGCGCGCTGATCCGCGCCGCCGTGCTGCTGGGCGCGCTGGCCGGCGATGCACTGAGCGACGAGGCCATGGCCCGGCTCGACCACTTTGCCCGCACCATCGGCCTGGCCTTCCAGGTGGTGGACGACGTGCTCGACTGCGAAGCCGACAGCGCCACGCTGGGCAAAACCGCCGGCAAGGACGCCGCCCACGACAAACCCACCTACGTCAGCCTGCTGGGTCTGGCTGAAGCCCGGCGCATGGCGCAGGGTCTGCGCGAGGAAGCCTTTGCCGCGCTGGCACCGTTTGGTGCATCTGCGGAACGTCTGCGCGCGCTGGCTGACTATATTGTTGTCCGTTCTTTTTGATTAGGCTTGACCGCATGACCACTGCCGCACGCTATCCCCTGCTCGACACCATCGACCTGCCTGCCGACCTGCGCCGGCTCGACCGCCGCCAGCTGCCACAACTGGCGCGCGAGCTGCGCGAGTTTCTGGTGGAGTCGGTCAGCAAGACCGGTGGCCACTTCGCTTCCAACCTGGGCTGCATCGAGCTGACCGTGGCGCTGCACTATGTGTTCGACACCCCGCACGACCGGCTGGTATGGGACGTGGGCCACCAGACCTACCCGCATAAAATCCTGACGGGCCGGCGTGCGCGCATGGACACCATGCGCATGAAAGACGGCCTGGCCGGCTTTCCCAAGCGCGAAGAATCCGAATACGACACCTTTGGCGTCGGCCATTCGTCCACCTCAATTGGCGCGGCGCTGGGCATGGCTGCCGCCGCCCGCACCCAGGGCCAGGCGCGCAAGGTGGTGGCGGTGATTGGCGACGGCGCGATGACCGCCGGTATGGCCTTCGAGGCGCTGAACAACGCCGGCGCGATGGACACCGACCTGCTGGTGATCCTCAACGACAACGATATGTCGATCTCGCCCAATGTCGGCGCGCTCAACCACTACCTGACCAAGCTGATGTCCGGACGCTTTTACGCCGCAGTCAAAGAAGGCTCCAGCAAGGTGCTGGGCATGGCCCCGCCGGTGCATGCGCTGGTCAAGCGCGCCGAAGAACACGTCAAGGGCATGATCACCCCCGGCGCGTTGTTTGAAGAATTTGGCTTTAACTATCTCGGCCCGATCGACGGCCACGACCTGGACACCCTGGTGGAAACCCTGGGCAATGTGCGCAAGCTCAAGGGCCCGCAGTTCCTGCATGTGGTCACCAAAAAGGGCCAGGGTTACAAGCTGGCAGAAAAAGACCCGATTGCTTATCACGGCGTGTCGCGCTTCAGCCCGGAAAACGGCCTGGCCGGCGGCAAGAGCGGCGGCAAGCCCAGCTACACCCAGGTGTTTGGCGACTGGCTGTGCGACATGGCCAAGCAGGATAGCCGGCTGGTGGGCATTACCCCGGCCATGCGCGAAGGCTCGGGCATGGTGCGCTTTGCCGGCGAATATGCCGACCGCTATTTTGACGTGGGCATTGCCGAGCAGCACGCCGTGACGTTTGCCGCCGGGCTGGCCTGTGAGGGCATCAAGCCGGTGGTGGCGATTTATTCCACCTTTTTGCAACGCGCCTACGATCAACTGATTCACGATGTAGCGCTGCAAAACCTGCCGGTGGTGTTCGCCATCGACCGTGCCGGCCTGGTGGGTGCCGACGGCCCCACCCATGCTGGCGCGTTTGATCTGTCCTTCCTGCGCTGCATCCCCAATATGGTGGTGATGGCGCCGTCGGACGAAAACGAATGCCGGCAAATGCTGTACACCGCCTTCACCCTGGACGCGCCCACGGCGGTGCGCTATCCGCGCGGCACCGGCCCCGGCGCGCATATCCAGAGCGAGATGACCGCGCTGCCGGTTGGCCAGGGCCATATCCGCCGCCAGGGCGATGGCGGCGTGGCATTTCTGGCCTTTGGCAGCATGGTCACTCCGGCCATGGCCGCTGCCGAGGCGCTGAATGCCACGGTGGCCGACATGCGCTTTGTCAAACCGCTGGACGAAGCGCTGGTGCGCCAGCTGGCCGCCAGCCACCGTCTGCTGGTTACCGTGGAAGAAAACGTCATCCAGGGCGGGGCGGGCAGCGCCGTGCTGGAAGCACTGAGCGCCGCCGGCCTGGACAACACCCCCTGTCTGCAACTGGGCCTGCCCGACAGCTATGTCGAGCACGGCGACCCGGCGCTGCTGCTGGCCGACTGCGGGCTGGACGCCGCCGGGCTGGAAGCCAGCGTGCGGGCGCGCCTGGCCGTCCAGGCGGACGCCTGATGGGCGACTGGCTCGGGCAGGTTTTTCAGCTGCAAGGCACCGGCTATGCCGCGCTGCCGCAGTTTCTCACCAGCCTGGGCATTGGCCTGCTGCTGGGGATAGAGCGCGAACGCAAGCAGGACCCACGCGCCGGGGTGCGCACCTTTGCCCTGGCCTGCCTGTTTGGCACGCTCAGCGGGCATATTGCCAGCCTGGCGGCATGGCCGCTGCTGCCGGTGGTGGGCCTGGCCGGGGTGGTGGCGCTGGCACTGGCGGCATACTGGCACCCGGCCCACTGTGCCAGCCCGCCGGATTCCACCACACAAATTGCCCTGCTGCTGGCCTACTGTCTGGGCCTTCTGGTGCAGGCCGGCCCGGCGGAGCTGGCGGTGGCGCTGGCCATCATCGCCACCCTGCTGCTCTACCTGAAGCCTGAGCTGTCTGGCCTGAGCCAGAAGCTCACCCGCCCGGATATCCTGGCCGTGCTGCAGTTTGGCGCGGTGTCGGCCATTATTTTGCCCATTCTGCCCAATCGGGCTTTTGGCCCGTATCAGGCGATTAACCCATATGAAATCTGGCTGATGGTGGTGCTGATTTCCGGGGTCAGCCTGACTGGCTATGTGGCGGTGCGCCTGTTTGGAGAAAAAGTGGGCGGCCCATTGCTGGGCCTGCTGGGTGGCATGGTGTCGTCCACCGCCACCAGCATGAGCTTTGCCCGCCAGGTGCGCGACGACGCCAAGGCGCTGCATTTGTCTGCCACGGTGATTCAGCTGGCCAATCTGGTGGTGTTTGTCCGGCTGGCGATTCTGGCCGGGCTGCTGGCCCCGCTGGCGCTGCCGGCGGTGTTGCCGCTGCTGGGCAGCGCCCTGGCTGGCGGGCTGCTGGCCACCGGGCTGGGCCATTTGCGCCATGGCTCGGGCAATGGCAGCCCGGATGGCGACGACGACGGCTTTACCCCGCACAATCCGGTGGAAATGCGCACCGCGCTGGTGTTTGGCGGCCTGTATGCGGTGGTCACGCTGGCCGCAGCAGCGCTGATGCACCAGTTTGGCTCCAGCGGCCTGTACGGCGTGGCGCTGGTGTCCGGGGTAACGGATGTTGATCCGATTTCATTGTCGGCGTTCAATCAGTTTGCCGATGGCCATCTGACCGCCGGCCAGGTGGCCGCCACGCTGGCGCTGGCCTTGCTGACCAACAGCCTGTTCAAGTTTGGCATGGTGGCCAGCCTGGGCGGCAAGGCGCTGATGTGGCGCACCGCGCCGATGTTTGCCAGCTCGCTGGGGGCGATGTTGCTGTGCTGGGGCTGGCTGGCGCAGCAGGGGTGATGGATTCCCAGGCGCGTTGTGTTCGCCGCGCTTATCCGCCCGAGCGACAATACTCCACCGCCTGCTCCAGCCGCTCCACGGTAATCACCTCCAGGCCGTCCAGCGCCTGACGCGGCGCGTTGGCCAGCGGCACAATTGCCCGCTTGAAACCCAGCTTGGCGGCTTCTTTCAGCCGCTCCTGGCCGTGCGCCACCGGGCGCACCTCACCGGCCAGGCCCACCTCGCCAAACACCACCAGCTTGTCCGGTAAGGGCCGGTTGCGCAGCGACGACACAATGGCCAGCAGTACGGCCAGATCGGCTGCCGGCTCGCCAATGCGCACGCCGCCCACCGCGTTGATGAACACATCCTGATCAAAACACGCCACCCCGGCGTGGCGATGCAGCACCGCCAGCAGCATGGCCAGCCGGTTTTGCTCCAGCCCCACCGACAGCCGGCGCGGCTGGCCGTGTGATTCGTCTACCAGCGCCTGAATTTCCACCAGCAGCGGGCGGGTGCCTTCCATGGTTACCAGCACGCTGGAGCCGGGCACTTCGTCACGGTGGCTGGACAAAAAGATGGCCGAGGGGTTGGACACGCCTTTCAGCCCGCGCTCGGTCATGGCAAACACGCCCAGTTCGTTGACCGCGCCAAAGCGGTTTTTGATGGCGCGGATCATGCGGAAGCTGGAATGGCTGTCGCCCTCGAAATACAGCACGGTATCGACAATATGCTCCAGCACGCGCGGCCCGGCCAGCGCGCCTTCCTTGGTGACATGCCCCACCAGGATCATGGTCACCCCGGTCTGCTTGGCCACCCGGGTCAGTTGGGCGGCACATTCGCGCACCTGCGCCACCGAGCCGGGTGCCGAGTTGAGCATATCGGTGTACACGGTCTGGATCGAGTCAATCACCACCACATCGGGGCGGTCGCCCTGCAAGGTGGCCAGCACCTGCTCCAGGCGGATTTCTGCCAGCAAGCGCACCCGACCAGCGTCCACCGCCAGCCGCGAGGCGCGTAGCGCCACCTGCTGGGCAGATTCTTCACCGGTGACATACAGCACCTTGCGCCGCGCGCCCACGCTGGCCAGGGTTTGCAGCAGCAGGGTGGATTTGCCAATGCCGGGATCGCCGCCAATCAGGATCACCGCACCATGCACCAGCCCGCCACCCAGCACGCGGTCGAGTTCGTCGATGCCGGATGGCTCGCGCGGCACTTCCTCGGCCTGTACCTCGGCCAGCACCTGCACTTCGCTGGTCACCGCCAGCGCCTGAAAGCGGCTGTTGCCCGGTGGTGCCGGCGGGGCCTGCACGGTTTCGCTCAGGGTGTTCCAACTGGTGCAGTGTGGACACTGACCCTGCCACTTTGGGCTGATGCCGCCGCATTCGCTGCACACATAAATGGTTTTGGCTTTGGCCATGTCAGTTCTCACTTCTGGCGTGCGCTGCGACGGGGTCGGCGCAGCGGGTGGGCGCCATAAAGCGCTCAATCGCCTGCGCCACCTGTTCCGGTTGTTCCTGCTGGACCATATGCCCGGAATCGTACACCGTCAGTTGCTCCAGGTCGGCAAAACAGGCGGCGCGTTCGGCCAGGCTGGCCTTGATCTTGCCGGTCAGCGGGTGATCGCTGGCCCCGCCACCGATAATCCATTGCACCGGGCAGCGAATGGCCCGCCAGCATGCCTTGGCTTCTTCCAGCCGGTACAGCACCGGGTTGACCATCTTGTGCCGGGGGTCGGCCAGATGGCGGCGCACGCCGTTGGCGTCCAGCGCAGTCAGGTGTTCGGTGAGAAACCGCGCCCGGTCGAGGGTCAGATGCGGGTTACGGCGAATCAGCCGGCTGGCAAAGTGTTCCGGGTCGGCCACCGGGGCAAAGCCGGGTGGCTGGGCGCATTCCTGCAGCCATTGCGCGTAGCGCTGCGGGGCCAGATCCGGGGTGAGGTCAAGCAGGCCAAAGCCGTCAATCGACACCAGCCGGCTGACCCGCTCCGGGCGAATGCCGGCGTACATCATCGCCACCATGCCACCCATGCTGTGCCCCACCAGCCGGACCGGGGCCTGCGGGCAGTAGTGCGCCAGCAGCGCGTCCAGGTCGGCCAGGTAGTCAGGAAAATAATAGCTGCCGGCATTCCAGGCGCTCAGGCCAAAGCCGCGCCAGTCCGGGGCCAGCACATGCCAGTCGCGGCTGAAGGCGTCCACCACAAACTGGAAGGTGGGCGAAGCATCCATCCAGCCGTGCAGCATCCAGAGTTTGGGCGCATCGTCCCGGCCCCAGTGGCGCACATGGTAGGCGTGGCCACGGATGGACAGGATTTCCGAGCGCGATACAAGATGAGGGGTATACATGGCGGTGATTGTAATGGATGTTGCGCTTCCCGCCATCAGGGTAATGCCATCCCTTAGAAAAAATTTCACTAAAACCCCTTGCCAAACCCAATAACTCCGCCTATAATGCGCATCTCTTTTGGAGAGATGCCGGAGCGGCTAAACGGCCCTGACTCGAAATCAGTGGGGGACGCAAGTCCCACTAGGGTTCGAATCCCTATCTCTCCGCCAGATACAAGCAAAAGGCCCTGATTCTGTCAGGGCTTTTTGCTTTTTCGGGTTGTTTGTCCCATATTCCCCCCAGCCGGGCCTGCCGCCAGGGCAGGGCGGTCAGACCAGGGGTTGCGCCATGCTCAGTTATCGTCATGCCTTTCATGCCGGCAATCACGCCGATGTCCTCAAGCACTGGGTGCAAATCCTGCTGCTGACGCACCTGGGCCACAAAGACAAGCCCTACTGGTATATCGACACCCACGCCGGTGCCGGCGCGTATGCACTGGATAGCGGCTACGCCAGCAAGAACGCCGAGTTCGACACCGGTATTGGCCGTTTGTGGACGCGCGATGACCTGCCGGCCACGCTGGCCGAATACGTGGCGCTGGTGCGCCAGTTCAATCCGGATGGCGCGCTGCGCGCCTACCCCGGCTCGCCAATGGTGGCGCAGCGCTGCCTGCGTCCCAGCGACCGCATGCGTCTGTTTGAACTGCACAGCACCGACCACGGCCTGCTGGCCGGCAACTTTGCCGACGCCCATCGTCAGGTGCGGGTGGAACACACCGACGGCTTTGAAGGCATCAAGGCCGTGCTGCCGCCGCCGCCGCGCCGGGCGCTGGTGCTGATCGACCCCCCCTATGAAGACAAACGCGACTACGCCCGCGTGGTGACCAGCCTGAAAGAAGCGCTCAAACGCTTTGCCACCGGCTGCTACGCGGTGTGGTATCCGCAGCTGCAACGGCTGGAATCGCGCGATTTGCCGGAAAAACTCAAGCTGCTCGGGGTGGACTGGCTGCATGTCAGCCTGTCGGTGCAACGCCCCTCGGACGACGGCTTTGGCATGCACGGCAGTGGCATGTTTGTGCTCAACCCGCCCTGGACCCTGCCCGACACACTGAACACCGCCCTACCTTATCTGGTTGAGGTGCTGGGCCAGGATCGCGGCGCGCGGTATACGCTGGAGTGGGAGATCCGCTAATCCGGCGGGCACCCGCTGACGAATCTTGCCGGCAGCCTGAACCGCCTGACGGCTGAAGCACTCCGCGCCGTCCCGGCGCTTTCCCCGCCGGCCCCCTCCCCGGTATACTCAAGCGTTTTGTCCGTCCGGGTTCACCGGGCGGCCACAGGCTGATCCAAACGTATGTTCTTCTCTTCCCCATCACGCCGCGCTGCGGTGCGGGCCGAAACCCACGCCCTGCTGGCGCTGGCCTTGCCAATCATGATTGCCCAGCTGGCGTACACCGCCACCGGCTTTGTTGATACGGTGATGTCGGGCCGGCTGGGGGCCGACGCGCTGGCAGCGGTGTCGATTGGCTCGGCCATCATGATCACCGTGTATATCACCCTCAGCGGCGTGGTCACCGCGCTCAACCCGCTGGTGGCCCATCAGATAGGTGCCGGTCAGCACGCCCAGGTGGGCGGCCAGGTGCGCCAGGGGCTGTGGACGGCGCTGGCATGCGGCCTGCTGGGCACCGGGGTGATGCTGGCCGCAGGTGAATGGGTGGCGCGCGGCATGCAGCTGGAGCCCGCCGTGGCCCAGGCCGCGCAAGGCTATTTGATTGGCGCGGCACTGGGCATGCCGGCGGCGCTGGTGTACCGGGCACTGCACGCCTATTCATCCGCCGTGGGCCAGGCCCGCCCGATCATGGTCATCAGCCTGGTGGCGCTGGCGCTGAACATCCCGCTCAACTACATCCTGATGTACGGCAAGCTTGGCCTGCCGGCACTGGGCGGGGCGGGCAGCGGCTGGGCCACTGGCCTGGTGTTCTGGTTCAGCTGCCTGGCGCTGGCCGGCTGGGTGCGCTGGCGGCCCGCCTACCAGCGCTATGCCGTGTGGCAGCGCTGGGACTGGCCGCACGGCGCGGCGCAGCGCGCCATTCTCAAGCTGGGCGTGCCGATTGCCCTGTCGTATTTTGTTGAAGTCAGCGCGTTTACCTCGGTGGCGCTGCTGATTGCCAAGCTGGGTGCCAAAACCGTGGCCAGCCATCAGGTGGTGATCAACTTCACCAGCCTGCTGTACATGATTCCGCAAAGCCTGGGCGCGGCGTTGTCGGTGCGCGTGGGCCACGCCGTTGGCGCGGGCAACTATGTCGCCGCCCGCTTCAACAGCCAGATTGGCCTGTGGCTGGGTTGTGCGGTGGCATTGCTGGCATCGCTGACGGTGTTCGGCCTGCGCGACAGCATTGCCGGCATGTACAGCACCGACGCCAGCGTGGTGGCCATGGCCGCCAGCCTGCTGGCGTTTGCTGCCGTGTTCCAGTTGGCCGACGCCATGCAGACCATCGCCTCCGGCGCGTTGCGCGGCTACAAGCTGACCACCGTGCCGATGATAATCCACACCGTATCGTTCTGGGGCATTGGCCTGGGCTTGGGCATCTGGCTGGGCCTGAGCGAAGGCCCGCTGCCCGGCGGCTGGCAGCGCCCGCTGGGCGCATATGGTTTCTGGGCGGCGCTGACCCTGAGCATTCTGCTGGCCGCCATCCTGCTGCTGGCGCTGCTGCGCCACGAAAGCCGTCGCCGCCTGCCCTGCCCCCGACCGAAAGCCTGACCGATGACCGGATTTTTTCATGAGCATGTGGCGCTGACCGCGCTCAACACCTTGGGCATTGTCGCCCACGCCCGCCGGCTGGCGGTGCTGCGCGACGAAGCCCAGCTGCCCACCCTGCTGGCCGATGGCGACTTCTGCCACGGCCCCCGGCTGATCCTGGGCGGCGGCAGCAATCTGCTGATCACCCGGCCCGAGGTCAACGCCAGCGTGCTGCAACTGGCCACCCAGGGCATTCAGCTGGTTGCCGATGACGGCCATCACGTGCTGATCGACGTGGCCGGCGGCGAGCCCTGGCACCGCACCGTGCGCCACACCCTGGAGCAGGGCTGGTATGGCCTGGAAAACCTGTCGCTGATTCCTGGCACGGTGGGTGCCAGCCCAATCCAGAACATCGGCGCTTACGGCGTGGAAGTGCAAGACCGCCTGCATTCACTGCGCGCGCTGTCGCTGCCGGAGGGCAAGATGCATGTGTTCAGCCGCGACGACTGCCAGTTTGGCTACCGCGACAGCCTGTTCAAGCAGCAAGCCGGACGCTGGCTGGTGCTGAGCGTGCGCCTGAGCCTGAGCCGCCAGCCCGGCGCGCTGACTCTGTACGGCGATATCCGCCAGGCGCTGGAGCAGGACGGCATTACCCAACCCACCCCGCTGGATGTGTCCAATGCGGTGATGCGCATCCGCCAGGCCAAGCTGCCCGACCCAGCTACCCTGGGCAACGCCGGCAGCTTTTTCAAAAACCCGGTGGTGGATGCCCGGCACGCCGCCCGCCTGCTGGCCGACTACCCCGACCTGCCGCACTACCCGCAGGCTGATGGCCAGGTCAAACTGGCTGCCGGCTGGCTGATTGACCGCGCCGGCTGGAAAGGCCGCCGCCTGGGCCCTGCCGGGGTACACGACCGTCAGGCACTGGTGCTGGTCAACCATGGCGGTGCCACCGGGGCGGATATCCTGGCGCTGGCCAGCGCAGTGCAGGCGGCGGTGTGGGCACATTATGCGGTGACGCTGGAACGGGAGCCGGTGACGGTGTAGGGCGGGCAAGCAAGCGCGAGCCCCTGGCAGTGAGGGCTGCCAGGGGCTCGCGCAAGTCAGTAGAACACCTTCAAGTCAGCGGGTGCGGCCTTACTCAGTTGCCACATCCAGCGGGCGGCGCTGGTGTTGCGCCTGGTGCGCCGGGAACATCGACACAAAAAACTCCGACCAGCCGCCCATGCGCACGCGAATCAGGTCGAATTTTTCCGGGTCGCGGCTGGCGTTGGCCAGGGTGTCCGGATTGGCGCAGGTCAGCGTCAGGATATTGCTGCCTTCGCCCTGGGCGAACAGGTGCAGCGCTTCGACCAGTTTTTCTGGCGGGTAGTCCTCGCGGATGCACAAATCGGTGGGCGCGCCGTCGCTGTACACCCGCGCCACCTGGCCGGTCTGGCCGCGCAGCACGTCGTTGAGCGGGGCTTCCTGATGCGCCACCGGCGCATCAGCCGGGCTGGGCGTCGGACTGAGGTCGGACGACAGGGTTTCGCCGTTGCGGCGACCATCCGCCGACGCGCCGGACATGCCGCCAAACTCCACGTAGTTTTCGAAGGTGCCCACCCCCGGCTGAATCTGGAAGCCGCCAAACGGCTGCTCCGGCGTGCCCAGCGTCTGCGCCAGCCGCACCATGCTGTCAGCGGTGCTGGCCGCCGGGTTGTGGAACACATCGACGATGGTTTCGGCAATGCGCGCGGCCAGATCGTCGCCAAAGGCATTGATGGCGGCGTGGTCGCGGCCATAGCGCGGCAGCGACAGCGCCACCTGGCGCAGGGCCTGATAGCGCTCGGCCTGGGCGGCAATCCGGGTCGGGCCGGCCAGCGTGCTGATGAACGGCTCTTGCATGGCATGGCCCCAGTCGCACATCAAGGCCAGGGTCAGCTCCGGCAGCGAGGTGACGGCGGTGGCCGGGTCAAACACCATGGACTGGATCGCCCACAGCGCATTCACCAGATTGGGGATGGCGGTGAAGCACGGCGCCACCACATTGTAGCGCGCGCCGCCAGCGTACAAATCCAGTCCCTTGTCCAGGCAATCGTCGATGAACAAGGACAGCAACGGGGTCGGGCAGACATTCTGCAATTGGCCAAAGCCGCCGATCTGGCCGTCCAGCTGCTTGGCGTACATCCATTTCAGGTGCTGGAAGAACAGCGCTTCCAGTTGCGCATAGCTGGTGATGGCTTCCGGCGGTGGCGAGGTGAACGACACTTTCTGGCCACGGAACCACACCGGGCCGGCGGTCGCCCAGGATTTGCCCTGGTTCATCGCTGCTTCCAGCACCACCAGGGTATTCAGCCCGCCCAGGGTGAACCAGTTCAGCCCGGTCAGCTGTGGCTCATAGCAGCCGTCGCAGGCATAGTCGCGCGCCGCGCTCAGCGCCACTTCGCTGCGCCAGCGGCCTTCGGCGCGCTGGCTGACCTGGGCACCATCGCCCACGCCGTCGCCGCTGCGATGCAGGCCGTCGATGATGGCGGCGTCGTTGAGCAGGATGGGGTGCGCGCCGCCCGAAAGAATCGCCAGTGCGGCTTCTTCCAGCAGTTCGTGCGGAATGTCCGGGCGCACGCGCAGCGACAGGCAGGGCGCATTCAGCGGCAGCCGACGCGCAGCGCGCAGGCACAGCCGGGTGACATCGTTATAGGCCGGCAGGCCGGCACCGGGGCTGTCGTCGGCAATGGTGCCACCGATGGTGACTTGCTGCACCCACTGGTTGTTGCCGGCGCCTTGCGGATAGTTGCCGCTGCTGCCGCCCATGGCCAGGTTGCCAAACGGCTGGTGATCTTCGACAAACAGCCGGTTGCTCTGCACCTTTTCGCCCACTTTCAGCCAGAAGCAGTCGATGATTTCCTGCGCGCCGGCTTCATCCAGCCGGCCTGCGGCCACATCGGCGGCGTAGAACGGTTGCAGCAGCTGATCCAGCCGGCCAATGGCGGTGGGTTCACCGCTCAGGTGCAGGGCAGCGTGCAGGGTGAAGATCAATTGGGTGGCTTCCACCAGCGTGTCGGGCGCGGCGCTGGCCAGCTTTTGCATGCGCGCCGCCACCTGGTGCAGATTGTGTTTTTCGGCGGCCATACCTTCCGGCAGACGGGCGGCGGTGACGCAGGCCAGGCGGGCGTAAGCCAGGCAGTGTTCGCTGATGCCTTCCAGCGCCACCAGCACGCCACGGTAAAACGGCTGTTTTTCCGCGCTCTGGCAGGCCGCCAGCTTGGCGTTGACCTGGGCTTTCAGGCCATCCAGGCCCAACTCCAGCGCTTTTTGGTAGCCCGGCACCACATGGCCCACGCCCGAGGCGTAGCTCAGGCCCAGGAAGAAATTGGGCAGCGCTTCATCCTCGCGGGCGTAATCCATCACATACTTGCCCTGGCCCAGGCCGATATTGGGCAGGCCGCCAACAATCAGCTCCTGCGGCTGGATGCGGTAGGTGTCGGCACCATTCACCCAGTTGCCGTCAGCGTCGCGCACCCGGCCACGGAAACCATACGCTTCGCTGACACAAGCATGGCCCACGGTCATGCGGATCGCCCAGCCCATGCGCTCGGCCACCGGCAGGGCCATCACCTCACGAGATTTTTCGGCGCCAAACACCCGCTCCACCCAGACCGACACATGCTCCAGCTCTTGCTGTTTGCGGTCAAAGTACCAGTTGTCCTGCCAGCGCAAGAAAGTATTGGCCAGCAGCAACTGCACGCGCACGCTGGGCGGCAGCTTGATGGCCTGTTCTTCTGCCGGCATGGTGGCCATGGCGTAGAGAAAATCCTTGTGGTTGTAGTACATCAGTCCATTGGTCGAGCGCTGGGTGAAATGGCGGTCCAGCCGGCTCCAGTCCATGCCGGGAAAGCGCGTCCAGTCGGTGTCGGCGCGTTTGGGCGTCGGCACTTCCGGCAAGCCCAGGTCAGCCTGGCTGGGAATGTAAAAAAATCCGCCCAGGTCAGCGCGCACCTGGCTGAGCAGGCGGTCGCGCAAAAAGCCGAACTGGTCGCCAATCTGCTGGTCGAGAATCGCCTCCAGCACCTGCACGCTACGCGCGTAACCGGCAAAATAAATACCAGCTTCATCGCGCAGGGTGGCACCCTTGCGGCGCAAGTCGGTATTCAGCGTGGCGCTGGACTGGCCAAACGGCAGGCCCAGACGCAGCAAGGCCATGGTGTTGCCCTGGGCATCCTGCGCGCGCGAGGCCTTGATATGGCTGCGATCGTCGTGACTGGGCACAATAATATCGTCTGTGGTGCGCCCAACCAGATCTTCGATCTGCTCCGGGCTCATGTTCAGGATATTTTCCCAGTTGATCGTAAAGCGCTGGGACAGCACAAACGACGCGCCCAGATGCGCCGGGTCTTCCGCGCCCACCAGCGCCTGGGTCTGGATGCTCAGCGGGTCGGACGGGTTGTTCAGGTTTTCTGAAAACCGGCAGCCCAGCACCTTGCCGCCCAGTCGGTCGGGCTGGGTGGATTTGGTCGAGCCGTGCTGATACACGGTGCGGGCCGGATCAATCGCCCCATGCGCTTCCAGCCAGCGGGCAATCTCGGCAAACACTTGATCGCAATACTCGGCGCTGTCGGATTTGATGTGAAACCACAAGTCGCCCTGGCTGTCGGCAAAGGTGCTGACCCCGCGCTCGAACACTGCCGAATGGGTGGTGGATGGCTGACCGCTGGCATCCAGCGCCGGTTGGCTCAGGCGCATGCCGCTGGGCAAGGCGCTGCCGTCCTGGGTGGCCCACGCCTGCCACAGCGCAAAGCCCACCCCCACCACCGCCGAGGTGTGGCGGTTGCCACAGTGTTGGTGGATGTATTCACGAATATGCAGCATCAGGGTGCGCAGCGCATCCTTGCTCAGCCCGGATGCACTGTGCCAGAAGGTGGCAAACACCGCCTCCGGTGCCGGATAGGGCAAGCCCCGCTGCATCTGTTTCCATACGTCGTGGCTGGCGTCGGCACCCGTGTGCGGGTCCAGTCGGCGGGCTTGGGCGGCAGACAGGTCAGACTGAGCGACATGAGGCGAAACAGATGGCATGAGCGTTTCCTTTTGCAAGAGAGAGCCGTGAAGATGGCAGGGGGGCGTGGTCTGTGTCAGGCAGCCCCGGCAGATGGGGCTCGAGCCAAAACCAGCCAGAATCAGCCAGAGTAACTGGCTGCCCGGTCTCTGGATATTACGTTTGATTGCAGCGCCAGGATGCAATCGCCGGCTATTCCGCTGGCACACGCCAGACAGCAGCCAGGTTCAGGTGACCAATACGGCCATCGGCTGGCCCAGCAAGCCTGCGTGCTGCGCGCGCTTTAACGATATCCGACCCACGGTGGCGTGGGTCGGACTGACTGCAGATGGGGAGGGTAAGGCAACAGAAACAGCCTGTGCTCCGGATGGAGACAGGCAGTCAACTGTCATTCGAAAACGAAAGCCGGGTGGCTATCCGCTGCGCCCAGCCCGCCGATGGGCAGCGGGCGGGCACAGCGCCAGGGTCGTAGGGTCAGCCCAGAAACTGATTGGGGTAGACTTCATCGATCAGCGTGCGGCAGTCGATTACCCGCAGGTCGTTGTCTTTGGCAAACGACAGCAGGAACTGATACACGCGGGGGTCGATTTTTTCCAGCTTTTTGTCCACGGCCACGCAGCGGACATTGTCCAGCATCAAGGGCCGGACATAGCTGTGGTAAGACATTTTTTTATCGGAGCCAAAGCTGGCCAGAATGCCCGACAGGCGCTCCGCCCAATCACTGGGCCGAAAGGTACGCCCTTCGGAAGTGATGCCTTGAATGATGATTTCGTAGGGATTACAGATCATGTTGCCAGAACGCCAGGTGTGTCTCGCGGAGAGTGTGTGGACAGGCATCCGCCGGGGGCGGTCGGTGCCTATCGCTTTTTTTCGATTCTACGCCTTTTTCTTTCGTTCTTGAATCACGCTGCGGCAATTCGCACGAAAAAACTGTCCGCCAGGCCACACATGAGACACGCGGATCACAAGCGGCGAAACGGCGGCAGCGCGGCCAGCAGTTTTTTGCCATACGCCTGGCGCAGCAGCCGGTTGTCCAGAATGGTCACCCGGCCATAGTCCGATTCGGTACGGATCAGCCGGCCCACGGCCTGAATCAGCTTGATGGATGCTTCTGGCACGGTAATTTCAATAAACGGATTGCCGCCGCGCGATTCAATCCACTGCGACAGGGTCAGCCCCACCGGGTCGTCGGGCATGGCAAACGGCAGCTTGGCCAGAATCACCTGCACACAGGCTTCGCCGGGCAAGTCCAGCCCTTCGGCAAACGAATCCAGACCAAAAATCACGCTGGCCTGCTGCTGGGCCAGCCGTTCGGCGTGGCGCGCCAGCAGCACCGACTTGGGCAGGCTGCCCTGCACCAGAATGCACGCCGACAGCGGCTCGCCCAGGCTGTCGAACACTTCCTGCATTTGTCTGCGCGAGGTAAACAGCACCAGTGTGCCCAGCGGTGCCTGCGGGTCGATCAGCGTGGGCAGCAGTTTGGCAATTTCGGCGGTGTGCGCCGGGGCGTCCTTGGGTGAGGCCAGCATGGCCGGCAGGTACAGCTCGCCCTGCCGCTGAAAATCAAACGGCGATTCCAGCGCCACGCATTCGGTTTGCCCCAGCCATTTCAGCCCAGTCTGCGCCAGCAGTAGGTCAAACGAACCCAGTGAACGCAAGGTGGCCGAGGTCAGCAGCGCCCCGGCGGCCTGCCGCCACAGCGAATTGGCCAAATCTGCCGCTGCCGATACCGGCGAGGCGCTGACCTGCCAGTCGCGGCGGTTATTGCTGTTGTTGCGGGTGGTGATCCACTTGGCAATCGGCGGCGCGCCTTCGGGCGGCACGCTGCACATCAGCGCCCATACCGCAGCAAACGGTTCGGCACGGGCGATGAAAAACCCCAGCTCGGACGCCAGCTGGTCAATCAGCGCGCCCTGGTCGGATTTATCACGGCGGGCTTCAGTCAGCGCGTCCTGCACGGCGTTCAGTTGCTTGAGCAGGGTGGCCGCCGACACATTCAGATTGGCCGCCACCCCCGCCAGTGCCTCAGGCAGCTCGCCATTGTCCAGCAGCCAAGTGGGCTCGGCCTCCTGGCTGCTGGGCTGCAGGCGCTCAATCGGGGTCAGAATCTGCGCCAGTTCACCCAGCGCCTGGGCGCAGCCGGTGGCGGCGTCCAGCGCCTGTGGCACCAGCAGCTCGGCCCGGCCAATCAGCCCTTCGCAACGGCCCACGGTGGCGTCGAGCTTGTCCAGCCACCACAGGGTTTGCTGCACATTATGGTCGGCGGCAAACTGGTTGATGGCTTTTTTGGCCAGTTGGTGGGCTTCGTCGATGCAATAAAAGGTATCAATGGGCGGCGGCAGAATCACGCCACCCCCCATCGCCGCATCAGCCAGCAGCAGGTCGTGGTTGGACACCACGATGTCCACCGTGTCCAGCTGGTCGCGGGCCAGGTAAAACGGGCATTCCGAGCGGTTGGGGCAGGTGCTTTTCAGGCAGCCGTGGCGGTCGTTGGTGACCCGGCTCCACAGCCGGTCTTCCACGCTTTCGTCAAAGGCGTCGCGGTCGCCGTCCCAGCGCCGGTAATAAAACGCATCGGCCATGCGCTTGAGTTGTTCCAGCTCGCGTTTTTCTGGCTTGTGGTTCCACAGCAACATCGACGGATCGGGGGCGAGCAGTTCGGCCTGGGCCGATTCAGCCGTGTGTTGGTACAAGCGGTAAGGACACAGATAACGCCCCCGACCTTTGGCCAGGGCAAAGCTGGCGTCCAGCTCGCTGTGCTGCAGCACAAACGGCAGGTCGCGGTTGACCAGTTGCTCCTGCAGGGCGATGGTGGCCGAGCTGATCACCAGTTTTTTGCCGCGCGACTTGGCCATCACACAGCCAGCCAGCAGATAGGCCAGACTTTTGCCCACCCCGGTCGGGCCTTCCACCACCACAATGCTTTCGCCTTCGCGCTCGGGCAGCGCGTCGCCCTCGCGGACCTTGCTGCGGGCAAAGGCCTGCGCCACGCACGCCAGCATCTGGCGTTGCGCGCTACGGGGACGAAAGCCAGGCAGGCTTTTGCCTATGGCCTGGTAATGGTGACGGATGGCGTCTTTTTCAGCGTCGGTAAGCATTCACGAATTGTAACGCAAATTGCCCGCCTGCCGGGCTGACGTGGTTCAGCCGTGCAGGCTGAACCACTGAGATACCCTATATCACCCCCGGCCCTGTTGAATCAGGCCGGGGGTGTGTTTTTGCCGGCAATAACGATAAGATTACTCATTACCGTTTGAATCAGGCACTCTTTCCATGTTGCACGCCGCACGCCTCACCCCATCCCGGCTTCAACACATCCCCCGCGAGATTGCCAGCGTGGCCGATTACCCGCGCTATGCCCGCGAGCGGCTGGACGCCAACGCCTGGGCCTACCTCAGCGGAGCCGCTGGCGACGGGCTGACCGCGCAGGACAACCGTCAGGCTTTCGACCGCCTGCGCCTGCTGCCACGGGTGCTGGCCGAAGTCAGCCATGGGCATACCGGGCTGACCCTGTTTGGCCAGCGGCTGGCCCATCCGATTGTGCTTGCGCCTGTGGCTTACCAGCGGCTGTTTCATCCGGATGGCGAGCTGGCCACCGTGTTGGGGGCGGCGGCCATGGACACGCCGATGGTGGTCAGCACGCTGGCGTCGGTATCGCTGGAAGCCCTGGCCGGGCAGGCAGAAACCCCGCTGTGGTTTCAGCTTTACCCACAAACCAACCCGGCGCATACCCTGGATTTGATCCAGCGCGCCCAAGCCTGCGGGTATCAGGCGCTGGTGGTCACCGTCGATGCACCGCTGGCCGGTATTCGCCACCAGGAGCACCGCGCCGGTTTTGCCCTGCCTGCCGGGGTGGAGGCAAGCAATCTGTGCGACTATCCGGTCAGTGCGGCCATGGCCGGTGGGGTATTTGCCCAGTGCGCGGCCAACGGGCTGCGCTGGGCCGATCTGGACTGGCTATTGAGTTGTACCCGCCTGCCAGTGATTTTGAAGGGCATTCTGCACCCCGACGATGCCCGCCGCGCCGTGGCGGCTGGGGTGGCCGGGCTGATTGTGTCCAACCACGGCGGGCGCACGCTGGATACGCTGCCAGCCAGCCTGGACGCCTTGCCGGCGGTGGTGCAGGCGGTTAATGGTGCGGTTCCGGTGCTGCTGGATGGCGGCATCTATCGGGGCGGCGATGTGTTCAAGGCGCTGGCGCTGGGCGCACAGGCGGTGCTGCTGGGACGTGGTTATGTCTACGCCCTGGCTGCCGCAGGGGCGCTGGGCGTGGCGCATGCGCTGCGCACCCTGCGCGAAGAACTGGAAGTGACCATGGCGCTGTGTGGCTGCGCCACGCTGGCGGAGATTCAAGCGCAGGCGCTCTATCCGGCCAGGTGAGCATGTGAGCGGCATCCCCGCTAAAAGGCGACACCCCGGCCAGGCCAAATCTTGACATCCTCCCCTCCCTCTCGCTGCGCAGATCGCAACGCGGATTCGTTCCGTTTGAAGCTATTGAGCGGAGTGAGAAATGAACCATCTGACAGCGTGACAAAACGGGCAATGCCCATGTCGATGCCGACCATACCGCCCCTCGGCGTGGCAGCTTCAACTTCACGTTGCGTCTGGATGGACACGAACCACTTGCCGCCCGACTGGCTCACCGTCGCATTGCGCACTTCTCCCAGCGCTTCCCGGCTGTTGCGGTAGCGCAGCCAGCCAAGCTTGGGCAGGAAGATGCGCCCATTAGCCTGATCGAGTTTAATTTGCTTCGGGTCGGGGTAACGGAAGCTGTCGCCTTGGCCTTTCTTCTTGAAGCGGGGAAATGCTGTCCGCCTGGCAAAGAAGTTCTTGTAGGCTTTTTCCAAATCCTTGAGCGCGTGTTGCAGCGGGTGAACCGGCGCATCTTTGAGCCAGGGTGTCTCGGTGCCATTGCGCCACGCGGTCAGATTTCTGGCCATTGCCACATAGCCAATGAACGTGTTGCCGGCCTCGTGATTGTCCTTTTGCAATGCCAGCGCCTTGTTGAATACGAAGCGACAAGCGCTCGCGTAGCGGCGCATATTGTGCTGCTGTTCGCCGGTGGGCTGTAGTTCGTATTTGAAGGCTTGAAGTCGTTGCATGGCGCCCAGTATACTCTTGGCCTATGAGAGGGTGTTTACAAAACCTAAGTAGTCAAGCGGCGGAGCAACAAGCGCGCCCCAGCCAGCCATACCCATGTCTCGGAAACCTGCGGCAGTCGATCGTGATGCATGATCAGACGACGCGACCGCTCGTTCCAGGCATGGGTGCGTTCAA